>Ga0164294_10002412_pt1 | contig 16863 bp, 13 predicted proteins | sample GEODES005metaG_FD_111479 | JGI IMG/M metagenome (GOLD analysis project Ga0164294, IMG submission 111479) | Oligotrophic lake water microbial communities from Sparkling Lake, Wisconsin, USA - GEODES005 metaG | ecosystem: Environmental > Aquatic > Freshwater > Lake | place: USA: Sparkling Lake...
ACCCCCACCATCTGTTGAACCATGGTGTCGACCTGCAAGAACTGGTCCTTGGTGGCTGCGTATCTGCGGCCAGAACGACCCACATGGGTCCACACCCTCAGCCCAAGGTGCCGGGGCAGATCATCATCGTTGTTGACGCGCGGAACGCTCTGTTGGGTGAGCATGAAACCTGCGGCCAACAACATCCCGCCCAGCAGTCCCACAATCGCCACCCAGAGGGTTCGCGGTTCTTCAATCAGCAGAACGGGATCTGAGTAGGCCCGCAAATACAACGGGCCCTCGTAGTAGCGCTGCTCACCTGGAATCGCCGGCCTGAGCTCATTGGCGGTGGACTCGGCAGCAATCTTCCGGGAGGTCGCCAGAACGGCATCGAGTGCGTCGACCATGTAGGGCAGCACTTTGAGCGAGTTCACCCGTGAGGTGTCGGTGAAACTGACCTCTAGGAATGCACCGAACTCCGGCCGAACCACAGAGAGTCGCTGACGAATCTGGGGCACGCTGAGCGATACTCCCGACAGTTTTTTGAGCTCGACCGCGTAGGCATCGGAAACCGCAAGGGTGGTGAACTCCTGCATCCGCTTGCTGCTGATCACGATCGACTTTGTCCCGATAGGAACATCGAGCTTCGGTACAACTATCCCGCCCGTCGCCACGTAGCGGGTAGGAACGCCAGAGAAGATGATCGCCGAGAGGACCAACCCGCCAACGGCCCCAACTACCACGCTGGTTCGGAATCGCCGGGACACGCGCAGGTCCCACCGAGCAAGATCCGGGGATTCCCATTCGCGCTCGCGATCGCTAAGCCCATCGTCGGTATCGGACGAGATCGCGTTGGAAGGTGCAACGGAGAACCTCGGACGCGCTGGTCCTGACATTCCCGACCATCTCGTATGCCACGAGGGAACTTGGAGAGCCGCAGCAAGACCAAAAAGGCTCCACGCCAATTTGTTGTTGAGTAGCGGCACAAAGTTTGAGCTGCTCAGCACCGGCAGCATCATCACAAACAGTGTGGTCGACAGCTCCTTTGTGTGACGCCAGCGGGGTCGAGCAAAGCCCCAGATGGTGACAATGAAAATCGAGGCGAAGAGCACAAGGCCGATCACACCGAGGTCGCCTTGGATATCCATCCAAGTGTTGTGTGAGGAGACATCGGCTCGAGGGTCCTCGAGGAGTTGCACGCCCGGGGTCACGAGGAGGTTGGGGATGATCTGGGCTCTCAACTGGCCGAAACCCCATCCGACAATGGGGCGCTCAGCGATGAGGTCAATAGTGACGTTCCAGAAGTCCAACCGTCCAGCTCCACGGTCGGCAAAACCGCGCGAGAGGTTGTTGGGGTTGGCGACAAACCCAATACCGAAGGCGAGGCTTGCGAGCAGCACCGCGCCCACTGCGACCTTGGCGCGCTGCGGACGACTGATCCCGGGCCGAGTCACCATGGTGCCGACAATGGCTACCGCACCACCAATGAGGCCCGAGCGGCTTCCCGCACCCGCTGCGCCGGCAAGTACGAACATGAGCGCAAGGGTGTACCACCGCTTTTCCACGATGGTTGCGGCATGACGGCGGTAGTACACAGTCAGCGGAATCATCGAGGCCTGCAATAGGCCGAAGAAGTTGGGATCCCCTCCGAACCCCTGAGAGCGCGTTCCTAGGAACAGAGCGAGCACACCGGCACCGGACCCCCAGAGCCCGCCGAACCAATAGGCCTTGAGGTACTTGTCGATCTTCTCGTGACTATCGACGAGCAGCGCGGTGATCCCAAAGAAGACGAGCGCCAAACCCAGCAGGCCCATCGAGAACAGCCAGCCGGACACCTTCGAGGACCAGGCTCCGCTCATCACGGCAAACACGGTCAGCAACCACACCGGCACCCAATGGCGCGTCGGGATTGCTGGAGGGCGCCATCGCTCAACTACCAGTTTGTGAAGCAGGTAGAGCGCAGCGAATCCGGCGACGATTCGCCCCATTCGGATTGGGCCAAACCCGAGGCCATCGAAATGCACCAGAAAGGCCACAACTTCAAGGAATGCGAAGCCTCGACGCCATACCCAAATAGAGATGCCGGCGAGCATGGCCAGCAAACTCGCGATGAGCACGCCCCACTTGGTGGTGACCAAATACAAGAGCACCGGGAGCGCGGCCAATGACAGTGCCAGCGCAGGGCCGAGGCCCCATTTGCCGCCCCGTCGCCCAGGCTGCTCAGTCGGTCGTTCGAGTGTTTGCACCCGTCCCCCGGGATTGTTGTGCCACGCGACGAATTGCCGCAGCGCTCAGGGTACCCATCGCCAACCCCTCAACAACGGGCAACGGCCAATGTCCTGTCAGATCATTGGCTCCATGTCACACTCATTTCGTGAGCGCTGATCCAACGAATCGCACGAAATTACCCGCCGACGAATCGCCGTGGGCCGCCGCAGATCGCAGCGCCGCTGCGGTTCACGACCGTTTAGGACGTCATTCAGTTGCGGTCGTCCTAGGCTCGGGCTGGTCGCAGGTTGCAGATGCCCTCGGATCGCCGTCGCAGATCATCGAGATGTCGGCGGTGCACATGACCTCTCCCGGAGTACCTGGTCACGGCGGAACTATTCGGTCCGTCATCGTTGCAGGCCAACCCACTTTGGTGCTCTCAGGACGAATCCATCTCTACGAGGGGCACGGGGCCGCGGCGGTCTGCCATTCAGTTCGATCGGCGGTTCTCGCTGGTTGCTCGACGGTGATCCTGACCAACGCGGCTGGATCCCTGCGGGCCAGATTTGCCGTTGGTGATGCGGTACTTACCGCCGATCACCTCAATCTGACTGGAACCAACCCAATGGTTGGCCCACCTCCACCGGGTAATCCGTCATCACGGTTCGTCGACCTGACCAACCTCTACAACGAACAGCGACGCGCAGGGATTCGCACAGCACTGCCCCATCTTGACGAAGGCGTCTACGCGGGCATGCTGGGTGGAAGTTACGAAACCCCGGCCGAGATCCAGATGCTGGCTGGCATGGGCGCTGATCTAGTTGGCATGTCGACGGTGCTTGAGGCCATTGCAGCTCGGCAACTCGGAGCCACGGTGACGGGAATCTCGTTGGTCACCAACATGGCTGCAGGCCAGCAGGATCATCTCGACCATCAAGAAGTGCTCGACGTGGCCGCCAACTCAACCGACCGACTCGTGGAGGTTGTTCACGCGGCAGTCGCCCAGCACTCGGTTGCTTCCGAGCCAGAACAACCCATTGGCTGAGTTCTCCTGAACCATGGAACATCGACCGAGAGTTGAGTTTGGAACAGCTGGAATTCGGGGACCTGTTGGCGACGGACCCGGGGAACTCAACGTTGCAGTCATCGCTCAGGTTGGTGAGGGGTTGGCGCGGTTTTTGCTGAATCGGCGACGATTCAGAGAGCCGCTTCAACCCGGCTCAGCCACCCAAACTCCTCACGACTCCGGGGTGAGCGTGGTGGTTGGCCGGGATGCCCGGCGGGGGTCTGCAGAGTTTCTCGAAGTCCTCATCGACCGCCTCTGTCACTATGGGCTAACCGTCCATACCTTTGACGGACCAGTGCCCACTCCGCTCGTAGCGAGTGCCCAACGTCGACTACAGACCGACGCAGCGGTGATGATTACCGCAAGCCACAATCCCGCTAGCGATAACGGCATCAAGATCTACGGCGCCGACGGAGTGCTGCTCGCCTCACCCGATGACGAGCAACTCGCGGCGGCCATCAACGAGGTCGCGTCCTCAGAGAATTCAGCGGCCGCGCTCGCATCGAGTGCTACGTCTGTGCCGCCACTGCCCGGAAAGGTGATCCACCTCGGAGACTCACTCGGCAGCCATTGGGTGGTACGGGAGTACCTCGACAGCGCGCTCTCGTTATGCGGGCCGACATCTGGCAATCGGATGAAAGTGGCCACCACCTCACTGCACGGAGTCGGTGGTGACTTATTGGATCGCTTGCTCACCGCAGCGGGAGTGGAGCATGTGGACGTGGCGTCCCAGCGGCTACCCGACCCAGAGTTCCCCACTGTTCCGTTCCCCAACCCCGAAGAACCTGGAGTGCTGAACGCGGTCATCGACCTTGCCGTTTCGGAAGGCTGCGATGTGGCGATCGCCAATGATCCAGATGCTGACCGACTGGCGGTGGCCGTTCGAACGCGTTCGACACCGACCGGTATCGGCGAGCCAACGTTCAGGGTGCTCACCGGTGACGAGATCGGGGCGATCCTTGCTCACCATTTGTTACGCACCTCCGCCGAACACGCCGACCGGCTGGTTGCAACCACCTTGGTGTCGTCGCGGCTGGTACCTGCATTGGCCGTGGCCGCTGGCGCTAGATCTGTTGTCACCCCAACTGGTTTCAAGTGGCTCTGTCGGGTGGCAATCGACCTCCCAGGAACCACTCAATTACTCGCGTACGAGGAGGCGCTCGGTTATGCGGTGGGACCACACGCCCGAGACAAGGACGGCATCACTGCTGCGCTCATGATCATCCGAGCCTTTGAGCAACTATGCAGCGAACACCGCGCCAAGGCCGATCCTTCTGGACCGGATTCACCGCTCGGCGATGCGGTGGACGCACTCTTTACTGAGCTCGCTCGGCAACACGGCGCGTTCGCAACAGCAAATGGGTCTGTGCAACTCGCGGAATCCTCGGGATCCGTTTTCAGCAGACTGAGCAGCATCGATGCCGTAGCCGATCGACGCATCATGAGCTGTGACGAGCTTGCGTCCGGAGTGCTCAGGTGGATGCTTGACGACAACACCCGCATCATCCTCAGGGCGTCCGGAACCGAGCCGAAATTCAAGTACTACTGCGAAGCACTGGTGCCTATGGACGGGGACTTGGACCCCGTGACCGCAAAATCTATGGCCCAACTTCGGGCCACAGAATCGGCCTCTGCGGTGAGGGCCATCCTGGCCAACTAACTACCAATCGGCCAACACTTTCGCAGTGGCCGACAGACCCAGCCGGTCAGCTCCTGCATTGATCATCGCTTGGGCATCCTCCGCAGTGCGGATACCGCCGGAGGCCTTCACCCCGGCGCGGCGCCCGACCACCTCGCGCAGGATCTTCACGGCTTCTACTGAGGCACCGCCTGCAGGATGAAACCCTGTGGAGGTCTTGACCATGTCGGCGCCGCCTTCAAGCGTTGCCTCACACACACCGCGGAGCGTTGGTGGCGTCCACAGTGCCGATTCCACGATCACCTTGAGCATCACGTCGGGAATAGCGGCACGAACCAGCGCTACGTCGTCGGCAACCTGACCGAGTTCGTCCTCGGCGACAGCGCCGAGGTCAACCACCATGTCGACCTCGCTGGCGCCCAGCGCAACGACCGCCGCAGCCGCGTCAGCAATGAGGCGGCCGGGCATGGTTCCGTGGGGAAACCCGACTACCGCACACACCGGAATACGTCCATCAACAAGCGCAACAACAAAGGACACCATCGACGGCTGCACACACACTGTGGCGCACCCCAACTCCACTGCCTCGATTGCCACTTGCTCAACCTGAGATCGCGTTGCTTCGGGTCGGAGAATGGTGTGATCCACCATGGCAGCAAGATCATCGCGATCCAGAACCTGATGGTCAGAAGTGGGGGCGTCGGTCACCTCCGAACAGTACCGACCACAACCAACCTCAGGACGCGAACGGATGAACAATCAGCCAATTACCGATCGAGTTTGGACCGTTGGGAATCGACCTCTGGCAGGATGACAGCGGAGAAATCATGCCCATCACCACCTTGGCCTTTGATGGCGACGACACGCTGTGGCACAGCGAGACTCATTTTGCGGTCACCACCGATCGGATGATTGAGCTGGTCGCTCCGTGGATCGAGGGAAACCTCGCAGTGGACGCGCTACTTGATGTGGAGCGCCGCAACCTCTCGATCTTTGGGTACGGGGTCAAGGCCTTCATTCTGTCCATGATCGAAACCGTCATTGAAGTAACCGATGGCCAGATTCCCAGTGCCGAGATTCACAAAATGATCGCGTGGGCAAAAGAACTCCTCGACCACCCGGTCGAATTGATGAGTGACGTGCCCGCGACCCTTGATGCGGTTGCAGGCCGATATCAATTGATGGTCATTACTAAGGGCGATCTCTTGCATCAGGAATCGAAAGTGGCTCGTTCTGGACTCTCTGAGCGATTCGATGCCATTGAAATCGTGGCCGACAAGGACATCGCCACCTACGAGCGGATCCTCCAACGCCACGGCATCAGCCCGAGCGAATTTGCCATGGTGGGCAACTCTCTTCGCTCTGATGTGGCACCAGTTGTGGCACTAGGCGGTTGGGGCATCCATGTGCCGTTTCATCTGACATGGGCACTTGAGCACCTTGAAAATGACGACCTTGGTGCTCATGCTCTCACGGCGGCGGGACTACGCGATGTGCCCGAAATCCTTGAGCGAATTGGCACCGAATGACTGTGGCAACAGCTGCTTGAAGAATCCGACTGAATTGGTTGCAGGAGTGCGCTGAGGCCCCTACCGTTCGCCCTAGGTGAACGGGAGGGAAACTTCACCTAGGGGATTAATGGAACAGGGGAACATCGGAGCGGTTGCGCCTAGCGCAAACCAGCGCAGCGTCTACCTTGACGCGTTGCGAGCGGTGGCCCTCATTCGTGTCGTCACGTACCACGCAAGTGGAAAATGGTGGGTCACGGTCGCCACCGCGATGCCGCTCATGTTTTTCATTGCAGGGTCGCTCTTTGCAGGCTCGGTTGATCGACGAGCCACAAGTTCGGTCGTGCGTGACCGCTTCCGACGGATTCTCCTCCCGTACTGGGCGTACCTCGCGGTGATGCTGGTGCTCTGGGGGGCGCTCGGAGTTCTTGGCCAAATCACACCAGCAAACTGGATGGGCTTTGCACTACCGCTGCTCTCCTTGCATGGCCCCACCGGACCCGGATCTGGCACGGCGCTGCAACTGACTTGGATTGCCCTTTGGTATCTGCAACTCCACCTTTTGTTCAGCCTGACCGGAGGCGTGCTGCGCAGCGCCTTGCGCCAAGCGCCAGTCCTTGTTTGGGCGATGGTTTTTACTGGTTTCTTCGCTGGACTCGCTCTTGGAGTCGACGTAGCCAACGGAGTGTTCTTCTTGGGATGCTGGCTGCTTGGCTATCACCACCACGACGGAATCGTGCAGCCGCTGATTGCGCGTTACTGGAAGTGGTTGTGCCTCGCCACAGGACCAATCGGTGTGGCGCTCTTCTTGCGACTTCATGAGCAATCCGTTGCTTCGTCGGTTGCGACCGCGCTGCTCGGGTTGTTCTGGCTCTCGTTGGCACTCGGTATTCAGCCACTCGTTGAGCCGTACCTCACGGGACAGAAAACGAACTCGGTCGTCACCTGGTTTGCGCGGCGCTCGCTCACGATCTACCTCTGGCACATGGCGGCGCTGTACGTCGTTGCAGAGTTGGCGGTTCCTGGCCACGACACTGCTATTGGCCGACTCGTGTGGGCTGTGGCTTTGACAGTTGCGGTCGTGCCTATCGTCGGATGGGTGGAGGACGTTGCAGCACACCGGCCACCCGAGTTGTGGCCGGGCCGCCGCCCAAAAGCACTCTCCGGCGCCAACCGGATTTACCCCAGCAACACCAGTGAACTCAGCTTGTCGACGCCTGTTGCGGAGCATGGCGACGTAGTTGATCTTCGTGAGTCCGGATCGCTCTCCGATTCCGCTCCCTTAGCTGCTGAGAGCGATGGAACCGCTTCGGCGGAGGTCCACCAAAAAGCCGAGCTGCCCCAAAAAATAGTGGACATCACCGGGAACGATCTCTCAAATCAATCACCGTGGGGCGACGAACACACCTAGTTCCAGCGCCAATTCGAGAAGCCGCAGCAATCCGCTGCCGGCGACGAGAATCAGTCGCCGAGTAGGTCGGCTGCAAGCTCAGCCAGATTTGTTGCGGGACGAGCGCCCAGGTGCGAAATGACTTCGGCAGCGGCAAGCGAACCCAACTCGGCGCACCGACGAAGTTCCATCCCACGGCTGTAACCAGTGAGGAACCCAGCGGCATACAAATCGCCCGCTCCGGTGGTATCCACTACCTCCACACCGGCTACTGCAGGAACCTCGATGACCTCATCAGCTGTAACAACAACTGATCCCTTCTCTGACCGGGTCAACGCCGCCACGGTGCCGTGCCCGCGAACGCCATCCACAGCAGTATCAAAGTCATCGGTGCTGTAGAGCTCAAGAATCTCTGCCTCGTTTGCGAACAGCAGGTCCACGTGATGCTCCACGAGATCGAGGAACGCATCACGGTGGCGTTGCACGCAGAAACTGTCCGAAAGGGTCGCGGCCACCACTCGGCCGGATTCATGGGCACGACGCGCCGCGGTACGGAAGGCTTCTTGTGCTTCGGGCTGATCAAACAGGTAGCCCTCCAAATACAGGACCTTTGCATTTGCAATGGCTTGGGCATCCACGTCATCAGAATTGAGATGCACAGAAGCGCCGAGGAACGTGTGCATGGTCCGCTGGGCATCGGGCGTTACAAGGATTACGCAACTACCTGTGGCCGGTCCGCTCGACGCAGCAACCGTTTCAAACGCGACGCCCGTTGCCCGCAGGTCGTGCGCAAACACCCGACCCAGCTGATCGTCTCGAACTTTGCCGATATAGCGAGCGCTTCCGCCGAGGGAGGCGACTCCCACGATCGTGTTGGCAGCAGAGCCACCCGACATCTCAATACCGGGTCCGGTTCGCTCGTACACCTCGGTGGCGCGTTCCTCGTCAACAAGCGTCATGGAGCCCTTCACGATTCCAAGTTCGCTGACGAGTTCATCAGAGCCGTGACTGAGCACGTCCACAAGGGCGTTACCAATCCCGAGAACGTCAACCTCTGCAGGGGTAGTCGGGCTGGCGGCGGAGATGGAATCAGATGCGTTTGTCACGGGCCGACACGCTAGGGCGGCTGAGCGCACGAGTGAGCCACCGTAGGAGAACAATCTCCGAGCAATCAGTCAGACCGATCGAGCTCAGCCACAAGACGCTTGAGCCGATTTGGGGATTCGCTCTGGTCCCTTGCCACTGCTGCAGCAGCATCACGTCGAGACATGCCCGCCGCAATGGCTTGAGCGAGTGCGTCGCTCAACTCGCTGTCCGTCGCCGGCGCCGGAGGTTCCGCCCCATCGAGGACGAGTACGTATTCGCCGCGAGGGGCGATTTCGGCGACCCTTTGAGCCGCATCGCCGAGGGACCCTCGCCAGATTTCCTCATGCATCTTGGTCAGTTCGCGACATAGTGCAATCCGCCGATCTGCTCGAACGACACCAATGAGATCGTTGATGGTGGCAACGACTCGATGCGGCGCCTCGTAGATCACCACCGGCCTGCGCTCCTTTGCGATCTCGCTCAACCGTGCAGACCGCTCCAAGCCCTTTCGTGGCAAGAAGCCCTCAAAACAAAACCGACCAGCGCCATCGAGTAACCCACTCGCGACTACCGCCACAGCGCCAGCAAACGGGCCAGGCACAACCTCGACCAGCACACCACGTTCGGCGGCGAGAGCGACTGTTCGCCCGCCCGGGTCCGAGAGACCAGGCAGGCCGGCATCGCTGACCAGCGCAACTACCTCGCCTGCTGCGGCTCGATCAACCAATTTCGGGGCTTCGGTTGCTTCGGTGTGATCATCAAGACGCACGAACCGAGGCGGCGTAATCCCCATGAGTTGGTAGAGACGGCCAGTGCGGCGGGTGTCTTCGCACGCCACAACATCGGCGGTCGTTAAGGCATCAATAGCTCGCGGTGCTAAGTCTCCGAGGTTGCCGATAGGAGTGCCCACCAGCACGATCCTGCCTCGACGGCCAACAGCAGCATCGTTACTCACCGAATCTCCAATTGGTCACCCGGCACGACGCCCCACGACCTGAATGCACCTGCACTGGTCTCCAAAATGGTGTGCGTTGACCGCACCGGCAGCGTCACGCGGTTAGGCGGCACCGTGTGGACTTTGAGCACCACACCATTGACATCAAGGTGCGCAACATCAATGGCGAAGCGCATACCAATTGTGTGAATAGAGCGAACCGGGAGGCACATCACACCATCTACCTCGTCGCGCCCAAGGAGCCCTCGACGTCGCTCAGCGCGGGTTGCTGCCAACTCCGCCGATGCAAGCACCTCTCCGTCACGCACGAGCCATGCCACGCCATATCCTCACACGCGAATCGTCCACCGTGCTGCCGGTTAGACGTTGAACCGAAACTCCATCACATCGCCATCGGCAACCACATAGTCCTTGCCTTCGATGCGCAGCGTCCCGGCCTCACGCGCAGCAGACCATGACCCTGCTTCAAGCAGCTCTTCCCATCCAATGGTTTCTGCCCGGATGAAGCCGCGCTCAAAGTCAGTGTGGATGACTCCTGCAGCCTGAGGAGCGCGATATCCCGATCGAAATGTCCATGCTCGGGACTCCTTTTCACCGGTTGTAAAGAAGGTTCTGAGTCCCAACATGGCATACGCGCCGTGCAAGAAACTCGGCAGGGCTCCATCTCCAAGCCCAAGGGCTTCGAGCATTTCCACCCGAGAGTCGGCGTCCAGCATGGCGGCTTCCGCTTCGAGTTGGATGCACAGACCGATGACAATATCCTCGGGCGGGGCTCCAGCCGGTGAACCAATGGCCTCACGAACCGGCGCCAAATACGGCTCCGGGTTCTCAAGTTGCTCCTCATCAAGATTGACCAGCGCCATCGCGGGCTTTGCAGTCAGCAGAAAGAACGGTCGGAGCAGTGACCTCTGAGTCTCATCAAGCTTCGCTCGGTACAAGGGAGTCCCAGTCTGCAACTCAGCGATTGCGGCCTCCATCGCCGCGACCTCATCGGCGAGCGTCTTGTCGGCACGCGCGGCTTTGCGCCGCTTGTCGATCTGCTTTTCCATGGACTCGAGATCCGAATACACCAACTCCACTTCCAAGGTGCCGAGTTGATCGACCGGATCCGAGGAACCAGGAACGTCGGGATCTACGAACGCCCTCAACACAAAGACAATGGCGTCTACCTCACGGATATGAGCGAGGAACCTATTGCCGAGCCCCTCCCCCTGCGCCGCACCTTCTACCAACCCAGCAATATCGACGAACTGCACCGCAGCAGGAACGATGTTGCGCGACTTGCTCATCTCCGCGAGCGCATAGAGCCGATCATCAGGCACCTTGGCCACGCCCACGTTGGGCTCCACGGTGGCAAATGCATACGGCGCGGCGAGGGCGCCTCCACCGGCAAGGGCGTTGTACAGGGAGGACTTGCCGGCGTTGGGCAAGCCCACGAATCCGAAGCGTTCCACTACTCATCCAAAGGTCGGCGGGCCCCGGTATGGACCCGGTGCGCCACGCTAGCGGGCCGGACCGTGCACAGTCTGAGCGACTGGTTCCGCAGGGTCCTTTTGCAGTCAACGTGAGTCGGGCGGGAGCTGCCATTCACGGAATTGCGCAGCGGACTGCAGCCGCCGATCAATTGGCCCCTCAGCCGCGTAAGCCCTGAATCAGCAGAAGCGTCCCGAAAATCGCAAAGAGCGCAGCCGCTCCGTACTTCACCACATTCTCAGGCAAGCGGGTACCGAGCGCCTTGCCTACCCAAATCGCAAGTCCATCGGCCGCCACCATGCCCACAGTGGACCCCAGCCATGTGCCAAACCAACCGTGAGTTGAGGCCAAAGTGATCGTGGCCAGCATCGTTTTGTCGCCGAGTTCCGCAAGAAAGAACGCCACGCTCGCCGCCACGAGCGCCGACCGATTCGTGCGCTCCACATGGTCGAGTTCGTCATCGTCAAGCTTGTCGCCCCGAATAGTCCACGCGGCGAAACCAAAGAACGCGATTCCCGCAACCACATTGATGGCGTTGGTGGGGAGACTGGCCCCCACAACGACCCCAATGAACACCGACACCGCATGAACTAGCGCAGTCGCAATAGTGATTCCGATGAGGACAGGCACCGCTGGAAATCGCGTGGCAAATGCCAGCGCCATGAGTTGACTCTTGTCGCCGAGCTCAGCGAGGAAGATCACTCCCAGCGCGAGTAGGAATGCAGACATGTGCCGACGACCCTAGGCATGGGCTATCGGTCGCCGCCCAATTACGCCCAAAAACCGCCGAAAACCTTGCGGCCGTAACTCCTCTAGGGCAGCCCAAACGCCACAAATTTTACGCGGGCTGGAGCCGGGACCCGACTTACCGGTAGGTTACCGGTCATGTCGAAGCGCACACAGAAGAAAAAGGCCAACGCGCGCCGCAAGAAGGCCAACCACGGCCGCAAGCCCAACATGGGCCGCAACTCCTGACGCAACCCGCAGATCGCAGGTGGATTAGTCCACCGGCGGACGGGTGAGGTCCTCCGGGACCGCGTAGATCAGTGGCGTGGTGAGCACAGATGCGGCGCCCTTGACCACGATGTTGGACCACACGATGGACAACGCGATGGACAGGGGCAGCACTCCGCCGAAGGCCACAGCAACAAACACCGCAGAGTCGACTGGAATCGACACTGCGTTCGACGAGAGCACCCGGCCCCATTGCGCCCGGTGGCCGAATCGCTGCACGTAACGGTGGTACACCTCGGTATCGATGAGCTCGGCAAGCACCTGCGCAACGATGGACCCCAGCGTGATGCGCAGCACTGGTGTGAGCACTGGCCCAAACCATTCTTGGGCCGGCGAGTCCACCCCGGGGTCTCCCGGCAAAACGGCAGTTGCCCACAACCCGATGGCCAACATCACGTTGAACGCAGCTGTTGCCATAATCACAATTCGGGCGATCCGACGGCCGCCAACTTTGTGAACCAGATCTCTAAGTGTGAACGTCAACGGATAGGTCAGCGTGCCGGCATCAATGGCGAAGTTTGCCCAAGAGGGACCAACCCGAAGTATCCGAGCCGACATGACGTTGGCCATGAGCGAGGCGGCGACATACCCGGCAGTGGCCACCAACAACCACGTCGTGGCGCGGTTACCAAGGCCGAGTGGGTCGGGGTCAACCCGCAGAGGGCGACGTCGCTCGCTGGTATCGGTCACGACGATGGAGGCTATCGGGGATGACGAGCGGCAAACCAAGTGTTGCACCTGACGTGCGTACTTCTGTGGTGTGGTTCCGACGTGACCTCCGACTTTCCGACAATCCAGCCTGGGCTGCTGCGACGGCTTCATCTGATCGAGTGGTGGCGCTGTTCGTTCTTGATCCTCGCCCGCTCAACGACGCCGGCAACCGACGACGAGATGTGCTCATTTCGCACCTCGCTGCCCTCGACGCATCGCTACGTGAACGTGGCGGCGCTCTACTGGTTCGTTCCGGGGATCCCACCAAAATCGTGCCGGAAGTGGCCAGTGAAACAGCTGCAAGCGAGGTACATGTCAACGCAGATGTGACCTTGTATGCTCGCCAAAGAGATGCGCTCGTCAAGGAGCGCCTCGGCAGTGTGCGACTCGCATCACACTGGGGCGGGTTCTTTCATGCTCCTGGGTCCATCCGATCTGCATCATCGGGAAGCGTCCACAAGGTGTTCACCCCGTTCTGGAAAGTCTGGGCGGACACGGAGCTAGCTGAATGGCCCACCGCCGGTAACGCCGAAGTGTGGCGACCCACGGAGGGCGAATCGCTGCCATCTACTGATGGCTCTGCTGAGTTTGTGGCCGGGGAGTCAGGCGCACATGATCGGCTTTCTGAATGGCTTGAGCATGTAGATGGGTACCCCGACCGCCGAGACTCACCTGCAGATGAGCTCGGCACCTCACACCTTTCTGCCGACCTCAGATTCGGCACCATCTCTGCCCGACATGTGGCCGAGGTGGTGGGCACTGCTACGCCAGGTCGCGGCGCATTTGTGCGTCAATTGGCATGGCGAGATTGGTACGCGCACTTGCTCTTTGAGCGACCCTCGCTGGCGCGTCACGCAATGAAGCCAGAGATGGATCAAGTGCAGTGGAGAGTTGCACCCGACGAACTCTCAGCGTGGAAGTTGGGCCAAACCGGTTACCCGATTGTCGACGCCGGTATGCGCCAACTCGCAGCGACTGGCTGGATGCACAATCGAGTTCGAATGATCACAGCGAGTTTTCTCGTCAAAGACCTTCTGGTGGATTGGCGACTCGGCGAGGCGCACTTCCGGCGCGAACTTGTGGACTTCGAGATCACTCAGAACGTCGGGAACTGGCAATGGGTTGCCGGGACAGGTCCGGATGCATCTCCCTACTTCCGGATCTTTAATCCGGTCACACAGAGCCGGAAGTTCGATCCCGACGGCGAGTACATCCGCCGATGGGTACCAGAACTCGCGGCGTTACCCAACAAGGCACTACATGCCCCATGGGAGGTCGGCCCCCTTGAACTCGCCGGTGCTGGCATCACACTTGGTGAGACCTACCCCGAGCCGATGGTCGACCACGGCGTCGCTCGACAGCGAACTCTCGCCGCATATGCAGCGGCTAAGGCGCAATAGGCCATCTGTGGAAACGCCCAAAGGGTCGAAGCGCTCGTGACCAACCATCAACTCGCTGGTATACGACTTGGCGATTCCGCCGCGGCATGGGAAGCAAGCGGATTCATCGTGGTGAGGCACCCGAATGCCGCGAACACCGGTGCAACTGAGACCGGGGCTACCGAGACCGGGGCTACCGAGACCGGGGCTACCGAGACCGTTCAGATCGGCCAGACCGTGATTGAGCTCTCGGGTACCGGCAACCAATTCGAAGGTTGGTCGATCGATGGCGTTACCGGCAACGTCGATGGCCTCGTTTCATTTTCGCCACAGATTGCGCCTTCACCTGAGGCACCGGCACACCCCAACGGCATCGTTGGAATTGATCACATCGTGGTCATCACCGACGACTGCCAACGAACTATTGCGCAGCTTGAATCGGTCGGGCTGAAAGTGAGCGGCAGCCGAAGTACCCAGAGTTATGGCACGCCCATGATCCAAACCTTCCTTTGGGCTGGCGATGTGATCATCGAACTCATGGGTCCGGAGATCAGCGCACCTGCATCTGCTCCCCCGGCGAAAATTTTCGGGTTGGCCCTCGCCGCTGACAACTTTGCCTACACCGCACAGCAGCTCGGACCCCTGCTCGGGGCACCCAGAGACGCTGTCCAGGCCGGTCGCCTCATTGCCGGATTGCGACACAAGGACCTTGGGATGGGTTTGCCTCTGGTCGTCATGAGTCCACACCGATCGACTCATTGATCGACAACTCATGGCGTTCCTCGTCCGACTATGCGGGAACCAACATTTCTTGCACCGGCCCAGGGCGAGCGAAGAGGTATCCCTGACCAAGGCGGCAATCGAGTCGCAGCAATTCCTCACGCTCATATTCGGTCTCGACACCTTCGACAATGAGTTCGAGTCCGGAAGCCTGAACCAATGTGGTTGCCGCCGCCAGCACGGCATGACGCCGACCCGGCTCGGAGGACAAACCTGCAATGAAAGCCCGGTCCAATTTCACAATGTCAATCGGAAGCGTCTGCAGCTGAAGGAGCGAGGAATACCCGGTTCCGAAGTCGTCCATGGCAACACGAACACCGGACTGTCGAAGTCGCTCGAGCACAGATCCGCTAGTGCTCAGCTCGATCAGCGAGGACTCAGTCAGTTCAAGAACGAGCGAACTGGGGTCAACATTGAACGCAAAGAGTGTGGACAGCACCCGATAGGCAAACCCCGGTTCGAGCAACTGTCGAGCGGAGATGTTGACGGCAATCGTCAGTTCGGAACCACTGATTTTGCGTTGATCTGCAATGAGCGAGATCGCTGAACGCAACATCCATTCGCCGAGTTCGACGATGACCCCGGTGTCTTCGGCCAGCGAAATGAACTGATCGGGCATCACCAATCCATGCCCTGCGCGTTCCCAGCGAACCAACGCCTCGTAGGACACCGTGTGGAGATCGACCATGTCAACGATCGGCTGGAGGTACATCCTGAGTTCGTCACGCTCAACCGCGCGACGCAACGCAGAATCTGTTTCGAGGCGCTCGGCAACGTCAGCTTCGATAGCGGCGTTGTAGACGACGTAACCTCCGGACTTCACTCGCTTTGCCCGGTACATCGCAAGGTCAGCATTTCGCAGGAGTTGCTCCGCGGTCTTGACGTGCGGCCCGGCAAATGCCACACCGATGCTGGCGTTAACGAACACCTCGGCATCATCGATGTCAACTGGTTCGATCAGCGATGCCACCACTCGGTCGGCTACGCCTTCTGCGTCAGCAAGGCGGTTGACATCGCTCATCAAGATCACAAATTCATCGCCACCCAAGCGCGCCACGGTCAAGCGGGGATCGGAGCCAACAAGCGAACGCAAACGATCCGATACTTCGACGAGCAGAAGGTCGCCGCTCTTATGGCCGAGCGAGTCGTTCACCAACTTGAACCTGTCGAGATCAATAAACAGGAGCGCTGCTGAGCCGTCGCCGTCGGTTTCACCGCCGAGCAACGCCAGATTGATCTGGTTGAGCAACTCGGCGCGGTTAGCCAAACCGGTCAGCGCGTCGTGGGTCGCTTGGTAGCGCAAAACCCCTGCGGCGTGGTACCGGTTTGTCGCCAGCGATGCCAAGTCTGCGCAGCGCTGGACCACCCGAGCAACCTCGGCCTTATGTTCCTGAGCAACATCGCCGACCAACTCAACACGTCCAGTTGGAACGCCATCGTCTGTTGCGAGATCCCAAAATTCGCTCGCCGCGCCGGGCGATACTTCATCGGGAATTTCGGATTGATCACGTAGTTGAGCTGCGCCGCTGAAATTCATGGGATCGATCAACGATCGACCCACAATCAAGCGGATTCTTGCGCCTTCGGCTCGGTCATTTGCCAGTGCGACTATGCCCTCAAGCACTCCAGCAAGTTCATTGTCCGAAATGATCTTCTCGAGAATGTCAGCCTCGCC
>Ga0164294_10002414_pt1 | contig 16859 bp, 15 predicted proteins | sample GEODES005metaG_FD_111479 | JGI IMG/M metagenome (GOLD analysis project Ga0164294, IMG submission 111479) | Oligotrophic lake water microbial communities from Sparkling Lake, Wisconsin, USA - GEODES005 metaG | ecosystem: Environmental > Aquatic > Freshwater > Lake | place: USA: Sparkling Lake...
AAAGCCTAAAAAACAATGGAATGAAAATAATTGATAATCAAGGTGTTATAATTTAGTTAGATGGAATGCAACCTGTTCTCGAATGCCGTAGGCATGACACCTCGGTAGAAAAATTATTACTAAATTTATAAGTGCCGTAGGCACGACACCCTACCTCCATTAACATATTCTGAATGTATTGCTTCTATGCAATCTGTTCTAGAATGCTGTAGGCATAATAGCTCGGTAGGAATCTAAAAGTTAAGTAAATAAGTGCCGTAGGCACGACACAAAAAGAACAGGTTGCAGAGAAGCAATACATTCAGAATATGTTTATGTTAATCCCAAATTTCATTTTATGGCGTTGTCTACAGCATTTGATTTGCTAACTTGAACATTCACGAGCAAAAAGCAAAGCCTAAAAACAATGGAATGAAAATACTTGATAGTCTAGTTGTTATAATTTAGTTAGATGGAATTACGCATTAGAAAAATTGAAAGGAGTCCTTTCAATAGCCCCCAGCTTTAGCTGGGGGTTATTGAATATTATAGATTGGCATTAGCCCAAAATTTGAATAATCGCTTCTAATGCGTAATCTGAGTTTAAGAAACACATGTCGCTCCTACGGATCTCAGTTCCAAACAATTAATTTTATTTATCCCAGTATACGCATTAGAAGAAAAAAGCAGATTTTGTGGCTAAAGCCATTTCAAAATACCCATAAAACCCCTAGCTATAGCTAGGGGCTATTAAAAAACGATTTTCAATTTTCCTAATGCGTAATTTCGGTTTATTCAAGAATTAAAAGATTGAGATTTAATATATCGATGTATATAATCGTAATTACTTAGTAAAACGGTAATATTGACCCAGAGCGTAATCCGGGTAAATTCTGAATAAAATTTTATAACCTAATTATCCAAGAATTACAACGACAATAAAGAAAGCAACAAAGATGGTTTTATACCAATAATCAATATCACCACAGCAGTTATTACCAACATCGCTTTAAACCCATTCTTAACGGGCATTAAAGCAGGTAGATCTGATTCCTTAAAGTACATCGCTTGAATTACCCTAAAGTAATAGGTCACACTTATGGCAGCGCAAACAACAGCAACAATAATCAACCAAAACATGGTTTTAGCTTTGATTGCTGCAGCCAATAAGAAATATTTAGAGAAAAATCCTGCTGTTAAGGGAATACCTGCTAACGAAAGCAAGAAAATACAAAGCGCCAATGCAACCAAAGGTTCTTGTTTGGCTAGTCCATTAAACCCTTCAAAAGAATAATCTTTCATCTTCACCAATACAGCAAAAATGCCAATGGTAGCAAGACTATACGCAGATACGTATAACAATAATCCTTCTTTAGCTGTGTTATTTAATGCAAATAAAGAAAGCATCATAAAACCCGCTTGGGCAATAGAGGAATAAGATAACATGCGTTTCACGCTTTGTTGAAAAACTGCTGTAACGTTACCAATAATTAGGGTTAAAGCGGTTATTATTGCTACAAGAAGTTGCCATTGTGGATGAAACTTTCCAAAAGCGCCATCAAACAATCGGAAGAAAGCAATGAATACAGCAGACTTTACAATAGTAGCCATAAATGATGTAAATACAGTTGGCGTTCCGTCATATACATCTGGCGTCCAAAAGTGAAAAGGAGCAGCGGATGCTTTAAAAGACATTGAAATCATCAAAAGCACCATACCGAGCATCATCAATACAGTTGGTTCACCCAATCCGGCATTTAAACCGGCAATAAAAAAAGTACCTGTAGCCCCATAGAGAAAAGCTATCCCCATAAGCATCAATCCGGTAGAAAAGGCACCCATTAAGAAATACTTAAGAGAGGCCTCATTGCTTTTCAGGTTTCGCTTATCACTTCCAGCAAGAATATACAACGGTATAGAAATGATTTCAATACCAATGAACAACATCAATAAATTTTGGAATGCAGCTATAATTGCCACACCTGAAAGAATAAAAAATATTAGCGCAAAATACTCAGCAGTATAATGGTTTATCTTTTCAATTTCTGATCCAGACAACAAGAAATAGAATAATGTGGAAACTAGGGCGATAGTATTAAACAACAAACCAAAAGTAGAATTAGCAGACAATCCTTTGGTATCAATTGGAATATACAATATACCAGCAAACTCCAACCAATTGGCAACAATCAGCAATACAGTGCCTGCTATGGCTATATATTTTAATGTGGACTGTTGTTTTAAAAACACACCTGCGTACATCATTACTATTCCCCAAACTGCCGATAAAATGATTGCATTCATACAATTAACTTCAAAAATTATTTTCCAACAAATTGGTTTAGAATCACATTAGTAGAAGACTGTACCATTCCCAACAAAGGAGATGGATAAACCCCTGCAAATAAAATAATGGCTACAATAACACATAATACCAATGATTCTGACAAATTGATATCTTTAAAGGTATTGGTTAGCTCATTAGGAACGCCATAAAACACGTTTTTCACCATGTTCAATGTATATACGGCTGCTAAAATTATACTTACACCTGCACAAGCTGCCACCCACACATTGTATTGGTACAACCCCCTAAACATCAAAAATTCTCCAACAAAAGCATTGGTTAAGGGCAACGCAATATTTGCAAATGCAATGACTACAAATAAAATGGCCAATACCGGTGCTTTCAATGCCAAACCACTCAATTGAGCAATTTTCCGAATACCAGTTTGCTTCTCGATTAAGAAAATTACAATCCACATCCCGATGATATTGATGCCGTGGTTAAACATTTGAATCATCACGCCTTGTAATCCTGATTCATTTAAAGCAAAAATAGCGGCACACATCAAACTAATATGCGCAATGGAAGAATAGGCTACCAAACGCTTTAAATCATCTTGAGCAATGGCTATAAATGAAGCATATAACATACCAAACACCGATAAACCAATTACTATAGGGCTATATTCTTTAATTACATCAGGGAAAACAGGAATTAACCAACGTAATAGCGCTAAAACACCCATTTTAACCATAATGCCACTTAAAACCATTGTTATGGGGGTAGCACTTTGTTCGTAGGCATCGGGTTGCCAAGTATGAAAAGGGAATATGGGCATTTTAATGGCAAAGGCTACAAAGAATAACCAAAACAAACAACGTTGTTCTGCCAAAGAAATCGTTGATTTATAAAAAGATACAAGAGAAAAAGAGGGTTCAGGCATCTTTAAATAGATATACAAAATACCTATCAATAAGAACAAAGAACCGGCAAAAGTGTATATGAAAAACTTAAATGCAGCTTGCATTCTTTTCTCGCCACCCCAAAAGGAAGCTAAAAAGTAAACAGGTATCAACGCCAACTCCCAAAAGAAATAGAATACCAAGGCATCCATTGCCAAAAATACGCCCATTAAACCACATTGGGTAAGCAACATCAATCCATAAAACTTACTAGCATGTACAAACTTATTGGAACTGGTTGCAATAAAAATGAGGGGGAATGCGATAGCGGTTAACAAACAAAGTAACCTACCCATACCATCTAACATCAATGCAAAACTACTGCCCAATTCGGGTAACCAAATATAACTTACGCTATTGAGTTGATAATAGTTGTTGCCGGAAAATACCATGCTAACACACATCAACATCATTGTAAGAAAGGACGAGATCAATGCCCAAGATTTTACTTTGTGATCATCCTTAATGAAAAAAGCTACTAAACCACCAATTAATGGAAACCAGATTAGTAGTGCCGGAAAATTATCAAACGCAGCTAACATATATTTAGATTTCCTCGTTTATTTACCTAATAATTGAATAATAAAAAATACAATTGTGGCCACTACCATGATTAATATATAAGAGCCTACTTGTCCACTTTGTAGCCAGCGCAATTGTCTGCTGCTGTATTGAACCAATTTACCTACCCCATTTACCGCACCATCTACCACATATCTTTCAAAAATTGACGAAAAGAATTTTGCAATTGCCCTTACAGGCTTGTTAATTATAATCTCATATAATTCATCAACATACCATTTATTTTCCAACACTTTCGGCAAGCCAGTGAGCTCCTCTTGAGAAGGTGTATATTTCTTAAATTTAGACATTGCAAATAACACGATTCCAATAATAAGTACGGTTGTTGTTCCCATAAGCATCCATTCGGAGGATGCCGGCGTTTCATGGGCAGTTTGTAAAGCAAAGGATGCCGCAAATATTGGGTGAAGATAGTGTTCAAGCCAATGGCTTTCTTTCGCAAACAATTCAGGAATTCCAATAAACCCTGCAACAATAGCTAATAGTGCCAAAACGCCTAAAGGAATGGTCATTACTGATGGAGATTCATGCAAATGATGTTCTTGTTCGTGCGAACCTCTAAACGTTCCATGAAACGTTAGTGCATACATCCTAAACATATAAAAAGCGGTTAACAATGCACTTCCTGTAGCTAGAAAATAGAATAATTTATTGTGCCCATACACCGCCATTAAGATTTCATCTTTAGAGAAGAAGCCCGAAAATGGTGGAATTCCAGCGATAGCAATACATCCAATGAGAAAGGTAAGATGGGTAATGGGTAAAAACTTTTTCAATCCGCCCATATTGCGCATATCTTGTTCGTGGTGCATTGCATGAATAACACTACCAGCGCCCAAGAACAACAACGCTTTGAAGAATGCGTGCGTCATCACATGAAAAACGGCTCCTACATAAGCACCGACTCCCAAACCAAGAAACATCAAACCCAATTGACTCACCGTTGAATATGCCAATACTTTTTTAATATCGTTTTGCTGCAAAGCAATAGTAGCGGCCAATATAGAAGTAGATAACCCTATTATAGCTACAACTTCTTGTGTTGTAGGCGCAAGGGTATATAAGATGTTTGAACGAGCAATCATATAAATACCGGCGGTTACCATTGTTGCGGCATGTATTAACGCAGAAACCGGTGTTGGTCCTGCCATTGCATCTGGCAACCAGGTATATAAAGGTATTTGTGCAGATTTACCCATGGCTCCTACAAACATCAACAAAGTGATTCCAGTTAATATGGCTGGTGATACTTTACTAGCAACAGGGAAAATCACGGCAAATGAAGTACTTCCAAATTGACCAATTATCCAAAACACTGCCAATAAGAAGCCTAAATCGCCTATCCTATTCATTACAAATGCCTTCTTGGCAGCATTGTTGTAATCGCCGTTTTTAAACCAAAAACCAATCAATAAATAAGAACACAATCCAACACCTTCCCAACCAATAAACATAATGACATAATTGGCACCGAGTACCAACAACAACATCGAAAATACAAATAGATTGAGGTAGGCAAAATAGCGCGCAAAATCATTGGGTTCTTCTTCGTGCATATATGCCGTAGAATAGAGGTGAATCAACGTACCAACACCAGTAATAATCAACAAAAACAATACGGAAAGTTGATCTACCTGAAAACTAAAAGGGATATCTATACCCGCTGTGTTGATAAAATCAAACAATTTCACTTCAACTGCCGAGAATCCAGCCACTTTCACTTCTAAGAAAATCAATATACTTACAACAAAAGAGGCTAAAACGCTTGCAGTGCCTATAATGCCAGATATCGTCTTTGATAAATAATTTCTTCCTAAGCCATTGATTAGGAAACCAATTAAAGGGAAAAGCGGAACGAGGTATATAAATTTAGCCATGATATATTTTCTAAAATCAATATGTGGTTACAAAATGTGGTTTTTTGTAGCCGTCACTATTAATGTTTTAATCTATTTAAAAAATTGATGTCTACGCTATGGATATTTCTATACATCATCACAATGATAGCCAATCCCACACTTACTTCTGCTGCTGCCACCACCATAATAAAAAACACAAAGAGTTGTGCTTCTGCACCAACATTGGAGGCAATAGGTTGTATCGCCAAAGCTGCAGCTTGATGCATTTGTGAAAAAGCAACCAGCAACAAATTTACTGCATTGAGCATCAGTTCAATACACATAAATACGATGATGGCATTTCTTCTCGTCAACACCCCGATAACGCCGATACTGAACAATGTAACCGTGAGAAATAGATAATAATTTATAGGCATATCAAAAATAATTTGTTGCAACAGGCTAGCCTGTTTTTTTTCGAATAACTTTTTAATCTTTTTTACCAATTACAACGGCACCAACCATTGCACTCAAAAACAACACGCTACTGATTTCAAAGGGGAATACATATTCTGTAAACAATACTTTACCCAAGTTTTTGATCAACCCAATATTGCCCTCATTGATTTGAACTTGTTTGTATTGCATTTCCGTATCTTTTAATGCGGCTACAATCACCAGCATCAAACATCCACCAGTTATAACCCCCGCTGTTTTGAGCCATTTGTTCTTTTGTGGTTCTGTTTCTCCGTTGAGGTTCATCAACATGATCACAAAAAGGAACAATACCATGATGGCACCAGCATAAACAATTAAATTCACTACCGCTAGAAATTGCGCATTGAGTAAAATATAATGTCCTGAAATAGCAAAGAAAACAGCTACAAGCCACAATACACTATGTACAGGATTTTTACTAAATACCACCATTAAGGCACTCATTAAAGCTAAAGCGGTCAAAAACCAAAAAAGTATTTCCGTAATTGCCATGATAATAATTAATCGGGTTTATGATGTTTTTTGGTTAGTTATTTGATTGTCTGTTAAGCCTTTTGCCTCTAGCAACTGGGTTGGCTGTGTTTTTGGATCAGGAATCAATAAATCTTCTTTACCGTATATAAAACTTTCACGCGTAAAATTAGCCGGTGCAAATGTTTCGGTAAGGTAAATGGCATCTTTTGGACAAGCCTCTTCACACAACCCACAAAAAATACAACGCAACATATTGATTTCATACTTTGCAGCGTATTTTTCTTCCCTGTATAAATGCTCCTCACTGGTTTTTCTTTCTGCTGCTTCCATGGTAATGGCTTCAGCAGGACAAGCAACGGCACAAAGTCCGCAAGCAGTGCAACGTTCTTTACCTTCTTCGTCTCTGTTTAATACATGTAATCCTCTAAACACTGGGCTAAACGGACGTTTTTCTTCCGGGTAGCTGATGGTTGCTTTTTTCTTAAAAATATGGGAGAACGTGATGCCCATTCCTTTGAGGATTACGGGGAAATACAATCTCTCCATAAAACTCATGGGTTTTTGTTCTAAAACTTTTACTCTATTTGTTAGTGCTTGCATAATTTTCCGATTTTCTTATTCAGATGAAATTCCGCTTAGGACTCGGTTGTTTTTAACGTTGTGCAAAAATATTTTTTGTTGCGATACCACCCAAGTTTATTACTTATTTAACCAAAGGATTACCGCTCCTGTGATCAACATATTCACCAATGCAATGGGGATGAGTTTCTTCCAACCCAAATCCATCAATTGATCGTAACGAAAGCGCGGTATCGTCCACCGAACCCACATAAATAAGAATAAAAAGAATACCACTTTTAACAACAAGGATAACACACCCATTATTGCTACGATGTTTCCACCCAAAGTTTCCGCCAACTTGGCTTCATTAAGGAAGGGAATATCGTATCCTCCAAAAAACAAAGTTGCCATAATTGCTCCGCTGATAAACATATTGATGTATTCAGAGAATAAGTAAAATCCAAGTTTAAGGGATGAATATTCTTGGTGATAACCAAAATTCAATTCATTTTCTGCCTCAGGTAAATCAAATGGTGTGCGATTACATTCTGCAAAGGCACAGATTAAGAATACCACAAAACCAACGGGTTGGTACACAATATTCCAAATGCCCGTTTGCATTTGTTGTTCTACAATTGTTTTCAAACTCAATGAACCGGTTAACATCAATAATGCGATTAGTGTTAATCCCATTGCCAATTCATAAGATATAATTTGTGAAGCACCGCGTATCGCGGCCAACAAAGAAAATTTGTTGTTAGATGCCCAACCGCCTATCATAATACCATACACGCCCATACTCACCACACCAAACACATATAACATGCCTATATTGATATCAGCAATTTGTAAATCTACTTTCCTGCCAAAAAAATCAATCGCACTACTCCATGGAATCACAGCGCTGGTCATCATCGCGGTTAACATCGCCAAACAAGGACCAAGAATAAACAACCATTTGCTGGCAGTGAGTGGGATAATTTCCTCTTTCATAAACAACTTTACACCGTCTGCCAATGGCTGTAACAAACCAAACGGTCCGGCCCTGTTTGGACCTTTCCTATCTTGTATAATTGCTGCAACTTTACGTTCTGCAAAAGTGGTATACAATGCGATACCCAATAATCCTAATATCACCACCACAATGAGTGAAAACTTTTCTAAAAATAAAGCAAAATCAAAAATTAACATCATGGCTTAGAAGGATTTAATACTTTATCGTTGGAAATAAAATTATCGGAAGTTGCAGGACCTTGTATTTGACTTAAATCCACAGAAGGCATGTTTACCTCGCTAATGCTGTGAATATCCATCAATAATTTTGGATTTCTGCCGCCGTGTACCGCAGAGAAGGTCTCCTTTGGTGTAACGATATTTTCATAATGACCTTGAGAAACGACTGAGTGGCGACTAACTTTTGTTGGTCCTTCGATGGTCCAATCGTTGGTATGTTTCTTTTCAAAGCGGCAGGTATTGCAAATCCATTCATTTACCTCACCCCATTGGTCTTTTCTTGCAGTAACCCTCAACACTTCTTCCCCGCGTTGCCATAAAGTTACTTTTCCGCAACAGGTTTCGCAATTCCGATGTGCCTCAACAGGCTTGGTAAACCATACCCTGTTTTTAAATCTGAATGTTCTATCGGTTAACGCTCCTACTGGACAAACATCAATCACATTACCAATGAAGTCGTGGTCTAATGACTTTTCTATATAGGTAGCAATTTCTGAATGATCGCCTCTGGATAAGATGCCGTGTTCCCGTTTGTCGGTCAGTTGATCAGCTGCAAAAACACAACGGTAGCAAAGAATACAGCGTGTCATGTGCAATTGAATATACGGACCCAAATCATGTTTTTCGAAAGTGCGGCGTTTAAAATCGTAGCGCGTAGCATCTGCACCGTGTTCGTAACCAAGATCTTGCAAATGACATTCTCCAGCTTGATCACAAACCGGACAATCAAGTGGGTGGTTGATGAGGAGAAATTCTACTACCCCTTTGCGGGCGTCCAACACTTTTGGACTAGTAATATTTTTCACTTCCATACCTTCCATTACGTTGGTACGGCAGCTTGCCACCAATTTCGGCATTGGTCTAGGATCTGCGGCACTTCCTTTTGACACTTCTACCAAGCAAGTGCGGCATTTACCGCCACTACCTTTTAGTTTGGTGTAAAAGCACATTGCCGGAGGGGCAACATCTCCACCCACCATACGGGCAGCCTGAAGGATGGTGGTACCGGGTTCCACCTCAACAGATATGTTGTCAATAGTAATTTTGATCAATTTCTTTTCTTCCATATATTTAGAAATCTATACGATACGTGTTGATAAATTGATTACGCTACCACTGTTCTTTCGTCTGCATAATGTGCCAAACCAAAGTTTTTCAATTGGGCTGTTTTAGGATTTTGCACGTGCCATTCAAATTCATCTCTAAAATGACGAATAGCAGCAGCAACAGGCCAAGCAGCAGCATCTCCCAAAGGACAAATGGTATTGCCTTCAATTTTGCGTTGAATATCCCAAAGTAAATCGATATCACTCGCTTTTCCTTTACCATATTCAATGTTATGCAAGATTTTTTCCATCCAACCGGTGCCTTCACGACAAGGAGAACATTGTCCGCAACTTTCGTGGCGGTAAAAACGTGCAAGGCTTAGGGTATGTCTAACAATACATTGGTCTTCATCCATTACAATAAAACCACCCGAACCCATCATCGATCCAGTTGCGAAGCCTCCATCAGACAAACTTTCGTAGTTCATCAAACGGGTTTCTCCTTTTGCGGTTTTCAATAATAAATTAGCGGGTAATATCGGAACAGAAGAACCACCAGGAATACAAGCTTTCAATCTTTTTCCGTTGGCGATGCCTCCACAATATTCATCACTGTAAATAAATTCTTCTACAGAGATGGTCATATCAATTTCATACACACCAGGTTTATTGATATTTCCACAAGCAGATAGCAGTTTTGTTCCGGTTGATTTCCCTACGCCAATTTTTGCATATTCTTCGCCACCATCATTGATGATTGGTACTACAGCTGCGAGGGTTTCCACATTATTCACCACAGTGGGTCTATCCCAAACACCTTTAACGGCAGGAAATGGTGGTTTGATGCGTGGATTTCCACGTTTGCCTTCAAGCGATTCAATCAAGGCTGTTTCTTCTCCACAGATATACGCACCAGCGCCACGTTGCACGTGAATATTACAATCAAAACCAGTACCCAATATATTTTTACCCAACCATCCGTTTTGGTTGGCTTCAGCAATGGCCTGTTCTAAAATATCTACAATCCAAGCATATTCACCGCGGATATAGATATAAGTATCATGGCTACCCAATGCATACGAAGAAACAATCAAGCCTTCAATAAGCAAATGCGGTAAAAATTCCATGAGATACCTGTCTTTGAATGTACCCGGTTCAGACTCATCGGCATTACAAACCAAGTGACGAGGAACGCCTTCTGGTTTAGCTAAGAAGCTCCATTTCAAACCAGCAGGAAAACCGGCTCCACCTCTACCACGTAGCCCGCTCTTCTTCACTTCATCAGTTACTTGATCGGGCGACATTGTTTTCAGCGCTTTTTCCACACTACGGTAGCCGCCTTCTTTGCGATAGGTTTCGTAATATCGAATACCTTCAATATGTGCTTTCTCTAAAAGTAGTTTTTTGCCCATAAATTGACATCTCAGAATGTGATTGTACATAGATATTTTACCTATATACAGATTAGTTTATTTTAATAGTGTTACTGATTGGCTCCAGTTGCAGCCAATTGGCTACATTCTGCAATCAAAGCATCAACACTTTCTTTTGTTAGATGTTCTCTATAATGCTTGCCCAATTGCATCAATGGTGCATAGCCACAAGCACCCAAACATTCCACTGTTTTTAGGGTGAAATTGCCATCAGCGGTTGTTTCACCAACCGAAATGCCCAATGTTTGTTTGATGTATTCGATGATATCATCACTACCCTTCAACATACATGGTCCTGTTTGGCAAACTTCAAATACAAACTTACCCACAGGTTGTAAATTGTACATACTGTAGAAAGTAGCTACTTCATACACTTCAATGGGTTCCAATTGAAGAACCGTTGCCACATAGTCCATTGTCTCTGCACTTAGCCAACCGCCAAAGGTTTCTTGTGCGATATGTAAAACTGGGATCAATGCACTTTTATGTTTCCCTTCCGGATATCTTGACTTAATCCGTTCTACCTCCTGTAATTGCGCTTCAGAAAATTGTATCATGAAAAAATAAAATTCAAATTTAGAACAAACAAAAACTTATAAAACTATTACCTACTAAGCATCCATTTCGCCTGCAATCAGGTTCAATGAACTTAATGTTACAATGGCATCACTCAACATCGCACCCTGCACAATTTCAGGATAGGCTTGATAATAAACAAAACAAGGACGACGGAAGTGCAACCTATAAGGGGTTCTTCCACCATCACTAATCAAGTAAAATCCAAGTTCTCCGTTTCCACCTTCTACACTGCTGTATATTTCACCTGCAGGAATATCGGTTTCACCCATTACAATTTTAAAATGGTAGATTAACGCTTCCATTTTAGTATATACATCTTCTTTTTCAGGAAGATAATAAGCAGGCGCATCGGCATGAAACACATCGGCTTCAGCACCTTTAAATGCCTGTACTTTTTTGTATGCCTGTTCAATAATTTTAAGTGATTCCCACATTTCGGCGTTACGAACTTGGTATCTGTCGTAGTTATCGCCAGTTGTACCAACGGGAACGGCAAAATCCATATCCTCATAAGAGGAATAAGGACTATGCACACGTACGTCGTAATCCACGCCGGCGGCTCTGAGGTTTGGCCCAGTAAACCCGTAGTTTAATGCACGTTCTGCAGATATCTTTCCGGTGCCTTGTGTACGTTCAATAAAGATTCTATTTCTGGTAAAGAGGTTTTCAAATTCTTGCAACACACCGGGGTATTCTTTTAAGAATTTTTCCAACTTTACAAAAGCGGTATTAGAAAAATTTCTTTCAAAACCACCAATTCTACCGATGTTGGTAGTTAATCGAGATCCGCAAACTTCTTCATAAATTTCATAAATCAGTTCTCTGTATTGCATTACATACAAGAAACCGGTATAAGCACCAGTATCAACCCCTACAATAGAATTGCAGATCAGGTGATCGGAGATACGTGCCAATTCCATGATGATAATCCTTAAGTAATCAACCCTTTTAGGTGTTTTTACATCCAGAAAACGTTCACATGCAATATGCCACCCCATGTTATTGATGGGTGAAGAGCAATAATTCAATCGATCAGTAAGCGGTGTAATTTGGTAGAAAGGTCTACGTTCAGCAATTTTCTCAAACGCACGGTGGATATAGCCCACTGTAGGTTCTGTTTTGATGATACGTTCTCCGTCGAGTTCCATAATGTTTTGGAAAACACCATGCGTAGCGGGGTGTGTAGGGCCAAGGTTGACCGTAGTCGTTTGTTTTTCTATAGAACCCTCCGGAAGCCTTATATTAGTATGTTCTGACATTATAAATAATTAAAATTCAAGGTTAATCAATCAAAAATACGGTTGCATTTTAAATCAATTTTTATCTTCCAAACATATCATCGTCTTTATCAATACGCGTTTGGTCTTCTAATGGAAACTCCTTACGTAACGGAAAATAATCCATTTCATCCACATTAAGAATGCGCTTGAGGTTGGGATGACCCACAAAGTTTACGCCAAAAAAATCATAGGTTTCTCTTTCCATCCAGTTGGCACTAGAGAACAGGGCGGTAGCCGAATACACATCCGGTTGGGCAGATGGGGTAAACACTTTAAACCTCAAGCGGGTATTTTCGCGTAAGTTATGTAAGTGATAGACTACACAAAGTTCTTCACTAGTTCTATTTGGGTAGTGAACAGCAGTGATATCTGTAAGAAACTGGAAACCAAGTAAAGGTTGATCGTACAAGAAATTCAGCACTTTAAGATTTAAATCTTTCGGTGCTGTAAAGCTCAACATATTGTACGTATCCGACCATTCGGTAAGACTTTCGCCAAACTTTTCTACCAGTTCTTTTTGAATATTTTCGTTGATTAAACTCATTGAAACAATTTTTCCTTTCCGGAATACTATTGGGTTGTTAGGTAATGTTAATACTTTGTAGTGTTATTATTGGATACCATAACTTTCCAAAAGTGCTTTGTATTTATCGCCTGTTCTTCTGCGCAGGCTTTCGTTTTCTACCAAATCTTGAATCTTCATAAAGCCATCAATGATTGCTTCGGGGCGTGGAGGGCATCCTGGTACATATACATCTACAGGAACCACTTGATCAATACCTTGTAAAACGGAGTAGGTATCAAATATACCACCACTAGATGCACAAGCGCCAACGGCAATAACCCAACGAGGTTCAGCCATTTGTAGATACACTTGTTTTACTACTGGACCCATCTTTTTTGCAATCGTTCCCATTACCATTAATAAATCACATTGGCGTGGAGAGAATCCTACACGTTCTGCACCAAATCTGGAAAGATCATAGTGAGAACCCATAGTTGCCATAAATTCAATTCCGCAGCAAGAAGTAGCAAATGGCAAAGGCCAAAGAGAATTTTTTCTTGCCATACCTACTACTTTATCAAGAGAGGTAGCAAAAAAACCTTCGCCCGTAAGACCTTCAGGCGCATCCGCCATATTGATACCCCAATCTTTGGTATCCTTCTGTTTTAAGTTAAATCGTACTGGACGTGCCATAATAATATAATTAGTTCAAAAAAGTAATCAGATATACACACTTAAAAACAAAAAAAATAGATTTCTGTTGTTGAAATCTATTAATTTAATTTAGTCCTCCCATTCCAATGCCTTCTTTTTAATAATGTAAATAAATCCAGCCAAAAAGAAAGCCACAAACAAGACAACTTCTATAAAACCATTCCAGCCCAATTCTCTGAAGTTTACGGCGTAGGGGTAAAAGAAGATTACCTCCACATCAAACAACACAAACAAAATTGCAACCAAGAAATATTTAATTGCCATTGGTTGGCGGGCATTACCCGATCCGGGGATTCCGCTTTCAAATGTTTGTAGTTTATCTGATGTAACCCTTTTGGGTCCGAGGCTATGGGTAAGCAACATCATTCCGCCAACAAACAATATGGCAAAGAGAAATTGTATACCAATGGGGAAATAATTAGAGGCGCTGTTTACCACGTCAGCACCCGAAATTTGAAGAAATATTGAAAGTTGCATTATGGTATATTTTGAAAGTGCAAATGTAAGCAAGGATATTCATTCTACAAATGTAAAACTTCAATCTTCAATGTTTTTATGTTGAATTATTGATTTCAACACAAATCCATTAAAGATTGAAGTTTTTATATTGATTACTAGTATTATAAATATAAAATTAATATCTACATAATAATCCTTAATCCTTAATTCCTGATTCCTAATTCCTAATTCCTAATTAATATATCTATCCCGCTTTCGTTGACTTTGTTGCTGGTTTTGCCAACGCTTTTTGCAAGATTTCCTTATTCTTTGTTGCATCAGCATTTACAGGGTCTATTGCTATAATTCTATCCAAAAAGCCAATAGCAGTTTCGTAATCTTTTTTCATATTGGCATTGTAACTTGCCATATAACCATAAGCGGTTAACAAAGTAGATTTGTTTTTCACTTTATCCAACTCTGCCAATTCAATGAAACGTTGGCAAGAAGGAATTGCCAAACCACCTTCCATTGTTGAATCTACCACAGACAAAGATCTGAAGCTCCAATAGTGCCCGTAAACTTCTTCAGGATATTTGATTTTGTAAATCGTAAAAATGCTATCCGCTTTTAAATATTTGGTAGCCTTGAAGTTTTCAAACCCAGCATTATAGATTTCAACCTTAGTTGGCGTTGGGTTGATGGTTAATATTTTTTCAGCCCACTCTGCAGCTTTTGCTTGATTTCCTGCTTTTTTGAAGATATCTATTGCCTTTTTTGCAGCATCAATTTTACCTTTCATTAAAGTATCGGAAGCAATTGCATTGGTGATATATTTATCGAAATCTGCAGAACGACCGCTAATTTTAGCAGACAATTCAGCAGCCACTAACCAGTTGTCTGCAACAATTTGCTCTGCGTTTGCCTTGCTGAAAAAAGTTTCTAATGCAGAAATCGCTTGAATAGAATCACCCAATTTGTAAAAGCTGTATCCTTTTAAACGATACAATCTGTTATCGGCATTGGCACCGTATTGTAGCAATAGTTCGTCGGCTTTGGCAACAGCGCCTTTGAAATCGCTAGAAGCAAACAACAAACTTGAAGATTCATAATCCAATGCTGGACCTTTTTCTGCCAAATTTTTATAAAAGTTGAAATATTCTTTTGCTTTATTCACGTCTCTTGCAAAGAAGAAAACGTAAGCATCATAATAAGCGGGAGCAAAATTTGGATCATCGGCAATAGCATCATTAAAATGCTGCATAAATACAGTTTCCTGATCTTTACCTTGGGTAAGGTAAACTTTACCGGTTTTATATTTTGCAACTGCATATTTAGGATCGAGTACCAATGCATTTTGGTAAGATTTTACAGCTCCACCACCATCATTTTTCTTACGGAATAAATCACCCATAGTGATGTACACATCTGGTTCTTTAAACCCTTTCACCGTAGTGGCGAGGTTTAACTTTTCGATACCGAAATCTGCATCGCCATTTTTATCTAAATTGGCTCTGCCGATAGCATTCAATACGGTAACGTCTAACTTTTTACCCATTAAACTGATAGCGGTTTCAAAACGCTGACGCGCTTCAGATTGTTTACCTTCTACTAGTTCAACGTGACCCATAGCTACCAACAATAAAGGATTACTTCCATTGGTTTCAAGGGCTTTGCGATACAATTCTTTTGCTTTGTCTGGTTGATTTAATCCAATAAAAGCTTGACCCAACCAATACTGGGCTTCAAGGCTTGTAGGGTTTGCTGCAACCACTTTTTCAAACGCATCTTTTGCGTTATTGTACTGCTGATAGTAAAGAAACTTTCTTCCGTCCTGCACCGTTTGGGCAAAAACCAGATTACTGATCAGCAAGATTACTGTTAGAATGCCGACTTTGATTTTTGTCATGAACCGAAATTTTATAGTTTAAAAAGTATTTGACTCATTATTGAGCATCTTCCACATCCATTCTCCTAACTTCTATATTCATCCTAGAAGGTGCAAGATATGCTCTCTTAAAGATTAATTGGCCTTTTTGATTAATAAGAAAACGAACAAAGCCTTTTCCGAGGCCACCGTAATTTTCCTTTACAATATAATACAAACCCCTGACTAACGGATATCTTCTTGTTACGATATTAGCTTGATAAGGTTTTACATACACTTCTTCTGCACAACCACGACATTGTATGTTGGCAATTTTCACTGATTTTAAGAAACTCAACTGCGAAGAATCTTCTTTATTTCCTATCCATTCTACCCCCACAAATCCTATGGCATCTTTATGATTTGATACATAATCGATAACGCCTTCACTAGAAGATGCCGCTTTAATTTCGCTTCCAAGGGGTTGCCCCTTTAAAATAGAATCCAACATAAAACGCACAGTACTGGTAGCTCGATTGCCATCCATCACCAAATTGTATTTGTATCCACTAGTTCCATTCAA
>Ga0164294_10002415_pt1 | contig 16859 bp, 10 predicted proteins | sample GEODES005metaG_FD_111479 | JGI IMG/M metagenome (GOLD analysis project Ga0164294, IMG submission 111479) | Oligotrophic lake water microbial communities from Sparkling Lake, Wisconsin, USA - GEODES005 metaG | ecosystem: Environmental > Aquatic > Freshwater > Lake | place: USA: Sparkling Lake...
ATAAATGTGCTCATGTGATTCACTCTGGTCAAATATGATCGCGGGCACTTCCCGCATATCACTACCAGTGCTGTAAAAAATTACAGCATCGGACTGCCTCGGTATCGGCATCGCTTCCTGCCCGTGGCCGATGGCACCAGCCTGTACAAGAAGTCCTTCCGGGTGTTCGCCCATATCATCAATTGCCAGCTATCTCCAGATCACATGAGCATCTTGATTCAATATCGCATTTCCCGACCATGAATCGGCTACAGGCATGACGGCATCAAACAGCTAACTCCCAGAGTGTGGTTGCCCTGTCATCAGCGAGGATTCCCGTTGTTATCGGTGACACAGATCCCTGAAGTCTGGGTTTTAATACCCTATCAGATGTGTGGTTTTAGAAATATTTATAGATATAACAATATCATCACTGCGTCACTCAACTGAGCACTCCATTACGATAATCACGCTCAGATTACAGAAACACATGTCGATTGGCATTCAAATCAACCTGACCAATGAGCACTATCAGATGATCAGCACGTAAAAATTTACAGCTTGTCTCCTTGTATGTCTTCCCTCTACAAGGAACATCAACGTGAACAGTCTTTTCCCATCTTCATTGCAACAAAGCGAATCTCATCTCCTGCTGGAGATTGAGGATCTCGTGAGCGACATCAACAGATATCCTGTCCCTGAATGGATGAAACCTTCGCTTACTCGAAGGCTAGCGGTCATCGTTGAAAGACTTATGAACGATCTGCCTAGACTCTGCTCGGTCTATCAGGCAGACATGGAATATACAGCAACTATCGACGCCTTCTGGATTGCCTGCCTGAGATTCGACCTGATCGGCATCCATGGCTTTACTGGGTATCCGCTCACCTATGCTGTGATCAGGAATCTATGCGCAGATATTGCCCGGCATGGAAGTGGCGATGCGTTCAGACAACAGCAGCTTATCCGGCTCAGTCAGGTGCAAAAGAACCAACGTGAATTACAGGGCTATGTGGCCGAGATCCTACAGCGCTATAGCAAGACTTTGGTGGTACGGGTGGACTTAAGCATCGTACAGCAGTATCAGCAACACATCGACATAGTCCAATTCCGTGTATTCTGGCGCAGGTTCTGCCGCAAGATGGAAGATACTGGGATATTCAGAGACAAGTTGGGCTTCATCTGGTGCATTGAGCAGGGCAGAACGAAGGGTTATCACATCCATCTGGCATTGTTCTATGCAGGCCGTGCACATCGGAGTGGCTGGTTTATGGCCAGAGAGTGCATTCGTATCTGGCAGGCGATCACAAACGGCATGGGCTATGGCTTTAACTGCCATGACAGCAATTATCTGGATGTTTACCGTGAGAAAGGAACATTAGGCGTAGAGATGATCCATCGGGATAACTTTGATCAAGTACAGCACTGCATCCGAACCTTGAGCTATCTGGCTGATCCGGATAAGGAGGGGCAGTATTTGCGGGTCAGGCCAAGGGGGATGCGCGTGTTTGGCAAGGGCACAGCAGAGGCTCGTAGCGTCTGAAAATGTACATTTGTGTGATTCATTCACAAAACCGATCACTTTTGTTACACTTCACGCCCCGCAATGCGCTGATCCAAGCCATGATAACTTCCCGCCGCCCGTTGATTCCAAAAGCGCTTGTCGCTTGGGTGGCGCTTATCTGTCTTTGCTGGCATTTACTGCTGCCGCTTTTCATCAATCTGGGCATCGCGCCCGTCATTTATGGCCTCTCCGAGCATTGCCGCACGCTGTTGACCACATCCGATCCCGTCGCATCAACGGCTAAACCAGCCGTGCCTGCGATGGATATGGCGATGCCGGGGATGGATATGTCGCATATGGACATGAGCACCATGCCCATGGACATGACCCACGCGAGCTCCGCAGCACCCTTATCGACCAACGCGGAATCGCTTGCACGTGAAGCTCATATCCATGATGTCATGACGCTTGCAGCCAAGATCATGAAGCATTGTCCGCTCTGCTCACATGGTCTGGAAGGCGGTTTGCTACCGACCCTTGTCATTCTCAGTCTCGTTTTATTGCTACTGCGACTGGTCGAGCTGCCTGTACTCCTTACCCTATACCGCACAGCAATCTTGCCTGTCGTGGCCCATATCAGGCCGCAAGCCCAAGCACCTCCTGTTTTTGCCTGACCACATATGACCTTTGCTCTGATCTGCCTACTTTAGGTGGAGGCAGATTGTCATGTCGTTTTCTCTCGCTACACCTTTTATCCCGGTTCCGGCATATCCGGCCTACGGGAGATGGTGTTTGTCAGGCTTTAAAAAAATCAGGAATATCCATGACTCATTTACAACCCACTCCGACTTTCGTCCCATCGCTGCGACTGACTACGCTGGCCCTTGCTTGCGCAATGGCTAGTCCCACGCTATTTGCTGAAACACCGATAGAACCAGCCACTGAATCGGGGACGGAAGCGGCCACTGCCGCAACGGCACCTGCGATTAATAAGGTTGTTGTCGTCGGCACACCGTTTAAAAAGAAGAAGAAAGCACCCTCAGACGACTTCCCGGCCAGCAAAGCCAGCATCACAGCTGAGCAGGCAAAGGCGACCATCAACGTGGTCAACACCGAGGACACCGTCAAATACCTGCCTGATCTTCTGGTACGCAAGCGCTATCTGGGTGACACACAGGCGCCCCTGGCCACCCGCACGACTGGCATCAATGCGAGTGCGCGCAGTCTGATCTTTGCCGATGGTGTCCTATTGTCCACGTTAATCAATAACAATAATGGCAATGGCTCGCCACAATGGTTCATGGTCTCACCCGAAACCATCGACCATATCGACGTGATGTATGGACCGTATTCTGCCGCTTATGCCGGTAATTCTTATGGCGCTGTGTTGAACATCACAACCCGCATGCCACAGACCTTCGAAGCTGGTGCAGCTATCCGTGCATCCAATCAGCCTTTCAGTATCTATGGCACCAAAACATCAGCGAATGCACAGGAATACAGTGCCTATATCGGCAACAAAAGCGGCGATTTCTCATGGTTCCTCTCAACCAATGAGCTTGACAGCACCTCGCAGCCCATCACCTTTGGCACGGTGACCCAATCTACGACTCCGGCATCCGCCAGTTTACCCGTCGTCAGTGGCGGCTTTCCCACTTTAAACCGGACCGGCGGTCCGATTCAGGTCATCGGGGCAGGCAACCTGACACACACCGTACAGGATGATGTCACGCTGAAGCTCGCCTATGACATCACACCGTACATCTCCGCCAGCTATCTGGTCGGCTATTGGCAGAATGAAGCCACAGCCCAAAGCCGGAGCTATCTGACTTCGGGTAGCGCGCCTTACTATGGAGCTAGTAGCGGTAACGTCAATATCGGTGGCTACAGTTACAGTGCCAGCACTATTGCCGGACAGTTCTCCAGTAACAGCGTCAATCAGCAGCATCTGATGCAGAGCATCACACTCAAAGGTCAGGATCCCAATGCGCTTAACTGGCAGTTGATCGCCAGCAATTTCCGTTACCTCGAAGACCTCACTAACACCTCCACTGGCGTGTATCCCGCCGCACAATTTGGCGGTGCCGGACGCATCTCGGATGCCAGTGGCACTGGCTGGACCACTCTGGATCTGAGTGCGTCAACACCTGCGGCCTGGCTGGATCAGCACATCATCAGCGCAGGTATCCATGGCGATTGGTATCGACTGCAAAATCCGACGTGGAATACCACGAACTGGGATGGTACAGTCCCCACTTCACTCTATAGCGACTCTGAGGGCAAAACTCAGACCCAGGCCCTATGGCTGCAAGATGTCTGGTCCATCCGTCCAGATCTAAAAGCCACATTAGGTGTCCGCTATGAGGACTGGCAAGCCAATGACGGTTTTAATCTCACGACTTCCGGCACCAAAGCCTTTCCCATCACGCAGCCTAAAGTCGATCAAACAGGTCTCTCGCCCAAAGCCAGCCTGCATTGGGACGTGACATCAAACTGGAGCGTGACCGGATCAACGGGTAAAGCCTTGCGCTTCCCGACGGTCGGTGAGCTGTATCAGAGCGTGCAGACCGGTAGCGTATATACGCAGGCTAACCCATTCCTTGAGCCGGAACGAGTTTGGTCCGAAGAGCTGGCTCTGGAACACAAGACTGATGCCCATCAGATTCGTGTCTCACTCTTTCAGGAGGATGTCCACAATGCGCTGATTTCTCAGACCGCATTGATTTCGGGCTATGCCACTCCCGTTTCCTACACGCAAAATGTCGATCATACCCGCCAGCGAGGGATTGAGCTTACAGGTCAGTTTAAGGATGTCGCCATTCAGGGCCTTGATCTGTCTGGTAGTGTGAGCTATGTCAATGCCCGTATCCTCGCCGATAGTAGCTATGTCCCCTCCGCAGCACTGCCCAATGCAAGTGCCGTAGGCTCACATACCCCGTATGTGCCCAACTGGCGGGCAACGGCCGTTGCATCCTATCGTCCTGATGATCATTGGACGCTCACACTCGCTGGGCGCTATGTCGGTCGGCAGTATGCCACCGTGGACAATACCGACATCTATACCCATACCTATCAGGGCTTTGAGCCGTTCTTTGTGATGGATACCCGTGCCAGTTACCAGTTCAACCGCCACTGGCAGGCAGCATTTGGCGTAGATAACCTGAATAACCGCACCTATTTCCTTTATCACCCATTCCCTGAACGCACTTATGTGGCCGAGCTGCGCTACAAGTACTGATTGCGGTTCGTCCTGTCACATTTGCGGTGAGGGCATCTCACCGCATCTGATCGATAGCTCACCTTCGACCCAGATTTAAAGAGATATTGACATGCAAACCGTAATCTCTGATCTAAAATCACGACCAACACCGGACTCTAAGCAGTCTGGTTTACTCTATATAACCGTCTGGCGCTGGCACTTCTATGCCGGACTGTTCTGTATACCCTTTGTGTTGTGGTTATCCTGCACGGGTCTGATCTATCTGTTTAAACCCCAGATCGATCAGGCGATTGACCGTCCTTATGATCGTTTATCCATTCAAGGCCCGCTCAAGCTGCCTTCAGAGCAGGTTGCTGCGGCACTGAAATCTGTCCCCGGATCGGTCTTCACGGCCTATGAAATGCCGCCGAACGAGCACGCTGCAGCGCGTGTGCTCGTCGGTCAGCAGGCTGAGACCATACGTATTTATGTTCATCCACAGAGTCTGCAGATCCTTCACACGATCAATGAAAATGATCGTCTGACCCGTGAAATTTCCCATCTGCACGGTGAACTCATGCTCGGCGATACCGGCTCACGTATCGTCGAACTTGCAGCATCATGGGCGATTGTGATGATCCTCACCGGGTTATTCCTGTGGTTTGGCAAGGGTAAGCTGTCCCTTGCAGGGATGGCTTATCCGCGTTTTCACCTCAAGGAACGTCCGTTCTGGAAAGATCTGCATGCAGTGGTGGGATTCTGGGTCGCCGGATTTACACTCTTTATGCTGATCTCGGGTCTGCCATGGACTTCCTCATGGGGCGGCATGCTCAAAAGCATTCGTCAGTGGTCATCACCTACACCCATCCATCAGGACTGGAGCACGGGCAGTCGCTCGGAAGCCATGGCTGCGATGCAAATGCATCAAGCCATGCAGCAAGGCGGTATGTCAGGTATGCCGATGGCTGGCATGTCTGAGCATGCCGATCATGGCGGCCATCATCGTGGTGCACGTGGTACGCTGCTGAGTCCTGCGCAATACGCCGCGCTGGATCGAATTATCGCCCAGACGCCAGCTCTCAACCTACCGCCACCCGTACAGGTGCACCCACCCATTCCATCTCGTCATCAGCCATGGAATGTGACCTCTGAAACCCAGAACCGTCCACTACGGCAAAAGGTCATCTACAGCGATACTGGTGACTGGCAAAAGACCGAGACTTTCGGCAGCAAGCCCTTGCTGGATCGATTGATCGGCTATGGCGTTGCGATTCACGAAGGTCAGTTGTTTGGCTGGCTGAATCTCGCACTCGGGGTGTTTACCGCATTGGGGCTGATTCTGGTAATCACCAGCGGTCTCATCATGTGGCTCAAACGTCGCCCTACCAAACGTCTAGGTGCGCCGACTGCGGTGCTTCAACCTCGTCTTGCGATATCGTTGAAAGCCCTGATCGTCATCATGGGTGTCCTGTTGCCGATGTTTGGTATTTCGCTGCTGATCGTGCTGCTGCTTGATCGTTTTGTCCTCTCCCGCATTCCGCCAGTCGCGCGGTTTCTGGGACTTCAGTCATCCGTGCATATGGCCTGACGGGTCATATTGCGCGGCTTAATGTCTTTAGCATTGAAGAGGAATTCATCATGGATGCGCTCATCCTGAGTCGAATACAATTTGCATTGAATATGAGCTTCCATATTCTGTTTCCGTCGATTTCCATTGCCCTATGCTGGGTATTGTTTTTCTTCCGCTTGCGCTGGGTGATAACCCGCACGGAATCTTGGCTTAATGCTTACCGTTTCTGGACTAAAGTCTTTGCCTTGACCTTTGCGTTAGGGGTGGTCAGTGGCATCACGATGAGTTTTCAGTTTGGGACCAACTGGCCCGGCTTTATGGAGCGGGTCGGCAATATCGCTGGTCCCTTGCTGGGCTATGAAGTTCTGACGGCATTCTTTCTGGAAGCGGCTTTTCTGGGCATCATGCTGTTCGGGCATAACCGAGTCAGTGAGCGGGTGCACCTATTTGCAACGTTTATGGTGGCATTTGGAACTACGATTTCGGCCTTCTGGATTCTGGTGCTGAACTCATGGATGCAGACCCCGCAAGGCTATAGCGTTGATGCGCAAGGGATTCTGCATGTCAGTAGCTGGCTGGCAGTGGTTTTTAATCCATCTTTTCCTTATCGCTTTCTGCATATGGTGACAGCGTCCTTTCTGACAGTGGCTTTTCTGCTCAGTGGCTTGAGTGCATGGCAGATACTGAAGAAAACCGATGACGATGCCACACCGCATGTGCTGCGGACAGGCATCATGCTGGCCGCGCTTCTGATTCCGCTACAAATCCTGATCGGTGATCAGCATGGTTTAAATACCTTGCATCATCAACCAGAGAAGATTGCTGCCATCGAAGGGGTCTGGCATACCGAACAGGGTGCGCCTTTGCTGGCGTTTGCGCTGCCCAATGCCACGACCCAGCAGAACGATTTTGCCATCAGCATTCCACATGGTGCCTCACTGATCCTGACGCATAGCTGGGATGGCGAATTGAAAGGGCTCAATGAGTTTGCTGATCATCCGCCGGTTGTCCCGCTGTTCTTTGGCTTCCGGGTCATGGTTGGCGTTGGAATGCTGATGTTGCTGGTAAGCTGGTACGGGGCTTTCCGTATCATTCGCCAACGTGATCTCCGTCAGTTGCCCAAAACTCTACTACGCGTCTTGTCCGCCCTGACTTTTATAGGCTGGCTGGCGACCTTGGCAGGCTGGTATGTGACTGAAATTGGACGGCAGCCTTGGATCGTTCATGGTCTGATCAAAGTCAGCGAGGTGGTCACAGCTACACCACCCAGTCATGTCGCTTTTACGCTGACCCTCTATGCCATCGTCTATGTGGTACTGATCTCGGCCTACGTGACGGTACTCAAATATATGGCCGAGCATCCACACAAAACCGAATCTGAGCCAACACCAGCTTCCGGTGAAGCATTGGCAGTGCTGGCGCAGCAGTCTGACATCCATCCACACACGGGAGTGGGATCATGATCTTCACAATGACATGGGAACAAACCATACCGCTGATTTTTATGGGGTTGTTGGGGCTGGCATTGTTCATCTATGTGGTACTGGATGGCTTTGACCTCGGGGTCGGCATGCTGATGCACCGCGCAACGCCGGATGAGCGCAATACCATGATTGCCTCCATCGGCCCATTCTGGGATGCCAATGAGACTTGGCTGGTGCTGGGGATTGGTTTGCTGCTGACTGCTTTCCCTAAAGCCAATGCCATTGTGCTGGGTAATTTGTATATCCCGGTCGCATTGATGCTGATCGGGTTGATCCTGCGCGGAGTTGCCTTTGACTTTCGGGTCAAGGCCCGCCAAGCGCATCAGCTCGGCTGGAATTATGCCTTTATTGCAGGTTCTGGTCTGGCTGCGGCCATGCAGGGATGGATGCTTGGGCGCTATATCACGGGATTTGCCGAAGGACGGACATTTGATCTGTTTGCCTTGGCGATTGCCCTGACCGTACCGGCCACCTATACCTTGCTTGGCGCGTGTTGGCTGATCCTCAAAACCGAGAGGGATCTGCAAGCCAAGGCCATCGTTTGGGCCAAGCTCGCATGGCCGCCGATGGTGTTTGGTCTGGTGCTGATCTCACTGGCCACGCCGTGGGTGAGTCCGGTGGTCTATCAACGCTGGTTCCAGCTTCCGCAACTGATCGGGCTGCTCCCGATTCCGCTGGCAACCGCAGCGGCACTTTTGGCTCTGCGCTGGGTATTGTCAATGCCACGCACAGCCATTCATTTCTGCTGGTTGCCATTTGTGCTGATCATCGGGGCCTTGCTCATGGGTGTATTCGGATTGGCCTACAGTTTGTATCCATATGCGGTGATCGGGAAAATGACTGTGTGGGAAGCGGCAAGTTCGACCGAAGCGCTGAATGTGTTGCTCATCGGTGCAGTGGTGACTATTCCGATCATCTTTGCCTATAGCCTGTTTGCTTTCTGGGTGTTTAGAGGCAAGGTCAGAGAACTCACGTATGGATAATTCGTGAGTCCAAACAAAGCCGTTTCCAAGCAAAACGGCTTTGTTACTCCGCGAAAGTCTCTTACGAAGTCAATACGCTAATTGCCGTTTTGCCAAAGTACGAGGACTTCTTTAGTGTCAAAGTATCGATAGCGGAGAGTCTGTCCTTATGCGCCACAGTTTTGAAATCAGATGAGATCAATACGCTTCGCCGGATATCTGTCATCACGGTTAGCGCCGGACTCTACATACACTCCAGAATGCGTCTCCTCAGAAAAAATTTGAATCCAAAGCAACATTTTCCTCGTATATCTTTTTGTGGATCGCATCTATTTCAACGTCATGAATACCACAGCACAAGCGATAAGGCACGTAGCGGATCAATCACCATAAAATTGGCTTAAGGAAAATTAAAATGGCCCAATTCACCCTCACGTCACGGCTACGTAGTTGGCATCTGTTTTTACCGTTCTGTTGTGCTTTTCAGGTTCATGCGGGGACTGTGCCAGTAGATGACACTTCATCTGACGCGACGCCCGTCACCAGAGTCGTTGTCACGGGCCATTATCTCAATGGTCTGGGCACATCGGATGCAGCATCGCAAGGGGTGATTAGCGGTTACTTGCTGAATGATATTCCACTGCTTCGGCCCGGCGAAGTACTTGAGAATGTTCCCGGCCTCGTGGTTACCCAACATTCAGGCGATGGAAAAGCCAATCAATATTTTTTACGTGGCTACAATCTGGATCATGGAACCGATTTTGCCACCAGCGTCGATGGCGTACCCGTTAATATGCCAACCAACGCGCATGGTCAAGGCTATTCCGATCTGAATTTTTTGATTCCTGAATTGGTTCAGCAGATTGACTATCAGAAGGGTCCTTATTTTGCCAATACGGGTGATTTTTCATCGGCAGGATCGGCCAATATCAAGTACCGGGACATGCTTGACAGTCATGGCCTCTTGAATGTGACAACCGGCGCAAATAACTATCATCGCGGCTTACTGGCTGGATCAAGTTTGCTCACCCCGGACAGCGACGGTCTGCGGATTCTTGGGGCTGTGGAAGGGCTTGAATCCGATGGACCCTGGGTCGTCCCGGAGCATTTACGTAAAATCAATTCGCTCGTCAAATTGTCTGACGGAAACCAGAACAATGGCTGGTCAATAGATGGAATGGCTTACAACGCGCACTGGAACTCCACAGATCAAGTGCCGCTGGAGCTGATTGAATCAGGACAGTTGCCACGTTTTGGGTCGCTGAATCCAACCGATGGCGGGGACAGCCAGCGTCTGCTGCTATCTGGCGAATGGCATGAAAAGGATACTCAAGGCTACACCAAAGCATCTGCCTACGCCGAGCATTATCAATTAAAGCTCTGGTCAGACTTCACCTTTTATGAGCTTCGCCCTACGACAGGCGATCAGTTTGAGCAATTTGAGAACCGTAATCTGTTTGGTGGACAGCTTGCTCGAGGATGGTTTATCGATGTACTTGGAAAGCAAAATACGCTTGAGACGGGCTTGCAGGTGCGTCACGACGACCTCGGTGTTGGCTTATTGAATTCGGAGAATCGGATACCCGTCTCAACTGTGAACAATGATGGTGTGAGTGAAACAGAGACAGGGCTTTACATTCAGGATTCGACAGTGTGGACGAGCTGGCTGCGCTCGTTGATCGGGTTGAGAGAGGATTTTATTCAGTTAAACCTGAACTCAATGTCTAATCCCATCAATAGCGGCAATGCCTCCGGTAATAAGTTTTCACCCAAATTGAGTTTCATTTTTGGGCCATGGTACAAGACCGAGTTCTTTCTCAACTATGGCGAGGGATTCCACAGTAATGACGCGCGTGGCGTGATAGATAAAGTCGATCCGACGACCGGGACTCCTGCCGATGCGGTACCCGCTTTGGTCGGTAGTATTGGCAAGGAAATCGGCATTAAAACAACAATCATACCAGGATTAGAGAGTGCTATTGCACTATGGCGTCTGGATAGTGCTTCAGAGATTATTTATTCCGCAGACTCCGATATTGGCAGCACATCGCCAAATGGTGCAAGCAAGCGCTATGGACTGGAGTGGAACAACCATATGGTCGTCAAACCCTGGCTGCTGCTGGATGGTGATATCGCGTGGACCCGTGCTCGCTATGCAGACGATAATGCCAATGGTTCCATCGGCCATTTGATCCCGAATGCGGTTGGCAAAGTAGCTTTATTGCGTGCGACGCTACGGCATCTCGGTCCTTGGTCAGCAAGCTGGGAAACCCGCTATATCGGCAGCTATCCGCTGACGCAAGATGGGACATTAAAAGCACCCTCGGCCATCGTCAGCAATCTTGAAATCAAGCGCGTCCTGACGCCCAAATGCACACTTTTGGTCGAAGGACTAAATATCTTTAATCGCCAGTATTATGACATCGGCTACGAGCAGGATTATCAAGTAACCCCTACAAGCCCGCTGGTCCCCAGTGGGGTGACTGTCCATCCGGGTGAGCCACGTCAGTTCCGGGTGGGATTGAATTTTACGTTCTAGTCGGTTCGCATCCATAGGAAACTCAGCGATCTAATTTCCAGTCGCGTAGCGCGGTCTAGCTCCACACTACGCGACTCCTGAGCATGATGAGTCGATATAAGAGATAACGGATGAGGACAAACATATAAAAGTGGGAGATATGAAAGATTCTCGCACAGACTTGATCCAACATTTGGTATACATCACACGAAGAAACTTATGGCTGTTTATGCTACTGATGGCGACATTTTTTTGGATGGTGGTTGTTCTAACAGCTGTTGTACATGTGACATCACAAGCTTTCAGTTAGAGATTGCTCTTCGAAATGGCCCAGATAATGGGATGAAAGCCCATCGCAAGTATTGCTAAATGGCATTGCTTACAGGCTCTACGAAATCTAATTCTTGATCGGTGATCAGTTGGAGAAGATCGACAAAATAAAAATAAGCGACTAAAAGTGGTTAGCCCTTTTTTCAATTCGCGCCATAGCGGCTGTTTTATGAAAATGAGGATCCACCTAATTTCGTCGCTTAAAGTCTTGGCAAACGTAACTGGCAGACAAATAACGATCGTGCTGCGTACATAGACCATCCGAAACACGTACAGCGCTATGTCCTGATCCCATCACCCGGAATCCCGGGATCGCCTGTTCGAGCCGCCATGGCTGATTATCGAAGTAGCGGCAATTCGCGCAGCGCGATTCGTTCTCGGGTGATAAAGGGATCTTGGACATGCTATTTACCTATTGCCGACCAGAAATCAACGAACACCTGCGTGGATAATACAAAGCCCAGAATGACGTTCACGACCACACCCGCAGTAAACGCATAAAACGGCTTGGCTCCGGCTTTGGCAAAATCACTAAAGCGCGTACTTAGTCCGATGCTTAAGAAACAGAAGGTAAAGGCCCATGTCCGAAGGTTAGTCAGTGGCGCGACCAGTTTGGGTACGATGTTGGCTTTGTAATCCGCATAGCTGTAGCCATGCGTCAATAAAGTCACCGCGAGTGAAGCCAGAAGGAAGCCCAGCACAAACTTGGGAAAGCGCCGCCAGATCTCACCAGCATCGGCCCGGCCAGCTACACCCGTCGCATCCCAACGTGTCGTCGCCACAATTGAGAGTAACAAAGCCCAAATACCGATCCACACATCACGCCCAATGACTTTCATCAGGGTAAATGCTTTAACCGCATCATCCGGATGACCGGTAATACCCGGAACATGACCTGCGTAGCCGCCATATGTCTGAGCGGCTGCCAAACCTGCTGCATCAGCAAACTCGGAAGTTCCGATCCAGGCACCAGCGACACCCGTTGGAAGGTTTAAGGCACGTGAAATGATCGGCAGGGCAAAAATAAAGACAATGGCCCAGAAGATCACCAGCGAAATGGCAATGGATGCATGCTCGCGTTTGGCACCTACAGCTCCCGCGATCGCGATAGAGCCGGAGACGCCGCAAATCGCACCTCCTGCACCTAAGGTTGCTGCGAAACGGCGGTCAAGTCCGAGTTTCCCCCCGACAAAGAAAATGGTGCTAAACGTCACCAGAGATACGATTGCCGCTTGAAGAATTGCCACCGGACCCGCCCAGATGATCAGGCTGAAAGGCAGGCCGGCCCCCAGCAGCACAATCCCGACTTTGATATAGAACTCAACGCGCAATCCGGATTGCAGCCACTCGGGCAACGTCGTAGTATTTGCGATCAGCAATCCTAAAGCCAGAGCCACCAATGGTGGTTCCAGATTATAGGTATGTGCCTGATCCCACTGTCCCAGCGCATAGATCAGGATCGATGCGACATACAGTAGCAAGAATGCTCCCAAGAATTGTCTGATCTGAAATCCCAGTGTCGCAATGGCAATACTGAAGACGATGGCCAGTACGATGAACAACGCCACATACCGCCCCGCATTCGCAGCCAACTGTGTGCCTAACTCAGGCAGACTGTGCCACGCTCCCGGAGATACGGCAATCCAGCCGATGCCGGATCCGGACACAAACAGGCCGATCGCCACAAAAACAAATCCAAGGCCAATCCAGATAGCCCACCAGTCTTCCTTTAAAAAAAGTTGTCGCCAGCCTGAGCTGATTTCAGATGATGTCTGACTCATATCTGTAGTCTCGTAAATGATAAAATCTCATGAAAAATCTGACGTATGTAGATTGAGCTCATCAGGGCTGACAGGCTGTCATCTGAGATCGATCACAAACGTTGGCAGAGGATTAGAAAATAGAACGTTGGTTGATCAATCAAAAGTAATGATTTTTGATAACGTTAATATTGAACGACATAACAGAACGATCAACTGCCTTGCAGTGGCTTTCGATTCGGATTCTGATGATACCAACCGGGATCAGAGCATGCGCGCTATGACGGCCTAAGCTTCAATCGGAGATAGATGAAGCGCCCGACCCCGGTTTTGCATGTCTTTACTGCACGGAAGCTTGTGCAGCGTGTTCAGTATGAATAGGCGCGGTCACGTGCTGCAACGTGCCACCTTCGGATTCGTAGGTTTCAACGCCGATGGCACCGACGACATTGAACCCTTGACTGGCGAGATAGTCGGCCGCTGGGCCCGCACGACCGGCATGATTGGATACGGTGACCACTTGACGGTCTTTGGGGATGAAGGCCAATCGGTTCGGTAAATCTTTGGATTGAATATTCAGATAAACCGGGAAAGCGCCTTTAGTGGAAAGTTCATCTGGACGGCGAACATCGACGATGACCAGATGGGAGGGATTATTGAGCAAGGCATCAATCTGCGCACGATGCAGCAGCGGTGTTTTTGAACTATAGGCATGTGCGGCTTGTGGTTGTTTCGGTGCAGTGTCTGCAGCCATGGCATGGCCTGCAGTCACGACCAGACTTAAGGACAGCAGGAGATGATTGAATTTGATCATAAGGCATACCTCTACTTGTTTTCGATATCAAGAAATGTCTGACATGCCCTTAAAGATTGTGCAGCATGCCGGAATGTACAACATCATCTACAGTGCAGTGGGTGTGCCATAAGGTTTCAAGGCGGGATGTCTAAAGCTAATTTCAATCATGACAGTGTGTTAGTGTCGGTAGGAGCAATACTGAGGACTTGACCATACTGGAAATTATGACGGTTTTGTTACAAAGTCAGCAGGTCCTCTGTGGATTACACAACACTCGTTATGGTTCGAGATCGGTGATCACGTCTGATGATTAAGATTGCCGAGAATGATGCAGTCTGTATGCTGCGCTGTGGGGTGCTGCATTATCAGCAACGATTCTGAGTCGGCTGGGATTGAGTTCGCCCGCCATATCAAGTGCTGGATAAGCGGCAGCACAGATATGGGAGTGGATGCGTTTCAAGTCTCGTAGTACATCCAGATGAAGAGAGCTGGTCTCGACACTCGCAGGTCGGCCTTCGCGGAGTCTTGCGACATGGTTTTCTGCTGCGGTCTTTTCCAACTCGCGTATCCGGGTTTTCTCTTCCAACAACTGACGTGCGAGCTTTACATCTCCAGATAAGAAGACACTGAAAGCCAGTTGCAGGTGATTGAGCGTCATCCGGTGTAGCTCTTCCAGTTCTTCTTGTCCTTCCCGGGAGAATTGCAGATGATTTTTGGCTTTCTTATTGGCCAGCTCCATCAGGTTCTTATCGACTATATCCCCGATATGCTCCAGATTGATTGATAACGCCATGATCTCCATGGCCCTGCGACCTTCATGCTCATCCAGACTGTCTTTAGTGAGTTTGACCAGATACAGCTTGATCTCTTCATGCAGGCGATCCACGGCATTATCCAGTTTCGACACCTCACCAGCCAGCTTGCGATCATTGCTGAGCAATGCCTGCATACCCCGGCGCAGCATGGTTTCAACCAGATCGCCCATATGCAGTGTTTCACGGGCTGCACAGGCTAGTGCCACACTGGGAATTTGCAGCACACTGGTATCCAGATACTGAGGATGACTCAGATCGTCCTGTGGCTTCAGTTCAGGCAGGAGCCGTTCTAGCACGCGCGCCAGCCAGGGCAAGGGCAGCAGAAATAGCAGCGCAAGACTGACATTGAACAAGGTGTGGAAATCCGCGATCTGGCGGGCCGAATTCGGCTCAAGCCTTTCGATCAGATGCGACACGGGATCGATCAAGGGCAGGAAGATCAGACAGCCGACGATGCGATTCAATACATTCGCTACAGGTAACCTTCGATGTGCTGGATTATTGCTGTCCTGTCCTTCAAAGATCGGATTGATGGCACTGCCCAGATTGGCCCCCAAGACCAGTACCATTGCCGCTTGTGGAGAAATAAAATTAGACAGTGCCAGCGAAATAGTCAGCATAACTACCGCAACGCTGGAATGAGCCGCCCAGGTGAAAGCGGCACCGAAGAGCAACGTCAGCAAGGTATCCTGCGTCACTGTTGAGATGAGTTCATGTACAATCGGCGCATCTTCGGCAGGTGCCAGACTGGTGATCAGAATATGCAGTGACAACAGCATCAGCCCCAGACCGATAGAGACCCGGCCGAGATTACGGATAGACGGCCGCTCGCTTTTCTTAAAAAAGACCACACCAATAAACAGCAATAGCGGCGAAAGAAATGACGTATCAAAGGACAACAATTGAACGATGAGCGAGGTACCGATATTGGCACCCAGCATGACCGCCATCGCCGGGACCAGCTCTACCACACCCGCCGACGAAAAAGAGGTGAGCAGTAGGGCTGTGGCGGTACTGCTCTGGAGGAGCGTAGTCACTCCCAGCCCAGCCAGCAGTGCCTGTACACGATTCTGCAGTACGATGCCGAGCCAGATTTTGATCCGGGCACCGAAGGCACGCATTACACCGCTTTGCACCATGTGCAATCCCCACAGCAACAGTGAAACCCCGCCGATTAGGTCCAGCAAAATCGTAATGCCCATTGTCCTTCCTTCATGTCATACACAGCTGCAGATACTGATGCTCCAAAGAAAAAGCCTTGATCTGGTCTCTATACGGCACTACGGCAGGTGAGGCAAATAATGTTTTTGGAATTGCTTATCGATGTGCCGGATGTGTCACCAGATCTGGGATCAGTGCATTGAACATGCAAAAAATAATCCTGATCTGGTGCCGGATATGAAGAATCTGATGAGGTCGTGGGTCATGTAAACTCGGGTCCGGGGATGACGGTGATTTCGAGAGACTGTTAGTTCCACTACCTTTAAACCTCAGAAATACCGCACTACAAGTTGGTCAAGTTACATCAGTTGCGACGGGCGCGGAGTATTCGTCGCTAACAACCTTATGGTGTATTGATATATAAAAGTGAAACCCCCGCAGATATCTGCGGGGGTTTCACTTTTATGACTTCGCATGAGTGAGATAAGTCTTCCCATGACCAATCATTTCAACGGACCCACCATGTCCAAATATGGTTGTTTACCCCGATATCAGATTAAGGACTTTGAAGCATCCAAAGCCAAGATCCATCTGAACTGCCTGAAGCTGGTGTGGCGCAGACCCTTGCTATGAATCAAGACAATCTAAGCCGTGCTAAGGATGGTCTGAACAACCCTAAGACAAACTGAAATCGACCCGACCGCCCCTCTGGCTGGACAAATGGCGGTCACCAAAGAGACCTGATCTCCCTAGAATCAGGAAATTTGCCCCGTTTTACGGG
>Ga0164294_10002416_pt1 | contig 16857 bp, 7 predicted proteins | sample GEODES005metaG_FD_111479 | JGI IMG/M metagenome (GOLD analysis project Ga0164294, IMG submission 111479) | Oligotrophic lake water microbial communities from Sparkling Lake, Wisconsin, USA - GEODES005 metaG | ecosystem: Environmental > Aquatic > Freshwater > Lake | place: USA: Sparkling Lake...
ACTGCCGGCAGCCACCTGGCTGCTGCTGATCGTTGGCATGGGCAGCCTGGGAGCCGCCGCCCAGCGCCGCCGGATCAAGGCCTGAGCGCCTTGCCCTGACCCCCCAAAAGGGGGATTTCCCGAAAACAAAACCTTGCGCAAACTGTTTCCCAAAGCCTATTGAGCGGCTTTCGGGGAGCAGTACTTGTCTCATCACCAGCAGGCGCGTCGATTCGAGCCACTGCCGAGCGCAGGGATGGCCGACGCCCCGTCAAGCGCTCCTGAACCCCACCCCGCTTTGCTGGCGCTGTGCGTCATGGCGCGGCTGCACCACCTGCCTGCCGACGCGGCCACGCTGGCGCATCAACTGGCCTGGCCATCCAATCACCAACCCGACTGCGACGACCTGTTGCTGGCGGCTCGCCAACTGGGCCTCAAAGCCAGGCTCAGCCGCAGCAGTGCCGATCGGCTGAATCTGGTGGCGTTGCCGGCACTCGCCGTGCTGCGCGCAGCAGGCGAGTCGGGCGGGCTGCGCGTTGTGGTGCTGGCGCAATGCGATGGCCAGCGGGTTCTTTATCAGGAGCCCGGCGCGGCGTCTAACGCAAGACCGACCATCGAGCCGCTGGAGGTGTTTGCCGAGCGCTGGACGGGCGAGCTCATCTTGATCACCAGCCGCGCCTCGCTGGCCGGCCAGTTGGCGGCCTTCGATTTCAGCTGGTTCATCCCCAGCCTGGTGAAACACCGGCGGCTGCTCGGTGAGGTGCTGCTGATCAGCTTGTTTTTGCAGCTGTTCGCGCTGGTCAGCCCGCTGTTTTTTCAGGTGGTGATGGACAAGGTGCTGGTGCACCGGGGCTTGACCACGCTCGACGTGCTGGTGATCGGGTTGCTGATCGTGGTGGTGTTCGAAAGCGCGCTCAGCACGCTGCGCACCTATGTGTTCAGCCACACCACCAGCCGCATCGATGTGGAACTGGGCGCGCGGCTGTTTCGCCATCTGGTGCAGCTGCCGCTGGCGTACTTTCAGGCGCGACGGGTGGGCGACTCGGTAGCGCGCGTGCGCGAGCTCGAGCACATCCGCAGCTTTCTCACCGGCAACGCGCTGACGCTGGTGCTCGATGTGATGTTTTCGGTGATCTTCATCGCGGTGATGCTGCTGTACAGCGTGCCGCTGACGCTGATCGTGCTGGTGTCGCTGCCCTTGTACGTGGGCTTGAGTCTGGCGGTCGTGCCGCTGCTGCGCGCGCGGCTCAACGAGAAGTTCGCCCGCGGCGCCGAGAACCAGGCGCTGCTGGTCGAAACCATCAGCGGCATCCAAACCGTCAAGGCCAGCGCGCTCGAGCCGGTGATGGCGCGCCGCTGGGACACCCAGCTCGCGGCCTATGTGTCGGCCAGCTTTCGCACGCAGACGCTGGCCAGCGTGGCACAGGAGGGCGTGGGCCTCATCGGCAAGCTGGTGAATGCGGCCACGCTTTGGTACGGCGCCCACTTGGTGATGGAAGGCCGGCTGACCGTGGGCATGTTCGTGGCCTTCAACATGTTTGCCGCGCGCGTGAGCCAGCCGGTGATGCGCCTGGCGCAGATGTGGGCCGACTTTCAGCAAACCGGCATCTCGATGGCCCGACTGGGCGATGTGCTCAATGCCCGCACCGAAGTGCCGCCCAGCCACGCGGCGCAGTTGCCACCAATCAAAGGCCGCATCACGCTCGACGCGGTGAGCTTTCGCTACCGGCCCGAGGCCGCGCCGGCCCTGCAGGGTTTCAGCCTCGACATCCAGCCCGGCGAGGTGGTGGGCATCGTGGGCCGTTCGGGCTCGGGCAAGAGCACGCTGACGCGGCTGGTGCAGCGGCTGCACACGCCTGAGCAGGGTCGCGTGCTGATCGACGGCATCGACATCGCTCTGGTCGATGCCGCGCAACTGCGCCGGCAGATCGGCGTGGTGCTGCAGGACAACTGGCTGTTCCAGCGCAGCGTGCGCGAGAACATCGCCATCGCCGACCCGGCCGCCCCCATCGAGCAGGTGGTGCAGGCAGCGCAACTGGCCGGCGCGCACGACTTCATCTCGCAGCTGCCCGAGGGCTACGACACGCTGGTGGGCGAACAAGGCGCGAGCCTGTCAGGCGGGCAACGCCAGCGCATCGCAATCGCGCGCGCGCTGTTTGGCCGCCCGCGCATCCTGATCCTTGACGAAGCCACCAGCGCGCTCGATTACGAAAGCGAAGACATCATCCAGCGCAACATGGCGCAGATCTGCCGCGCTCGCACGGTGCTGCTGATCACGCACCGCCTGAACGCGCTGCGCCATGTTCATCGCATCGTGGTGATGGACCGCGGCCAGATCGTCGACATCGGCACGCACGAGCAACTGATGTCGCGGCCGCAGGGGCTTTATGCGCATCTGTGGCGCCTGCAAGAAGGCCCTGCCGCCGCACCGACAGACTCCACCAAGGACGAGGGGTCCGAGAAATGAGTGGACCCCAGTCGACCCGACCCAATGCCGCGCATCCGCTGCGCGAACTGGCGCGTCGTTATGCCGCTGTCTTCGCCGTCGTCTGGCAACACCGCCACGAGCTGGCTGGGCCCGCGCGGCACGCCGATGAAGCGGCATTTTTGCCGGCAGCGCTCAGCCTGCAGGAAACCCCGGTGCATCCGGCACCACGGCGCTTCGCCTTGGCCATTTGCGCGCTGTTCGTGGCGGCACTGACGTGGGCGTGTCTGGGCCATCTCGACATCGTGGCAGTGGCATCCGGGCGCATCGTGGTGAGCCAGCGGACCAAGACGCTGCAGCCGCTGGAAACCAGCGTGGTGCGGCAGGTGCGCGTGAAAAACGGCGATGCCGTAAGCGCAGGCCAGGTGCTGGTAGAGCTGGATGCCACCAACGCGCTGGCCGATGGCGTCACGCTGGCCGAGCAGTGGCGCGCCGCGGCATCCGATGAGCGGCACAGCGCGGCCTTGCTCGAAGCGTTGCGACTCAACCGCGCGCCGGAATCGACGCTGCCAGCCGCCGGCGTTGTCAGTGGCTCGGACGAGCTCGTCGACACTCCGTTCGAGCGCGGTCAGCTTCAAGCCGAGTGGGCCGACGTGAGCGCGCGGCTGACTCGCCTGGGCTCGGAGGTCGCGCAGCGCGAAGCGCAACTCGCCACCGCCCGCGCGGCGATCGCCAAGCTCGAGGCCACGCTGCCCTTGGCGCGGCAGCGCGAGGCCGACGTCAAGAGCCTGAGCGCGCAAGGCTTCATGTCGGGCCACGCGGGGCAGGACCGCGAACGCGAACGCATCATCATTGAGCAGGACCTGCTCACCGAGCGTGCGCGCCTGGCCGAAGCGATGGCCGCGCAACGCGAAAGCGTGGATGCACGCTCGGCCTATCTGGCCGAGACCCGGCGCGCCCTGGGCGAGCGGCAGGCGCAAGCCGCACTCAAGCGACAGCAACTCACGCAAGAACGCAGCAAGGCCGAACAGCGCCAGCGACTGACGCAGCTGGTGGCCCCGGTGGCCGGCACGGTGCAGCAAGTGGCGGTGCACACCGAAGGCGGCGTGGTCACCCCCGCGCAGGTGCTGATGGTGATCGTGCCGCGCGACGCGCTGGTCACCGCCGAAGTGGTGATCGACAACAAGGACATCGGCTTCGTCAACGCCGGCCAGGCCGCGGTGATCAAGCTGGAGACCTTTCCGTACACGCGCTACGGCACCGTGGGCGCCACCGTCAGCAGCGTGAGCGCCGATGCCGTGACCGACGAGCAGCGAGGCGCCATCTTCCCGGCGGTGCTGGCGCTGCAGCAAACCAGCATCGATGTGGATGGCAAACGCATCGGCCTGAGCCCGGGCATGAACCTCAGCGCCGAAATCACCACCGGCCAGCGCCGGGTGATCGACTACCTGCTGAGCCCGGTGCGGCAGGCCATGGATGAGAGCTTGAGGGAGCGGTGATGGGACATCGGGTGAGTGATTGGCAAAAGCGCACGGCAGGTGCCGCGCTGATCGCGTTGCTGGCCTTGGTCAATGGGGGCTGCGAGCGCTGGCGGCTCGATCAGCAGATGGAAGCGCTTTGCAAAAAAGACGGCGGGATCAAGGTCTACGAGACGGTGACGTTGCCGGCGAGTGAGTTCGGGCCGGGGGGCGAGCCGCTGTTCAGGCATCGAGCGCTTGGAATCGCGCGCGAAGACATCCTGGGGCCGGAGTACCGATACGGCTCGACCCGCGAGATCCTCGTCGGCGGCGCGCAGCCGGAACAAGCCTCCGGCCAACTGGTTCGGCTGCACTGGACCATTCACCGCCGCTCCGACAACAAGCTGCTCGGTGAACAGACCGAGTACCGCCGATCCGGTGGTGACTTGTTGACCTTCGGTTTTCAACCCAGCAACGCCTCTTGCCCTCGCGTCGAGCGCGATGTTGAACAACTCGTGTTTATCAAGGGAGACTGAACATGCCGAAGATCACCCAATTCAGTGACTACGCCCAAAGTTCGCTCGCCGCCTACGCCACCGGCCTAGTGCAGGGATCGGCGAAAAATGCTGACCGATACCGGCAAGACTTCGTCGGCATGTCAGCCATTCAAGCCGAGGCCTTTGACGCGACCTGGGCTGTTCTGCAGCAATCCGCCCCCAGCACCGACGGCTTTTCCGCGGTGCTGCTGCAAAACAGACGCACCGGCCAAAAAGTCCTCGCCATCGCAGGAACAGACCCGGGAAGCCTCGGCGACCTCATCACCGACTTCGACATCGGCTTGGTGGGAACGGTCGGCAACATGGAGCAGTACCGCTCGCTGGAGATTTTCCACGCACATCTCGTCAGCGCCGGCCTGATCGGTATCAGCGAACAGATCGTGCTCAGCGGCCACAGCCTGGGTGGCTTTCTGGCGCAGGCCTTCACGGCGAGGCACCCTGAGGCTGTGTCGGCGGCCTACACCTACAACGCGCCCGGGTTCAGCGTGCTCGACGAACTGCCCCGGTTTCTCGGGCTGGCGGATACCAGTGCCGCATCAAAGATCACGAACATCCACGCCACAGACGGTCCGTCGTTTGTGGCGGGCTACGGCACGCTGCTGGGCGAAGACGTCGGGGTGCGCATCGAAGCAGATGCCGTCAACCCGCTGAACAACCACCTTGTCGGCCTGCTGGTCGACGCTCTGGCGGTGCAAGACCTGCTGGCGCGGCTGGACCCGGGGCTGACCATCGGCACGGCCAATGCGCTGATCCAGGCAGCCAGCGACCGCAATGACAGCTCGCTCGAGTGCTTGCTGGACTGCGTACGCGGCTTGCTCATGGGGCCCACCATCACGCCCACGGCGCGCACCGATCAAGACGCGCTTTACACCAACCTCCTCGCCCTCACCGCCCAGGATGCCCAAGGCGCCTACACGCACCCCGCTTTCTCCACCCTCGCCGGCCAAGTGCGCATCGAGCTTTCCAGCGCAGCGCTGGCCAACTCGGCGCGCGGTGACTTCAGCTCGCTGGTCAGCCTGATCAGCCTGAGCCCGCTGGTGCTGAGCGGTGCCGATGCGGCGGGGCGAGCGGCGCTGGATGCGGTGCTGCAACGCGCTTGGGGCGATGAATTTGTCCAATGGCAGGCCGATCGCGAGGCGGTCGCGGCAGGGCTTGCGGCAAGCCACCACACCGACTCGTGGCTGAGCGATCGGGCGCTGCTGCTGCAAACGGTGCTGGGCTTCAACACCTCGGGCGAGGTCAGCATGGCCGGGCTGCCCACCGACCGCGTGCTGGAGTTCCAGTGGCGCGACGCCGGCAATGCGGCGCACACGCTGCTGGCAAGCGGGCTCATCGACGAGGCGCTGGTCCAACGCGACATGCTGCCGGTGCGGCGCTTGGCCTTTGGCGGCGATGCGGCCGAGTTGCTCGTGGGCACGGACAACGCGCTGGGCGATCACCTCTACGCAGGCGGCGGCAATGACACGGTGCAGGGCCTGTCGGGCAACGACAGGCTCGAGGGCAACGCGGGTGACGACCGGCTCGAAGGCGGCACCGGCAACGACTGGCTGTTCGGCGGTGCGGGTGCCGACACGCTCGAAGGCGGCGAGGGCCTGTACAACGACACGCTAGACGGTGGCGCGGGCAGCGACTTGTATGTCGTGGGCGCGAATGCAGGCTTTGACAGCATCACCAGCAGCGAGCCCGGCGACAGGCTCGAGCTCAACGGCAGGCTCATCGACGGCAGCGGCGCGCTCATTGCGATCACCAACGGGGTCACCGTCTGGCAGGATCGCAGCACGCCCGGCGAGACGATCACCTACAGCCTGAACGCAGCCACCCATGAACTGAGCATCCGGGGCGCCAACAGCACGGTGGTGGTGAAGGATTTCGAAGCCTCGGACCTTGGCATCAGCGTGCCCGGCGACGCCGCCGGAGCGGCAGCCGGCACGGCAGTGTTTGGCGATCTGAGCAGTGGCGCTTACAGCGGCGGCTGGCGCGACGGCGGGTTCGACGCCCCGGCGGGCTCGGCCGAGCATCTGGTCAATTTCAATCAGGCGCAGCCGCTGGCGGTGCCGGCGTTTTTCAGCATCGACACGCGCGGCGGCAACGACTGGATCGAAGGCGGCACGGGCATCAGCGGGGTGCCGTTGCACATCACCGCGGGCAGCGGCAACGACCGCATCTACGCGGGGCTCACGCAAACGCTGACGCAGGCACTGGCCGCGCAAGACAACGTGGCAGCCAGCGGGCGTTCTGACCTGCTGCTTGACGGCGGCTCGGGCGATGACAGCGTGTTTGGCAGCGCCGGAGATGACGCGCTGTTTGGCGGCGATGGCGACGACACCCTGGTGGGTGGCGCCGGGCGCGACGTGATCTTCAGTGACGGCGACTCGGGGCAAAAGCTTGCGGGTTGGCGAGAAGGCCTGACCAACCAACGGTGGGTGGCGGGCGACAACACGGCGGGCTCGACGCTGTATTTCAACGGCTACGCGCGCTTCGGCAGGATCGACTACGGCTCTGGCAACAACGGCTCCGCGGTGCGCGGGGAAACCCAGTTCTACAACCTGTACTTCGGACTCGACAGCGTCGACTTCACGCCGCTCAGCGCGCTGCAGGGCGTGCTGCTTGCCCCCGAGGACTATCTGCCGGGCTGGACGGTGAGCAGCAACGGGCGCTTTGACGGCAGCGATTCACAACTCGGCACCCACGACCCTCAACCGGGGCTTTACTTCAACACCAACCGCTACAGCGGACGCGACGTGGTGTTTGCCGGTGCTGGCAACGATCTGGTCAACGCCGGCGGCGGCGACGACTACATCGATGCGGGCAGCGGCAACGACGTGGTGCGCGGCTATCAGGGCGATGACCAGATCATCGGCGGCACCGGCAACGACAACCTGCTGGGCGACAGTTATTCGGTCGACTCGCGGCCACCCGATGTGTACCTGGGCGCTGAATTCCGAACCTTTGTGCTGGACCCCGCCAAGGCGGGCCAGGCCCACGGCAACGACTTCATCGACGGCGGCGACGGTAACGACACGCTCGAAGGCAATGGCGGTGCCGATGTGCTGTGGGGTGGTCGGGGCAATGACCTGATCTTTGGCGACGAATCGCGGCTGCCCGGCGAGGGCCTGTCGAGCGGCGACTGCATCGGCAACGATGTCATCGACGCTGGCGAAGGCAACGACACGGCCTTGGGCGGCGGCGGCGATGACTTCATCAGCGCCGGGCTGGGCGCCGACACGCTGTTTGCCGACAACGCTTTTTCGGACAACCTGCCAGTCGCCGGCCGCAACACTGCGGCAGGCAACGACACGCTGGACGGCGGAGCAGGCAACGACTCGATCTGGGGCGAAGGCGGCAACGATGTGCTGCTGGGCGGTGACGGCAACGATCAGCTGGAAGGCGACGGCCAGACCACCTTGCTGAGGCCAGAGCTGCACGGCAACGACGACATTGATGGCGGTGCGGGCAACGACTCGCTGTGGGGCGGCGGCGGCGCCGACGTGCTGCGCGGTGGCGAGGGCAACGACTGGCTGGCCGGCGAAGACCAGCGCACGACATCGGCCACCACCACCTTGACCGGCAACGACAGCCTGTGGGGCGGCGCGGGCGCCGACACGCTGATCGGCGGGACCGGCAATGACCAACTGTCGGGCGGTGCGGATGCCGACATGCTCTACGGCGGCTATGGCGCCGACACCTACTTCTACAACCTTGGCGATGGTTTCGACACCATCGTGGACCTCGGCGGCTCCACCGATGGTGCCGATGAGCTGCGGCTGGGCGCAGGCATTTCGGCCGACAACCTGAGCTTGCTGCGCACAGGCAGCGATCTCGTCCTGACCTTTGGCCATGCAGGCGATCAGCTCACGCTGAAGAACTGGGTTTTGGGGCCGACCAGTGGGTACCAGATCGAGATGATCCGTTTTGCTGACGGCATGGTCTGGAGCGAGGCCGAAACCAGCGACGCAGCCCAACAGACCCGCGGCACGGCGGGCAACGACGTCTTGCGCGGCTCGGATCTGTACCGCGACAGGGTGCTCGGCCTGGGCGACAACGACACCCTGAGCGGCTCGGGTTCAGGCGACACGCTCGAAGGCGGCGATGGCGACGACCTGCTCGATGCAGGCGGCAATGGCTATCTCAATCGCGAGATCACCTACATCGGCGGCAAGGGCAACGACACCTTGATCGGCAGCGAATATGGCGACGTGTACTTCTTCAACCTGGGCGATGGCGTCGACACCCTCATCGACCACGCGGTTTCCGGCAGCGACGGCGAAGATGAGTTGCGCTTTGGAGCGGGCATCGTCTCGAGCGACATGACGCTGAGTCGCTTGGGCGACGACATGGTCTTCAAGCATGCGAACGGCAGCGACCAGATCACGGTGATCAACTGGTTTGCCGATCCCTACAGACGCGACCAGATCGACCGGATCGTTTTCGCAGATGTCACTTGGAGTGCTGACGACGCCTCGCTGCGCGGCCAGCCGCCGATAGTGGGCACGTCAAGCGATGACAGGCTGATCGGCACGGCGACTCCGGAACGCATCATCGGAGGTGCTGGCAACGACACCCTGACGGCCGAGGGCGGCCATGACCAACTCGAAGGTGGCGATGGCGATGACGTGCTGAACGGGTCTTCCTCAAACTCCACTGCGTCCCAGGATAGCGGTTTGACCTTCATCGGCGGGCGGGGCAACGACACCATCGCCGGCTCGGGCTTCGACGACCTCTACATCTTCAACCTCGGTGATGGCGCAGACACCATCATCGACGACAGCATAGGCCCTGAGGCCAATTTGCTGCGCTTCGGCGCGGGTGTGGAGGCGGCCGCCATCGCACCCGTGCGCTCGGGCCTGGACGTGGTGTTTCAGCACGCTAACGGCACGGACCGTGTCACCGTCAAGAACTGGTTCACCGGCAAGATGAACTTGCACGCAGTGGAGTTCTTCGACCACTACAGCCTGGGCGCCGTCCAGTTCAGCGACGGCACGAAATGGACGGCCAACGAGGTGACCGAGCGGTTGCGCTGCCCGTCTGCCATCGGCACGCCGGGTGCCGACTTTCTGCTCGGCACCGAAGCCGCCGATACCCTGCTCGGCGTGGGTGGCGACGATCTGCTGATAGCGAAGGGCCCCAGCGACCGGCTCGAGGGCGGCGCCGGCAACGACATTCTGATGACCATGGCCGACAGCACTGCGGTCACCTTCGTCGGCGGCACGGGCAACGACACCCTCACCGGCTCGCAAGGCTACGACCTGTACCTGTTCAACCTCGGTGACGGCGCCGACACCGTGACTGCGACCAACGGCGGCAACGATATGGCCGGCGGCGAGCTCGCCGGGGGCATCCTGCGCTTTGGCGCAGGCATCGCCCCACATGATCTTACCACGCTGCGCGCTGGCAGCGACCTGGTGCTGCGGCACCGCAATGGCGCCGATCAGGTCACCCTCAAGAGCTGGTTCGCCAGCGCGACCCGAAGCCATCAGACCGACTACGTCGAGTTTGCCAACGGCACGCGTTGGAGCGCCGACTTACTGACCCAGCGGGCGCTGCGCGTCACGGGCACAGCGGGCGCCGACGCGCTGGTGGGCACGGCGTTCGTCGACACGATGCTGGGTCTGGCCGGCGACGACACGCTCACCGCCGTGGGCCGAGACGACGTGCTCGACGGGGGCGCGGGCAACGACACGTTGACCACGCTGGTCACCGACTACAAGTTCAGCAGCGGCCACATCACCTTCACCGGCGGGCGGGGCAACGACACCTTCTTCAGCTGGCAATCGCTGGATGATGTGTACCACTTCAAGCTCGGCGACGGCGCGGACACCATCACCGACTTCGACGAGGCCTTCTACTACAACGCCGCGGACGAGCTGCGATTCGGTACCGGCATCGCGGCCGCCGACATCAGCACCCTGCGTGCGGGTAACGACCTGATCCTGCGGCACAGTAACCGCACCGACCAGATCACCGTCACCGGCTGGTTCACCGACGTCACGATGCAAATCGAGCAGGTGAGCTTCATCGACGGCACGCTTTGGCTGGCCGACCAGATCAGCCAGCGCGCACTGGCCCACGGCACGCCCGGCGATGACTTGCTGACAGGCACCGGCCGTGCCGATCTCATCGAAGGTTTGGCCGGCAACGACACGCTGGACGGCGGCGCGGGCAACGACACCCTGATCGGCGGCACCGGCGACGACACCTATGTTGTCGACAGCGCGCTCGACGTGCTCACCGAAAAAGCCAGCCAGGGCACCGACACCGTCCAATCCATCCTGAGCTGGACGCTGGGTGCCAACCTCGAAAACCTGACCCTGACCGGCACCGAAGCCAGCAGCGGCACCGGCAACACGCTGGCCAATGCGCTGCGGGGCAATGCACAGGCCAACCTGCTGAGCGGGCTGGGCGGAAACGACACGCTGGACGGCGGTGCGGGAGCCGACACGCTGATCGGCGGCGCGGGCGACGACAGCTACATCGGAGGTTTGGGCGCCGACACGCTCAGCGACACCTCGACCACCACGAATGACGTTTACGTGTGGGGCCGGGGCGAGGGTGCGGATACGCTGAGCGATGCCGGCGGCATCGACCGACTCGGCGTGCTGCCTGGCGTGACAGAAGACCAGTTGTGGCTGCGGCGTGTGGGGAAAAACCTCGAGTTGTCGGTCATCGGCACGGCCGACAGCCTCACGATCAATGGCTGGTATGCCAGCCCAGGCAAGCAGATCGAGAGCTTTCATCTGTCGGATGGACAGGCGCTCCAGGCGGGGCGGGTGCAACAACTGGTCGACGCCATGGCCGCATTTGCACCGCCGGGGGCCGGTCAAACCAGCCTGCCGCAGGCGTATCAGGCGGCGTTGCAGCCGGTGATCGCGCCAAACTGGGCCTGAGTCAGCTCAAAGAAAACCCAGCACCCCCACACCTGTGGACACATTCAGTTACAACCCGCATCAATTGGTTGCGTCGACACACTCAAGCGTTCACAAAAACTGCCGATGATCGTCACATGTTCGCTGATCCACGCCCCGACTCAGATGTCGGGCAACAGCGAACGGAGACACTGTTGCGGGCCATGCTCCTAGCCATACCGACCTTGTCGGTGTGCCCGCAATCGATGGTCAAGTCGCCGACTGATGTCTGGAGTTCGCACGGACGATGACGCTGGCAACCGCGGGTACGGTCACTGGGTTTCCAGTGACCGAGCCGCGCACTGACCCTGAGCCATCGAACCCTTGTTGCGACCACCAGCCAACCCAAAGCTCGGCCAGGGCGTAGTCTTTAGCTGTGGGAGAAAAAATGAAAATCTTGACGAAAACAATCCTCGTGTCGAGTTTGCTGGCCGTGTGGAGCACGCCTTGGGCTGCCGAACCCTTGACCCTGGACGAAGGCGCGGTCTACGTCTTTGGCAGTGATTTGCAATCGGCCGACGGCGAGTCGTCCCCCGAAGAGTTGCTTGAAGCCTTCCCGTCTGAGGCAGGCACCACATTCATGCTTGCAGGCATGACGTTTTCGTCCACCCCCTGCGCGGTCGAGAGTCAGAGTTGCACGCTTCCAACTACCGCCAGGGTACTTTACGGAGCGGCTGGCAGGTTTCGTCTGAAGTCGATGCCGGCAGGCACTTTCCTTTGCAGCGACAAGACTTTTGGCAGCCTGACGACGTCAACGTCCAAGGCCTGCTACGCCGAAACCTCGGCTTTGGTCGCTGCTGCACCTGCACCTGCACCTGCACCTGCACCTGCTCCTGCCCCTGCTGCTGCTCCTGCTCCTGCGACCACCTCGGTCAGTCCAGCCGAAGCATCGCGCTTTCTGGTGCAGGCCAGTTTCGGCCCCAACATGAGCAGCATTTCATCGGTGGCTCAGTCCGGCCCAGCCTCGTGGATTGAAAACCAGTTCGTGACCCCTCCGATGGACAGCCACTGGGCTTATGTCATCGAACGCAAAGGGCCGCCTGGGTGCAACCCTTGTAATTCTGAGTACGTCAACGCCGTGATGGAAAGTTTCTGGCGTCAAGCCGTACTCGGCCCTGACCAATTGCGGCAGCGCTTGACGTTCGCGCTGAGCGAGATATTCGTTGTCAGCACGGTCAATAGCCCGGTGGAGATCCAGAAGGATGCTCACGCCAGTTATCTCGACATGCTGTCTCGTAACGCCTTCGGTAATTTCCGAATATTACTAGAGCAAGTGGCGACTCATCCAACGATGGGTAAGTATCTTTCCCATATGGGCAACATGAAGGAAGACCCGACCACAGGTCGACTCCCGGATGAAAACTTCGCCCGTGAGCTGATGCAACTTTTCTCAGTCGGGCTTTGGGAACTAAATCCAGATGGATCACGAAGAAAAGATTCAAATGGGAGGGATATACCCACCTACTCCCAAGCCGACGTTATGGGAATGGCCAAGGTTTTCACGGGTTGGGGTTGGGGTAATGGTGACTGGAATGCTGGTTTTATCAAGCCCACCCCAGCATACGATGCCTACGCGAGGGATTGGAATTACCAGATGATCAACTACGTGTCGTATCACAGTGCCAGCCAAAAAAACATCGTTAAGGGTGTCGTCATACCGGCAGGAACCACTGGAGAGCAAAGCCTGAAGATCGCGCTGGACACCCTGTTCAACCACCCGAACGTAGGGCCCTTTATCGGTAGCCAGTTGATCAAGCGTTTCGTCACCAGCAATCCAAGCCCAGCCTATGTCTCGAGGGTGACAGCAACCTTCAACAACAACGGCCAAGGCGTGCGAGGTGATATGAAGGCGGTCATCAAGGCCGTGTTGCTCGACCCAGAGGCCCGTGACGCCTCCAAGCTGTCAGATCCGCTATGGGGCAAGCTCCGTGAGCCGATGATCAGATATGCGAATTTCATGCGTGCCTTTGACGTCAAGGCGACCAGTGGGTACTACAAGATTTGGAATCTTGAGGACCCTGTGTCCAGCATAGGTCAAAACCCTCTGCGAGCTCCAAGCGTTTTCAATTGGTTCACCCCAACTTACGCACCTACCGGCGACCTCATGAATAAAGGCATGGTCGCACCCGAGTTCGCAATAACCCACGAAACCACGGTAACTGGTTATGCCAATTTCATCATAGGTTCGGCTGAGCGGCAAACCAATTGGTGGCGAGATAACGTGGCGAAAAACTGGGGGCCAATTACTGACTATCTCGGCGCCGATTACAGTGCAGAAATGGCCTTGGCCTCAAACCCGGTGGCACTGGTCGATCGGCTAAATATTCTGCTCGCTGCAGGCCGCATGAGCGGGGGCACCAAGCAAGCCATCATCGATGCGATCAGCACGATTCCGGCAACTCAGAATTCCGGCTTCAATCGGGTATCAAGTGCTGTCGCACTGACCTTGGTCTCGCCTGACTTCATCGTCCAAAAGTAAGGGGACATCATGAAAAACGTCAACAGTTCATCAAGCCGCCGCGACTTCCTCCGGCAGGCATCCAAGGTCGGGGCTTTGGTCGGGACGCCATTCGCGGCCAACCTGCTTGCCATGGGTGCAGCCAGCGCACAGCAAGCCAGCGACTACAAGGCTCTGGTTTGCATCTACCTCAGCGGCGGCAATGATCAGTCAAACACCATCGTCCCCATCAGCCCTGCAGAGTACGACCTCTACGCAAAAGGGAGAGGTTCGCTCGCCTTGCCCGTGTCTTCGCTAAAGCAGATCAGCCCCACGGGTTGGACTGGGCCCACGCTGGCGATGCACGGATCGCTGAGTGGCTTGAAATCGATCTTTGATCAGGGAAAGGTCGCCGTGCTCGCGAATGTGGGCACTCTGTCTGCTCCGACAACCCAGGCGCATTACAAAACCGGCAGCGTCGCCTTGCCCTTTCAATTGTTTTCCCACTCGGATCAGGCAGGCGCTTGGCAGACGGGCTTGCCCGACCGCGCGTCCAGCACGGGTTGGATGGGTCGTATTGGCGACCTCACCAACAGCGCATTCAACACCGGCAGTGGCGTATCGATCGCGATGTCTGTGGCCGGCAACAACATCACACAGGTTGGAAACAACACGATCCAGTATCAGGTCACGACCAATGGCGCGGTCAAGGTAGGCGCCTTGAACGACCTGTTCGGCTCGGCCGCCGGTGCAACTGCAATTCGCAGGCTGATGACAGAGCCACGAACCGGCTCCTTAATGGAGGGCGAATTGAACAAAGTTTCCTCGCGTGCCGTCGCCACCGAGTCTTTGGTCACCAATGCTCTGTCTGGTGTGTCGCTGAGCACCCCATTCCCCGCAACAGACATTGGCAAGCAACTGCAAATGGTGGCCCGTTTGATCGGTGCCCGAGGCGGCTTGGCTCAAAAGAGGCAGATTTTTTATGTGCAGATGGGCGGTTATGACTTCCATGCGGACCTCGTGAATGGGCAAGCGGCCAAGTTGAAGGACCTATCCGAAGCGATGACAGCGTTTTATAAAGCGACGGTTGCGATGGGCGTTTCTGGCAACGTGACGAGTTTCACCGCATCGGACTTTGGCCGAGCCCTGCAAAGCAATGGCCAAGGTGCCGATCACGGATGGGGCGGTCACCACTTCATCATGGGAGATGCGGTCTTGGGAAATAGGATCTACGGCCGCTTTCCGACGGTAGCGCTGGGAAGCCTGGATGACGCCGGGCAGGGTCGATTGATCCCCACCACCTCGGTGGATGAATATGCGGCCACCCTTGCATCCTGGTTTGGCGTGCCGGCCTCGGACTTGTCCACCGTCGTGCCCAACATCGGCAGATTCTCGAAGCCCAATTTGGGGTTCTTGGCCTGATTTATGTTCTAAGTTCTCGCTCTTTGACTTGGTGAATTTCGCGTTCGGAGCCAAAATTACAGTGGAACTGCGTGGTTTCCGACACCGCTTTGGATTTTCCGCAAAGCAGAAATATCTCTCGCGAAAGAGTTCACATAGTGCAGCCCACAAATGTCTCGAATCAGACTCCGCGCTACCTGGTTCTGATGGTTTCTGCGGACAGGCCGATAGGTGGGGTGAACATCCTGCTTTGGTTAATCGAGCAGCTGAATGAGGCGGGTTATCGTGCAGCTGCACTACACGGCCGTCAGTCTTACAGGTACGAGTACCGTAACTTCACCGGTGAAAGCCTTTACAGCAGCGAGCTTGATGCGCTCAACCAGAGTTTGTTTCGGCGAGAGTTCCTGGGGCGGCTAAAGAAAGCATTGGCCGGTTTGTCGCGGATGCGCTGGCGCCGCTGGTTTCAGCGGCAAGCGCGACTGCCAATCTGGCAGCCAGAGCCCCAGGACGTCCTCGTCGTACCCGAATTCATGTATCCCGAAGTAGTCGCAGCTTTCGGTAGCAGGAAGTGCATCCTTGCTGTTCAGGACGTCTTCGGGCTCATGTATGCCAGCTTGCGCAGTCGGCGATGGCACGGCGAGCAGCCCGAGGAATTTAGTGCCATCTTTGCCACGTCGCAGGCATGCGCTGGTGCGGTGAGGGCTGTATTCAGTGTCGAAGGGGGCGGCTTTCGTCTCCCGGTCTGCCATGTAGGCTTGACCTACAACCCCGACAAGAAACTGCAAATCGCGCTAATGCCCCGGAAGCGGCGTGAAGAGGCACGAATTCTGGCCACCCTGATCGAAAGACATCCCGATTTGGTCGGTGTTCCGTCGGTGGTTATCGATCAACTACCTGACGAGGCCGCCCATCGGCTCATTCGTGAAAGCTTGATCTTCCTGTCGCTTTCTCAACGAGAAGGTTTCGGCCTGCCTCCTGCCGAAGCCATGGCCACCGGCAGCCTTGTGATCGGCTACACCGGCGTTGGCGGCGAGGAGTTTTTCACCGAAGAGACTGGCTTTCCGATCCCCGACGGCGATATCGTGGCCTTTGTCGATCAAATAGCAAATGTCGTTACGGCGTGGCGACAAGCTCCAGAAGCGCTTGAGCGCAAGCGACGCCATGCATCTGATTTCATCTGGAGCCGTTACAACGAAACCGTAGCCCGGCAGTCGCTACTGGATTTATGGGCTGACATTCATACTCATCAGTCCAGGAAGGAATAAACACTGTAGCGACCAAGAAACGGGTGGTCGTCTTTTGATACGCGATGAGGTATAGCCAAATCAAAGCCATAGTCAAAAGTATAAATTCCGACTCAAAAGAAAGCACTCAAATAAATCTCATCAACCCAAGCCCATATTGCACATAAATAATCAAAACGACGATCGATATAAAAATTATCGGGAGGTCAATTTTTGGGTACCAGAACCCAACCTTTGAGTAAATATAAGAAATAAACGGGTAATTTATCCAGCCCGAAGCAGCAATGCCATAAATTACCCCGATATCACCCCAGTAGTAATACCCAACAAAAACTGCCACCCATAGACTAATGGCCATAGCTATCACTATTTTTATAGTGAGGTCAGGGCGGTTAATTGATGTCTCTAATGATGCGTACGATACGTTCAAGGCAACGGCGAAGTTTCCAATTGCC
>Ga0164294_10002417_pt1 | contig 16854 bp, 20 predicted proteins | sample GEODES005metaG_FD_111479 | JGI IMG/M metagenome (GOLD analysis project Ga0164294, IMG submission 111479) | Oligotrophic lake water microbial communities from Sparkling Lake, Wisconsin, USA - GEODES005 metaG | ecosystem: Environmental > Aquatic > Freshwater > Lake | place: USA: Sparkling Lake...
ATGTCCCGCCTGCACCGAGGCCGGCGCCAGTTGCGCACCTCGTTGGCTGATGTCGCCAAGGAACGCGGACTGCTGCGCGGCCAGCAGTCCGAAGAGGAGGTGTCGTGATGAGCGCAGACGGCCACGGGACCAATCATGCCGATTGCGCGGTGGTGATCGCCGAGGTGTGGACGCTGCTGGACGGGGAATGCAATGACCAGACCCGCGACCGGTTGCAACGGCACCTCGATGAGTGCCCGGCCTGTTTTCAGCACTACGGGATCGAGCAACGCATGAAAGCGGTCATCGCCACCCGATGCAGTGGCGAGAAGGCCCCCGGGCATCTCGTCGAGCGGGTGCGGCTGGAGATCAGCCGCACGACCATCATTCGCTACGACTAGCTCAGGCGTTGGGCCGATTGCCGTGGTTGGCCTTGCTGTGCTTACGGTCGCGCTTCTTGCGGCCACGCTTGGCCATGGTGTACCTCCACGTTGTTGTCAGCTGACCGTCGGCCTCACACGGGGTTCCCCGGGCCGACGCTTTCCTCAAGTGTCTCACGGCGCCCTGACCCGCTGGAAACCCGGTGGTGTGGTTCGATAGGGCTTATGGCTGAGGACGTCCGTGCTGAGATCGTGGCCAGTGTGCTGGAGGTCGTGGTCAGCAAGGGCGATCGGATCGGCGCCGGCGATATTCTCGTTCTGCTGGAGTCGATGAAGATGGAGATACCCGTGCTCGCGGAGGTCGGCGGCACCGTCACCGAGGTCAGCGTCGCGGTGGGTGACGTGATCCAGGCCGGTGACCTCATCGCCGTGATCGACTGAACTCGCCTCTGCGGAACTGATCCATGTCAACCCTCGGTGACCTGCTCGCCGAGCACACCGTCCTGCCCGGCGCCGCCGTCGACCATCTGCATGCCGTGGTGGGCGAGTGGCAGTTGCTGGCCGATCTGTCCTTCGGCGACTATCTGATGTGGGTTCGCCGCGATGACGGCACGGTGGTCTGCGTTGCGCAGTGCCGCCCCACCACCGCGTCAACACTGTTGATCACCGATGCCGTCGGCACCGAGGTGGCCGAGGAGGGTCTGCTGGGTGTGGTACCGGTGCGCTACAACGGCGATGTGGTGGCGCTGCTGACCCACCAGACCGCGCGCGACGCCCGCCGAACCTCGTCGCGACTGGAGAAGGCCTATCTGGACTGCGCGGGTCATCTGCGGCACATGCTGTCGGAGGGCACCTTCCCCAACGTCGGCGATCTGGCCATGTCGCGGTCGAGTCCCCGTGTCGGCGACGGCTTCATCCGGCTTGATGTCGAGGGTGTGGTGACCTACGCCAGCCCCAACGCGGTGTCGGCCTATCACCGCATGGGCCTGACCTCGGAGCTGGAGGGTCACAACCTCGTCGCGATCACCCGGCCGCTGATCTCCGATGTGTTCGAGGCCCGGGAGCTCGCCACCCACGTGGCCGAATCGCTGAACGGCGGATCCGGCATGCGCCTCGAGGTCGACGCCGGCGGTGCGGCCGTACTCCTGCGCACCCTGCCGCTGGTGGCGCGCGGCGCCGCGGCGGGCGCGGCCGTGCTGATCCGGGACGTCACCGAGGTCAAGCGGCGTGACCGGGCGCTGCTATCGAAGGACGCGACGATTCGCGAGATCCATCATCGGGTGAAGAACAACCTGCAGACGGTGGCGGCGCTGCTGCGACTGCAGGCGCGCCGCACCAATAGTGCCGAGGGCCGTGAAGCGCTGATCGAGTCGGTGCGACGGGTGGCCGCCATCGCCCAGGTGCATGAGGCGCTGTCGATGTCGGTCGACGAAGAGGTCAATCTCGACGAGGTGATCGACCGGATCCTGCCGATCATGAATGACGTCGCCCGAGTGGATACCCCGATCCGCATTCAACGTGAAGGCTCCATGGGTGTCCTCGATGCCGACCGTGCGACCGCTCTGGTCATGGTGGTCACCGAGTTGGTGCAGAACGCCATCGAGCACGCCTTCGATCCGACGGACCGACGGGGACGCGTCGTGATCAAAGCTGATCGCTCGGCCCGTTGGCTCGACATCGTCGTCGGTGATGACGGACGCGGTCTTCCCGAGGGGTTCGATGTCGAGACATCAGATCGACTGGGTCTGCAAATCGTGCGGACGTTGATGTCGGCCGAACTCGACGGCTCGCTTCAGATGCGCCCGAGCGCCGACGGGGGCACCGACGTCGTGGTCAGGGTGCCGATCGGGCGGCGTGCCGGCCGGGGAACGCTGAACTAGCCGAAAAAAAGACTGCGGCCCCAGCGCAGTGCCGGGGCCGCAGTGCTAAAACGTGAGAAATCAGACGCCGGTGCGGGCCCTGGTACGGGCGTTGCGGCGCTTGAGAGCGCGGCGCTCGTCCTCGCTCATCCCGCCCCAGACGCCGGCATCCTGCCCGGAATCCAATGCCCAGGTCAGGCACTCGGCCGTCACCGGGCACCGGTTGCAGACAAGCTTCGCGTCAGCGATCTGGGCCAAGGCCGGTCCGCTGTTCCCGACCGGGAAGAACAGCTCCGGATCCTCGTCGCGACAGACCGCGTTATGGCGCCAATCCATTTTTCCCTACTCCTCATCACTTTCGGTGTGTGCGGCAGGGAACGGGGTTGCCCCCGTTGCTCCTAGGCCGTTAACGCGTGCACACACAAACGTTGTTGCACTGTTACATCCGATGGTTCCACAGGCTCAACGGTTGTCAATAGAACTCCGTCGAATCGTGGGCAACCTCACTCCGAGGGGTGGGTTACCTGAACCTGCTTCCTTTGTACTACACTGCCCGGTTTTGTGTGCCGTTTAGGTGATTGCACCAGTTCAGCGACCTAATTCTGGGGTGGCGCGACGACCGCCAGCGCCTCCGGGACGGCGGTGAAGGTCATATCGTCGCGCATCCCGAGGAAGTCCCCGTCGACCTGGCAGGCGATCGGTTCGGCCGAGGTGATCCGCACCCATGCCACGTCGTCTTCCCGGATCAGGTGTTTGCCCTTGATGGTGGCGTCCGTTGCCAGCATCCGTCGCACCACCAGCAGGTTGGCCACGATGTTCGTGCTGGTGACGGCGAATATTCCCAGGCCGTTCTCGAAGGTGGTGTCGGGGTTGGTCCAGACCGGCCGGGTGTTGGCATAGGTCCAGGGGCTGGCGTTGGAGACGAACGCGAAATGCACGCCCGAGATCGGATCGCGGTCGGGCAGGCGCACCGTGAGCAGGGGTTCGTCTCGCACGCTGCCCAGCATTTCGCGTACGGCGATGCGGATGTAGCGGCCGGCGGTGACCTTGCGGCCCTTGGCCCGTTGGGCCTCGACGGCGGCCACGACGTCGCCGTCCACGCCCATGCCGGCGGTGAAGACCGCCCAGCGCTCCACACAGTCCATCAGCCCGATGCGCCGCCACGGCCCGCCCCGGCGGTGCGCGGCGAGCAGGTCGATTAGCTGATTGGTGGCCTCGATGGGATCGGGGCTGATGCCCAGGGCGCGAGCGAAGACATTGGCGGACCCGCCCGGCACCACCGCGACCGCGGGCAGGGTCTCGGGCGCCGGCCGGTCCGGTCCGGGCGCACCCAGCAGACCGTTGACCACTTCGTTCACCGTGCCGTCGCCGCCGTGCACGATGATCACGTCGGTCCCGTCCCGTTTGGCCGCCTCGGCGATCTCGATGGCGTGGCCGCGGTGGTCGGTATGGGTGACGACGAGTTCGGTCCGGCTCTTCAGTGCGTGCGCCACCAGGTCGCGGCCGGCCGGCGTCGTCGAGGTGGCGTTCGGGTTCACGATCAGCACGGCACGCACGAGCAGTGAGCCTAACGCCACCTTTAGGCTCTGGTGCGTGGGTGCTATTTCACGCGGGGACACTCCGGCGGCCGTCCGTTCGGCAGCGCTGCTGGTGGGTGCCGAAGGCGTAGCAGGTCTGGGCACCGCTGCGGTCTTCGTGGCCCGCGGATTGACCGGGACCGATCAGCACATCGTCAACGGGTTCGGCAATGCGGCCTGGTTCGGCATTCTCGGCGCGGCAGTGCTGGCCGCGGCCTGGGCGCTGTGGACCGGCCGGCGGTGGGGCCGCGGTATCGCGGTGTTCACCCAACTGCTGATCCTGCCGGCGACCTGGTACATGGGTGTCGGCTCGCACCAGTGGTTCTATGGAATCCCGATCGCCGCAGTGGCATTGGCCGCACTGGTGCTGCTATTCAGTCCGCAGACGTTGCGCTGGCTGTCTTACTCGTCGGCCAGCGCGGATAACTCCGGCCCGGCTAGTGCCGACAGCTCCGGCCCGGAGATGCGATAGCTGATCCACTCCGACATCTGCCGTCCGCCGACGGCGTCGTAGAGCGCGATCGCCGGTGAGTTCCAATCCAGCACCGCCCAGCTGAGCCGGCTGTAACCGTGCTCGACACATTCGCGCGCCAGCGTCGCCAGCATGGCGCGGCCCAGTCCATGCCGCCGGAATCGCTCCCGTACGAAAAGATCCTCCAGGTAAATGCCGGCCACCCCGTCCCAGGTGGAGAAGTTCCGGAACCACACGGCGACCGCGGCAGGTTCGCCGTCGACCTCCGCGATATGGCAGAACGCCTGCGGGTCGGGCCCGAAAAGCCCTGCGGCGATTTGGCTTTCGGTCACCGTGCACTGCTCGGGTGCGTGCTCGAAGACCGCGAGTTCGTAAATCATCGCGACGATCTCAGGTTCGTCTCCTGGCCGTGCCGGACGGATGGTTGTGGTCACTGCTGGGCTCCCAACGCCGAGAGGATGGTTCTGAATTTCGTTGTGGTTTCGGTGACTTCGTCATCCGCGTCGGACTCCGCGACGATCCCACCGCCGGCCTGGGCATGCGCAGAGCGGCGGTCTGCGGACAGTTGGGCACCGCGGATCGCCACCACCCACCGGCCGTCGCCGGCTGAATCGCACCACCCGACGGCGCCGGCATAGAACCCGCGATCGCCCTCCAATTCGGCGATCAGGTCCACCGCGGCCGCCGTCGGAACTCCACCGACGGCCGGAGTCGGATGCAACGCCAGCGCGAGATCGATTGCGGTGATTGACCTCTTGCGCAGCGTCCCGCGGATCGGGGTGCACAGGTGCCAGAGTGCCGGGGTCCGGCTCAGCTGAGGCTCGGCTGCGATATCGAGCCGGCCGCACAGCGGTTCCAGCGTGGCCCGCATGGTGTCGACGACGAGTTGGTGTTCGTGGCGGTCCTTGGCGGAGGCGGCCAGGGCGGCGCCGTTGGCCGCGTCGATATCCGGATCAGATGAGCGCGGCGCCGAACCGGCGAACGGCTGACAGCTCACCTGATCACCGAAGCGGGCAACCAGAAGTTCGGGACTCGCCCCGACCAGAGTGGTGCCGGTGTACAGCCCTCCTGCGGTTGACAGATCCGCGAGGTAGGCGATGGCGTACGGATCGGCCTCGATCAGCCGGTACAGGATCTCCCCCGCGTCCAGCGGTTCATCGGCCGCCAGACGCAGTCCGCGGGCCAGAACGAGCTTCTCCAAAGGGTTTGCGGCATCGCGCAACAACCTCAGCGCGGCGGTGATCCGGCTGCGGTGCACCTCTGGGTCGGGCAGGGTCTCGACGATGCGGACCGGAGGAAGCGATCCGTTTCGCCGCGGTGGCAGTGTATTGCTGACGTTTTCTGGTTCGAGCAGTGCTGCGCTGCACCGGATGTCGAACGGCAGCGCGCCGACGATCATTGCGGCTCCGCCGTCGCGCAATGCGGCTGCCGCAGCGGCGACATCGTCGTATCCCGTTTTGATTCCCCGTGCGACAAGGGTTCCGGCGGGGCCACTGAGAACGAAAGACGCCCTTGCTGTCACGTCCCGGTAACCGGCACGCGGTGGGTGGTCAGGCCGAGGCCGGACAGCTGACGTAGTCCGTACTCAAAACCGCAGACCGCCACCGACGCCGTCCCGAACCCGTAGCGGGCGCCTTCGCGCAACGGTTGTTCCACCCACCGGGTGATCACCGCGCGGGAGAAGTGACCGTGGCTGACGAACACCACGTCGCGGTCGGTCATATGGTCCAGCGCATAGGCCACGGCCTGGTCTGCGCGCATGCTCACCTGATCGACGCTCTCACCACCCGGGCAACCGTAGGTCCACAGCAGCCAACCGGGGGTGTCGGTCCGGATCTCGAGTGTGGTCAGGCCCTCGTAGTCGCCGTAGTCCCACTCGGCCAGCAGCGGTGACACCTCGTCGACCGTCAACCCGGCCAACTCTGCGGTCACGAGCGCGCGCCTGCGTGGGCTGCTGATCACGATCGGGTTATCCAGGCCGAGGTGGGCGAGCGTGTGTGCCGCCATGAGGGCCTGTTCACGGCCCTCTTCGATCAGGTCGATATCGGTCCGGCTGGTGTGTTGTCGAGTCTGCGTCCATTCGGTCTCGCCGTGACGGAACAGGACCAGCCGATGGTTGCCAACACTCACGCTCACCGATTGTGCCCGAACCTGGAAGGATGGGTGTTGTGACCCGAGTATTGGCCGTAGCCAACCAGAAGGGCGGGGTGGCCAAGACGACGACGGTCGCCTCCCTGGGTGCGGCCTTCGCCGAAGCGGGCAAACGGGTGCTGCTGGTGGATCTCGACCCGCAGGGGTGCCTGACATTCTCACTGGGAACTGATCCGGACAAGTTGCCGGTGTCGGTGCACGAGGTGCTACTCGGTGATGTCGAACCCGGCGCCGCATTGGTCGTCACGCCGGAGGGCATGACGCTGCTGCCGGCCAATATCGATCTCGCCGGTGCTGAGGCCATGCTGCTGATGCGGGCCGGGCGGGAGTACGCGTTGAAACGGGCGCTGGAGAAAATCATCGGAGCCGGACGGCCGGCGACATCAGACGAAGCCGATTTCGATGTGGTGATCATCGACTGCCCGCCATCGCTGGGCGTACTCACCCTCAACGGCCTGACCGCCGCCGACGATGTGATGGTGCCGTTGCAATGTGAGACCCTGGCGCATCGCGGGGTCGGCCAGTTCCTTCGGACCGTCACCGACGTGCAGCAGATCACCAACCCGGGGTTGGAACTGCTCGGCGCGCTGCCCACCCTGTACGACGCGCGCACCACCCACAGCCGCGATGTTCTCTTCGACGTCGCCGACCGCTACGGCCTGCCGGTGCTCTCCCCGCCGATTCCACGCACGGTTCGTTTCGCCGAAGCCAGCGCATCGGGTTCCTCGGCGTTGGCCGGCCGAAAGAACAAGGGCGCCAGTGCCTATCGCGAACTGGCTAAGTCGCTGCTCAAGTATTGGAAGTCCGGCACGGCGCTGCCGACGTTCACACCCGATCCCTGAGGATTACGGCGGTGAGAAGCCGACCACTGCGCTTCCGTGTTGTTCGACCACCATCGATCCGCTGACTGCGGGTATCACCGGGCCGTCGCCCTGCGGGTGCGAGAGCGGGATCAGTCGGTCGCGGGCGCCATCGGCCGGGTCGTAGACCGCCAGACCGTCCGGCACCGGAACCAGTAGGCGGCCTGCCATCATCGTCGCCGGCCCCAGCGGATCGACTGCGTCGAGGGTGTAGCGGTAGCCCAGCTTGTCGTCGAACACCATGACCGCCGAACCGGTCCACCAGGTGATGAGATCACCGGGCCGGGTCACCGCCGGCGCCGCTGTGGTCAGGGTGGCAGGGGAGCGCAGCGGAGTCTTGGACACCGTGGTACCGGTCTCGTCATAAACAACGACCTCCGGGCGGGGGGTGGGCAGGAACACCGCGGTCGTGGTGCCGGACACTGCCAGCACCCGGGCATCGGAGTCGACGGCGAGGCCGGGTAACTCCACGTGTTTGGTGTCCGGTTCGTCCTCCTCCTTGGCGGGTTTGATCAAAGTCAGCCGAAGGTCCTTCTGGTCGCGGCAGGCCTCGAGCACCGAGACTGCGACATCACTGGCTGCCGCCGACATCAGGGTGCAGCCGGTTCCAATGCCCTGGTTGACCGGCTTGACCCGGGCGTCGATCTCGCCATAGGACAGGATCCGGACCAGATCGGAGCGCCACAGTTCCAGGCGGGTCGGACCGGCTGAAAGCACCGCGCTGCCGTCGGAGGTCAGCACTACCTGATTGTCGGCATAGCTGGTGCGGGTCGGGCCGCGGTCACCGGTGCCGGCCTTGATACCGCTGACCTGTCCGCAGCCGCGTGAGTCCGGGTAGACCGCGACGGCCAGGTCGTAGACGTAGGACACCCCGCACAGCCCGGTGTCGCGGGCATAGACCCAGCGCTGCTGGCCGGTCTGCGGATCCAGACCCGTCACGGTTCGACCGTCACCGGTCACCACGGTATTGCTCACGATGAGCGGGACCAGGGTGCGGTCACTGGTGGCGGTCCAACGCTGCTGCAGGGCCGCGGGTACCGCAACGGACGTGGCGACGTTGGGAGCGGGCGCACCGGCCGGGCGGCTGATCGTGGCCCGCGTGGAGCTGTTCCACCAGAACATTGCGGTGAACACCGCGACCGCCGTGGCGATCGCCGCTGCGGCGATGAGATCACCGCGTGTGCGGCGCTCCGGAGCGATCATCGAGGCCACCGATACGGCAACGGCAAGGTTGCTCAGCTCGGGGTTGCGTTGGCCCCGGCGGCCTTGCGCGGACGGCGACGACGGCGGCGCGCGGCACCCTCGACGCCGTTGGTCGATGCATCCGCGTTCGCGGAAGATGTTGCGGCAGAGGACTTCTCAACGTGACCGGTGGCGGAGTCACCGCCGCGGGTGCGCTGGCGAGACCGGTTGCGCGGCGGACGTGAGCCTGCGGAGTCGGTGGAGCTGATCCGGCTCTCGCCCCGTGAGTCCCCCCGTGAGTCGCCTTTGGTGTCGCTCCTGGACCGGCTGGTCTTGCGGGCGCCGCCGATGGTGCCGACGGCGTCGGCGGGGATGCCGAGTTCGTCATAGAAGTGCGGTGAGTTGGAGTAGGTCTCGGCCGGATCCGGGCGACCGAGTTGCAGCGCGTTGTTGATCATCGACCAGCGCTCCAGCTCATCCCAGTCGACCAGTGTCACGGCGACGCCGGTCTTGCCGGCCCGGCCGGTGCGGCCGATGCGGTGCACGTAGGCCTGCTCGTCCTCGGGGATCTGGTAGTTGATGACGTGGGTCACGTCATCAATGTCGATACCGCGGGCCGCGACGTCGGTGGCGACTAGGACGTCGACCTCGCCGGTGCGGAACGCCTTGAGCGCCTTCTCGCGGGCGATCTGGCCGAGGTCGCCGTGTACGGCGCCGACCTTGAAGCCGCGCTCGGCGAGTTCGTCGGCCACCTTCTGTGCGGTGCGCTTGGTGCGGCTGAAGATCATCGTCGCGCCGCGGCCCTCGGCCTGCAGGATGCGGCTGACCATCTCCACCTTGTCCAGCGCGTGGGCGCGATAGACGAACTGCTCGGTGCTGTCGTGGGTGGCCGAACCCTGTACGCCCTCGGCGCGGATGTGGGTGGGCTGGGTCATGAACGTGCGAGCCAGGGTGATGATCGGATCCGGCATGGTCGCCGAGAACAGCATTGCTTGGCGCTGCGTGGGAATCTGGCGCAGGATGCGTTCGATATCGGGCAGGAAGCCCAGATCCAACATCTCGTCGGCCTCGTCGAGCACCAGCACCGACAGTCCGCCGAGTCGCAGGTGGCCCTGCTGGGCGAGATCGAGTAGTCGGCCCGGGGTGCCGACGACGACGTCGGCGCCGACGCGCAGCGACTCGATCTGAGACTCGTAGGGCCGCCCGCCATAGATCGAGATGACGCTCAGCTTCCGGCCGCCGTCGGCGGTCAGATATTTGGCTGCGCCGCACAGGTCGTCGTGGACCTGAATACATAATTCACGGGTGGGCACCACGATCAGGGCGCGCGGGGTCCCGTCGAGCGGACGGTCTGCTGCGGCCGCGGTGGTGATGCTCTGCAGCAGCGGCACGCCGAAGGCGAAGGTCTTGCCCATGCCGGTGCGCGCCTGGCCGATGAGATCGTCGCCTGCCAATGCCAGCGGGAGTGTGAGTTCCTGAATTGCGAATGCGTTCTCGATGCCCTGCTCGGCGAGTGCGCGGACGATTTCCTCGCGGACGCCGAGGTCGGCGAATCTCAGCGGGGGTTTTTCAATCGGGGCGGGTTGTTCGGTTGCAGGTTGTTCGGTTGCAGGTTGTTCGGTTGCAGTGTCGTCAGTGGAGATAGTCATATAGCGGCTTTGGGCCTTCCGTTGTCATTCCTCGTGCATTTTCGACGCGCGCACGAGTTGAAGACTTTCGGAGATGGTTGGCCCTGCTTTCGGGGCGGGCCCACTGCGTGCACGCACATTACCGCTTCTCATGGTACCCGCTCCGGTCCGATAAACCGATCTGCGGCGGGGTTACAGTGGCCCCATGGAAGCGACTCAGCGGGTTTCGCCGTCGACGGTTCCGGCCGATCACCCCGGCGTCAATGAGTTGTTCTCGCTGCTCGCCTACGGTGAGGTGGCGGCCTTCTACCGGCTCACCGATGAGGCACGGATGGCACCGGACCTGCGCGGTCGCATCAATATGGCGCGGATGGCCGCGGCCGAGATGGGCCACTACGACCTGGTCCGTGACACCCTCGAGGCCCGCGGGGTCGACGCACTTGCCGCCATGGCGCGCTACGCACCGGCCCTGGAGAAGTACCACCGGCTGACCATGCCGAGCACCTGGCTGGAGGCGTTGGTCAAGACCTATGTCGGCGATGCCATGGCGGCCGATCTGTATGGGGCGATCGCGGGCTCGCTGCCCGACGAGGTGGCCGATGTGGTGCGCGCCGTGCTGGCCGAGACCGGTCATTCGCAGTTCGTCGTCGCCGAGGTGCGCTCAGCGGTGACGGCGAGCTCGCGGCAGCGCAGCCGGCTGGCGCTGTGGTCGCGTCGGCTGCTGGGCGAGGCGATCACCCAGGCGCAGTACGTGATGGCCGACCATGACGAACTGGTGGATCTGGTGGTGGTGGGCGGGGGCCTGGGTCAGCTGACCGAATTCTTCGATCGGCTGCAGCGCACGCATGACGAGCGGATGCGTCAGCTCGGGCTGGCCTAGCGGTTACAGGTGGTGCTGATGCCGAATCGGGTATCGGAGGCCACCGTCGCTCCGCTGGCGTTGGTGATCCAGCAATTGAGTTGGCTGCCCGCGCTATTGGCGGTCACGTAGTTCACCGGTACGTCGGGGGTGACGGTCAGCGTCCACGGCAGTGTCACATTCGTGGCGGTGTGAAACTCACCGGTCTCGTCCGCGTAGACCACGGTGACCGGATCGTTGGGACGTTGGTTGCCGGCGACGGTGTAGACGATCCGACGCAGATCCACTCGCGCGTTCGCCGCCGGCGATACCGACTCCACCCGAATCGGGATCTCGTCAGAGGCGTGCGGGGTGCTCGGGGCGAAGGTGGCGGTCACCGTCCGGGTCGGCGGCGGGCCGTCCGGGTCGGACGTGGTGGCCGTGCCGCCGGCCTTGATGACGAACATGGTGGCGGCGGTGATGCCGAGCAGACCGATGACCGTCAGGGCCACCCGCGGCCACCTGGTCATGTGCCGTCGCTCGCCGTCGCTCACAGGTCCAACGGTAGGAACGCCCGACGCCCGCCCGGACCCGCGACCCGCGACCGTTGTCATGCTGTTACCGCAGCTTGACACGTTCTTTGCCGAACGGGCGCGGCTGGCCGGAAGCCCTCCGGAGGCTTCCACTAGCCTTCAGTGGGTCGCACTCGAATGGAAAGGGGCCGGCGTGGAGGTCAAGATCGGTGTTTCGGACAGCCCGCGTGAGCTCGTTTTCAACAGCGCCCAGACGCCCGCTGAGGTCGAGGATCTGGTGAAAGCGGCGCTGGCTCAGACAGGTTCGGCGGGGGCATCTTCGGTGCTGGCCCTGACAGATGACAAGGGCAAGCGAATCCTGGTGCAGGCCAGCAAGATCAGCTATCTGGAGATCGGCGCGGCCGACATGCGACGGGTCGGGTTCGGTATCGCCCCTGAGGCGTCGTAAGGCGTCGCAGTCCGATCCCGGGGACTCGTCAGGATCGAGTCAGCGGGACATGTGACAGGCCGCCCCAGGCGAACTGCACCGTTCCCTCAACCGCGTCGTCCTTGCTGATCGGCCGGTCGGCGTCGAGCCAGTAGCGCGCACAGTCCACGCTGACGCCCACCAGGCCGACAGCGATGATCCGGGCCCGGTGCGGATCCAACCCGGAATCGGAGCTGATCAGGTCGAACACCGCGTCGGTACATGCCTCGGTGGCCACTTTCACCTGGGCCGCCACCTGCGGCTCATTGGAGAAGTCGTTCTCGAAGATCAGCCGGTAACCCTGGCTGTCGTGCTCGATGAAATCGAAGAACGCCTGCACCGCCGCGCGTAGCCGCTGCCGGTTATCGGTCGTGGTGCGCAGTGCCTGGCGCACGCCGGACACCAGGATGTCCACGTGCTGGTGCAGCACCGCCAGATACAGATCCAGCTTGCTCGAGAAGTGTTGGTAAAGAACCGGTTTGCTGACCCCGGCCCGGTCGGCGATTTCATCCATCCCGGCCGCGTGATAGCCCCGGTCGACGAACAGATCGCTGGCTGTCGTGAGCAGCTGGCCCCGGCGCTCATCACGGGGCATCCGGCCGCCACCGCGGGCGCGTTTGGGCGCGCTGGTGGGGGTCAGGTTGCTCATCGCGTCGACATTACTACCTGCGGCTGTTAGCGCCTCCGCGCCTGCGCGGGGGCTCGACACGCGCGCTCGCCTGAGCTGCGGACTCACTCGCTATGCCATCCTGGGACGGTGACCGATGAGCCGGAGCCGCGTGCCCGAGGCCGCGTGCCGGTACTGCGCGGCGACGCGGGCGAGCCACTGCGGGCTCTGCGCGACCCGATGGCGGTCGGTTCCGGTCGGCCCAGGGCCAACCGCGAACAGCACGACCAGTTGCGCCGACAGAGTCCATTGGGCCGGTTTCTGGCCACCTACGGCTGGCGCGCCTATGCGTTGCCGGTGTTGGTCGCGGTGACCGGCGTCGTGCTCTACCAAACCCTGACCGGTACCGCGGTTCCCGTCGCCGACGACATGGTGAAGGGTCCGCCGACGATCGGATCGTCCGGTACGACCATTATCGGCGGGCCCCCGCGCGGACTGACCGAGTTCGACGCAAGCCTGCCCACCGGCATCCTGCCCGCCGGCGGGCAGTACACCGAGGCGGGCGAGCGGACGTGGCGCATTGTGCCGGGGACCACCCCGCAGGTCGGTCGTGGCACCGCGAAGGTGTTCAAGTACACCGTCGAGGTGGAGGACGGAATCGACACGTCGTCGTTCGGCGGTGACGAGGGATTCGCCCGGATGGTGACCGAGACCCTGGACAACCCGAAGAGTTGGACGCACAACCCGCAGTTCGCTTTTCAGCGCATCGACGCCACCACGGGCGACGTCAAGCCCGACTTCCGGGTGTCGCTCACCTCGCCGATGACGATCCGTGAAGGCTGTGGCTACGAGATCCAGCTTGAGACGTCCTGTTACAACCCGATTTACGGCCCGAACGCCGAACCGCGGGTGTTCATTAACCTGGCGCGCTGGGTGCGTGGTGCGGTGCCGTTCCAGGGTGACATCGGCTCCTACCGGCAGTACCTGATCAACCACGAGGTGGGCCACGCGATCGGCTACACCACCCATGAGCCGTGTGAGCGCAACGGTGCGCTGGCGCCGATCATGATGCAGCAGACGTTCTCCACATCGGATAACGACGCCACCCGATTCGATCCGGAGTACGTCAAGCCGGACGGCAAGACCTGCCGGTTCAATTCCTGGCCCTATCCGATCGCCTAGCGCGGCATGTCCCTGCCGCCGCTGGTCTCCCCGGCAGCTGAACTGACCCGCGACGAGATCGCCCGCTACAGCCGCCACCTGATCATCCCGGACATCGGGGTGGTGGGGCAGCGGCGCCTGAAGAACGCCCGCGTGCTGGTGATCGGCGCCGGCGGCCTGGGGTCACCGACGCTGCTCTATCTGGCCGCCGCCGGCGTCGGCACCTTGGGCATCGTCGACTTCGACACCGTCGATGAATCCAATCTGCAACGCCAGATCATCCACGGCCAATCCGATATCGGCCGGCCCAAGGCGCACAGCGCGCGCGACTCCATCCGTGACATCAACCCGTTCGTCAACGTGGAACTCCACGAGTTCCGACTCGATGCCGACAACGCCGTCGAGTTGTTCGGCTCCTACGACCTCATCATCGACGGCACCGATAACTTCGTCACCCGCTATCTGGTCAACGATGCGGCCGTGCTCGCACACAAGCCGTACGTGTGGGGCGCGATTTACCGGTTCGCCGGCCAGGTCTCGGTGTTCTGGGAGGACGCGCCCGATGGGCCCGACGGCCAGAAGCGTGGCATCAACTACCGCGACCTCTATCCCGAACCGCCGGCGCCGGGTGCGGTGCCATCCTGTGCCGAGGGCGGTGTGCTCGGCATCCTGTGCGCGTCGATCGCCTCGGTGATGGTGACTGAGGCAATCAAGTTGATCACCGGGATCGGCGAGTCACTGCTGGGTCGGGTGCTGATCTACGACGCGCTGGCGATGACCTACCGCACCATCGAGATCCGCAAGGATCCGGATGCCCCGGCGATCACCGCGCTCATTGACTATGAAGCGTTTTGCGGCGCGGTGCCCGACGTTGCGGCCCTGCCGGACTCGACGATCACCCCACCGCAGTTGCGTGAGCTGATGGCGTCGGGGGCCAACATCGCCCTCATCGACGTCCGCGAGCCGGTCGAGTGGGAGATCAACCGCATCCCCGGTGCCACGCTGATCCCGAAATCGGCCATCGACTCCGGCGAAGCCCTGGCCGGGCTGCCGCAGAACGCCACCGTGGTGCTCTACTGCAAAACCGGGGTTCGGTCGGCAAAGGCGCTGTCCGTGCTGCATCAGGCCGGGTTCGCGGGCGCGCTACACCTGCAGGGCGGGATCGTGGCCTGGGCACAGCAACTCGACCCCGACATGGCGATGTACTGACGGTCTCCTGTCGCCGGTACGCCTTACCCTGGCCATGTGACTGACGAACACCCGCCCGAGCATGTCCTGGCGACGTTCGGCGTCAAGTCCGGCGAACCGGAGCAACTGGGCGCCGGCTGGGAGGGCGGCTGGCGCTACGGAGAGATCGTCGTGGCGCAGATCACCGATCACGCCCGCGCCGCCTGGTCGGCCAAGGTCCGCGAGACCCTCTTCGTCGACGGCCTGCGGCTGGCCCGGCCGGTGCGCTCCACCGACGGACGCTATGTGGTTTCGGGTTGGCGGGCGGACACCTTCGTCGCCGGTACGCCCGAGCCGCGCGACGACGAGGTGGTGGCCACCGGGGTGCGGCTGCACGAGGCCACCGCCAAAATTGAACGTCCCCGATTCCTCACCCAGATGCCGGTGCCGCCGTGGACCGATGTCGATGTGTTCACCGCCGCCGATCGCGCCGCCTGGGAGGACCGTCCGCTGCAGAATCTGCCGCTGGGGGCTCCGGAACTGCCCGAATCAGAAGACCGCACCAGAGCGACCGAGTTGCTCGCCCAGCTCGCCGGATTGCGCAAGCCCACCAAGAGCCCCAGTCAGTTGGTGCACGGAGATCTCTACGGCACGGTGCTGTTCGCCGGCGCCGCAGCCCCCGGCATCACCGATATCACGCCCTACTGGCGGCCGGCGTCCTGGGCGGCCGGAGTGGTTGTGATCGACGCGCTGTCCTGGGGTGACGCCGACGACGGTCTCGTTGAACGGTGGGATGCGCTACCGGAGTGGCCGCAAATGTTATTGCGCGCGTTAATGTTCCGGCTCGCGGTGCATGCCCTGCATCCGCTATCGTCGGGGGAGACCTTCCCGGGACTGCTGCGGACTTCGGCGTTGGTTCGGATGGCGCTGTAATCGCTGCACATCCGTCAACCGCCCGCTGCACCTCAAGGGAGTCCCGTGCGCACCGACGATGACAGCTGGGGTATCAGCGACAGCGTGGGATCGACCGCAGTGATGGTGGCCGCTGTTCGTGCTGCGGAGACCGACAGCGCGGTTCCGTTGATCAATGACCCGTATGCCCGCATGTTGGTCGCCGATGAGGGCAGCGGTGTGTTCTCGAGCATTCTCGACGGCTCGCTGGCAGACCGGCTTGCGGCCAAAGATCCGGAAGCTGCTGCCATCTTCTCCTATATGCAGGACTATCAGGCGGTGCGCACGCATTTCTTCGATGCGTTCTGCACCGAGGCTGCCGCTGTCGGAATCCGCCAATTCGTGATCCTGGCGTCAGGACTTGACACCCGCGCCTACCGACTGGACTGGCCGCAGGGCACTGTCGTCTACGAGGTCGACCTGTCGAAGGTGCTCGAGTACAAGGCCAGCGAGCTCGCGACGCATGGTGTGCAGCCGCTGGCCACCATTCGTGAGGTGGCGGCCGATCTTCGCGACGATTGGCCGATTCTGCTGAAACAGCAGGGTTTCGAGCCGTCTCAGCCGACCGCGTGGCTGGCGGAGGGCTTGTTGATGTACCTGCCCGGCACCGAGCAGGATGAACTCTTCGAACTGATTACCGAGTCGAGCGGCGTGGGAAGCCGAGTGGCTGCCGAGTTCATTCCGTATCGCGATGATGAGCGCGCCGACCAGATTCGCGAGCTCTTCACCCACCTGGCCGACGAGCTTGGTGTTGAACACATCGTGTTCGGATTCGTCGCCGATATGGAAGGGCTCACTTACCGCGATCCCGATCGTGCAGACCTCACCGGATGGCTGCAGGAGCACGGGTGGGGTGCTTCGTCGCTGCCGGTGACCGACGAAATGGATCGACTCGGGTTCGCAGGCGACGTGTTGATGCGTGACCGTGAGGATTCCTTCGCGTATTTCGTCGTCGGTGAGCGCACCTCACCGTAACGACGATCTAACCGAACCTGTGGCGCACCGAACCGGTGCCTGTCAGCGCCACCCGGCCCTCGGTCGCG
>Ga0164294_10002418_pt1 | contig 16847 bp, 15 predicted proteins | sample GEODES005metaG_FD_111479 | JGI IMG/M metagenome (GOLD analysis project Ga0164294, IMG submission 111479) | Oligotrophic lake water microbial communities from Sparkling Lake, Wisconsin, USA - GEODES005 metaG | ecosystem: Environmental > Aquatic > Freshwater > Lake | place: USA: Sparkling Lake...
GGCCCGCACAAAGGCCGACCGCCCGGCGAGGGCCAGGTAGCGCGCCACCCGCGGGCCAGTCTTCGCCGAAGCCCCCGACCAGATCACCACCGGGCAGATCGCCGGCGCCGGGCTGGCCTCGCCTGCGACGAAGCGCAGGGTGCCGCCGAGCCAGGCCGCCGCGACGTCCACTCCGGAGCCGCTGCCCTGGGCCTCGCGGTGCAGGGCGATCGCCCGCTCGCCGCTGTGGCCCGCCGCCACGCAGGCCGCCACGCAGGCCGCCGCCGAGCCGCCGAAGCCCGGCTTGCCGGCGATGCCCGCCACCGGGTTCCAGTCGAGGAAGGTGTAGACGCCGCCCGGCGCGCCCAGGAGGGCCTGCCGCACGAAGCGATCGTCGCCGTCGGGGGTCGACCAGGTCGGCGGCTCGGGGCCCAGCCTCACCGCGCAGCGTACCCCGCGGTTGATGGCCGAGACCAGGGCCGGCGCGCCGTCGAGCACCGCGTATTCGCCCACCAGCACGATCTTGCCGGGGGCCTGGACCTCGAAGACGCCGCTCACCCCAACTCCACGGTCGGGTCGCCGCCCACGCCCAGGACCACCACCTCGGTGACCACGGCCCGCAGGGCCTCGGCGACCCGCTCGGCGTCGGCGGCGGCGCAGAGCACCTTCACATTGGGCCCGGCGTCCGAGGTCGCCCAGGCCCCAACCCCTTGGGCCCGCAGGGCCAGCACCGCGTCCATCGCCGCCATCGAGGCCGGCCGCCAGTAGCGGATCGGCGGCCGGGCCGAGGTCATCGTGCCCACCATCTTCAAGGTCGAGTGCTCCATCCGCTCGCCCAGGGTCGCCAGATCGCGGCGTAGCAGGGCCTCACGGGCCGCCGCGAGGTCCTCGGCCGCGCTCTGCACAAAGCCCGGGTAGAGGGGCGAGGTGCGCTGGGTGCGGATCATCCCCTCGGTGGAGCCGGTGTCTTTGGGGCCGGCGCCGACGATGGCCACCACCACGCGGAGATCCCAGTGATCGGCCGGCGCCACGGGGATGCCGTGGCTGTCGCTGCCATCGGCGGCCTCGCCCACCGCCCACTCCACCCAGCCGCCCCACAGGCTGCGCGTCGCCGAGCCCGAACCCTGACGGGCCAGCACCGACAAGGCTGAGGCGGAGAGGCCGGCCCCGCTGGCCGCGTTGGCCGCCAGGGCCAGGGCCGCGAAGCCCGAGGCCGAGGAGGCGAGCCCCGCCGCGGTGGGGAAGTTGTTGGAGGTCACCACGCGGGCCCGCGGGCGCCGTGGATCAAGGCGATCGAGGAAGGCCGAGAGCTTCGCCGCCTCTTTGGCCGAGGCCGGGCCGCCGTTCATCTCGATGTGATCGACCGGGCCGTCGATGCCCCAGGTGACCGTGGTGACGCTGGTGAAGCGGTCGAGGGTCACCGACAAGCTCGGCACCGCCGGCAGGTTCAGCGGCAGGTCGCGCTTTCCCCAGTATTTGATCACCGCGATGTTGGGATGGGCGGTGGCCGTGGCGCGCATGGCCGGCTCCTTGGGCTCGTTCAGGGTTGGGGCCAGGGGCGGACCGGAAAGGCCACCATGCCCTCGGCCTTCGCGCGGGACAGCAGGCGGGAGGGCTCGTCGACCAGGGCCAGGACCACGCCGCCGCCGCCGGCCCCGGCCAGCTTGGCCCCAAAGGCGCCGGCGTCGAGGGCGAGCTGCACGAGGCCATCGAGGGTGGGGGTACTCACGCCGATCTGTCGCAGCAGGCGGTGGTTCTCGGTGAGCAGGGCGCCAAAGATGAAGGGGTCGAAGCCCGCGTGGAGGTGTCGAAGGGCCGCGCGCACCAGGTCGCCGATCCGCTCGATGGCGCCGTCGATCCCGGGCCGTCGGGCCGCCACGCCGGCCACCATCTGGCCGGTGTCGCCGGCCTCGCCGCTGTCCAGCACCACCAGCGAGAGGCTGGGGAGGTCCAGCGCTTCGAGGACCGGCCCCGCCGGGCTCCGCCGGTAGCGCAGGGCCCCGCCGCGGCTGGAGACGGCGTGGTCGACGCCCGAGGGGTTGCCGTGAAAGACCCGCTCGATGGCCATGCCCCGCGAGAAGCAGGTCTCCACGCTGGCCACCTGCCCCTCCAGGGCCGCCGCCGCCCGCACCAGGGCCACCGCGAGGGCCGCCGAGCTGCCCATCCCGCGGCCCACCGGCAGGTCGGAGACGATGTCCACCCCCAGCCCTTCGGCCGGCAGCACGGTGAGGAGCGCGGCCTGGAGCCGATCGTCGACGATCGCGCTCTGTTCGGGGCGGGTGGGGCCCGGTCGGCGCCGCAGGGTGACCGTGGTGCCGCGGCTGAGCGCCAGGGCGATGGCCTCATGCCCGTAGACCACGGCGTGCTCGCCCATCAGGATGAGCTTGCCTGGCGCAAAGGCCTGCGCCTCGGTCAACCCGGACCCGCGCGCAGGGCGGTGAGCGCCTCGCGTGCCCGCTCCATCGACCACTCCCGCTGGGCGTGCAAGGCCGCCACCACCGCCGGCACCTCGTCGGCGGTGGCCCCCGCCTGGACGGCCACGTTGCGGGCGTGCATGCGCATGTGGCCGTGCTGGATGCCGTCGGTGGCCAGGGCCCGCAGGGCGCCCAGGTTCTGGGCGAGGCCCACTGCCGCCATCACCGCCGCCAGCCCGCGGGCCCGCGGCAGGCCCAGGATCTGGTGCGCTGCCGCCATGCCGGCGTGGTTGCGGATCGGCCCGCCCACTGTGCCCACCTGGATCGGCAGCTCCAGGGAGCCCACCAGGGCCTCACCTTCGACTGTCCAGGTGGAGAGAGAGCGGTACTGGCCGTCGCGGGCGGCCCAGGCATGGGCGCCGGCCTCGATGGCCCGCCAGTCGTTGCCCGTGGCCAGCGCCACGGCGTCGACCCCGTTCATGATGCCCTTGTTGTGCGTCGCGGCCCGCCAAGGGTCGGCCCAGGCGAAGCGCCAGGCGCTGGCGATGCCGTTGGCGACGGCCTCACCGGCGACCTCGCCCTTGTCGAGCAGCGAGAAGGGCAGCCGACAGCGCGCCCGGGCCAGCCGCCGACTCGCGAGGTTGGAGAGGATGCGCAGGCCCACCACGCCGCCGCTCAGCCGCTCGACCGTGGGGGCGAGGCGCTCGGCCACCGTGTTCACCATGTTGGCGCCCATGGCGTCGACACAGTCGAGGAAGAAGTGCAGCACCAGCATGTCTTCGGGGCGGTGGCCCGGCGCATCAAAGCGCAGGCGCCGCACCTCGAAGCCGCGCAGCCCGCCGCCGCGCTCCTCCAGGCGCGGGTGGATGCCCCGCGTCAGCGCCGCCAGCTCGCCGAAGGCCGCCTCCAGCCGCGCCGTGGCGAGGTCGAGGTCGGGCACCTCCACGACCTGGATCTGCCCGATCATGATGGATTCATCGGAGTCGGCGGTGAATCCGCCCGCCCCGCGCACGAGGCGGGCCATGTTGGAGACCGCCGCCACAACGCTGGGCTCTTCGACCACCATCGGCACCAGCACGTCTTCGCCGTTGACCTGCAGGTTCACGCCGACGGCGAAGGGGAGGGCGAAGGTGCCCACCACATTCTCCACCATCAGGTCGGCGCTCGACTCGCTCAGGCTGGCGGCGTCGAGGCCGAGCAGGCCGGCCTCATCGAGGGCGCCGAGGCGAAGGAGGGCCTCGCGCCGGGCCTGGGGCGCGAGCTGGTAGAAGGCGGGGATGCGGCTGCCGGTCGGCATGGGCGGCGGTCTAAAACGGGCCCCCCGGACGGTCAAGCCGCCGCGGCCTCAGCGCAGGACGTCGGCGGCGGTGGGGGCGCCGGGGCGCCAGGCGCAGTCGGGCTCGCGCAGCACGAGGCCGTCGAAGACCAACTCGGGTGGGCGGGGGAGGATGCCCGGCCGGTCAGGGGGCAGGGTCTCCATCAGCAGGAGGGTGTCGTCCACCCGCACCCAGGTGCCCCCCCAGGTGACGATGCCCGTCCAGGAGCACTGGGCGCCGCGCGGGCAGGGGCTGACCAGATCATGGCCGGTGTAGCTCCCGTCTTCGTTCAGGCTCAGCTCTCGGGCGTAGGCGCGGGCCTTGCAGCTCTCCGAGCTCCACAGCCCATAGATGCGCTGGGTGGACCCCGTGGTGCCCTGCGCCGCGCTGGCCGCGATCTGGTCGACATCGACGCCGCCCACCGGCGTGGACGGAGGTGCGGCCTGGGCGAGGAGCCAGAGCAGGGCCTTCACGGGCCCTCCCCGGCGCCGGCGTAGAAGTCATCGAGCAGCGCCTTGTGTTTGTGCTCGATGGCTTTGCGCTTCATCTTCTGGGATGGGGTCAAGTCGCCCTCCTCTACGCTCAGGTCATGCTCAAGCACGGCATAGTTCTTGATCGTCTCATAGCGGGCGAGGGATTGATTGAGGGAGTCGACGGCAGCTTTTACAACTCCAAGCACATCAACATCCCGGGTCAGTTCGGCGTAAGAGAGCTTCTCCTTTCCTTTTTCGGCAGCAATGGCCCGGGCGGCGGCCTCATCAATTGTGATCAGCGCCACGCAGAAGTTGCGGTTGTTGCCGTGCACCAGCACCTGGGAGATCAGCGGGCTCGCCGCCTTGAGGCGGCCTTCGATCTCCTGGGGCGCCACATACTTGCCGCCCGAGGTCTTGATCAGATCCTTCTTGCGGTCGGTGATCTTGAGGAAGCCGTCGGCGTCGATGTGACCGATGTCCCCGGTGCGGTACCAGCCGTCGGCGCCCAGGCTCTCGGCGTTCTGTTCGGGCAGGTTGCGGTAGCCGCGCATCACGCCCCGCCCGGCCAGCAGCACCTCGCCGTCGGCCGGATCGATGCGCACCTGCACGCCCGGCAGCGGCACGCCGACGGTGCCAAAGCGGAACTTGTCGATGCGGTTGACAAAGGACGCAGCGCTGGTCTCGGTGAGGCCGTAGCCTTCGAGGATCAGGATGCCCGCGGCGTGAAAGAACTCGGCAAGCTCGCGGCTGAGTGGCGCCGAGCCGGAGATGAAGAAGCGCAGGCGCCCGCCAAAGCGGGCCTTCAGGTCGGCGAAGACGGCCCGCTCGGCCAGGGCGAGCTTGAAGGCGAGCAGGCCGCTGGGGGTCTTGCCCTGCTGCACCACCGCCGAGCCCTGGCGTCCGACCTCGGTGGCCCAGCGGAAGATCTTGTGCTTGAGGCCTCCGCTCTGGCGCACCTTGGTGAGGATGCCGTTGTAGAGCTTCTCGAAAATACGCGGCACGGCGGCCACGAAGGTGGGCTTGACCGCCGCCATGTTGGGCAGGATGCGGTCCAACCGACCGTCGATGGCGGTGGGGATGCCGATGCGCACGACCGCGGCCAGCAGCACCTTCCCGAAGGAGTGGGCCAGGGGGAGCCAGAGGAACTGCTTGTCGGCCGGGGTCAAAAAGCCGAGCGCGTCCATCGCCTCGGCCTCAAAGACCCAGCAGTCATGGGTCAGCTCGACGCCCTTGGGCTTTCCGGTGGTGCCCGAGGTGTAGATCAAGGTGGCCAGATGCTCGCCGCGCACCGCCCGGGCCCGGGCGTCGACCTCGCCGGGGTGGGCCTTGTTCCAGGCGGCCCCCTGCTCCATCAGCTCGGCGAGGTGGATGCACCACCCGTCGCTCTTTCCCTCGCCGGAGAGATTGACCACCCGAAGCAGTCCGGGGAGCTGCTCGCGCAGGCCGCGCAGCAGGTTTACCTGGGACTCGCCCTCGACGAAGATCAGCCGGACATCTGCATCGCGGAGGATGTGGAGACAGTCCTCGGCCTTGGTGTTGGGGTAGACGGTGGTGGTGGCGCAGCCACCGAGCAGGATGCCCAGATCGGCCAGCACCCACTCCACCCGGGTGCCCGCCATGATCGCCACGCGATCTTCGAGGGCGAGGCCCAGGGCGTGCAGGCCGCCGGCGATCTTGAAGACCTGGGTGCTCACCGCCGACCAGCTCAGGCTCTGCCAGACCTCGTCGCGGTCGGGGTACGAGAAGGCCTCGCTGTCGGGGGTGGAGGCCACCCGGTGGAGGAACATCTCGGCGAGCGACGCGAAAGAGGCAGCGGCCAAAGGGGACTCCAGGGTCCAGGGCAGGCCCCGAGGCCCCCCAGACCCTGCGCGCGTAACCGGGGGCAGCCACCAGCGCGTCGGCGGGCTAAGCGGCGGCCCCGACAGGAACCTTTGGATGCTGCGCTTCGAGAACGCGACGGTGGCGGTGGGCGGGGTCGACCTGCTCGAAGGTGTGGACTGGCACGTGCCCCCCGGCGCCAAGGTGGGCCTTGTAGGCCGCAATGGCACCGGCAAAACCACCCTGCTGCGGGTCGCCGCCGGCGAGCACCTGCTCGACAGCGGAAAGGTGGAGCGCCGGGCCAACACCCGCCTCGGCTACCTGCACCAGCACAGCAAAGTGCCCCCCGGGCGCATCGTCTGGGAAGAAGTGCGCAGCGGCATGACCGCCCTGCTCACCCTCGAGGCCGAGCTGAAGCGGGCCGAGCAGGCCGTCGAGCGCGGCGAGCCGGGTGCCGTCGAGAAGGCCGAGCGCATCGCCGAGCGCTTTCGCCTCGCCGGCGGCTACGCCATGGACGAGCGGGTGGGCGAGGTGCTGGCGGGCCTCGGCTTTCGCAAGGCCGACTGGGAGCGGCCCTGCGAGACCTTCTCCGGCGGCTGGCAGGTGCGCATCGCCCTCGCCAAGCTGCTCCTCGCCGAGCCCGAGCTGCTGCTGCTCGACGAGCCTACCAACCACCTCGACATCCTGGCCCGCACCTGGCTGGCCGGCTTCCTGGGCCGCTCCGATCAGGCCGTGGTGGTGGTCAGCCACGATCGACACCTCCTCGATCGCGTCACCGACCGCATCGTCGAGGTGCGAAACCAGCGCCTGCACCACTTCACCGGCAACTTCAGCTCCTGGATGAAGCAGCGCACCCTGCGCATCGAGCAGGAGCAGGCCGCCTACGAGAGCCAGCAGGAGGAGATCGAGCGCCTGGAGCGCTTCGTCGACCGTTTTCGGGCCAAGGCCACCAAGGCCGCCCAGGCCCAGAGCCGCCAGAAGGTCCTCGACAAGATGGACCGCCTCGACGCCCCCGAGGGCGAGAAGGACCCGCGCCTCAACCTCCCCGACGCCCCGCCCTGCTCCGAAGAGGTGGTGGTGATCGAAGAGGCCGCGCTCGGCTGGCCCGGCGGCCCGGCGGTGCTGCAGGTCGACGAGCTGGTGCTCAGCCGCGGCATGCGCGTCGCCCTGCTGGGCCCGAATGGCGCCGGCAAGTCCACGCTGCTGCACAGCCTCGCCGGCGGCCTGCCGCTGCAATCGGGGCGCCGGCGGGTCGGCCGCGGCGTGCGGGTGGGCTTCTTCACCCAGGACCTCGCCCGCGATCTGCCCGCCGACGAGCCCGCCGTAAAGGTGGTGGCCCTCCAGGCCCCGATGGCACCTGAGTCCAAGGTGCGCGCCGCGCTCGGCGCCCTGGGCCTCACCGGCGAGATGGCCCTGCGCCTCGTCGGCTCGCTCTCGGGCGGCGAGAAGGCCCGGGTGGCCCTGGCCGGCTTCTGCGTGCGCCCCGCCAACCTGCTGCTCCTCGATGAGCCCACCAACCACCTCGATGTCGTCACGGTCGAGGTGCTGATCGGCGCGCTGCAGGAATTCACCGGCGCGCTGGTGGTCTCCACCCACGATCGGCACCTCGTCGAGGCCATCGCCACCCACGTCGCCGTCATCCGCGAGGGGCGCCTGGAGATCCGCGAGGGCGTGCGCCCCGAGGACTTCGAGCTGAGCCCGCTCCGCGCCGACGAGGCCTCCAAGAACGAGGTCGCCGCCCAGTCCCACGCGGCCCGCAAACAGGAGAAGCGCGAGACCGACAAGATGAAGAAGCGCCTTGTCGAGGTCCAGCGCCTGATCGAGGCCGAAGACGAGGCCCTGGCCCGGCTCGACGCCAGTCTGGGCGAGGAGACCGTCGGCGCCCGCATCGTCGCCCTGGCCAAGGAGCGCGCACAGCGAGCCGAGCGCCAGGAGGCGCTCTACGCAGAGTGGGCCGAGCTCGAAGAGCGCCTCGCCTGATCCACCTCCCTTGCCGGCCGCCGGCCCGCCGGGAGAAGATGGCGCATGCTGAACCTCCTCCTCGCAAGCATCGCCCTCGCCGCCCCCGCCGATGACGCCTTGCGGGCCTACCAGGAGGGCCTCGCCGGCGGCGGCCGGCCCACGCAAGGGCGGGTGATCGTCTTCGGTGCGCCCTCCGTCGCCCAGATCGCCCAGCGCGGCTGCACCGTGCACCGCCGGCTGCCCAGCCGCCCGGTGGTGGTGCTCTCCTGCGAGGGGCCCCTCGGCGCGCAGATCGCCGCCTGGGCCGCCCAACCCGGGGTCACCTGGGCCGAGGCCGACTGGCAGGCCGAGCTGCTCTCTTTGCCCGATGACTACAGCGCTTCGGCCTGGCACCTGCTCAACAGCGGGCAGACGATCGGCGGCGCAGCGGGGGTGGCCGGCGCCGATCTGGGCGCCGAGGCGGCCTGGCTCCGCGGGACGGGCGATGGCGCCGTCATCCTCGCCGTGCTCGACACCGGGCAGCGCCTCGACCACGCCGACCTGCTCGACAACCTGTACCAGAACCCGGGCGAGCTCGACTGCGCCGACGGCCTCGACGATGACGCCAACGGCTACATCGACGACTGCTTCGGCGCCGACGCCGCCGACGGCGACGGCGATCCCAGCGCCACGGCCTCAAGCTGCAGCTACCCCTCCCATGGCACCTTCATCGCCGGCCTCGTCGGGGCCAGCACCGACAACGGCCAGGGCATGGCCGGCATCAACTGGGCCACCGCGATCCTGCCGATCAAGATTCAGAGCGACGCCGACTGCGGGGTGAGCGCCTCGGGCATCGCCGCGGCGGTGGACTACGCCCGCGAGGCCGGCGCCACGGCCCTCAACGCCTCCTGGCATGTCAGCGCCACCGCGCTGGTGGTGAAGCGGGCCTTCCAGGATGCCGATGACGCCGGCCTCATCACCGTGATCGCCGCCGGAAACGACGCGCTCGACCTCGACACCACCAGCCCCGACTGGCCGATCGCCTACGATCTGCCCCAGGCCATCGTCGTCGGCGCCAGCACCCACCGCGACGGCCTCGCCTGGTTCTCCAACCACAGCGCCACCTGGGTGGACCTCGTCGCCCCGGGCCAGGACCTCACCTCGGCGGAGATCGGCTCCACCACGGCCTATGCGGTGCAGAGCGGCACCTCCTTCGCCGCGCCGATGGCCCTGGGGGCGGTCGGCCTCGTGGCCAGCACCTACCCCCGGCTCCACCCCGACGAGGTCTGGGACAGCGTGGTGGAGGGCGTCGTGGCGGTGCCCGCCCTCGACTGCGCCGCAAGCAGCACCTGCGTGCGCACCGGCGGTCGCCTGCACCTGCCCGCCGCCCTCGACCGCGCCGAGGCCTGGATGGAGCGGATCACCCTGTCGCTCTCGGCGGTGGAGATGGCCGGAGAGGCCGATGGTGACGGCGTCGCCGAGGGGCACGAGGCGATCACGCTGCGGGTCTGGGTCCAAAACGACGGCCACGCCCGGGCGCCGGGCGTCACGGTCTCGGTCCTCGCGGAGGGGGCCACCGCCCTCGGCGCACCCGTCGCCGCGGACATCGATCCCGAGGGCGGCGTCGCGGCGATCGAAGGCCTCGGCCTGCAGCTCGACGCCCCCTGCGCCGCGGACCTCGAGCTGCCGCTGACCCTCACCCTCACCGAAGCCGGCGGCGGCACCTGGACGGCCTCGGCCACCGTGCCGATCACCTGCCGGCAGGACGAAGACGCCGACGGCGCCTGGTCGGATGAGGACTGCGACGAGGCCGCCGCCGACACCTACCCAGGCGCCGAGGAGACCTGCGACGATCGCGATCAGGACTGCGACGGCGAGGTGGACGAAGGGGCCACCGACGCCCCCACCTGGTTCCGCGACGTGGACGGCGACGGCGTCGGCGACGCTGACCACAACCAGACAAGCTGCCTTGGCCCTGAGGGCTTTGTCTCCGGGGCCGGCGACTGCGCCGACGACGACGTTGACATCGGGCCCGGGGTCGCCGAGCTGTGCGATGGGATCGACCAGAACTGCGATGGGGCGATCGACGAAGGCCTCGACTGCGACACCGCCGAGGCGCCGCGGCGCGCCGAGAAGGGGGGCGGCTGCGCGGTCCTGGGGCCGCAGGGCGGTCTTGGAGGCGCGCTTACCCTGCTGCTGGCCCTGGCCCGGCGGCGCCGGTGAGCGCGCGCTCCCCCTTCTTTCGGCGCGCGGTCTATGTGACCGGGGCCACCGGCCTGCTGGGCGGCTGGCTGGTGCGCCGCCTCGTCGATCTGGGCGCCCAGGTGGTGGCGCTGGTGCGCGACGCCCGGCCGGCCAGCAACCTGCACCGCTGGGGCCTCGATCAGCGCATCGACCGCGTGCGCGGCGAGCTCGAAGATCAGGCGCTCCAGGAGCGCATCCTCGCCGAGTATGAGGTGGAGACGGTCTTTCACCTCGCCGCCCAGACCCTGGTGCCGGTGGCCAACCGCGCGGCGGCGTCGACCTTCTCGGCCAATGTGGCCGGCAGCGTCTCCCTCTTCGAGGCGGCCCGGCGCTGCCCGACCCTGCGCAGCCTCGTGTTCACCTCGTCCGACAAGGCCTACGGCGATCACGGCGGACTGCCCTATGTCGAAGAGATGGACCTGCGCGGCGGCATGCCCTACGAGGCCAGCAAGGCCGCAGCCGACCTCATCGCCCAGTCCTACGCCCGCGCCTTTGGCCTGCCGATCGGCGTCAGCCGGGCCGGCAACCTCTTCGGCGGCGGCGACCTCAACCCCAGCCGCATCGTGCCCGGCACCATCCGCGCCCTCCTCGACGGCGAGCGGCCGGTGATTCGCTCCGACGGCCGCCCCGTGCGCGACTACCTCTACGTGGAGGACGCCGTGGACGGCCTCCTCGCCATCGCCGGCGCTGTCGAGGCCGGCGCCCGGGGCCGGGCCTGGAACCTCAGCAGCGAGGAGCCCCGCGATGTGGTGGGCATCGTCGCCGAGATCAACGCGGTGATGGGCCTTTCCGTCGAGCCGGTGGTGCTGGGCGGGGCCAGCGCCGAGCTGCCCTTTCAGACCCTCAACGCCCGTCGGGCCCGCGCCGAGCTCGGCTGGCGGCCCCGCTTCGGCCTGCGCGCCGGCCTCGCCGCCACGGTGGACTGGCACCGGCAGGAGGGGCGATGAGCCCCGCCCCTTTCGCGCTTCGGGCGAGCCGGGTGCTCGGCGCTGCGGTGCTGGTGCCGCGCCCGATCGGCGATCTGCGCGGCGACTTCGTGCGCATGGCCGATCTCGCCTGGATGGCCGAACAGGGCTTGCCCCTGCCCATCGCCCAGATCAACGGCAGCCGCAGCCTCTTCGCCGGGACCCTGCGCGGACTGCACGCCCAGCGGCCCCCCGCCGCCGAGATCAAGCTGGTGCGCTGCGTCCGCGGGGCGGTCTTCGACGTCTGGGTCGACCTGCGCCCCGACAGCCCCTCCTTTGGCGCCTGGGATGGCGTGGTGCTCGACGCCGAGGCGCGCCTCCAGGCCTATGTCCCAGCCGGCTGCGCCCACGGCTACCTCACGCTCCAGGACGGGGCCGAGGTCAGCTACACCGTCAGCGCCCCCTACGCGCCTGACCTCGGCCTCGCCCTCGCCTTTGACGACCCGGCGGTGGGCATCGACTGGCCCGCCCTGGTGCGCCACCTCAGCGAGCGAGACCGCGAGAACCCGCGCCTCGCTCAACTGCGGCCGCAGCTTGAAGCGCTGCGGGGCCTCATGTCTGGAGGGCCGCCGGGCTGAGGGCGCCGAGCTCGTCGTAGAGGAAGACATTGGCCACCACGGCCTTCTCGAAGACGCCCAGGTGCAAGGACTCGTTGGGGCCGTGGGCGGTGGTGGCCGGGTCCATCACGCCGTTCAAGATGAGGGGCAGGCGCGAGAAGCGACGGCCAAAGAGGGCGACGAAGGGGATCGAGCCGCCGATGCCGACGCGCACCAGGGGCCGGCCCCAGGCGGCGGTGTAGGCGCGGTCGGCGGCCTCAAAGGCGGGGCCCCGGGGCTCGTAGAGCCAGCTCTCGCCGTTGCCGCGCAGGGCGTTCACCCGCACGCGCAGGCCAAAGGGCGGGTCGCGGAGCAGCTCGGCGCTGATCGCGGCCAACAGCGCGTCGGGGGTCTGGCCGGGGGCCACGCGGATGGAGAGGATCGCGCTGGCGGCGGTGCGCAGGGCGTTCTTTTTGCGGTCGATCGTCGGCAGGGTGGTGCTGACGATGGTGAGGGCCGGCTGGCGCCAAAGCCACTCGGCGGCCGGCTTGCCGCGCAAGGGGAGGGGAGGGACGCCGGGCAGCAGGTGGGCGCCCTCGGCGATGGCCTCGGGGCCGGGGGGAAGATCGGCTACGCTCTGCCGCCAATCCTCGGGAACATCGACGCGGCCGATGCGCAGGCGGCCATCCTCATCGCAGAGGCGGTCGAGCAGGCGCACGAGGCCGATGCTGACGTCGGGCACCATGTTGCCCCAGAGGCCCGAGTGGATGTCGGCGCCGAGCGCCTCGACCACCAGCTCCATCTCGCAGAGCCCGCGCAGGGAGACGGTGAGGCCCGGCACGTCGACGCTGGGGTTCTCGCAGTCGGTGAGCACCATCACGTCGGCCTCAAAGCGCGCCGGAAAGGCGTCCATGAAGCGCTCGAGGTTCGGCGAGCCGATCTCCTCTTCGCCTTCGATGAAGAGCTTGATGTTGCAGGGCAGGGCGCCGGTGTGGTCTTTCCAGGCCTTCATCGCCGCCATGTGGCTGACCCAACCGCCCATGTCGTCGGCGGCGCCGCGGGCGTAGAGCCGGTCGCCCTTGCGGGTGGGCTGGTGGGGCGGCGTCTCCCAGGGCTCCCCCTTGACGGGCTGCAGATCGAGGTGGCCGTAGATCAGCGCGGTGGGCTTGTCGGAGCCGGCGGTCGCCAGGGTGGCGGCGACGCTCGGCAAGGCGCCCTCCAGCTCGAGGACCTCGACCTCGGTCATGCCGAAGGCGCGCAGATCCTCGGCGATGCGGTGGGCGAGGGTGCGCACATCGGCGTGGTGGGCCGGGTCGCAGGAGATGGCGGGGATGGCCAGGTACTCGCCGAGGCGATGGATGGCGGCGGGGATGCCCTGGCGGGCGTGCTCGGCGACGGTGGCGGCAGTGGACACGGAGACCTCGATGCGGAGCTTTGCTGGTAACGCTGGTCAGCTTTTGTCGCATGACCCCCGAACTGCCAGGGAGGAGGGGTCGAGCCCGTGTTAGGGCCGCGGCCCGGATGGACAGCCCCCTCCCCGAACCCGCCGCCGCACCCGTCATCGAGGCGGCGGGGCTCTGTCGACGCTTTGGCGGGCGGTGGGCCTTTGCCCGGGTCGACCTGCGGCTGATGGCGGGTGAGCGCCTGCTCATCGTCGGCGCCAACGGATCCGGCAAGACCACGCTGCTGCGGGCCTTGTCGACGAGCCTGCCCCCCACCGAGGGCCGGCTGCGGCTCTTTGGCATGGACCCGGTGGCAGCACCCGAGGCGGTACGGTCGCGGGTGGCCCTGCTCTCCCACGCCGTGGGCCTGTACGAAGACCTCAGCGGGGCGCAGAACCTCTCGCTCTTCGCGCGCCTGATGGGCAAAGAGCCTGGCCGGGTGGCCGCGCTGCTCGAACAGGTGGGCCTCGACCCGCGGCGGGCCGACCCGATCCGCACCTACTCGGCGGGCATGCGCAAGCGGCTCTGTGTGGCGCTGGTCCTCCTCAAGGAGCCCGCGCTGGTGCTGTTAGACGAGCCCTTCGCGGCGCTCGACCCCAAGGGCATGGACCAGATGGGCGAGCTCATCGCGGCCCTGCCGGGGGCGGTGGTGATCGCCAGCCACCAGGTCGAGCGGGCTGGCGCCCTGTGCAGCCGGGCGATGCTGCTCGAAGGGGGGCTGCCTCGCTGGCAAGGGCCGGCGCGCTCGGCCTGGGCGGCTTGGACCGCGGTGCACGGAGCGCGCGAATGACGCAGCTTTGGGCCGTCCTGCGCAAAGACCTGCTCATCGAGTGGCGGGCCCGCGCCCATGGCGTGGCGCTGGTCTCCTTCGCGATCACGCTGCTGCTGCTGTTCTCCTTCGCGGTGGGCCCCAACGCCAACGTGCTGCGGGCCCACGCCAGCGCCTACCTGTGGATGGGGCTGGTGCTGACCTCCTCCTTGCAGCTGGCGCGCAGCTTTCAGGTGGAGACCGAGTCCAACGCCCTCGACACCCTGGTGCTGGCCCCGGTCTCGCCGCCGGCCCTCTTCTACGGAAAGGCTCTCAGCAACACGCTGCAGCTCTTTGGCGTGGGGCTCGTGTCGCTGCCGGCGGTGATCGCCCTGTACGACGTCGAGGTCAAAGAGCCGGCCGGTCTGCTGCTGCTGACGCTGATCCTGGGCGCGCTCGGCCTCGCGGCGCCGGGCACGCTGTACGCCGGGCTCACCGCACGACTGGCCGCCCGCCAGCTGATGCTGCCGCTGCTGCTCTTCCCGTTGGTCGTGCCTTGCCTGCTCGCTGCGGTAAAGGCCACCACCTTGATTCTGCAGGGCGACCCGATGGACCAGATCGGCAGCTGGCTTACGCTGCTGGCCTGCTTTGACGCCCTCTACTGGAGCCTCTGTGGGGTCCTCTTCGGAAAGGTGATCGACGCATGAGATGGGAGCTTCCGCTCACGGCTCTTGGCCTGCTGCTCCTCGTCGTGGGGCATGGCATCGGGCTCTTCGTGGCGCCCCCCGAGGCGATGATGGGCGATGTGGGGCGCATCCTGTACGCCCATGTCCCGACGGCCTGGGTGGCGCTGGTGGCCTACCTCGCTGCCTTCGTCGCGGCGGTGGGCTCGCTCTGGAGCGGGCGCTTCACCTGGGACGCCGCCGTGGCCGCCACCGTCGAGGTGGGCGTGGTGCTCAACGGCCTGCTGCTGGCCCAGGGCAGCATCTGGGCCCGGCCGACCTGGGGCGTCTACTGGACCTGGGACCCGCGGCTCACCACCACGGCGGTGATGTTCGTGATGTTCGTCGGCGTGCTGCTGCTGCGCAGCCTCGTCGAGGTGGCCGAGCGCCGGCTCACCGTCACGGCGGTGGCGGGCATCGTCGCCTTCGCCAATGTGCCGGTGGTCTACTTCTCGGTGAAGTGGTGGCGCACCCTGCACCAGGACTTCTCCAGCCCCGAGACGGTCTCGAGCCCGATGGTGACCCCGCTGCGCATCGCGGCCTTCGGCATGCTCTTTGTCGCCATCGGCATCGCGGTGATGCGCTGGCGGGCGATCTACGCGGCGGTGCAGCGCGAGACCGAGTCGCCGGCCTTGCCGGACATGCCGGCCCCCTTGAAGCTGCCGGAGGTGCCGTGATGACGCCAGGAAGCGGGATGATCACGGGCGGCTGGGGCTTTGTCTGGGCGGTCTATGGGCTGACCTGGACGGTGGTGATTGTGTATCTTTCGGTCGCCTGGTCGCTTTCACGGAGGTCCAAGTGAGCCCTGTCAACCAACGTCGCGCCTTTCTCCTGGGCGCCATCCTGGTCTCCGGGGCGGCGCTCGGGGCCATCTCCTATGGAAACATCGGCGAAAACCTTGTCTACTACTGGGATCCAACCCAACTGGTGCAGGCGGGCGACAAGGCCGAAGGCGCCACGGTGCGCCTCGGCGGCGTGGTGAAGGCCGGCACCGTTCAATGGAACGCGGACAACAACTCCCTGCGCTTTGAGGTCACCGACGCCAAGAACACCGTGTTTGTCGAAGCCACCGGGGCGCCGCCCCAGATGTTTCGCGAAGGCATCGGCGTGGTGGTCGAAGGCACCGTCAACGCTGCGGGGGTCTTCCAGTCCGACCGCCTTATGGTCAAGCACTCCAACGAGTACAAGGCTCCCGTGGAGGGCGCGTCGGTCGCGGACCTCTATGAGACCGTGGAGGAGATGTGATCAGCGATCTAGGGCGCTTTAGCGTGCTCATCGGCCTCACCGCGGCCAGCGTGGGCGCGGTGGCGGGTCTGTACAGCGGCGCCACCCGCAGCGCCCAGGCCTTGACCTGGGCCCGCGCGATGACCTGGATCTTCGGCCTGTCGGCGACGCTGGCTGTGGTGCTGATGGAGTACGCGCTCTTCACCCATGACTTCTCGGTGGGCTACGTCGCCGAGGTCGGCAGCCGCTCCTCGCCGGCCTGGGTGACGGCGGTCTCCTTGTGGAGCTCGCTCAACGGCTCCATCCTGCTGTGGGCCTTTGTGCTGGGCTTCTACCTGATCGGCTTCGAGCGGCTGACCCGCGGCAAGTACCCCGAGCACACGCCCTGGGCGCTGGGCGTGGGGCTCGTGGTGGCGGTCTTCTTTCAGTTCCTGGTGGCCGGCGTCGCCAACCCCTTCAATCCGGTCTCGCCGGTGCCCGAAGACGGTCCGGGGCCCAACCCGCTGCTGCAGAACCACATCCTGATGGTCATCCACCCGCCGATGCTCTACCTCGGCTACGTCGGCATGACCGTGCCTTTCGCGGTGGGGTCGGCGGCCTTGCTGGCTGGGCGACTGGACGCGGCCTGGTCGGGCGTGCTGCGGCGCTGGACCTTGATGCCGTGGATGTTCCTGACGGTGGGCATCATCCTGGGCGGCTGGTGGAGCTACGAGGTGCTGGGCTGGGGCGGCTGGTGGGCCTGGGATCCGGTGGAGAACGCCAGCTTCATGCCCTGGCTGGCGGGCGCCGCCCTGCTGCATTCGGCCATCGTGACGGAAAAGCGCGGCGCCCTGACCGGCTGGACCGTGTTTCTCGGCCTCGCCGCCTTCTCCTTCTCGATGCTTGGCGCGTTCCTTGTGCGCTCGGGCATCCTCACCTCTGTCCACGCCTTCGCCGTTGATCCCAAACGCGGGTCGATCCTGCTTGGCATTCTGGCTGTGGCGGCCGGGGGCGGACTGGGCCTGTTTGCGTGGCGTGCGCCGGAC
>Ga0164294_10002419_pt1 | contig 16843 bp, 16 predicted proteins | sample GEODES005metaG_FD_111479 | JGI IMG/M metagenome (GOLD analysis project Ga0164294, IMG submission 111479) | Oligotrophic lake water microbial communities from Sparkling Lake, Wisconsin, USA - GEODES005 metaG | ecosystem: Environmental > Aquatic > Freshwater > Lake | place: USA: Sparkling Lake...
AGACTGCGATGCCAATCGGCCGCCCCGTCGGCCGAGGAGCGTCTGCCAGGCGTCAGCCGGGGAGACTGCGATGCCAATCGGCCGCCCCGTCGGCCGAGGAGCGTCTGCCAGGCGTCAGCCGGGCAGACTGCGATGAAAGTGGACGTGCTTCCACGCGCCGTCGATCCGCTGCCAGACGCGCGTCTCTTCGCACAGCGCGGTGATCGGGCGGCCGGCATCGTCGAGCTTTTGGGTCATCCGCATGTAGGCCACCACCGCGGCGTCCTCGCCGAGGAGCCGGACGTTCGGCGAGGCGAGCGTGATCGTCGGTACGACGGCCGGCTTTGAGCCGCCGGCGCCGAGCTTGAAATAAAACTCGTGGAAGGGGAGCCCCTCGACGAGCTGGCCGCGGGCCTCCGGCTCGAAGCAGGTGATGTCGTAGGCCACGAGCGACGTGTAGGTCTTCCAGTCGCCGGCGACGATGCTCTCGAGGAGCTTGCGGGTGAGGGCGAGGAGGTGGTCGGCAGTGGCGACGGCCATGGGGGCTCCGGCGTGAGGGAGAGAAAGGGGAAGGAGACTTGGGCGGAGAGTCACTCGGCGACGAGGCCGAGGGCGGCGAGCTTGCTCCAGCATTCGTCGCGCTCCCGACAGCGCTCGAGGCTCTGCCAGGTCGGGTCCTGTGCGGCGAGGAAGGCCTCGCGGTCTGCCGGGACGGTGCCGCTGCCGGCGAGCCGGCGGATCACTTCGCGGTCGAGTCGCGTCAGCCGCATGGCCTCGACGCGGTAGTCGATGAACGCCTCCCAGACGAGCGGGAAGAGCGGCCGAACGATCTGCTCGCCGATCGTCGTGGCGTATTGGCGGATCTCGAGTTGGGCGTGGGCATCCATCCGCAGCGCGAGGAAGTGGAGAAGATTGTGGAGATCGATCTTCCAGTAGGCCTCGGTGTAGGTCGAGAGGGGAAGATCCTTGCGGGCCTGTTCGCGGGCGATGCCCGCCTCGAGCCGCTCCTCGTAGACGCGCCGGGCGAGGCTTTGGAGCTCCGTCTCCAATTGCGTGAAGCGATGGCCGGCAGTGGGGGTGAGGCAGCCGTCCGAGCCCTGCCGATTGGTGCTCGCCTGGGAGCGCCACTCGCCGTCGTGCGTCGCCTGCATCGAATCGATGGCGAGGGAGTAGCGCGTGGAATACTCGTTGATGTTGGCCGTGCGGTGGCGCACCCACTGCCGCCAGCAGTCCATCGGGACGCGGACGACGAACTTCAGCTCCGCCATCTCGAACGGCGTCGTGTGGGCCTGCCGGAGGAGATAGCGGATCAGTTGGCGGTCGTCGCTCACCTTCCGCGTGCCGTCGCCGTAGCTGACGCGAGCCGCTTGGACGACTGCTGCGTCGTCCCCCATCACGTCGACGAGGGCGACATGGCCGTCGTCGAGCACCGGGAACTTCTTCCAGCGGAGCGAGTCGACGAGTTGGTGGCGGTCGGTGGGGGCTGGCGAAGGCATGGTGGCGGTCCGGGGATGGGCCCCACAGAATGAACCGGCGCCGACCGGCTGGCAAGGGTCGGCCGCGGTGCCCGCGGGTGCGGGCCCCGGACGCCCCGGCAGGCCGGGCCAACGATCGGGCCGGCGTCAGTCCTTGGCGAGGAGCTCTTGGAGCAGGTTGGCGAGCTGGCGGGCATCGTCCGATTTGCGGAGCGTCTCGATCCGCGGGGCCTTGACGCCGAGCTTCGAAAGCGAGCCGGTGATGCTCGTCCAGAGCTTCTCCCGCTTCTTCCCTTCGGCGAGGTAGAGGTCGGTGACCTGCTCGCCGAGCCGCTGGAGGAGGGCGGTGTCGAGGTTGTCGTAGTAGTTCTTGACGATCTTCTGCTGGTACTTGGACAGTTCGGCCATGGTGTGGTGGACCCCCGGGGAGGGTGGTGAGGCGGAAACGGGTGGAAGGAGTTCGTGGCAGGGACTACAGTATTCGCCATCGGACGACGCCGGGACTATCGGCCACGATCCGCCTCGACCGGGAATTCTCCATGCCGAAGATCACTTTTGCCAACGAGAAAAAGGAAATTCAGGTTCCGGAAGGGGCCAACCTCCGTCAGGAGGCCCTCCAAGCCGGAGTGGCACTCTATCCGGGGGTCCACAAGGTGCTCAATTGCCATGGCTTTGGGAGCTGCGGAACCTGCCGCGTGCTGATCACCAAGGGGATGGAGAATTGCTCCTCCAAGGGGATCATCGAAGGGGCCAGGCTCGGCGTGTCGCTGGCCTACATCGGCAACGAGGAGACGATGCGGCTGGCCTGCCAGACCCGCGTCAACGGCGACATCACCGTCACCACGTGCCCGCCGCTGAATCTCTTCGGCGACAACTTCTTCAGCTGATGGGCGTCGTGACGCCGCTCGACGGCCGGAGGGGGGCGCGGTGAAGGAAGTCATCGCCGTCGTCAAGCCGTTCCTCGCCGAGCGCGTCCTCGAGGCGCTGAAACTTGCCCCACTCGAGGCCTGCACCGTCCGCGAGGTGAAGGGCTACGGCCGGCAAAAGAACTATCTCGATCGCTACGGCGACAGTGAGTATTCGCTGGCGTTCCTCCCCAAAGTCGAGATCCAGATGTGGGTCGACGATGCCCGCGTCGATGAGGTCATCGAGCGCGTCCTCGAGGTTGCCCGCACCGGCCGGATGGGGGATGGCAAGGTGTTCGTGATGCCCGTCATCGACTGCCTCCCGGGCTGAACGGCCGGTTTTGCCCTCTATTCCGCCGTCCGAAGCTGGTGTAGAGGCCGATCGGGCCACCGACTACACTCCGATCGGACCTCCCCCATCTTTCCCAGGCGTCAAATCCCATGCAGCGCATTTCCTTGCCCTCCTCCCGTCGTGGCCGCCGGTTTGCTGGATGGGCGGGGGGATGGCTCGTGGCCGGCGCGGCCGTGACGGCCGTGGCGCAGGATGCCGCCAGCCGCCGTTTCGAGGAGATCGCCGGGGATGCCGCCCGGGCCGTGGGGAGCTTCCGCCCCGTCGGTGAGGCCTCGCTCGATGCCGCGGCGAGCAACCTCCGCTCGGCGCTTTTGCCGCTCGACGCCCTGCTGGGGCGGAGCAAGAGCGGGGCCGATTGGCGGACGTATCTCGATTGGCCGGCGCTCGAGGCCCAGGCGTCGTCGGGGCAGGCGGCCGATCCGAAGGTCCTTCGCGATCTCGAGAAGAAACTCGGGAGCCCTGAAATGGGTCTCGACATGCCGCAATTCGTCCGCGTCCGTAAGGCGGTGACGAAGTATGCCGAGGTCGCCGACGTCGCCCGCGGCAACGGTGCCCAGCAATTCAGCGACCGGCTCGACAAGCTCTCCTCGGCCCTCCTCACGGCGAGCGCCTCTGGCCAGGCCGAGTCGCTGGCGCCGGTGGCGCCGATCCTCGATCGGCTCGTCGAGTCGGGGCAGGCGCCGGGCGTCGTGGCCGCTGTCCGCGGGGCTAACTCCCGCCCCAACATCCACCTCGAAGTCGCCGAGGCTCTCCTTGCCCCGGCCGTCAACCGCCCGATCGACCAGGTGCAGCCGGTCGATGACGTCGTCCTCGGAACGCGGATCCGGGGCACCGGGCACACCACCGGCAACGTCCGCCTCGACTTCGTGCCGTCGGGGGAGAAGGCGGTGTTTGACATCGTCCTCGGGGCCACGAACATCTCCCACACCCGGGGAACGCAGGGACCGGTCACGGTCAACAGTCGCGGCGTCACCTCGATCGACGCCCGGCGGCGGATCTTCCTCGACGAGCACAACGTCTCGTCGTCGCCCGTCGAGGCCTCGGCCGACACCAACTCGACCGTCACCGGCCTGGGGATCAACGCTCGCTTCGGCAAGCGGCTCATCCGCCGAATCGCCAGCCAGAAGATCGCCGAGAGCAAGGCCCAGGCCGAGGCCGTGGCCGAGGGGAAGGCCCGCGACCGGATCCGGGCGCAGTTCGGCGAACAGACGGAGCCAGCCATCGGGCAGATGCGCGATCAGTTCCGGCAGAAGGTGCGCGGGCCACTCCAGGCCCAGGGCCTCTACCCCGAATCGTTCCACATGCACACGACCGACAGCCACCTGCGGATCGTGGCCCGGAAGTCACTCGCCAGCCAGTTGGCCGCGTTCTCGAGCCCGCCGCCGGCCGCCGCTGGAAACCTCATCACGGCACAGATCCACGAGTCGGCCGTCAACAACGTTCTCGAAGAGAAGCTGGGTGGAAAGATCGTCACGCAGGACGACGTTGCCCGGATCGCCAAGGAGCAGAATCTGAAGATGCCAGATTCGCTCGGCAGCGATCCCGACGCCGAGCAGAAGACCTGGGCGATCACGTTCGCCAAGTACCGCCCGGTGACGGTGGCCGCCGACCAAGGCCGTGTGAAGGTGACCGTCCGTGGCGACAAGTTCGTCTCCGGCGAGCGGAGCTTCCCCGGCATGGATATCGCCGCCGTCTACGCTGTAGGGCAGGGGCCGAAGGGGCCGGTCCTCGTCCGCGAGGGGAACGTGCAGATCAGCCCGCCCGGCTTCAAGTCGGGCGATCGGAAGCTGACGATGGCCGAGACCTCGCTCCGCCGCATCCTCCAGAAGCGGTTCGACAAGGTCTTCAAGGATGCGATCGAGATCGAACCGCTGCCGCTCCAGGGGGAGCTTGCGAGCGTCGGCCCGCTGCCGATGAACCAACTCGAATCGCGCAAGGACGGCTGGCTCGTGGCGGGCTGGCGGAAGGGGCCGGCCGGCGGCGGCGTCCCGACGGAGGTGGTCTTGAGCGAGCGGTTTGTCGACAGCGCCGCCGACACCGGCAAGGCGATGTTCCGCCGCGTCGCGGCCAGGGTCGCCGAGCGGATCGACACCGCGGCGGAGTGACAAGCGGGAAGCGGGCAGTGCTTGATCGTCTCGGCCTCAGCCCCGAGACGAATCCCCTCACTGCACCGGCTTGGGGTCGTCGTTCGGTGCTGGCACAACCTTTTCGTAGGGCCGCAGCCAGATCGAGCGGAATTGGAGCGGGTTGCCGTGGTCCTGGAGCGACAGCGGCAGGGCGTCGGCGTGCTGTTCGTAGCGCGGCGGATCGGCCCAGCTCGTCGTGCCGAGGATCATCGTGTCGGCGTGGATCGCCACGCCGTTGTGGAGCACGCTCACGCGGCCGGGCTTCTCGACCGAGCCGTCTGCGGCGAACCGGGGACGGGTGAAGAAGATGTCGTAGGTCTGCCACTCGCCAGGCGCCCGGCAGGCGTTCACCGCCGGCGGTTGCTGCTTGTAGAGCGAGCCGCACTGGCCGTCGGGATAGGTGAGCGGGCCGTCGGTGCCGTCCTCGAAGGAATCGAGGATCTGAATCTCGTACTTCCCCATGAAATAGACCCCCGAATTGCCACGCCCCTGCCCGCTCCCGGCGGCCGGCTTCGGCGTCCGAAACTCGACGTGCACCTGGCAATCGCCGAAGTCTTCCTTCGTGGTGATCGTGGCGCCGCCCACGGTGGCAATCCCGTCCTTTACGGCCCACTTCTCGCCGCCGTCCCAGGCGTCGAGGTTCTTGCCGTTGAAGAGGATAATCGCGTCGGCGGGAACCGGCGCCGGCTGCTCCGGGGCCGGCCCAGGATTCACCACCCGCGGCCGCGGCCAGACAATTGCCGACTTCCACTCGCTGCTCGGGAACTTCTTCCCGAGAAGGTAGTCGTGGCGGGACCGGAGGGATTCGGTGATCCGCCGGGCTTTGGCCTCGGCGGCGCCAATCGACAGGCCAGGGGCGATGCCGGGGCGGAGATGGCCTGCGGCGGAGAGGTAGGCGTCGCGGAGGAGCGTCATCCGCTCGTGGCATTCCGGGAGGAAGTTCGCAAACCATTCCGGCTTCTCTTCGGCCGCCGTCTTCGCGTCGCCGAGGGCCGCGAGCACGCCGCGGCAGATCGCCCACTGGCCGGCGTCGTCGGGATGGACGGCGTCGGGGATGAAGGTGAAAGCCGGGTCGGCCGCGCGCTTGGCTTCGAGGAGGGCCTTCATCGGCGTGTGGGTGTCGATCACTGTCCAGCCATCGGCCCGCTTCGAGAGGAGCCACGTCGAGTATTCCTGCAGCACCCCCTCGTAGTCGGCGTCACCAGCGGGGTGATTCGTGCCGGGGCGGCCGTCGTAGACCGGCGGCGTGAGGTGGATGATCTTCGCCCCTGTCTTCTCCACTTCGTCGTGGAGCTTTTTGATCCCGGCCTTGTAGGCGGCGAAACGGGTGTCGTCGAGCGGCAGATAGATGCCGCAGTTCATCCCGTAGCAGGCGATGACGAGATCGGGCTTCACCACCGAGAGGACGCGGGCGAGCCGTTCGTGAACATCGGGGCGGGGGAACTGGCCGGCGGCATGCCCCTCCTCCGAGAGCCCGGAGCAGGTCTCGCTCGGGAGCCCGACGGCGATCACGTCGCCCGTCAGCCCCTTGGCCTCCATCCAGGCCGAGAGCGCCGACACCCAGCGCCCGTCGTAGGTAATGCTGTCGCCGAGAACGCAGATCCGCTTTGCGGCCGCGAGCATCTCGAGCGGGCCGGCGGTCGCCTCCGCGGCCGGCTCGGCGGCCCAGGCCACGCCGAGCGGGGAAACGCCAGGAATGGCAAGGGCGAGGAGCAACGCAGCCACCGGGGCGCAGCGGCCCCCACGGATCGAAGCAAACATCAGAGAATCCCCCCGGAAAAGGACCGCTTCCCACCGATGGCAAGCGGCGGATGACATGGCATGATCCGCCGGCCCTACCGCACCGGACGGGCGGCAGGGCCGGGGAACTCGTGCATCTGGTTACTTCGCCTCGGGCGTCGCCCCTTCGCGGATCGCGAACAGGTGGCTCTTGTTGGCGATGTAGAGCGTGCCGCCGGCAACGATCGGCGTCGAGTAAACGCTGTTGCCCATGTTGACCTCGGCGACGAGATTCTTCTCTGCCGAAAGCTCGAAGATCGAGATGTCGCCATCCTCGTCGCCGACGTAGATCTTGCCGTCAGCGATCATCGGAGAGCCCCAGCTCGCTGCCAGCATGTCGTGCGTCCATTGCGGCTTACCGGTCTTCACGTCGACGCAGTGCACGAGCCCGCTGAAATCTGGAATCACGAGGAGGCCGTCCTTGATGGCGACGGTGCCGCAGGTGCGGTGCATCGTCTCGTCGAAGTCGAGCTTGCCGTTGCCGTTGGCGTCGAAGCCGGGGTAGTGCCAGACGGCGGCGGAGTTGGGGTTTGGCCGGGCCACCTCCCCCTGCTCCTTGATGACCGCCTGATTGCGGCGGTGTGGGAGCGACTTGGTCGGGTCGGCGACGTTGACGGCGAGTTCGGGGCTCACGTCCCCACGCTTCGTCGGATCGATGCACCACAGGTGGCCGACCCCCTCGCCATGCTCCGGATCCTCACCGACGGCCACATAGACCAGCCCGTCATGGATGACCGGCGTGCCAATGATGTGGTTCCTGTCGGCGCGGCCGCCGAGGACGTACTTCGATTCCTTCGGATTGGCATCGAACTGCCAGAGAAGCTTCGCCTTACCGTCGTCGCCGCGGGCGTCGAAGCCATACACCCAGCCATCGCCGCCACCGAAGATCACCTGCGGGACATCGTCGATGACGGCGTAGGAGGGGCTCGACCACTGGCCGTGGAGGACGTTGGCCCCCGGCGAGCCGTCGGCCCACAGCACCTTGCCGTCGCGCTTGTCGACGCAGAGGAAGCTCGGAGCGGCTGCATTGGGGAGATTGAGGTGCCCCTCATCGACGCCGTTGCTCGTAGTGACGAAGAGGAGATCGCCGACAGCGGTGACGCTGCAGGAACACATGTTGTGCTGCGAGACGCCGAGTTCCTTCATCATGTCGAGAACCCAAACGGTGTCCGACTCATCGGAGCCCTGCATCTTCTCGCCCACGAACGGACCGTCGTTCTCGCCATCCCGGAAGCCCTCCGTATCGAGGCACTTCACTTCGCCGCGGCTGGTGACATACCACAGCCGGTCGCCCTCGACGTAGGGCGAGCAGCAGATCCCCTGAAGCGGCCAGTCGTGAACGCGGCCGGTGGGGAGCTTCTCGCTCGAATCCTGCCAGAGGAAGCTGCCGTCGTTGGTGTTGAAGGCGAGGAGACAGCCGAGATCGACGCTCGATGGATAGCGGCCGATCCAGCCCTTGCCGTTGTTGGTGCCGACGTAGGCCTTGCCCCCGGCGACGACCGGGTTGCCGTAGCTCTGGCTCCCGAGTTGGGCTACCCAGGCGATGTTTCGGCTCGTCTCCGGCTTCCAGGCGCCCGTCTCGGCGTCGAACTGGCCCGGATCCCAATCAATCGGCAGCGGGCCCGACTCGGGGGTGTTGTTGCGCGATGCGGATCCGCCCCACTGATTCCAGTCGCCATCCTCGGCCAGGGCCGGGGCGACGGACAGCACGCCCGCCACGGCGATCGCGCCGAGGGAGCGGAGAGCACAACGGGGTGAAAGACGGGGACGGGACGTCATGGCTGCTTGTTCCCTGGGGTGACGGGGGAGACCGACACGTTGTCGATGTAGATTTCGGAGTCCTTCGACTGACCAAAAAAGCCGGGGCTACCCTGGAGGTTGCCGCCGGCGTGGACGCCCTCGATCGTCCATTCGGCAGGCTCAGCCTCGCCACGCGGCCAGACTTTCCCGCGGAGGATCGCCCCCTCGGGCGCGGTGCGGGCCTCGAGGACGAACGTGTACCACTTCCCCGCTTCCCAGGCGAAGGGAACGGTCTTGGAGAAGTGCGTGGCGACCTGCGGCGGCCAGGTGCGGAGTTGGAGTTGCTGGCTGGCGCCCATGAGATCGAGCGTGTACCGCTGGGCGATTAGCCCCATGTCGGGCATCCGTGCCTTCTCGAGCGCCGCGGGATTGCCGAAGGCCTTGGCGAAAGCCTCGGCGTCGCTGCCGGCCGGCTTGACCGCGTCACCGGCGACCGGCGTCGCCGGATCGCCCGGCTTGCCGACCCCCGATTCCGCCGCGCGGAAGTCGGCCCGGATCGAATAGTCGTGGAGATCGATCGGCCCGATCCAGCCCTGCGACCGCGTCCCCTTCGCGATCGTCGTGATCTTCACGAGCACCTTGCTGCCGTCGACCTCGCGGACGACGTGCCGGTACCGCATCCCGATCCAGGGGAGGGGGGGCTCCCCCTTCACGACACCCGTCTTCGCATCCTTGTCGAGCGAGATCTCCTCGAAGTCAAACTTCCAAGGCAGCGGCGGCATCGAGCGGATCCTCGCCTTGCCGGCGAGCTTGCCCACCTTGGCCGTCACGATCGAGGCGGCGTGCTTGCCCGACGGCGCCGTATAGGTGCCGTCGGCCGCCACCGCACCGGCGGTGGCCGCGAACTCGGCCGGAGATTCCTTGACGAACCGGCCGGCCGCGTCGAAGAGGCGGGCCTTGAGCTTGATGGTGCCACCGGCTGCCACCTGGGCCTCGGCGGGAACGATCTGCACGGTGACAGGCTCCCCGGGCTTGCCCGCCGTGGCGGCTGCGACCCTCTCGGGGCTCGTCTCCACCGCCGCGTCTCTCCCCTTGGCGTCGGGCTTGCCGATACAGATCAGCCGTTCGCCGGTCGTGAGATAGATCCGGCCATTGCAGGCGATCGGCGAGGCCGTGACTTCGTCGGCCTCCGGGAGCCGCATCCGGTTGACGAACTTCAGGCCATCGGCCGTCGGCGCAAGGACGTGCCAGCCGCCGGTCGAGCAGACGTAGAGCTTGCCATCGGCCACCAACGGGCTGCCGCGGACGATCGTGCCGAGGAGCTTCTGTGGCTTGCCGACCGGCTCGCCGGTGTTCTTGTCGAAGACGTAAACCTTCGCGCCGTCGTCGATGAAGTAGATCCTCTCGCCGAGCGTCACTGGCATCGCCCGGCCGTCCATCACCCCCTTCTTCTGCCACTTCACCGCCACCGTCGTGATGTCGGTGTTCGGGCTGGGGGGGCCGGCCGGCGGCGCAGCAGCGCCAGCCGCTGGGGGAGCCGGGGTGGCGGAGGCTGGCGGCGGAACGGCCGTGCCGTCAAAGGCGGTCACCGATCCCATCGTTGTGTTGTCGAGATTCTCCTCGGCCTGCGACATGTAGACAGTCGTCCCCTCGACCAACGGCGGCACATTGAGGCCGCGGCGAGAGAGCTTGAAGTTCCACACGGCCTTGCCGGTGCGCGGCTGGAAGTTCCACACGCTCCCGTCGCTTGAGCCGAAGACGAGCGCCGCCTGACCGCCGAAATCGGCGATCGAGGGGGTGGAGTAGGTGGTGTCTTCGGGGAGCTCCTTGGTGCCGTTCATCCACCGCACCTCGCCGGTCTTTGCGTCCATCCCGAGGAAGCGGTGGGCCGGGCGGGCGTTGTCACCCCAGCCGGTGACGACGGCGCTGGCGATGACGAGGTCTTCGAAGACCACCGGGATGTTCGTGCGGCCACCGTAGGTGGAGAGGAAGCCAAACTCCTCATGGAGGGAGCGGTTCCACTTCGTTTTGCCGGTGACGGCATCGATCGCCGAGAAGGCGCCGCAGACGCCGTGGGCGAAGATCGTCTTCGTCGCCGGATCGGCGACCACCGCCGACCAGCCGACGCGCTCCGAGGGGACGTCGGAGAGATAGACATTGAAGACGTTCTCCCAGATCTTCTCCCCCGTCACCGCATCGAGGCAGACGACCTTCTCGGCTTCCTCGGCCGTTCCCGCCTTGTGGCGGACGAGAGTGTAGAGCCGGCCGTCGAGGATCACCGGCGTCGAGATCCCCCCCGCCTCGTCGCTCGTCCAGAGGACGTTGGTCCCCTTCTCAGGGTCGAAGGAATCGACGTAGCCGGTGCCGGCGGCGTGGCGGTCGGCGTTCGGGCCACGCCAATCGGGCCACTCGTTCCCCCTCGCTCCGGCGGCGGCAACAGCGATGCCGAGGACGGGGAGGAGGAGGGAGAGGAACGCCCGAATGAGATGGCCGGGGGAGCGATCGGCGGACTTGGTCATGGGGAATCCGTCATGAAGGGGACGGGGAATGCAGAGGTTGCTGGCCTGAATGGCTGTCGGACGGTGTGCCGGAGGCGGGCCCCCGGAGTCGCTCAGTTGCCGATTCCCTTCGCCTTGGCGTCAGCGGGGAGCTGCGGATCGACGATGGCGCGGGCACCGCGTCCTTGGAGGAGACGGTCTTGAGCGTCGAGGCGGATGCTTTCGATGTCGGGCTCCCACCACTTCAATTGCGCTGCCTTCTCCGGCACGCTGAACGGGCGGACGACGCGGAGGCCGACCCCGAGGGCAGGTTCCTCGGTGTACCACCACGGGCTCTTGGGGAGGTTGGGATCGACTTCCTTCCAGGCCACGTCCTCGGAGCCGCGGCGGGCGGCCGTCCGGCAGCGGTCGGGCTCGTCGTAATAGGAGCCACCGCGGACGACCCGCTGCTGGAGTTTGGTCGGCCACTGGATCGCCTCGGCTTCTGCCACGGGTTGCGGGAGGGCCGCCTGTCGGGTGTATCCCCCGGCGACGAGTTGATCGACGACCCATTCCCCGACGTTGCCGTGCATGTCGTGGATCCCCCAGGCATTCGGCGTCTTGCCGCCGACGGGATGGGTGGTCTCGTCGGCGTTGTCGGCGATCCAGGCGTGGTCCCCAAGCGTGGCAGAATCGCTGCCGCACGACCACGGGGTGAGGCTGCCGGCACGGCAGGCGTATTCCCATTCCGCTTCGCTGGGGAGCCGGTAAAAGCGCGCCGTGAGCAGGCTGACCCACTTCGTGTACTGGCGGGCGGCGTACTGCGTCATCGTCGCCGCCGGAAGCTCCGGTTCCTCGCCGTGCGTGAAGGTAGTCGTCGGGTCGTAGAGATTCGATGGGGCGGTGACCGCGTCAGCGAGGTTCGTGGCAGAGACCGTCGGGCGGATCCGGGCCGACTCGACTGCCTTGAAGAGATCGCAGGCGGCCATGAAGCCCTTGTATTCTCCCCAGGTCACCTCATGAACACCGATCCAGAATGGCTCGATGGCGACCTCGAACTGCGGACCTTCGTCCTCGCTACGCCCCTCTTCCCCCTCTGGGCTTCCCATCCGGTAGATGGCGCCGGGGACCGGGATCATCCGGAAGGTGACGTCGATGCCGGGGATCGTTTCCGCATACGGCACCATCCAGCCGCCGCTCACCTGCACGACCGGTCCATCAACGGAGGGCTTGGCGTCGCCGGCGACAAATCCTTGGATCTCATCGGCCCGGCTGGCGGGGAGGCTCCCGGCCAAAGCAGGGATCAGCCCCGTGGCGAGGAGGGAGACGAGGGCGAGCAACCGGCCAAGCGGTGCCGGCGGGGAGGTCAAGCGGCCTTCAAGCATGATGGAAGGATAGAATCCGGAGGTTCGGGATGGAGTCTTTCAGTGTAGCCTGGGGACACCCCGGCCGGAAAACCGTCACGGGCCTCCTTCCCTCGCCGTTGATCCGGAGTTCGATCTGCCGTGCCTGCCCCCAAGCCGACCCAACCTGGAGCCGGGAAGTCGAAATCCGCCGGGAAAGCGGGCGTGGGCAAGGGGAGCACGAAGGGGGGGGCCAAGGATGAGAAGCCGGCCGAGCGGGTCGTGGCTGAGAACCGCAAAGCCCGCCATGAATACGAGATCATCGACACCCTCGAGTGCGGGATCGCGCTGGTGGGGAGCGAGGTCAAGAGCCTGCGCGTCGGCAGGATGTCGCTCGACGAGGCCTACGGGCGGATCGAGGGGGATGAAGCCTGGCTCCTCGGGTGCGACATCCCTGAGTATGAAAAGGCCAATCAGCTCAATCACAAACCGAAGCGCCAGCGGAAACTCCTCCTCCACCGCCGCGAGATTCGGAAGTTTGCCGGGCAGGCGTTCGAGAAGGGGCTGACGCTCGTACCGTTGAAGATGTACTTCAAGAACGGCCGGGTGAAGGTGTTAATGGGAATCGGCCGGGGGCGGAAGCTCCACGACAAGCGGCAGAAAATGAAGTCTGACTCAGCCCGCCGCGACATCGAGCAGGGGCTCAAGGCTCGCCGCGGCGATTGAGGGCGCGGGCCAGATCACCAAGATTGAGGGCGCGGGCCAGATCACCAAGATTGAGAGCGCGGGCCAGATTGCCAAGATTGAGAGCGCGGGCCAGATTGCCAAGATTGAGAGCGCGGGCCAGATTGCCAACGAGCGCGGCCGTCGCGACGAACGGTTTCCCATTCATCGCGACGGCCGCGGTGTGGCGATGCTGACGCGGGGATCGCTGCCGGCCGATCCCACGGCAGGCCGTGGGATGTTGGCTCCGGTGTTCAGCGTCCTTCGCCGGCGCCCACAAGGAGCGACGCCGAGGTTTCCGTCGAGTCCTCGGGGTGCCACAGCGGCATGCCGCGTTGGATCCGCTCGGCGAGGATGTCCAGTTTCTGCCTCGAGCCGGCAGGCGCGCTCGTGGGCGTGAATTCGGCCGACGACTGCGGCTCGAAGTTCTCGTCGTGACCGTACAGCTCGATGATTTCGAAAACGTTGCGGATCCGGGCCATCGGAACGACACAACTCCTGATGAGATGGGAGGGATTCACCCGACCGTGCCACGGACAATCCGCGGACTCGGGTGAGATGGGGGCAGGGGGTGAGATGGGGGCGGGGCTTGAAGGGAGTTCGAAAGGAACATCGGCGGGGCGTGGAAGCAGCAAACCAGAAAGCAGGTCGAACAGCGCGTCGTCGTGCAGCAGGTCAAGCCAGGCGGACGAGCCGAGTTGACCGAGGCGGCGGTCGGAACGAAGTCTGGTCCCGAAGCACCGGCCACACAAGCGGGCGGTTACGGTCAGTCGTACCGATGGGATCGACACCCACCATCGACCGACTCGATCGGGCCCCGCAGCGAACGTGTTTTCCGCTGCAGGAAAGGCCCTTGCCATCCCGACGACGCCATTATGGAGCGACGCTCGCGCGAGTCAAACAATTCTTCTCGCTCGTTCAGGTTTTTTAAGGCCCGAGGGAATTCTGCGGACGAGACGCACGGATTGCGGTGACGTTGAGGTCGATCGATCGGGATCGGATCGACGCCTGCGGAGAACAACCCCGTCCATCCAAGCGGCCAGACCAAGCCTCAACGCAGGCTTAACGCCGGCTCAACCTTGGGAGTCGTGGGCGCGACACCAGGCGAGTTTCTCCGCCGTTGTCGTGGGACGCGCGCCGTCCGCGGCAGGCTTGGCAGTTGCGGCAGGCTTGGCGACCGGTGTCGCGGGCACGCTCTCGCTTGGCTCCTCGGCGGCCTCCGGCGCGGGGACAGGAGCGGCTTTGGCAGCGCGGGCGCGAGCGAGGATCTCAGCCGTCGACGGCTTCGCGCCGGGGACGGCCTTCGCTCCCTCGTCGCCGGTAGGCTTTGCCGCTGCGGCTCCCCCCTTGGCACGGGCTGCGGCGAGAATGTCAGCGGTCGAAGGCTTGCCTTCGGCGGGCTTTGCGGCGGCGGCAGGGGATGCCCCTCCGGCAGCCTTAGCGCGAGCTGCGGCGAGGATGTCAGCAGTCGAGGGCTTGCCAGCCACGGCGGGCTTTGCCGCCGGCTTGTCGGCAGCAGGCTTCGGTGCGGCTGGCTTCGGGGCAGTTGGCACCTTCGCAGTCGGGGCCGCCTTGGGCTCCTTCGCTTCGGCTGGCTTCGGCTCTGGCTTGGCGACGATCGTCAGGCAGGCCGGGTCGATGTCGTACCAGCCGATGTTGTTGAACTGGTCGAACTCGACCAAGCAACGGCCGTTCATGTTGACCGTCTTCACGATCCCCGTTGTACGGGAAAAACGGGCCAGTTCCGGCGCGGGCGAACTGACGACGACGTACTTGTCGGTCCACTCGGACTTGAGGCGCTCGATGACGTCGAACATGACAGGTTCCAGGCTGCTTCGGGGCTCCCGGCAGGCACCGACCACGCTGCCTTCAGGCTTCCCGTGGAGGCCCTTTTCCAGGGGGACGGAGATGGTGCCGCTGGGATCATCTGATCCCGCCGGGACGCGGGATCGCGAGTTCCGAATGTGACCGATCGACCGGCTGGATTCAAGCCGACGCCGAACCGGCTGAGGCGAGCCGGGCGCCCGGAAGGGGTTCGATGCCGTGGGGGCTGATGCGGTAAGACCACTCGACCGTCCGCGGAAGGGGGGCGTCGGCGAGCGGGAACGGTTCCACCCGGACGATCGCCGCGGCCGGGCCGCCGGATCGGTAGGTCGAGCCGAGTTGAACCGGGGCCTCGTTGATCCTGGCCGCGATCTCGAAACGGAGAGCGCCTGGCACCCGGGGATCGGGGGCCACACTCGCGGAAAAGTGGGATCGGCCCGCCAGCCCCAGCCCCATCACCGCGACCCTCCCCGCGGCGGGGTGGGAGTGGAGCTCAACCAACACCGGCGAGGCGGGCCAGCGGTCGTCGCCGCTGCTGTCGCCGGGGCCCTCGATCGAATTCCAAAGCCCTGCCAGCGGTCCCCCTGCGGAAGAGTCAAAACGGACGGCGTGGGCCCAGCGGTCTCCCCGCCACTCGAATCGGACCTCAGCGCCCTCGATCGTGAGGAGGAGATCGGGGCGGGATTTGGCCGGCCGGGGTGACGACGGCATGGGGGCGGCTGGTGAGGGGGAACGCGGCCGGAAGGAACCTAGTTATTGTAACCGGCAGCAAGGGAGTCTGGCTGGGGGGGCCGATCCACGGCAGACTACGGCTCGGCCCCGCCGCCCTCTTCCCCTCGAGCGTCACCGATGGAACCCCGCCGCTCGACCGGTTGGCCAATCCTCTTGGGCGTCGTCCTCATTGGGTCGATCCTCGCCCTCGGTGTCGGGTGGGTGCTCGTCAGCATTGCCGCGGCGTTCGGTTCCGAGAACGCCGCCTTCTACTGGGTGATCCTCGGGGTCGGGGTCGCCCTGCTCGTGCTCCTCCTCATCGGCGTCATCGTCTACTTGTTGTTGACCGTGAAGGCGATCGCCCTCTCCCAACGGCAAAGCAACTTCATTGACAGCGTGACCCACGAGCTCAAGAGCCCGCTGGCTTCGCTCAAGCTTTATCTCCAGACGCTCAACCGTCGGCAGGTGTCGCCCGAGCAACAGGCCGACTTCCACCGCTTCATGCTCAAGGACGTCGAGCGTCTCGACACCCTCATCGATCACCTCCTCGACGCCGCCAAGACCCAGAGGCGGCCACGCTGGGACGAACAGGCCTGCGAGCTCGAGCCGATCCTGCGGGCGGCACGGGAAGGAGTGGCGGTGCGGTATTCAATTGCCCCGGAAAGGATCCGCATCCTCCCGCTCCCCGACGGCGCGATCCCGCAGGTCCGCGGGAGGTCGGCCGATCTCGAGATCGTATTTCGCAATCTCGTCGACAACGCCGTCAAATATTCGCTGCCGGAGCCGGAAGTCGAGATCGGAGTGGAGTGGCAGGAAGGGCGGGAACTGATTGTGCGCGTCTGTGACAACGGTCCCGGGATCCCGCTGGCCGATCGGACGCAGATTTTCAGCCGGTTTGTCCGACTGGGGAACGAACTCGAGCGCTCGACGCCGGGGACGGGGCTGGGTCTCTATCTCGTGAAGTCGATCGTCGCCCAATTGCGGGGCCGGGTGAGCGTCAGTGGCCGGCCCGGCCGGCGGGGGACCGTCATGGAGGTGAGGCTCCCGGCCGCATGAGGCTCCCCCGCGGCGCCCGCACCCGACCCTTTTCCGAGCCGCCTCCGGCCGGTCTAATCGGGCCCATGAGCACACCCCACCACGCGATTGTCCCCACCGTTCCCGTCCCCGACCCGATCCCGCTCCGCCGGGTACTTGTGAGCGTCTATGACAAGGCGGGCCTCGACCAACTCGCCACCGCGCTCAAGGCAGCGGGGATCGAAGTGGTCAGCACCGGCGGTACCGCCCGAGCCCTGGAAGCGCACGGGGTGAAGGTCACCGACGTCGCCGCGGTCACCGGCTTCCCGGAGATCCTCGACGGCCGGGTGAAGACGCTCCACCCGAATGTCTTCGCCGGCCTCCTCTACCGCCGC
>Ga0164294_10002421_pt1 | contig 16834 bp, 16 predicted proteins | sample GEODES005metaG_FD_111479 | JGI IMG/M metagenome (GOLD analysis project Ga0164294, IMG submission 111479) | Oligotrophic lake water microbial communities from Sparkling Lake, Wisconsin, USA - GEODES005 metaG | ecosystem: Environmental > Aquatic > Freshwater > Lake | place: USA: Sparkling Lake...
ACTGTGTCATAGAGTTGAACCACAATCTCTTTGTCCCATGGGATGATCTTTTTCTGTATGTCAATCTTTAGAGAGTTGTAAGCAGAAAAATAAACCGAATCAGTATCACCATAGATAATGCTTTTGCCTACGTGATCATATTCGCCTGTGATAATTTCATTTACCTTAGCAGCCATGTGCTTGGCAATAGCCCGTCCGGTAAGCGTGGTGCTCTGACCAATACGCTTGTCAAAAAAGCGGCAACCAGCATTGAGGATAGCACCGTAGAGACTATTGAGGTTAATTTTCTTAACCAATTGTCGTTTGTCCCAATATTCTTCTTCAATTTTATTCTCCGCTGAGATTGATTCTTTAAGTTTTTTCTGCATGTCCTTTCGTTCAGCATACCATCGTTTGAGCAAGCCGGGGATGATGCCTTCTTTTTCATATGTAAAGATAGTACCGTTGGCACTGAGCATCCAGGGACGGTTGCTTTCAAAAATCAATTTGTAGACTTCTGCGGCACTGAGTATATCACTTTCTCCGTTTTCCCAATCCACAGTGATTTCAAAGGCTCTGTCTTCTCGAAGAACCGCTTCGTATTCAAAGGTACCAAACAGTCCTTCCCAGGCCGCCGCAAACGATTTTTTCTGCAGATGCATCTGTTCTTGAATGTATTGATCAGTTTTTACAGGCCGCAACTGTCCAATGATGGTCTCTGGTCCCATGTTTAAGGCACGAATGGCACTGGGGTATAGACTGTTGATGTCCATGCTGCCGATCCAATCGTGGATTCCTTTTTTAGGATAGGCCACATAGGCACCTGCGGCCTGTGTGTCAGCATTGTCATCTCTACGAGGTCTGCTGGGCACAATCATGCCCTTTTGATGTGCTTCGTTGATAATGGCCTGTTCAGTGACTGCAACAGCACCCATTGTGGTCATCAACAGCACAGTATTTTCGTGAGCCAGCGTATTGGCCAGATCTAGAAATTTCAGTTTTTTATCTAGTTTATCTAGTAGAGCACAGTCTTGCCGATTATATTCAATAAACTTACGAAAATCATTGTTGTACAGTTGGTCTAGAGTACCCTCATAGACTGTTTTGTTTTCTCCGATTTCCATTTCTCCGATAGCATCCAGCCTGTAACTGTGCCTTTCTTCGTAGGTGTATTTGCGATAGAGTTCGAGCGAGTCGAGATGCACTCGTCCCACCAGGTCATAGGTCTGTGCTGTTTTGCCGTATTTTTCATATTCTCGCTTCTTTGGAAATTGATCCCATAAACAAAATCTACGTGTATCTTCTTTGCTTAACACCTTGGTCACACGATTGACAGTATAAGGTATATCAAATCCTTCACTGTTCCACCCACTTAACACATCTGCATCTTCAATTAATTGCAGAAACATTTCCAGTAGTTCTGCTTCTGTTTCAAACAGATGTGTATTGGGAATATCCTTGACCAAGGCTTCTGCCTGAGCCATATTCAGTGTTTTGGGAGGAATGGCCAAACAGACTAAGGTGTCTAGCCATTGAAGATGTACAGCAATAGCAGTAATAGGCATGAATGCATCTTCGGGACTGGCATATCCACGCTCGGGATCAAAATCTACCTCGATGTCAAACCATGCTACATTAAGTTTAGGTGCATCGCGACCTAGATAATTTTCTTCTAGACAGCGAAATACTGGATTAATGTCCGATTCGTACAGCTTATGACTGCTGTGAATTTTTTGTTCTTTGATAAAGTCTTTCCAGGACTTGGCAGAAACTTTACTGAGATTTTCTCCGTGAATGCTTTGGTATTTGCCCCTAGCATCGGGATAATAAAATAGGTATCTGGCGGCGTATTCTTGATAGATACGGCCTTTTTTTGGATCACGTTCGACAACACGAATAATGTCTTTGTCACGATCCCAGATGGCATCGATATAACTCATAATTTAGCTCCTTTTGAGACTTGTGGCTCTCAAATACCTCAATGATCATTTGTGGCTGATCTAACCTTACTCAATGTGTATTTATCAACAATCTCACCAGGCCTGTGGAATCAATGGTGACAAGCAAGAGGTAGTTAGCCAGCATACCAAATGAGCGGCGAGTCCAAGCAGCCCAGGCATAGATAGCACAACCAGTAATCCACAGAGGGTACATAATAATAAAGGGAGGGGATGGTACTGTTCCAGCCATCGCAATAGCACAACCAATACTAAGAGCCCAAGCAATGAGCTCCATAATAAACCTAAAACGATTGGAGTCATAATCATTCCTAATCCATTCCAGAGTTGGCCTGAACAGAGTATTAATCATTATTTATTCTTCGTCTTTGCGTAGATTGGCGTGTCCGCTGATATCCACAATGGTCTCTAGGTCGTCAAATTCACGAAATACCTGATCCCATGTATCTTTTTGTGCAATACGAATGGCTTTTTTGATCACACTGGGCTTTACCTCCAGCTCTTCAGCCACAGCCTTAATAGTTTCGTTTAAGCCTTCAGTAAGGTCTGAAATTTCCTGCATGACCGTGACACCTTCGGCCACAATCTGTTTGATTTTGGCTCGTTCTGGATCGCCAAATGCTTTACTCATAGTGTAATTCTCCTTATATGCTATTATACAGCATTAAGATGGTATTGTCAAGATTTCTGTATAGCAGAATATCTGGCCGCATCAGCCATGCGTTCTTTTTTCTCAGGAGTTTTATTTCTAAACTGGTGATACCGATTGGGATCTGCTGCTTTAAAATCATCACGCCATTGATCTACGGTCATGTCTGTTGTGAGTTTTTCAGCCAATGTTGCGGCCAGTGACTCAAGGTAAGAGTCTTGTTCTCTAAATTTTTCTTTGTCAGCAAACACATCGCCGAACTTGTTGCCAAACACTCTGACCAGTTTTGCTTTTTGTTTTTGATCTACAGTAATGCTGTCACCTTTGATATTGAATCCCAAATTCATTCCACGCAGTTGTTGAGCGAATCTGGGATCCTTAAAACGATAAGTGGTCATGCCTGGTTGTTCTGTAGATTTTCCACCCATCTGTGTCTGTGGTTTTTTAGCACGTGGTAAATTGCCACCGGTTGGTTCGCCATCTTCTTCATCGTCCTCAGGTGCCTGATATATTTTCATACGACGATCGTCACCTGATTGAATATAGTCTCTCAGTTGTTTGACATCTTCACCTTGGTCGCTTTTTAGTGCAGAACTGTGAATGATAAACTCTGCGGTTTCTGCACCTACAAAATCTACATCTCTAAAGATCATTCTCAGTTGTTGAACAGTGGATCTAAAGTCGTCAAACAAAAAATCAATTTTCAGTTTGGTTTTGACACCTGATTTATCTCTGGTCCCACGCTTACTGACCTTGGCCATAACGTCTTGTGGTACCGACCCAAAATCTCCAAACACATGAGTAGCACCTACATTATCTGCTTTGACAATAATGAATAACTTACCACTTGGCCGATCCAGTTCGGCTAGTTGAGTTTCATCTACATCTTTGTCGGCCAATCTACGATAGCGATCTGCATTTCTATAATATTTTTCAGGATCCATGTTACGAGTCATAGCATCGTGCGGCTCCATGCCCATAGATTTTAAATCTTGATGTACTTCATCACCTTCATAATCGAGATCATCCGCTTTTCTACGTAATCTTGATTTGATAGTAGGATCGACTTTACGTAGCATCTGCTTCAAGCCTTCCTTTGTATCTTTCGTGACCTTAGCGTTGCCAACCATTTGGTCTTTTGGTTCAATAGGTGGAGTTTTTCTATCCTGTTCTTTACGATGTTTTGCTGCCAAATCAGCCACTGAGCCTTTGCGTGGGGCTTTTTTACCATAACTAAATGGGCCACCTTCTGCTACATCTTCGTTTGGCACACAGTTATTGACTCTAATACCACCTTTAATCTTAGTACCTTCTTTGTGCTTGCCCTTCCAGCACTTGGCATCTAGGCGTTGTTTGACTTCCATCATGTTGTCGCCGTGTGTTTCACACATACCACAATCCGGACAAGTCATTTCCATAGCAATACTTTCATCGTGCTTACGCTTACCGGCACAATGTGCCTTTTGACTAAACCCTTTTGGATGACTGCAGTTGATTGAATTTTTGTATTTTTGACTCCAATCTTCGTTATAGTGATCGTGTTTATCGCGAATAGTATCTAACTGCTTTTCACTAGCTCCTTCACGACCAGCTTTAGCCAATGCCCGCATTCCATCCTTGCCATATTTCATTACGCCCTTGGCAGCACGACTCATTGTGCGTTCGCTCTCTCCCATGACCTTATGCTGTAGGCTCTGTAGCACACTGTTGAGATAATCTGCGGCCTTGGTAATCTTACTCTGCTGCCAAGCATCTAGCCCGTCCATTTCACTGTAGTGTTTGATCATGGCATGTAGTTGTTTGGCATCCTGATAGATACTGTGCAGTTCGCTACCGGCCATGCTGATCTCATGATCTGGTTCTCCTCCCTCAGAGGTCTGCCCAGACATAGCTTTTTTCAATCTGTCTAAACCAAATCCTTTCATTAGATCAGACAGCTCGCCCTTTTCATCTCTTCTTAGCGGAGTACCACCCTTAGACTGTTTGATCTTATTCTGTATCATTTTCAATCTATTGGGATCAAAATCTGCTTCTGCAACTTCACGTCCTTTGTGTTTTTCTTTGCGGGGAATAGTTTTAGCAGGGTTCTTGTGTGCTCCACTGCCTTTGGCTACCTTTTGTGCAGCATGTGCCACAGGGCTACGTGGTGTAGGATTTGGGCTTCTTGCCTGAACCTCGCCTACTGATTTTTCTGATGTAGCAATGGCACCGCTACCTGTCGCACCTGCTGTCATAGATTCAAGGATGTAACGGGTTTCTGTTTTGTTGGAGATTTTTTTAAATTCTTGATTCATGATTTTTTATTCCATTTTGATACAGGGCTAACTGTGTTAGTGCTTGATAATTCCTCACTGTTTATATCGCCCTTATTGATATCTTTATAATCTGCTCCAACTGCTTTAGCAGCCTGTTTGAACATATTTTGTTCTAACTCAGAATATGGTTGAACTGTTTTTCTTTTTCCGTACCAACTTATTCCATCCATATCTAAAGGTTTTCCTGAACCGTCAGCCATAGCCATAGCTTGACCTAATTTAAATGATACATAATCACCACTAATGCCATCTTCATCTCCGTAGGTTATTATACCTTTACTAGGCTGTTGGGCTCGGTTGGAAATTTTTCCAAGCCTTTTTTCAGTAATAAACTCATTAGATCTCATTATAGTCTCTTAATACTGGAACGCAGGAACCATGCGTGTTTTTTGTGTGCGTCCATACGTTCTGCTAGGAAATTGCTGAGTCCATGCTCGATCTCCGCTTCAGCAGCATCATAGTTTTTCTTTAGCACGATCTGAATCTTTTCACTGTCTAGCAACAGTTCCTGAATCATTTGTTCTAGATTAGGCACCTGATTTTCATCTTCAATTCTGGTCAGCATGTTAAGCGTATGATAGCTGGTAGGCATATATGCCCCTAGTTTGCGAACATTTTCAGCGAACGGATCTATAGCACCATATACTTCTTCATAGATTTCTTGAAATAGTTTATGGTATTGATAAAAATCACTACCCTCAACATTCCAGTGAAAACTATGCACCTTTACATAAAAACTAAAGGTAGTGCTAAATGCTATGCGAGTTAGTTGTACAAGTTTTTCCATAATGTTATTTACCTGCTTCTTTTACAATGATCCTATCTATCAGTGCGGCCATGATATTTTCAACTGACTCACTAAGTGGCACACAGTTGGGCACAGTGCGTCCACTTTTCTTTTTGGTCCCAATAGGCTTGTAGCCCTTCCAACATGGATTATCTTCGGGGTCGTCTAGTCCTTCCGTCGCACCTTCGCCTCCACCGCCATCACCGCCGCCTTCGCCAGATTCTCCGCTACCATAATAGCCATAGCCCGGGAAGAAATATCTACCTAAGGATCTTGAAGTTTTTTTGTTTTTCTTTTTTCGGCCTTCTCCTACATCTTTATTTTCTGGTTCTTTTTTTGGCGGAGGCATGATAGCGTCTAGTTCTTTTCGAAATCTATCCATGTCAGGAGCACTGTTCCTACGCTCTCTCTTTAACGCACGATCAAACTTCACCTCTGCTGGGCTAGGCGGTCTCCAGTAGGATGATTCCATGGAAGAATCGCGGTCGTCATAATTTTCTGCACTATTCCAATCGCCTTCAGGTTCGTCACCGTCCCAGTCGGCAGGATGTAGATGTTGTTTAAGTAGATCGTTGAGTTTAGTAGTGTCGAGTAGATTCAGTTCAGCCTCGCCATAGCCTGTGGCATTGGCAATGGCTCGTACCATACGCTGACGTAATTCATGCTCTTCATTTTCTATAACAGGCTGTTTTCTAAAATTAATCAAGGCATTTAACAGTCTTTCTGCTACTGGTTCTGGTTGTTTAGCAGCAATACCCATGCCCTTGCGAGTAATATCCATTAGGTGTTCAATCCAATCTACGCCAAGTCGATTAACATCAAAGGCCTTAGACCATACGGCCAATGCCTGTTCTGGAGAATCGTTTTTTAAACTGTTGCGTAACATTGTGCCACTGACGCCTGTACCGCGGGGAGTAACTTCTAAACTGGCCTTGACATGCTCATAGCCTTGGAACTTATTAACAGCCTTCATTAGGGCCTGTGGCATACTGAGATTGCCGCGATCCTCTCCGACCATAATGACAATATTGTCATAGCGTGGTGGTTTGCCAGGCAGTGGGTTAATCAGTTCGTGTTTGATCTTTTGTATTAAGGATCCACCTTCTTGTGTTACGGTGCTGATATTGTTGGCATACTGAGGATATAGACGATGCCATGTTTCTACCTTTACACTGGGGGGAATAGGATCATCCTTGCCTTCTGCATTGCCAATGAATAGATAAGGATCACCATTTAGCTCTTTGGCCTTATTGACTGTGTAATTCCATAATTCTTGGTGACCACGATGTCCTATAAAACTGCCAATTGCTACTACCGCGGTCTTATTGGCATTCTCTCTACCACGGTCGGTACGGGCTGCCGCTCTAGCAGCATTTTTAGCAGTGATAAGATCTTTCTGTCTCTGACTGGTAACCTTGATAGGACCTAGTCTGCTGTTGATAACAATACCTTCGTATTCAGTGCCCAGTTTATCTTTGCCTACAATATTAGGATCTTCGTCGATGGCCTTTTCTAATGCGATCTGCACTGGCTTTAATTTTTCTTCAACCTGGCGGCGTAGATCGGTACTGGCACGATCACGCCGACCTGCTGTGCCACTGACAATGTCTTTGAGTTCATCAATGTTATCTAGCACATTGACGATCTCTGTAACATCTAATCCCTCTTTTTGCACTAGCCTGTTGCTCATAAACATGACATTGCCACTTTGGCCCAGTTCTGCTATTTGCTGAACAACTGAATCGCCATCGGCTATTTCTTCCCCAGATTCGCCTTCTACTATGCGGAATGGTACTAGTACCAGGTCAACACCTTCGGGGATCTGATCATATTCGATGCCCACAAACTTTAATCCACCCGACTCGGTCTTGGTGGCAAATGGGAGGAATAACACTTCGCAAGTAACCTGCCTATCTACTAGGAAGTCTGGTCCTAACGCACTATCCACCATTTTAACAGCAGTCATCATTTCGTTAAACAACTTGTCAAAATTGGCAGCACGACCTAACACTTCAGGATCGGTAGTGCCTTTTTGTTTGTGGTAATCTAAGAATCCTGCTTTGTATTTGGGCGAGGTACGGCTGGTGCCCATAAAAGGCTTGCCTTGGGCATCCTTACCAAATCGACCACCAAAGCCGTCAATCTTGACATTTAGGGGAATGTTCTGTAATTTAAAACGGCCACCGTCATCTTGTAATTCATCAATTAGATCCAAAAAGTCTGCAGGTTTTAGATCACGCAGATGTGGCATGCCTTTGCGTAGTTGTGCCTTTACAGCCGGTTGTGGTCTATCTTCTTCTGCTTCTGTTACTCCTTGAGCTGCTGCGGCAGCGGCCTTGGCCTTTTTCATTGCGGCTCTAGGCCGCTTTTCTTTGGGATTTGCTAACTTAAATGCTTTCAGTTCTTGATAATCATCCTCATAGGCTTTGGCCTGTGCGATAGCCTGTGCTCGCATACTGCCCATACCCAGTTTTTCCAGCATAACATCGATGGCTGCAAATTTAGTTTGAGCATCTCTTGTGGGATCATCTTTGGTGATCATTTGACCACCAATTTCAAAACAGATATCTAGAAAATCTTGAACAATACCGGGCTTACGATCGGGATCTATGTATTTGTTGATTAGATCTAGTGTGCCTATAAAACTCTGTTGTAGTTGGCTGTCATTGCCTTCAGGCTTCCGACCAAAGATCATTTCGAACTGTTCGCTGAGATTTTGAATATAGGTTCTTTCTTTAGGATCAACTTCGATCACAATAGGAAGGCCATTGCGGCTGCTTTCGCCAGTTTCGGGATCGGTATAGGGTACATACTTTCTGCTCATACCTCCACCTTGTTTGCTGGACACAGCAAAGGACAACATGCTGACCATTTGTGGTTCGGGGTTAATTACCATTGCTCGGGCCTTACCTCTGTCCTGCATTTTGGCTACATAAGCCTGTTGAACACTGCCTCCGGCTGCTAGTGCTCTATAGAGATACTTGTGAAATACTCCCTTGATGCCGGCAGTAATGTCATTCCAGTCACTGCTGTGACTGAATTTAAACCAATCGTCGGGGGTATTAGTTTCTTCCCCATACCCTCCGAATTCAAAATCTACCTGTATCTTCATAGGAGGATCTTGAAACTGAAATAAAGCATTGAATTGAGCGGTGCCTCGACTGAATCCGAGAAGTGTAGTATCACCAATCTGTTTGCCAGTCATGGCGGTTAGGAATTCATCAACCTCAGCTTCTAACTTAGCATCAACCTGTGTGTCAATATCTCCTACTTTGGGTTTGTGTTTGGCAAACTCTTCATCACTTATACTGTTAGTATTGAAAAAATGTAGGCTGCTACCGCTTAGGAACTCACGACTTTGTAGTAGGTTTGCCGACCATAACGACTTCTTGTATTTGGCCTGAAATACCGCACTTATATCGTGTAGCATTTTGTTGAGTAGTCCCACCATGTATGTGCGATTATGCACCTTGAGGTTGATTTCGTCAGCCTGATGTGGTTTTGTAGGATCTTCGGGATTAGGTAGTTCTAAGTTGCCACCTTCCATAATTTTATAATGATTCTTTTTTACACCTTCAATGTAATGATCATATAGTTGTTGGCATATTTCATTGCGTAGATCTTTAGGAAATATTTTACCTAACTTTCCTTCCATTTTATGAAAGTGATAGAATTCTTTGCAGCCTTTTTCCACCATAGGCATGAATTCTTGAATTGCAGCAGAACGGTTATGGGATTGCTTTAATTTTTTTGCAATGGGGTGAAAGTAATCTTTATGCAGTCGATCGTGATCTAAAATGTACCAATACAGTTCATCCTTGATCTTGTTGTCCTCTTGATTCTTAGAGGGATCTTTATGAATATCTGCTGATCGACCAAAAAATTCATTTAATAACATAATATTTTACCAGGCTCTGCAGGACCAATAGCGAGCTTTGGTTCTGGGGCCAGGGTTCTCACAATGATGTCGTGCTCTAAAACTTTTTCGATGTCCAGGAAGATGTTTTTTGATACTGAGTTTTTTATCACCAAAATTTACCTTTTTAACATTGCCTGTGCTAGGGTCTTTGACATAGACCTTGCTCTTTTTAACATCACCATGCATAGGCTTGCCCAATGGCACAGTACGTCCGTGATATTTGGCTTCTTCTAAAGGAATGTATGCTAGTGCTACCTCATCTATGGCCAGTATAGGGCCATCACTTTTTAGACCAATTACGGTAGTTTCTAGAACAAAATCACCGTATTCTAGTTCAAAAATATCGCCTTCTTGTATGTTTTCTTTTAAAGAATCTAAGGCGTTTAACAGATCACGAACCTGCATTTACTCTCTCCGAATTATAGAGTATTTATTATGCGATTAATGATTGTATTTGATTGACTGAACGGTGCCTTGATTTATAGTAATGTAGCCTCGAACCCAAACAAAATTACCTGTAAAATTGTATATATCTACAGTGCTGGTAGTTCTCATACTCAAGGTTGTATAGGTACTGGTAGTACCGACTACATTAAACCAATCTGTGTCGTTGGGCTCTGTAGCCAGGCTGGCCTGCATATACATCGAACCAGCAAAGTCATAGGTGGCCTTGTAGGCAACAGTGTGAAATCCGTCACTACTACCGTAATAGCCATCCCCTTTGACTTTGTCACTGATAAAGGTCAGCGTTGTGGTTGCTGTGGTAGGATAAGCTACTTGTACAGAACTACCAGTAGCAACAGTAAAGTTTAAATTTTGACTCAATGCAGGCATAGTCAGTTATTTATACCTCTACTGGTTCGTCCTCATCCTCTGGCACAATGATATTCTTTTCAGAAAATATGTCCAATACATTGATTTTTAGCTGGTCGTTTTCTACGACCACTTCAACACCACCACCATTAACCAGCTTACCAAACAGCATCTCTTTACTGAGAGGTAATTTGATATTTTCGTTAATGGCTCTCTGCAGAGGCCTGGCTCCCATCTTGGGATCAAATCCTTTTTTAACCAATAATTCCACAGCATCATCAGTCAGCTTGACATGGATGTTTTTATCTTTGGTCAGCACATTTAGATCGTTGATAAATTTTTTCACAATTTTAATCATAGTGGCATGATCAAGTTTGCCAAACTTAATTACAGCATCTAATCGATTACGGAATTCTGGTGCAAAGAACACATCAACTGAATCCTTGGTATCTATATCTTTGTTTATATTTCCAAATCCAATACTATTGCGTTCAGCATCTGCGGCACCTAGATTACTGGTCATAATTATGATGGCATTTCTACCATCGGCCTTTTTGCCATTGCTACCGGTGACAAAGCCATTATCCATCAGTTGTAGTAGAACTGTAAGTACATCAGGATGTGCTTTTTCTACTTCATCTAACAACAGCACACAGTTGGGATTTTCCTGCAAACTGGTAATTAATTGTCCCGCATTTTCTTCAAATCCTACGTATCCTGGAGGGCTACCAATAAACTTGGCCACACTGTGTTTTTCTTGAAACTCACTCATGTCAAACCTAATCAATTTAACATTGAGATTACTGGCCAGTTGTTTGGCTGCTTCGGTTTTACCTACACCTGTAGGTCCTAAGAATAGAAAACTTCCGATGGGATTGTTAAAAGATTTAAGTCCTGCCTGTGCAATAAAGATCTTGTTTAAGAGATTTTCAATGGCTGTGTCCTGGCCATAGATTGCATTACGCATGTTCTTTTCAAGATTGGCAACATTAACACTTTCTTTACCAGTAACCTGTTCTGCAGGAAGTTTGGCGATTTTGGCAACTTCAAAAAGTATTTCTTCGTGATCTACAATGCCATTTTCTTCATCGTTGACTTTGAATCTGGCACAGGCACAGTCAATGAGGTCAATGGCCTTGTCAGGCAGTTTTTTGTCTGCCATATACTTGATGCTGTATTTGACACTGTCAATCACTGCTTGATTGGTGATCTTAACATTGTGGTGACGTTCATAATACTTCTTAAGACCTTTGATGATCTTAATTGCAGTGGCTTCATCAGGTTCATCTACGGTTACCCTCTGGAATCGACGCATCAAGGCACGGTCTTTTTCAAAGTGCTTGCGGAATTCTTCCCAGGTAGTTGATGCAATGACCTTAATGGTTCCTCGGCTCAATGCAGGCTTAAGCATATTGGCCATATCATTGCTATTGCCATTAGCTGCCCCTGCACCATTCATCATGTGTGCTTCATCAATAAACAGAATACATTTGCCTTTCTTTTCAACTGCACTGATAACTGCTTTGACTCGTTCTTCAAAGTCACCTCGATACTTACTGCCTGCTAATAAAGCACTGATATCAAGGCTGTAAACAGTATGGCCTTGAATAAATTTAGGAACTTCATTTTCGTTGATTTTTCTAGCCAGTCCTTCAGCAATGGCTGTTTTACCTACGCCTGGATCACCAATTAGCAGAACATTGGCCTTATTGCGTCTAGCCAATACCAGCTCAAGCTCTTCGATTTCTTTTTCACGACCGATTACGGGGTCGATTTTATTAGCAGCGGCTTTTTCTGTGAGATTAACACAGAATTTATTAAGAATTTTTTCTAATTGACTTTGTGAAGTAACCTGTACAGATTCTTCTTCATCATTGTCCATCAGCCCTTCTTTTTTGATAAAATCAATAAATTTATCTTTATCAATGTTGGCTTTTCTAATAAAGTAGTTAGCATAACTTTTTTTCTCGGCAAACATGCTGATAAAACAGTCAGTTGCCTCTATTTCTCTACGTCCAGTAAACATCACATTGCCAAAAGCTCTGTTGAGCACACGATCAACCGTGGCTGTTTTCTTTGGTTTTTCAACGGCTGGGTTTTCTATTTCTTTCAGCTCTGAGCTGATGTATTGTTCTAAATCTTGAGCAAGATTTTTTGTATCGGTTCCGAAAGTATCAAGTATGCCCTTGAATGTTTCGTTAGTTACTATGCTGTAAAGAAAATGTTCTAAAGTGATGTACGAATGCTTTTTTTCGCTGGCCAAATTAATGGCCTGCTCAAAAATTTCTGTTAGTTCTTTACTGGGCTGAATACTCATATGCTTTCCTCTTTTTATCTGCTAATGACCACTTTAATGTGCTGATTCTATCCTTATAGACAATGCCTTCTAAATGGTCAAACTCGTGCAGGAAACATTTACAGGCATACCCGTCTATACGGTTTCTTTGCCAATCTCCTGAACTGTTTTGCCACATGGCTTCGATCCACTCGGGTCTTTTTATTTTAGCATATACTCCTGGAAAGCTCAAACATCCTTCCTCCAGATCCAACAAGGTTTCTGAATGATCGACAATTTGTGGATTAAAAAATCCCTGTCCGTCCTCTTTATAATCTCGATGCCCCATAACAAACATTCTGGTTCTGATGCCTACTTGATTTGCAGCCAAACCCATGCCGTTGCCCTCATACATGGCTTCCAACATCAGTTTTTCTAATTCCTTTGGATCCATGATGGGATCATAGAAATTAAATTCTGGCATTTTTTCTCTCAGAATAGGATCTGGAAATTTTACAATTTTTAACATGATTTTAAGAAAGAATTTGTTTGATAAGAGCTTTATCTGCTTCTAATAAGTTTCTAGGTATTGTTATGTTGATATGCAGCAGCATTTTGCCTTTTATTGAAGGATTATTTAGATTTGGCATTCCGTAACCTTGGACTGCTAACATTTGGCCATGTTGTGTTCCTGGGTGAATGCTAACTTCTAACATGGATCCGTTAATGGCTTCAACATTGACAGTCTTTCCTACAATTGCATCTAGACAATTTACATCAATATTTCTGATAAGGTCATCATTTTGTCTTGACCAAACAGGGTGATTGGTCACTTGGATGGTTAAATGTACGTCTCCTCTTGGCAACTGGGGAATACTGTCATCTCCCATTCCGCTTAATCTAATCACGGTGCCATCTTGTACTCCGGGAGGAACCTTAAACTCTAAGGTTTGCTCACGCCCGTTAGGTAGTCTAAAGTTAGCTACTAGTTCTTTTCCGTTATAAGCATCTTCTAGAGATATTTGAGTTTGAAGATTGAGGTTTCTGTTTTTCTGGGGTCTTCCAAACATGTCGCCGAATGGATGTTGCCCTCCATTAAAATGTGCAAATACATGTTCGAATCCGGGGGGAACACCTCCACCCCCGAAGTTAAAATGAAATCCGCCCGGACCGTGAAATTGTGGCTGAGGATTGTCGTGCTCAGCTCGTCGTTGAGGATCACTTAATGTTTCGTAGGCAGCCTGGATTTCTTGAAATTTTTCTGTATTACCTCCGGCTTTATCGGGATGATGCTGCGCGGCCAATTTACGATAGGCCCGTTTAATTTCTTCTTGATCTGCGTTTGGTCTTATGCCTAATGTATCGTAATAGTTACTCATGTGTCTCCCTGTTTAATAGAAAAAAGGTATAGCAGTAATTATACTATACCTTTTGAAGAAAGTCAAATCTTGATTATTTCTTAGCAGGTGCAGGTGGAATTTCTGTGCCTTCTAGTTTTTTATGTACCTTGATAGTTTTACAAACTTGAACTTTTTTACCATTCTTTTGCTCGGCACGACAAACCTTTTTAGTTTCTCCACCGGCATAGCTCGTGGTCATTGCCATTCCGAGAATTGCTGCAATTAGATATTTCATATTGTTTTCCTTATAGAACTGGCTGTGGTGGTTGTGTTGGTCCAAGTCGACCGCCAAAGTTAACAGTTGATGCAGCGGGTGGGTCAACCGGCACAGGGGCAGGTGTTACGGCTGGTGCTGCTGGTACCGACATTACAGGTACTACTGGCATTGCTGTTGGCGGTACATAGGTAGTTCCCACTGCTCCTCCATTGTTAGCTCCGTTGAGTTTTTCCTGTGTGCGTCCCCATGCTGCTACACCAATAATGGCACCCATGGCAATGTGGAACAATCCTGCACCTTGCAGTGTTAGTGGTTGCCATTGACTATTGATAGTGCCATGGAACATGCCTTGTAGTACACTCCATAAAATAGGAAATGCCACAAAGTCAGCTGAACAGACCACAAGGTATAGCCAACCCATAGCTGGCCGCCATTTGCTGTTCATCCAGTCTTCTTTCTTTTTGTCGCTTTCGCTCAGTGCTGCGTATTCTTGTGCTGTAGCCATTTTATACTCCTAATACATGCAAGGCGTGTGTGTAGTGTTTCATTCGGTCATCGAGACCCAATGTTCCGCCATTGATTCGTTTGGTTAATGTTACGATATCTCCGAGGTCGGCCCATTTGTTTAGATTGTTGGTTTCCCAAAACCAGCAGGCACTTTGTACAGCGCCCTCAAATGTAGCCAAGTAGTCGGGAATGTCATTGATGTCGGTTTCAATGCTGTCAGCAAAGGCTTGATAGTTGCTGCGGCCAGTGAGTTGAATTAGTCCACGACCACAAAAACGCCAGCCATCGCCCGACGCTTCGTCGCCGTTGCCCATGCGACCAGCATAAGCACGATTGGCAATGCGTTGGGGATTTCTTGCATAAGAACCAGCATTGCCGGCATTAAAGTATCGTGGCCAAGTCTTTACCAGACTTTCTGCTCGATAGTTTAGGTTTTCAGTGAGAAATCGAAATCCGCCACTTTCATGGGCACACTGTGCTACAAAAGCCGCAACACGTCGAGGGGTGTTGATATCGTAATCGGGCAAGCACTGCTCCATAGCATGATGCCAATGGTCTACATAAGGATTCTTGGGAATCAGCTCGGCCAGTTGTTTTTCACTTAGAATAAATGCACTCATTGTTTAGCACCTTCGAATATCTTTTTTTGGTCTTTATACCAGTTTTGCCAAGCAATTACTTTTTCTCTGAGTTCGTTGTAGCGTCCGTAGTTTTCGACAACGGTTTCGACGACTTCACTTGCTCTAACATCGGAGGCACTTCCATCAGTGCTGCTGGCACCTCGGGCCACTTCATTTTGACTGGCACTGTTGATGAGCATGACTGTAGACTCGGGCACGACACAACGATCATCAAGCTGACGGGCAATAAGTTTTGCAGTTTCTTTATTAGCATTTTTTGTATCCTTTACAATTTTAACTCGTTCCACGATTTGAGTTTCAATAACAGTATTAACTTGTTGCGATTTAGATTCAGCAGCTTTGACCTTGGCCTCCATATTGGCCACTTTGGCTTCCCAGGCCGCTTGTGCTCCACGTCCGCCTTCGTAATAAATTCCTACAACTGTAAGTAGTATACCAATAAGATGAACAGGAAAATTATATTGGTTAATGAATGGTATACGCTTTAATATCCAGGCCGCTACTACTAGCAAAATTCCAGTTAGTACTATAAAATGAAATACCCAAGTCGGAAGTAAATTAACCATCCATTCAATTTGCCACATATGTTACCACCTATCTTTTTCTATAATCATACCTCTATCGCCGTTACGTATAAGAAATTTATTTCCTATTTTGTTAATTTCATAGTTGCCCAAATACTTGGTTAAGAATATACATTGACTTTGGCTGCTTTCATCTAGGCTTAATCGTCCGGGCACCAGTTTCTCGACAGCATCATATTCTCCCATTGATATCAGTTTGGCTGCAATAGGCCCTGAGTAGGGCTTACTGAAAATAAGAGTGTTGTCTGATTCCAAGGCAACTTCGGCGCTGCCTTGATCGAAAAAATCTCGAACATCTACATTTTTAATTTCTAAAATTTTTGATTGGTATTCTTCAGAAGTTGTAGGAATGTGTTCCATTACATTTTCTTCAGTGAATTCTACGCTATTAGAACTTTTTTGATATCTAAAACGCCATTCGTAGCAGTTGCAAAGTTGCCCAATTCCATTGAGTAGTTCGCGTAATTGTGATTTAATCTCAGGACTTCGTTGAATCTCAGCAAACACCTGATATTGACCGTCATTCTCCTCCCCTGTGCTGATGTCAGCATCAAGGATAAAAGGATATCCTTTTTCAATAAATTCCATTAAATCAACAGCAGGATTCTTTTCTTTAACACGGAAACTAAGAACCACTATGTCTTGATCTTCCCCCATTTTGCTGCTGTAGCGATCTACACTGAATACTTCGCTAACATAATTTGTTAGATCACCGGATCTCAGTCCTTCCGAAATATTATGCCGCTGGTTCATTTTCCGGGGCCTCCTGTGCTGCTGTCTCTGGTGTAAC
>Ga0164294_10002423_pt1 | contig 16831 bp, 10 predicted proteins | sample GEODES005metaG_FD_111479 | JGI IMG/M metagenome (GOLD analysis project Ga0164294, IMG submission 111479) | Oligotrophic lake water microbial communities from Sparkling Lake, Wisconsin, USA - GEODES005 metaG | ecosystem: Environmental > Aquatic > Freshwater > Lake | place: USA: Sparkling Lake...
AGACATTGCTGCTTTAGTAGTATTTACAAGAATATTTCTAGCTTTCATTGTGTTGATGCTTCTCAACCACATTGCAGTAGTAAGAACTCCGCCTTTACCTTTTTGGGTAAATGAAGGGATTAATTTACCCAACATGGTAGCATAATCAGTAGCAGAAGTACACAATCCGATAGCAGCTACTGCCTTGTCATAGTTTGCATTAGACTCATTGATGATGGCTTCTTTAGTTACATAGTTACCATTTGTTGTAGCCAAGCCAAAGTTTGTAGCATTTTGAATTAAGCCTGCATAATAAATAGAACCAATTCTTCCATAAGCGTACCCTTTCCACCAATAAGCCCAAGCTTGTATGGCAGCTTTTTTCGTAGCGGCACCTGCTCCTGAAAATGTAACTTTATCAGCAGCTTCCAAAATTGAATTAGAGGCAGTAATCATATTATACATGTAAGACCATTCGTAGTTGGTAGTATTACTTACACCCTGAGCATTTTGATTAGCATAACGACACAATTCGTACTGTGTTTTTGGATTGCTAGGATTCAATACTACTGTTCCATTATCCAAAGTTACTTTGTTTGGGCAACCAATTTGGTTCATGAATGCGTTAGCAGCTTCTGCACCAATAATATCACCCATCAATTCATGGAAACCGATAGTTCCTGCCCAAAAACGGCCATAAACACCATCAGCATATTTTAAATCAAAAAAGCCATTTCTATAAATCGTTCCTTGAGCCAATAGCACTATACCCGATTCATTAAATGCTGATGAAGGAGTAGGTAGATTGTCATTGGATATATCCAATTGTTTTTTACAAGCGGTAAAGCTTAAAGAAAGCAATAAGATTCCAATTATAATTTTTTGTTTCATTTCAATTATTTTTTTATTTAAAATTTAGAATCCAATATTTAAACCAATGGTGTAGGTCTTTGTGTTAGGAATAGTATTGTGGTCTAAACCGCGATCAAATGCAGAGTTAGAAGCACCTGAGCTTACTTCAGGGTCCATTCCAGTGTAAGGTGTAAATGTTACAAGGTTTCTTCCAGACAATACCAATTGAAGGCGTTGTACTTTTTTGATATTCAATAACTGTGGCAAATCGATACCAACAGAAAGGTTTCTCAAACGCCAGAAAGAAGCATCCTCATAAAAATAATTCTTGGTTCCGTTAGCAGCTCCACCAGCATACATACTTCTGTAGAAGGCTGTATATGCACGTGTTTCGCCGTTAATAGTAACAGGATTATCATATTCAGAATGTATACCATCACGATACATCCACTGTTTGGTTTGGTTGTATACCATGTTTCCATTAATCCAATCCCATTGCATATTCAAAGTAAGGAAATTCTTGAAACGCAAATTATTGATAAAGCTCATGTTAAACTTAGGGTTAGGATCTCCTAGTGCGTACTGGCCAGGAAGTGCAACCGCTTGTTTTGTAGCCTTATTTACTACCCAACCTTTTCCAACAACTTCATAATTGGCTTGTTGATCGGCAGGAATAAATGCAACTCCTGTAAGTGGATTGATCTCATCCAAAGAACGCATCATTTTGTATCCGAAAATCTGACCAATTTTTAAACCTTCTTTCAATGTAATACCAGTGCTTCCTGCTGAAGAGGTAATAATAACAGGAGGCCCTTTTACATAAGAAATTTCAGAAGCTTGCTTACTGAAGTTTGTAGTCAAATCCCAGCTGAAGTTCTTTTTATTTAAGATTGATAAATTTAAAGAAGCTTGAATACCATTAGACTTTAGTCCAAATGCGTTATCCAATTTACCGCCAACACCAGTTGAAGGAGCAGCATCTACAGAATAAATAGCATTGTCTGTGCTTCTTTTCCAATAGGTAAAGGAAAGGCTAGCATTTTGTAACCATGTACCGCTTCCCAATTTAAAAGCGATATCTGTTCCAAATTCTGTTTCTTTAGAAATCTCTACAGATAAATCTGGGTTTGGATTGGTAATATTAAACCTGAAATAACTGTTAGGACCTAATGAAGCAGTAGCCAAAGTTGCAAAACGTTGGAATGCACCAGGTTGGATACCCGCAGCACCATAAGCAGCCCTTAATTTGAAATCCGTTATAAAGTTTGAAACTTTAGAGGTTTCAAACCATTTGAATTTTGATACATTCAAAAAGGCATCTCCTCTAGGGAATGTTTGAGGTTTAGCACCCGCACCAAATGCAGATGAATAATCACTTCTTACACCTACAGCCAATCCTGCAAGGTCACTCCACTCAAAACGCTGGTTAGCTAAAAATCCATAAGTGATAAATGGCTCTACATAATCAGATACTACTTTGTACACTGCTGCTTGGGTAGCATTCCATGGCGTATATCCTGGAGCATCATAACCATAAGAACCAAATTGTCTAAAAATACTATTTCTATAATCAAAAGCACCTGTAGTAATAGTCTTTAAAGGTATATTGATATTGAAATCCTTTTGGAAATCTGTTCTAAAATTAGCTGTTCCAATAAAGTTTTGGAAAGTAGTTTTACCAACGAAATTATTTATTTCCCCGGTATTGGTACTATTCGTAGGGTTTACGTAGTTATAGGTATAACGATTCTGTAAAACCGCATTTTTATTATCTCCCTGATCTTCATAGCGATAAGTAGTAGTAGTATTGGTATAGTTCATTGAATATTTTGCATCCAATTCTACAAACTTATTCATCTTGTAATTCAAATTCAACGTCTGAATAGCATCCAATTTCTCTATTAATGAGCTTGAATATTGCGTGTTGTAAAATGGATTAGAACTGTTAACCCCTGATGCCGCTCCATAAAAAGTAGCATAATTACCGTCAACATCCCTTAAATCAAAGTTAGCAAAAGGACGGGTGTTGTTAACAGCAAAAAAGATGCTACGACCAGTTTGGTCTAACATTGTATTATTTGTGCTCACCAACTGCGTAAGACTCGTTAATTTAAGACCTTTAGCCAATTCAATACCAAGTTTAGCGGTTAAATTGCTTCGTGTTACACCACCATTTGACTTAAATGGAGAATTCTGAATGTTGGATGATCCAGACAATAGAAAATCAAAACGATCTCTTGAACCAGAAATGGTTAAAGAATTATTATAGGTAGATGTATTTTGGAAAAACATCGCATAATGATCATTATACCTCAAATTTGCATTATATGGCTTTTCTTGATAACTGGTTAAACCCAAAGAATTGTATTGCACATCGCCATTGTACACCATTGTTGCAGGATCTAAAGCCATAATGACGTTTGATCCTGTCAATACGTTATTACTACCATCTGTTACAAATGCGTGATTTTTTGCCTTAGCCAATCCGCCATTATTCAACAAAGTACTTGATGAAGCACTAGTACTGAAATCGATATTGAACTTACCAGCTTTTGCTTTTTTAGTAAACAATTGGATTACACCATTCGCACCCTGTGCTCCATATAGAGAAGCGGCAGCAGCACCCTGGATAATCTCAACTTTGTCAATGATATTTACGTCAATAGAATTCAAACTAGTTGCCCTGGCTTCAATACCATCAATCAAAATCATTGGAGATGTACCACCTTGTACAGTATTGATACCCCTTAACAATATGTTCAAAGGACGACCAGGATTACCATTTGAACTCTGAATCTGTGCACCAGCTACTTGACCAACCAATTGTTGACCAACATCACCCGTAGGTACCTTAACTTGATTACTAATATTTACAGATTCAACTGCGATTCCCAATTTCTTCTTACTAGTTGCGGCACCAACACCGGTTACAACAACTTCAGAAAGAAGCTTGTCTTCCGTAACCAACTTAACATTGATCACAGATTGACCTTTTACCTCTATCACCTGAACACCGTATCCTACGGATGTAAAAGTTAAAGACCTTGCAGCTGACGGCACCTGTATGGAGTATTTACCATCAACTCCGGTCAACTTCGCCTGATTGTTTGCAAATGAAATCGATACGCCTGATAATGCGTTACCTTTTTCATCCGTTACTGTTCCAGTAACTGTTTTGTTTTGTGCCCATGAACTGCTAATCATTAATGATAAGCAGACAATTAAGCTAAAAATTTTTCTCATTTAGTTAAGCTTTAGTTTATAATCAATAAAATTAAATAATGTAAAAGTATTTAACAAATAATTTACATTAGGTATCAAAAGTTTTTATTTTATACAATTTTCAGACTTCTAATTATTAATAATTCGAAATTTTTAAACAAATTTTCTACTTTTTATTTTTTCATACTGAAATATTTTATCAGTTAAATCTTTTTTACAAATTTTTTAATGCCTTTTTTTTACTTACTTGCACCAAATAACATGTATTTTGATTATTTAAACCATATAATATCATATATAAATATTTAAAATATAATACCTACAAAAACTCAGAAGCAATTTATCTAAATGATAAATAAACGACACAAAATGCTTTTTTTGTTCCCTAATTACAATAACAACTCATCTCAAAGCTTATTTCTCTACTCCAAAACTCAAATTTTTCTAAATAATTGGTAGAAATTTGTCTCAAATGATAAGGGTATCCATTTTAAGGTTAAAGTGAAATTAGGTTTTCGGGGCGCATAGGGGCGGGTGCTGCCGTGCCTCTAAAATCCTGTAATTTTATTTTTTTTATGATTAGATTAATTACAATATTTGCTCCACCTTACAAATCAGGTTAATTACGTTTCTTCTTCTAAAAAATCGTTTTGAATGGCTATTTTAGAGGCCTCCTTTTCCAAATCTTCCGCCTGCAACTCAATTCTGCGGGTAATATCGCTTAATGAAGAAATTCTTTGTACTGTATAGGGTATAGTATCTAAACCAGCTACAAACTTTAATATATAATTGTATATACCAATCAAACTCCCCGCCAATAATGTAGGCCCCGAAGTGATATGGGTTATGTACAACGAAAATGTGATTACAACCAATACCATCAACTCCATAATGCCAAAATTCCAAGCATCTTGATCACTTATACGAATTTGCCACTTCCTTAAATTATTAAAATGAGTATCAATTGCCGTTTTATCTCCCTCTGTTATGATTTCTACCTGTTGTTCTAATTCATCGTTTTTCTGTTGATTTAATACCCTCATCTTCTTGCCATAACGATAACTCACCCACATCACCGGAAACAGTATCCCCAAACAGATACCTACAACCCGCCATTCATAGAAATACAACAATACAATAGATCCAATTAAATTATACCCCGCTTCTACAACGTATACCAAATCAAATTCTAAAAAATCAATAAACTCCTTTGCCAGCGTAGCATGTGCAGTAAGTTTCGACACATCAGATTGCTGGATTTTCCGCGTTAAAAAACGCGTTACCAACGATGTATAAATTGCTGAATACGTTCTTGTATCAAAGCGATGCCGTAATACCCCAACAATTAACCACAATAAATGAATTACCGTTAATGTGATTAACCCACGGTAACTCCCCTTGATTAAATCATTAACGGCTTCACCCAAAAAAAATGGGCGCAACAATGAACCCAACATCTCTAAAGAAAACAGGCTGTATGTCAGCAATAACTGACGCCGATGTTGAATAACTAATTTCTTTATTAAGGAGAATTTATTCATCTTGAAATGCAAAAATGCGCAATAAATTAAAAACTATTTACTTCTAAACCAATTAAGAAACCATACAACTAATCATTAAAAAGTATAACTTATTAAAAAACTTCTAAATAGATATATACCAAATGCTAAATTCCCAATTCCTAATTCCAAATTCCTATCGATTCCAAATTCCAAATTCCTAATTCCAAATTAACCTTTTGTGCCATAGATCATTTTCCGGCATTTGTCTTCCCCACAACTGCATTGAAAAGGCTCCATGTGCTCATCTAAAAATGTGGCGTAATCTAAAGTTAATTCTTCTCCTATTGAAATTTCTCTTTTGGCGATTACATTCAACCCTTCATATTGCGTATTAGGATTACAGCTGTGGTTTTGTGGTGCCCATTCCATTGGATTGTTGTCCCATATAATAAACACGTCCCGCCCAACTGGATAAGCGTATCTTCTAAAGGTTTCCTGTTCTTCTAGAGTCCATTGCTGTGTAACATGCTCAAGGGTAACCAACCTCTGCGATCGCTCTTCCCCTTCAAAAATAACTTCTTGGGGCTGAATATTTTTTACAGCATAAATACCATATCCTGCAATGGAATTGCCTTTCATAATATACTTTTGCAGCTTTTTTTGAAACCTTGCCATTCCTTCGGCAATGATATGTTTCAAAAACCCAGACTTACCAATGCCGTCAAATTGTACAATAAAATCAGCAGAACCCTCTAAACCATCTTGATAAAAAACAGAGCATGTAAAATTGATTTCCAAAAAAAATAGTTTACCAGATAGATCTATTCTAAAATCTAAACGAGCATATCCTACGCCATTAAACCCCTTGAAAATTTGTTCTGCTGCTGAACGTAGTTGATGTTCGATTGCTACATCGTTACAAGGAATATTTGCATGGGGATGCAATGCTGCTGTTTTTAGTTCGTATGTTTTAAATTGATATCCCTCCGGAAAAATATATTCAACCGGCTTAAAAGATTTAACGGTTTTACCATCTGGGTTAGCAGCAACCAATACGGTAAATTCCCTGCCGTCAATATACTCCTCCACCAACAATTGGGGGTATTCGGGAAGTGATGATTGAATTTTTTGGACTAAAGAAGCCCTGTTTTCTACCAATGAATACTGATCTACACCCAAACTATCACCAGCTTTTGCGGGCTTTACAAACAAAGGAAACTGTAAAATAGCTAAAGCGGCATCTATATCTTCTATTTTTTCAATAATCGAATACGCTGGCGTTGAAATTCCGGCACAATAGGCCACATATTTCATCAACGCCTTGGGAGGATCATACAATTCTGTTGTTGGCCCGGTATAAGGTAACCCCAACAACTCTAATGCAATAATTACATCGATGGATGGCACTTCCCACTCCAAATAGCCTTCACATAAATTTACAAAAATGTCAAAACCTTCTGGCTGCAATGCTTTAAGTTGCTTGTAAGTAGTTAGTTTGTTTAAAAAAAAAAGTATGCACTTCATCATCTGGCAACAATATTGCCAAATCTCTCGGTGGATCATAATATTGATAATCAACCGATGATGTTGAATAATCCGGTTGAAGTACGGCTATTTTCATGTTGTACAATTTTTGTAGAAACGTTTTGATGCATATTGATATAATATCTTTTGAAAGCATCATTTATAATAGAAACAATAACTTCTGTAAATGATTTATTGCTAAGTCGTAAAATTGCTCCAATCGAAGTATAATTTTCATCTTTACTTAAGCCACATTGTGCATTGGCTTCTAAAACATACATTTTTTTGGTATGCTTATCCATTCTAATGTCTATGCGAGTGTATCCTTTTCCGCCAAGGGCTTGATAAGCGTTCCAACTCAATTGATTAATGGCATTATGCAAAGCTGCATCTGGTAATTGATATTCGTAAAAATTTTCTTGTTGCGGCATAGGCGCTTCTTCTTCATAAATTTCCCAAAGTCTGTCAAAAGATAAAAATTGTTCATTTTCAGGTAAGGAGTGATGAAATACGCGCTCTACGGGAAGATACTGTTTGATCGATGACGGGAATTCGGCAGACCCAATGATAAAGCTGGTAAATTCCGGCCCAGCAATAAATTGTTCTGCAATGATTCCTCCATCAGATAAATTCCATCCTCTATAGCCTTCAAACATTTGTTGTAATTGGATTTCAAGCTCAGCCATTGTTGACACTACATTTTTAATACCGATCCCCATACTCCCTCCTGAAATTGCAGGTTTAACAATTATCGGTGTACCCAACCGCTCAAATATTCCGTCTAAAGATTGATTGGAGGTATAAATGGCTTCCCATAATGGAGTAGCAATCTCTCTTGCATCAAAGGTTTGCTTCATTGGGATTTTAGAGGTGGTAATGGTATAAAAATGCTCATCAGCACCAGTAAACACAAGCTTTTTTGCTAAGAGCATTTTAACCACTGAAACACCAGGGGATCCATTAATTTCGTCGCCATCACACAAATTCAGTACAACAGGTAATAATTCGCCAGACTGCATTTCCAATGCAATATTTTCTATTATGGTTTCAAAGTTTTTTAGTGTAACGGGTTGCCATTGCCAAGGCAACTGTAATGCATTAAAAACGGCGGTATATTCTGCTATACTTTGCGTAAAGTCGTAGTAATATTCAATATTCGGATCTTCTGTGGACAAGCTTGGAGAGAGTACCCATACCTTTAATTTTTGGAGTGGAATCTCTGGAAGAAATATATTCGGACTTGGCATAATGCTTATTTCTGGCGTTGTAACAACAACTTTTCTTGAATAAAATCTGTAAATCGATAGGCATGTATTGTTTCATCACTCAATGAAAAGGAACCATTAATATGATGCAAACAATGTGTAGATGAACAATGGCATTCAAATGGCTGATTCATTTTCCATTCTGTAGAAGGATAGAAAAAGACAAACTCATCACCGTTAAAAATATTTTCCAATGCAATTAACTGCATTTGGGTGGTATCAAAAAATACATTTGGTGCACAACTGTGGTTAACATATTGTAAAAACGATGGGTGCAACGTAATATGGATATTTTCACCTGTTTGAATAGTTAAATAAGTAGGTATCGAAGTTGTGGTTGCAGCAGAAAAATCAGTAATAATATCTCCTTTATGATACCTGTTGTTGGATAATAAAGATTTCTCACTGGTACTTTCATTTATCATGATAGAAGCAAAGCCGTGTTGGCTCACCTCGCTTACTTGGGGTTTTACAAAAATATGCATAGGTTTTTTAGAGTAAAAATTGTTATTAAAGTTTAACATGTATAGCAGTCAAGCACTCAATTTGATTAATTTATATTTTCTATCACATACTATAAAAAATCATTCCACAAATTTTTAAAAAATTTGAGTTGGAAGATTCTATTAATTATTTTTACATTGTGCTTAAATATTCACTTATCCGAAAGGTATTTATTACGGCTTGCTGTTTGTTTTTTATTGTATTGATAATAGCCATTAGAAGAGATATATCGCTAATACCACAATATCCTAGAGATTTAAGAAACCGAATAACAGGTGCCCGCTTGATTGAAGATGGTAAAGACCCTTACTTTTTTAAATGGCAACCATCAGACCCAATGAAATACTATGAACCCAAAGATTATAAAGGTTTAGAAGTATCTAGCTCAACATCTAGTCCTTTTTTTCACCGCTTGATTAGTCCGCTAAACCATTTACCGTTTTTAACCATTGCTCAGATTTGGCTTGGATTAGAATATTTATTTTTCCTTTTAATGGTTTTTATCGGTGTATATTTTTACAGTAGCTACAGTGTAAAATCATGTATTCTCTTATTATCAGGGGGATTTCTACTCACAGATGCTTGGATTACCCATGTGTTGGTAGGGCAAATGTATATTTTCCTTGCATCTGCAACATTTATTCTTGCCACTGTATTCAACCGTTCTAAAGGGAATACACATTATTTATGGCTAGGACTATTAGCAGCTTGTACAATATTAATTCGTCCGCCTGTTTTACTTATTTACTTACCGTTAATATTTCGAATTAAAAAGTGCTACAGATTTTGTTTATCCACCACTATTTGGCTGGTTGCATATTTAATTGTGTTAGTTTTCAATTCTGGTGAACGCTCCTTATGGATGTCTTATAATAAATCAATACAAATCCACACACAGATCCATGCAGGGTTAATTAAGGAAAAGGTAGTTCCTATAACAGATAACATCAGATTTTTGGAAGGGTATGACTTTAGAAAAGTGGATTCATTGGTAAAAGTAAGCAGCGTTAAATCCCATAATGAATTGGGTAATTTAATCTATTTGCAAAAAATGATAACCGGGATAAACATAGCACCGAACGCAGCTTCAATAATATCAATATGGGTATTAGTAATCATCTTATTACTATTTTGGTATTTTCATCGGCAACCTGCACTACATAATATTTTCATATTAGGGTATATACTATATTTAACTTGGGAGTTGCTCTCTCCCATTGTTAGAAACCAATATTATACCGTTGAATTTTTCCCATTGGTGTTACTAGTTGTTGCTAATGTTAAGCGTATGTGGGCTATTGCACCTGTTTTAATTGTAATTGGGGTGATACTAAATATTACCAATACACCGCTTATTCCGGTTAGGCATACCATTGGTGAACTTTTTATGTTGTTTGGAGCATTTTGGTTTTTGTTTTCTAAGCAGAAAGCAATGACTAATGAATTAAGAATTATGAATTAATAATTAAGAATTAAGCATTATGAATTATAGGTAAATACTTAATACGCACAATTCCCGACTTACGACTTTCAACTTACGACTTTCAACTTACGACTTACGACTTACGACTTATATCTCATCACTAAAAATTGTGGCAAAAAAAAAGTTTCGCGGTTGCGAAACTTTTAAAAGGGCGGTGAGGGAGGGATTCGAACCCTCGGTAAGGCTTTAAGGCCCTACGACGGTTTAGCAAACCGTTGATTTCAGCCACTCATCCACCTCACCTACACTTCATTTAGGGATGCAAAATAACTAAAAAACTTTCCAACCACCAAATTTAATAACCATAAGATTATAATTCTTATGATTATTTTCGATAATTGTTTTCAAAATAAGCTACAATGATGCCGATTGTACTTTTTGTTGCAACTCCAATACACTATCCCTGAAAATATTATCTGTATCCATCAAATCTTTAACCGTTTGGCAAGAATGTATAACCGTGGTATGGTCTCTTCCGCCGAAATGATTACCAATAGTTTTTAATGAATTTTTTGTAAATATTTTAGATAGATACATGGTAATTTGTCGGGCTTGTACAATTTCGCGTTTGCGGGTTTTTTGCAACAATTTATCGTAAGGCAAATCAAAGTAATCACAAACCATTTTTTGTATGGCATCGATGGTCACTTCCTTGGCTGTAGATTTGATAATATTACGTAAAACTTTTTTGGCTAACTCTAAATCAATTTCTCTTCTATTTAAAGAAGATTGAGCCAGTAATGATATTAGCGCACCACGCAATTCACGCACATTGGTTTGTATATTATAAGCAAGATACTTTACCACCTCTGCCGGCATTTCCAAGCCATCATCCTGCATTTTGCGGTTTAAAATCTCAATTCTAGTTTCATATTCAGGCATTACGAGATCTGTGCTTAATCCCCATCTAAATCTGCTTAACAATCTTTCTTGTACACCTTCCAAATCTTTGGGCGATTTATCAGAACTTAAAATAAGTTGTTTACCAGATTGGTGCAAGTGATTAAAAATGGCAAAAAAAGCATCTTGTGTTTTTTCTGCCCTATGAAAAAACTGAATATCATCGATAATCAATACATCTATCAATTGATAAAAATGTATAAAATCGTTTATTGCATTGTTGCGGCTATGGTCTTGAAATTGATTAATAAACTTTTCAGAGCTTACATATAAAACTACTTTGTTGGCATGTAATCGTTTTACTTCGTTGCCAATAGCCTGAATAAGATGTGATTTTCCTAATCCTACACTGCCATATACTACCAATGGGTTAAAAGAAGTAGAGCCAGGCTTCTCTGCAACAGCTTTACCCGCTCTTCTTGCCACCCTGTTGCAATCCCCTTCCACAAACGCATCGAAGGTATAAGCAGGGTTAAGCTGCGAATCAATCTGCATTTTCTTTAAACCTGGAATCACAAATGGATTTTTTACCGGATTATTCATCACTAAAGGAAAATCCATTTCATTGTGGCTAAATGTCTTTTGACTATTGCCAGGAATATCCATTGTAAGTGGCTTATTTTTCTCGTTACCGCTATCCACCATTATTCTGTACTCTAACCTAGCTTCTTTCCCTAACTGTCTTTTTAAGGTTTTGGCCAACAAATCAACAAAATGCTCTTCAAGATATTCAAAGAAAAACTGACTGGGTACCTGTATAGTTAATATATGACCTTTTAAGGCAACGGGTTTGATTGGTTCAAACCATGTCTTAAAATGCTGCCATTCTACAATGTCTTTAATAATGGCTAAACAACCCTGCCAAATTTTATCATAAGAATTATCCATTCGTTCTTGTAAGTATTTTAAAATTGATAAAATATTGTTCCTTTAAAAAACTTCGAAAGTCATCATTGTATAATTTACTGATTACACATCAGACATTTCCATTCAGTTCCTTACAAATTACTTGGTATCATTGATAAAAGAAGGATTTAATCATATAATGATTATACAACTCCTTTTAAATCAATTCAACTTAAGTATTTCCCCTGTTTCATCATTATGTTTTTTTTCAAGAATCAATCTGATTTTGTTTCAGTGGGCAACGAATATAGATTCCAAAAAGTGAATAAAAAAGTTTTTAATTGTCAATTTTATTGTTTTTATGATATAAATTTTTATATGTTTTGATGGCAAAAATTGAAAAGCAATAGTGGCCTATATTTCAGGAAATTTTTAGTTTTCACATCACAAAAAAAAATATTTATTGCCTTATCCCAAAAAAAAAATTGCTTTGAAATTTCAAAAACTTAATTATTTTCACGCCAATACTTCTAAATTAGGATTACATTAACTTTACAAAAAATAGACTTATGGCATTTGACATCACAGGAAAACTTATTGTGAAAAACGACACGGTAGAAAGATCAGCAACCTTTAAAATAAGGGAGTTTGTAATAGAAATTAGCGAAGAAGTAAATGGAAGAATAATTACCAATTATATCAAATTTCAGTCTGTCCAAGACAAAACTGCACTTTTAGATAGGTATTCTATTGGTGAAACCATTAAAGTTCACTTCAATATAAGGGGCAACAAATGGGAAAAAGAGGGTAATACCAACTATTTCACCAATTTAGACGCATGGAGAATTGAACCTGCATCAGCTTCAAACACTGAAACACAGCCAGCAAATACAACACAATCGTATAATAATAGTGGCATTTCAGCTGGAAGCAGCTTCACAGCATCATCAACAGCAACCTCAGTTGTTTCAGAAGAAAAACCAGCTGACGACCTTCCTTTTTAACGCATAACATTTTTCAGGATAACTCCCTGACATGGAAAAAAATATCACGCTCAGACTAAGCCCTGAAGCCTCAGGCAATGTCAACGCTATTAATCAGCTTATTGCTGCAAATGAAGCCATTGATGCATCCGCCATCACTGGCTTTTATTGTGTTAAAAAATCTATTGATGCCCGCAGCAGGCAAATCTGGGTAAACCTAACGCTGGCGGTATCTATCAACGAACCCTTTATACAAAGGCCGTTGACTCCCTTTGATTTTAAAGAAGTGCATAAGGCTACAAAGCGAGCCATCATCATTGGTGCTGGGCCTGCCGGAATGTTTGCTGCACTCAAATTGTTAGAGAAGGGCATAAAACCGATTTTACTGGAAAGAGGCAAAGATGTATCTGCAAGAAGGCGTGATCTTGCGGCCTTAAGCAAGCATGGTATCATCAACGAAAACAGCAATTACTGCTTTGGAGAAGGTGGTGCAGGTACCTACAGCGATGGCAAACTATATACCCGAAGCAAAAAAAGAGGCGACATTGATCGTATTCTTCAATTGTTTGTCCGTTTTGGTGCCGATGAAAAAATTCTTTATGAATCTCACCCACATATAGGCACCAATAAGCTTCCACAAATCATTGCTTCAATGCGCGATTTTATTCGCCAAAATGGGGGTGAAATATATTTCGAAAGCAAAGTGAATAAGATAGAAGTTGTTAACAATTTAATTACTTCCGTAACCACCGAAAATGGGGATAAGTTTTTGGGGGATGATTACATTTTAGCTACCGGACACTCCGCAAGGGACATTTTTGAGCTTTTACAAGATAATAACATTCTTCTAGAAGCCAAACCTTTTGCACTTGGCGTAAGAATAGAACATCCACAGGCATTAATCAATTCCATCCAATACCATCGAACTATATTAGACGATATTTTACCACAAGCGGCTTATAGCCTCGTTGAACAAGTGGATGGTAAAGGCGTTTTTTCCTTTTGTATGTGCCCTGGCGGCATTATTGCCCCGGCAGCAACAGCCCCAGGAGAATTGGTGGTGAATGGATGGAGCCCCTCTAAAAGAAACAACCCTTTTGCCAACTCCGGCTTGGTGGTTCAAGTAGATGAACAAGAAGCGCTCAACACCTTTCGCAACAAGAACTTATACAAAGGCAATATTCCTAATGGTGATGACCCTCTATTGTTGATGAAATTCCAACGCTTCATCGAAACGGCATCTTTTAACGCTGGCGGCGGAAACTTCAAAGCCCCCGCTCAACGGGTGAGCGATTTTGTACAAGGAAAAACATCTTCCTCTCTTCCTATTTGCTCCTATAATCCAGGCACCACATCATCAAACCTACACCAACTACTACCGCCTTTTATAAGTAATACAATAAAAACCGGACTACTAGCATTTGACAAAAAGATGAAAGGCTATATTACCAACGAAGCTATTATGGTGGCCACAGAAAGCAGAACATCCTCTCCAGTAAGAATTCCCCGCGATCCGGAGCGCTTATCGCATCCGCAAATTAACAACCTTTACCCATGTGGGGAAGGTGCAGGCTATGCCGGAGGAATTGTTAGTGCCGCTATCGATGGCGAAAGAGTTGCTGACAAACTGGGATAACACTTTAAAAATTATTGCCGCCTCACTGAATTATTCTATATTACAAAAAACACCCAAACAATGATACTCACTTTCGTATGCAGCTGCATCGCATTTGGAATTGGCATTGCCATAACTTGGCTTCTTACAACAGCTACATATAAAACACAATTACAAAACAACAACGTTCAGGCACAGGCTGAATACAATACACTGGAAAAAGACTATATCGCTTTTAAAGCCACTACCAATATACAATTATCTACCGCTGATAGCAACACACAAAAATCAATCAATGAAATCAGCATCCTTCATCAATTGATTGAGCAAAAAAATATAGCACAAGATACCCTCAATTCCCAATTAGCTACCACTACAGCTAGATTACAATCAGCAAACGACACACTAATCAATAAACAACAAGAAATCGATCAACTTAAACAAGCTGTAGATAGCGTGCAAAAAACGTTTCATACCAATAACCGACTTTTGGCAACAGCAGAAGCTGAAAACAAATCATTACAAAATAACCTTGAATCCCAAAAACAAACTATTGACGACATCAATAAAAAGTTTACTACTGAATTTGAAAACATCGCCAATAAAATATTAGAATCCAAAACGCAAAAGTTCACAGAACTCAACAAAGAAAACCTAAAAAACATTTTAGAACCATTAGGTAAAAATATCGACGACTTTAAAAAACAAGTGGATGAGGTGTACAAAGCAGAATCAAACGAACGATTTTCTTTGGGAAAAGAAGTAAAAAAACTCTCCGAACTCAACCAATCCTTAACCGATGAAGCCAAAAATCTCACTAAAGCATTAAAGGGGGAAGCGAAAACCCAAGGCAGATGGGGTGAAGTTATCCTTGAAAATATTTTAGACAAATCCGGATTGCGCAAAGGGGAAGAATACTTTATGGAATACCAGTTATTTGACGTAGAAGGCAAACCATTAAGAAGTGAATCAGAAGGGAAAAAAATGCGGCCAGATGCGTTGGTAAAGTATCCAGACAGCAGACATATTATCATTGATGCTAAAGTCTCCTTAAATGCTTTTGTTCGTTTTGTTGAAAGCGATGATGCCACCCTGCAAAAAATTGCTTTAGAAGCACATATTGCTGCCATTAAAACACATATCAACGACCTAAGCAAAAAAGCGTACGACGATTACGATAAAACTTTAGATTTTGTAATGATGTTCATACCAAACGAACCCGCTTATATTACAGCCATGCAGGGAGAACCAGACCTTTGGAACTATGCGTATGAACGACGGGTGCTATTGATTAGTCCTACCAATTTAATTGCGGCACTAAAACTGATGGTAGATTTATGGAAAAGGGAGTATCAAAACCTACATGCACAAGCCATTGCGGAAAGAGGTGCAAAAATGTATGATAAATTTGTAGGATTTATCCAAAATTTAGAAGAGGTAGGTATTCACCTTGATAAAGCTCAAGGTAAATTTGCGGATGCGTATAAACAATTAAATACTGGAAACGATAATTTGGTGTCACAAGCCACCAAATTAAGGGCATTGGGGTTAAAAACAAAAAAAGAATTACCTACAGGAATAGGCGAATTAGCAATTCAAAACGATCATTCATCAGAAATATAATTATTCTTACCAATTATAAAAGTTAACAACCTACTATACAATATAGTGCAACTACTTATTTTTTACAATTAACTTGTTAGTACATTTACAATCTATGGAACAATATCTTCAGGTTCAGCACATAAAGAAGCAATTCGAATCCCAAAAAGCTGTTGATGACATCAGCTTTTCTATCAAAAAAGGTTCAATATTTGGATTATTAGGTCCAAATGGTGCGGGTAAAACCACTTTACTTCGGATGATAACCGGTATTTTTCTTCCTGATGAAGGTCAGATTTTACTCAATGGCAAGCCATTTGATCCATCAAAAGATGTTGCTCAAATTGGTTATATGCCGGAAGAACGGGGTTTATATAAAAAGATGAAGATTGGAGAACAGGCTTTGTATTTAGCTCAATTGAAAGGATTGTCAAAAGCTGATGCAATGGTCAAAATAAAGGAGTGGTTTATCAAATTCGAGATGCAATTTTGGTGGAATAAGAAAGTAGAGGACCTTAGTAAAGGGATGAGCCAAAAGTTGCAATTTGTAACAA
>Ga0164294_10002426_pt1 | contig 16818 bp, 15 predicted proteins | sample GEODES005metaG_FD_111479 | JGI IMG/M metagenome (GOLD analysis project Ga0164294, IMG submission 111479) | Oligotrophic lake water microbial communities from Sparkling Lake, Wisconsin, USA - GEODES005 metaG | ecosystem: Environmental > Aquatic > Freshwater > Lake | place: USA: Sparkling Lake...
ATTTCCGCGAACGATTCTCTTTGTCGCCTTCTCCGGGGAGGAGCGGGGTTTGCTTGGCAGTGCCCACTATGCGGCCAACGCGGTGGTGCCGCTCAATGAAACCGTCGCGATGGTGAATCTCGATATGGTGGGGCGGCTCGACGGCAACAAGATCGTTGTTCACGGCACGGGCACGGGAACTGGCTTCGATGCGCTCGTGGACAGGTTCGTGGCCGCCCGTGGCTTCGAGGCAGCCAAGGAGCCTGGTGGCTTTGGGCCGAGCGACCATTCAAGCTTTTACGCGAGAAAGATTCCTGTGCTGCACCTCTTCACCGGTTCGCACGCCGACTACCATCGGCCCACCGACACGGCCGACAAGATCAACTACGACGGCATGGTACGGATCACACGGCTCGTGGCCGATGTCGTCCGCGAGCTGGCCACGGTTCCCGACCGCCCCGGCTACATCGAAGTGGCCTCGAAGCAGTTTGCCGGCGGTGGCGGCGACCGCCCCTATTTCGGAAGCATTCCCGACTTTGGCAAGCCGGGGAAGGGCTACGCGGTCACCGGCGCGACGAAGGATTCACCTGCGGCCCAGGGTGGCCTCAAGGGGGGCGACGTGATCGTCCGAATGGGAGAAAGCGCCGTCACCGGGCTCGAGGATTTCGACAGCGCCCTGCGGAAGCACAAAGGGGGCGAAACGGTGCCGGTGGTGGTGATGCGGGACGGTACCGAAGTCACGCTGCAGATCACGCTTGGCCCGCCGAAGTAACCACGAGGCTGCTGCCTTGTGGAGGTTTTCAGGCGTTTTTTGGCCTTGAGCCAGACTGGGTGGGTCGCCATGATCCCGCCCGCCCACGGCCCCTAGCTGCCCACGAATCGTTTCGGCGGCGATCGGTCAGCACCGTGGGGGATGCGTGTGAAACAACCAGCAAGGAGTGCTTTTCGTGAACAGGCAAATCGCCAGTATCGTGTGCGCGGCCGTCGTGGCCCTCATGCAGGTTCCCGCTTTGGCCCAGGCTCCCGTGGCTGTGCCGCAGGGGCAGCCGCAGCAGGTTCAGCCCACGTCGCCGATGTCCCACATCGCCGTCATCGACGTCGGCTACATCTTCAAGAACCATGCCCGTTTCAAGGGCGCCATGGACAAGATGAAGGACGAGGTCATGGCCGCCGAGAACGCCCTCAAGGGTGAGCGCGACCGCATCAACGGCCTGATGGAGCAACTCAAGGGCTTCAATGTCGGTACTCCCGAATACAAGAAGCTGGAAGCCGAGATCGCCAAGGGACAGGGCGACTTCAACGTCAATGCGCAGCTCCAGAAGAAGGACTTCATGGATCGCGAGGCGAAGGTCTACCTGCAGGTCTACACCGAAATCGAGAAGGCCGTCGGTCAGTTCTCCCGTGAGCATGGGATTGCCGTGGTGTTCCGGTTCGATGGCGATCCGGTCGACGGTGCCGACCGCAATCAGATTCTGCGTGGCATCACCAAGCCGATCGTGCATTATGAAGCCGGCAACGACATCACCCCCGACATCCTCAAGATGCTCAATGGTGCCGCTGTTGCCGATCAGACTGGCCGTCCCGGTGCGGTGCCGGCGCGGACCCGCTAACGTTTTCGGTCCGCCTCCTCCCTCGGAGTCGCAGCGGGGCGGCCGCTGCGGGTGTCCCCATGCAATATGAGATGCTGTTGCGGTCGCAACGCACGCTCCGGAAGTCGGTGTCCGTCACGGGCGTCGGCTACTGGAGTGGGCGGGAGAACCGGGTCGAACTCCAGCCCGCTGCTGCCGGTGCGGGCGTGGTCTTCGTGCGGGCCGACCTGGCGGATGCGGTGACGATTCCCGCCGTGGTGGAGCATCGCATCGAGGCGTCGAATCGAACGAACCTCAGCGTGGGCGTCGTCCGTGTGGAGATGGTGGAGCATCTGTTGAGTGCGTTGGCTGGGCTCGGCATCGACTGCTGTCGCGCGCAGGTGCACGGAGAGGAGATGCCGGGCCTCGACGGGTCTTCGCAGGCGTTCGTCGAGGCCATCGATACAGCGGGAGTCGAAGAACTCGATGCCCCCATCGATCCGATCGTGGTCGATTCGGTGGTGCGGGTCGGCGATGACACGGCCTGGATCGAGGCGTCTCCGCCCCGGTGTGCCGGGCTCACGGTCGACTATGAATTGGACTATGGAAGCGGTCCGATCGGCAGGCAGGTGCTGTCGCTGCGGGTAACGCCGGAGGCTTATCGCACGGGCCTGGCTGCCGCCCGTACGTTTCTGCCGGCGGAAGATGCCGAACGACTCCGGGCAGCCGGCCGCGGGCTGTCGGCCACCACCGGCGACCTGCTGATTTTCGGCCCCAACGGGCCGATCGGCAACACGCTTCGCTGGCCCGACGAGTGCGTGCGTCACAAGGTCCTCGACCTGATCGGCGATCTGTCACTCGCCGGTCGGCCGATCCACGCTCACATCCGTGCCCATCGCAGCGGACACCGTCTCAATGGTGCCCTTGCCGGCCGCCTTGCGTCTGCTGCCAGGCTTGAGCCCACCTCCGCCTGATATCGCACGGTCACCGAAGGGTCTTTTGGGATGGATGATTTTCAAGCCACGGTGCCGATGCGGGATGATACGACTCCCCGCGGAGGAATGCTCCGCGGGTCGCCTGCGTCGGTGCATCCCGCCGCCGTGGTCGAGGCGGGCGCGCAGCTCGGTGAAGACGTGACGATCGGCCCCTTTTGTTGGGTGTCGGCCGGGACGGTGATCGGTAGGGGCACCGTGCTCGAGAATCACGTCACGATCATGGGCGATGTGCGAATCGGTGAGCGGAACCACCTGTTTTCCAATGCCGTGATTGGTGGTGATCCGCAGGACGTGAGCTACCGCGGCACGCGGACGCGGGTTGAGATCGGCGATTGCAATGTCATCCGGGAAGGCGTCACGATCAACCGCGGCACGGAAAAGGAAGAGGGCGTGACCTCCATCGGCCACGGCAATTTCCTGATGGCGTGCAGCCACGTGGCGCATGACTGTCGCATTGGCGATCACTGCACGCTGGCGAACGGCACGCTGTTGGGCGGGCACGTGCGTGTGCATTCGCGGGCTTCGCTCTCCGGCGCGGTCGCCGTGCATCACTGGACCACGATCGGCGGTTGGTCGTTCGTTGCGGGGCTCTCCCGCGTGCTGCATGACGTGCCGCCGTTCATGCTCTGCGAGGGTCTGCCGGCTCGGCCGCGGTGCGTCAACGTGGTAGCGCTCAGGCGGGGAGGATTTTCCCGCGAATCGATCGCGGCCGTGACCGAGGCGCATCGACTGCTCTATCGGGCGAAGGTAACGCTTGAGCCGGCCCGGGAAATCCTGCGATCACAGGCGATGCTGCTCCCCGACGTGGTGCAGTTGCTCGAATTTCTGGCTATGCAACAGGAAGGGCGGCATGGGCGCGCCCGCGAACGAAGGAGGGCGGCATGACTCGCGTGAAGGTGGCTGTGGTCGGTTGCGGACATCTCGGAACGATTCACGCGAGGCTGCTCGCTGCACGTGCCGATGCCGAACTCGTGGCGGTCGTGGATCCCGTTGCCGAGTCGCGTCAACGGGTCGCCGAGGCCCATGGCTGCGCTGCGGTCGCAGAGCCGCTCGATCTCGTCGGTCTGGCCGATGCGGTCGTCGTCGCGGCGCCCACCTGCCTGCATGCGCAGGTGTCGCTGCCGTTGCTCTCCAGTGGCCTCGATCTCCTGATCGAAAAGCCGATCGCAAGTGATCTCCACGAGGCGGAACAGATTGTCGCCGCGGCCGAGCGGCACGGTCGTGTCGTCGCCGTGGGGCACGTGGAGCGGTTCAATCCCGCTTGGCGGATGGCCGTCGAGAAGTGCGGGCGAATCCTGACAGTGGAATCGGCGCGGCTGGCGCCGTTTACGTTTCGATCGCTCGACGTGGGCGTCGTGCTCGACCTCATGATCCACGACATCGATCTCGTGCTCTCGCTCAATCCCGGTCGGCTCACCCGTGTCGAGGCGCACGGTCTCGTCGCCACGGGCGGTCATGAGGATGCGGTGCGAGCCCGGCTCGTCTTTTCTTCCGGTCTGGTTGCTGACCTTTCCGCCTCTCGGATTCACCCCACTCTCAGCCGTCGCGTCTCGCTGTGGGGCACCCAGGGGGTCGTGTCGGCCGACTTCAATGCCAAGACGGTCGAGGTTGTGGGGCCGTCTCCCGCGGTCAGGTGCGGTGGCTTCGTTGCCGCGGCCGTGCCTCCGGCCGAACGGACGGCGCTCAAGGAGCGTTTTTTCAGCGAGATTCTGCCGCGTGAGACGCTGGCCGTCCCCGATGCCAACGCCATCGCCTGCGAGCACGACGAGTTCCTCGCGGCCGTGCGGACTCGCCGCACGCCACTCGTTTCAGCGGCCGCGGGCGCTGCGGCGCTCGGAGTTGCGATGCGGGTGCTCGAAGAACTGGCGTGCACCAGGCTTGGCGATGATGCGGCTGTCGGGGCGATCCCGTTGCCTTCCAGCCAAGCCGCCTGACGCCGCCGGTCAGGGGACCTTCGAGGTTTCCCAGTCGGCATGAGCGGCACGACCGTTATGAGCGGACGTCTTGGCACTTGAACGAAGCATACTGGCGGCGCCGATCGGGCCGCTTGCACCGCCGCGCGGAGCAGTCCCAAAGCTGTTCGTGCCGAGCGCCGAAGACATCATGTGGGGTGGTGGTGGGACCGCGTCAGCTTCGAGTTGCATGGGGGATTTCATGGAACGCTTCGACCGGATCACGCTGGTGGAGGACGACGTCCGCCGTGCCGTCCGCCAGACACGGTATCTACCTGCCGCGAGCGTCGCGGTGGCGGCATTCGCATTCCTGCTGACGACCGTGGTCTGGCGACTGGTTCACCAGACCAGTGCGGTCGAGGCAGCGGTCCACCAAAGCATCGCCGGCATCAATCGCTTCGGCGCGGCGACGAGTGGAGACCTGGCGCGGTTGCACGAGGGCCTCGTCCAGCAGACAGTTGCCACAGGCGAATTGGAGGCAAGGCTGCTGAGGCTGGAGTCGTCGGGAACGGCAACTCTCGAGCGCGTCCAGGCCATCGGTGTCGACATGGCTCGTCAGGCAGCAATCGCAGATCAGGTGCGGAGTGAATTGACGCGGGCAACGGCGGGCGTTGCTCAGACGCGTCAGGAGATTCTGGAGCGACTCGCCGTGCATACCGATCGCAATGCGACGGCCCGCGATGCGATGATCCAGGAGGTCCATGCCGCGATCAGCCAGATGGAGCAGTCATTGCTGGCCCAGGCGGAGGATTTCCAGCACCAGAAGCAGCAGTTCGACGCTGCCGCCGAGCGTGACCGGGCTACCAGACGGGTCATGCTTCATGAGGCAACGCAGGCATTTACGGTGCAGGTGGAAGGCCTGAGGCAGATTCTTGACGGGCTGCGGGTCGATTCCGCGACGGTTGACGCCGGCGTGTCGCCCGGTGGGGTGACGTCGGCGGAAGTCTCTTCCGGGGCTGGCAGCACAGGGGAAGAGAAAGAGTCTGATCGGGTTGAGGAACCGGCAACGGCAGCCCGGGATAAGGAGGCTGTGCTCGAATAGGCACACGGCTCTGACGCGGTATTGGCGGAGCGGCCTGCGGCTGCCGATAGTCGGAAGAGGGCGGAGGGTCGCCCGGCATTAGAGGGCTCGAAGCATGCAGCGGAGAATCGTCATCCTCGTCGTGATGACAGCGGCGTGGCATGGCATTGCCGGCGCTGCGGTGTCGCCATCTCAGGAAACGCCCACAACCCCCGTCGTGTTCGACGGCCTTGGCCTTGAAGACTTCAAGGGCAGCGGTTCGATCGCCTCGGCACTGCGGGGGATCGAAGCGGATTCGAAACCGGCGGATCTACCGCTCGGCGTCCCTGTGGATGTGGTCGTCAGGGGGCCGTCAGGACGGGGAAATGGTGGCGACCCCTTGGCTGCCGAGATGACAAGCCGACTCCAGGGAATTGACCTCACCGCGGGCATGCAGGCTGATCCGGCTGCCATTCAGGAAGGGCCGGCGAAGTGGCTGGGCTGCGTCGGTGTCTCGAGTGATCACGACCGCGGTCGTGAGGTTTTGGAGCTGAGGACCTCGTTGGGTCGGAGCAGGCAGGCGGGCATCCTCGGCGTGGAGGTGGGGCCGCGGATCGAGCGCCGACTTCGCGGCGGCACGGTCTTCTTTCTCGATGGCAAGGCCCAGGCGCAGGCACAACGGTCAGCTGAGACCGGCGGCTGGATGATGCCGAGCCTGGCCGATCAGGGGGCCACAGGCACGGTGGGGCTGGCCGCGAGCACGGGACTCGTACGGTAGGGAAATCGTCTCACGCCAGGTCGCGGTCCTGAAAGAGCACGAGCGCCACAAGCAACGCGACGGCTGAGTAGAGCGCCGCATACAGCGCAGCCCAGCCCAGATAGCTCCATGGCACCGGCACGCCGCCGACCACGGCAGCCTCGATCGTGAAATGTTCGAGCACGGGCAGGACCGTGGCGAACAATTGGCCGACGAACCGCACGATCGCGATCTTCCCCACGCTTGACTGCACGATCAGAGGCACGAGGTGGCCGAGCGCGTAGACGGTGAAGCAGATGATCAGGTTGGGCACGATGCTCAGTCGCGTGGAGACCGCCAGGCTCACCGCCGCCAACAGGATCGTCTCCAAAAGGGAAAGCACCAGACCGGGCACAACGGTGATCATTTCGTCAGCGCAGTCCCGCCAGATCGGATCGACCTTGGAGCCCTCGCGGGCGTCGTACACAACCTTGAGGCTCGTCGTGGCCAGCAGCACCGCGCCGAGAATCAGGAATACGAGCAGGGCCACCAGCACCAGCCCGGCAAACTTACCGAGGATGAACTGAGTACGGGTGAGCGGTTTGGAGAGAACTGTCAGCGCCGTCCGTCCCTCGATCTCCTCCGCCACCGAGACGCTCGCGGTCCACACAACGACCAAGAGAGCCAGCACTTTGATGAGCGTCAGGCCGCTGTCCTTGAGCATTTTGACGTCTTCACCGAACGTGTTGTACGGGATCACGATGAAGGCCAGCAGGAGCATCACGCCCACGATCAACGCCACGGAGAAGATGGGTTGCCCGATCGCCTCTTTTGTCGTCGACGAGGCGACGGCCGCGATCCGGCGAGGCACGAGCCGAAAGAGGCCGTAGCCGATGGTCAGTGTCAGGAGCGTCACGACCGTCCAAGGCAGGATCGCCGCCTGAGGAAATTCCGGCACAAGGTTCCATCGCGCCGTCAGCCGCACCGGTTTGTCGGAGGTGTTGGTTGCTTCCAGCTTGGCCTTGGCTCCGAGAAAGGGATTGGTGGCACCCTCGGCACGGTTCCACGACCAACGGTTTCCGTTGGTGGCGTCGAGTTCTAGGTCGGGCACTTTCGAGAGCGCAAATCCCTCGATCGGCTGCTGGGTGCGGACGAGTAATCTGGCGTCGCTCTCAAGTTGCAACGTCGACAATTCCTGCGGTCGTAGATCGAGCGGAATTTCCTGGAGCGCGACACCGGCGGGGACGTCGACGCTGACCGAGGCCTGATCAACCGATGCCAGTCGGACGAGGGATCGCCAGACCTGCCCCATCGGCACGAGCGGCGTAAGGGCAATGGCCACCAAGGCGAGTGTCAGCAGCAGCCAGGCCAATGGACCAGCGAATCCGTCGCGAAGACTGGTGCGGGCCTCGGCGGCCGCGCGGGGCGACACGACCAGCAGCACCGCCCAGATCAGAGCCAACACGGCCAGCGTGATCAGCGCCGCCATACCGAGCAGCCAAATGGGTGGAATGGCAACGAGCCAGCGATTGGCAAAGAGTGGAACCATGGCAGCGTTCGAGTGTTTGAGGAAAGGATTGAAGGGGCGGCGACGGACTGTGTCTGCAGAAAACAGGGACGGTTTCTCACGGCCAACGGGAGGCGGTGGCCGCCAGACCTCCGCAACGCCGAACCGCCAGACCGCATTATGCCGACTACCCAGCCTGAGAGGAAGGCTCCGCACCGGCAGGCCCGGCCAGTACGGTCACGCCGGGGCCGTCGAGCGGCCAGCGGGCCATCACCCGCTCCAGATCTGCGACCGAGAGATTTTCCACGATCCTCAGGTTGTCAGCCACTGAGCGATAGACGCCGCCGTGCGCCCATTCCAGTCCCACGTGAAAGAGCCGCCGGCGGGGCCGTTCGCCCTCGAGGACCACCCGGCCGGCCAGTTTGTTCCGGGCCTGGGAAAACTCTTGCTGGCTGATCCCCTGTGTGGACGCTTCTCGGTACATGTCGAGAATGCGGGTCAGCAGGGGGTCGACGTCTGCGGCGTCGCAGGAGAGCTGCGTGATCATCAGGCCGGAGTCGAGGAAGTCGTGATGGTGGCACGAAGCATGTTCTGCATCCCCGGAGTCGACCAGTGACCAGTAGAGACGGCTTCCGGAATCATCGCCGAGTGCCACGGACAGGAGTTTCGCGGCGAAGCGATCGTCATCGTCTCCGGCGGGGCCTGCCGTCATCCGCACCGCGTATTCGAGCGCGGCTGTGGGGCGGAAGATGGAGTCAAGGTGATCGCTGGCCATCGCCTTCACGGACTGCCGGCGGTCGGGCGTCTCTGCGGACTGCCAATTGCCGCAGAGACGCTTGGCCGATTCGACGAGTGCTGCAAAGTCGACGGCCCCGGTGGCCGCCAGCACAATGTTGCCGGGACTGTAGCGACGGCGGTGGTACTCCCGCATTGCCTCTACCCGCAGAGCCTGAATCGATTCCACCGTACCGAGCACGCTGCGCGCCAACGGATGCTGGCCGAAGAAGGCGGCCCGGCAGCGGTCGTCTGCGCCAAACGGCGGCTGGTCGTCGTACATCCGGATCTCCTCCAGGATGACGAGCTTCTCCGTGGCGAAATCCTCGTCTCGCAGGGCCGGACGCATCATCCTTGCCAGCAGATCCACCGCCTCGTGCTGCTGCGATGGCAGGACGGCGGCGTGGTAGACGGTGTCCTCCTCGCTCGTAAAGGCATTGGCGCTGGCGCCCATCCAGTCGAAGCGTCGGTTGATCTCGTCCGCGGAGAGATCGGCCGTCCCCTTGAAGACCATATGTTCGAGGAAATGGCTTGCGCCCCAAAGGTCGTCGCTCTCGTCCCTGGCGCCGGTACGGACGAAGAAACCGATGCTCGTGGAGAGGCCGCCGTCGGTCACCTCGGCGATGATCTCGAGCCCGTTGTCGAGCTGTTCACGCAGAAACCGCATCCCGCACCTCCAGGGGTTCACGGCCAAGCGACACGACCGACAGATCGGCGATGGGATGCTGTGCGAGCCACTCCTCGATCGATCGCACGCTGAGCCGGTCGTAGCGGTCGAGCTCCTCGGCGAGCGTGCGGACGTTGCCCAGGTGATACCACTGCCGCGCGATGGCACCGGCACGCGCGGCGCTCGACTCCTGCTGCATGACCAGCGCGCTCTTCGCCCGCGCCTTCACCCGTTCCAGTTCGGCTTCCTGGATCGTGCCGGGCAGGCGGCGGATCTCGGCGAGCATCACATCGAGCGTCTCCTGTGCCCGGGCCGCCGTCGTGCCGGAGTAGCAGAGCGCCATCGCGAAGTCGCGGTGGGTCTGGTAGCCGGCGGAGACGCTGTAGCAGAGGCCACGCCGCTCGCGGACCTCGGAAAACAGCCGCGAACTCGAGCCGCCGCCGAGCACCGCCAGCGCCGCCGTCGCCTCGTAGGAATCGTCCGAGTGATAGGGGGGAGCCGACCAGGCCAATGCGATGTGGGTCTGTTGGGAGTCGTGGGGAACGTGCCTCACCCGCGGTCCGCGGGGCCCGGCTGCGACGGATTCCACCGCTCCCGTGCTCCAGTCGCCGAAGAGCTGCTCGATCCGCGGCACGAACTCGTCCCAATCAATGCGTCCGGCGATGGCGATAATGGCCCCGCGCGGCCGCACGTGGGTGGCGACAAACTCGCGGACGTTGGCCACGGTGAGCCGCTCGACGTCGGCCGAGAGTCCCTCCGAAGGCATGCCCCAGGGAGAGGGATAGTGAATCTCGCGGAGCGACAGGATGGCCCGATGGGCAGGATCGTCCTCGGTTCCCGCCAGGTTTTGGAGCACCATCTGGCGGGCGTTTTCCAGTTCCTCCTCCGCGAGCAGTGGCCGCCGGAGGATGTCGGCGTAGATCGGCAGGGCATCGGCCAGCTGACGGGCGACCATCGCCCCCGAGAAACTGGCGTGGCTCATCGACACCGTCTGGGCCCATTGCACGCCGGCCCCCTCCAGATCCTCGACGATCTGCCGGCTGCTGCGGCTGCCCGCACCGCGGAGCATCATCTCGCCGGAGAGCGTCGCCAGGCCGCAGCGTCCTGGTCCGTCATGGATCGCACCCGCCGGTGAATGGAAGGCCACTGCGACCGATTCGAGGCCGGGCAAATCCTCACCGAGCAGCACGATGCCGTTGGGGAGGGTCGTCGAGAAAAGCGTCTGCGTCACGGGCACCGGTTCTGGAACGGGATCACGACCACGCGACCGCGGTCACGACGGAACCCGCGGTTCCTCCCGCGGACGCACCGTCGCCGACGGCGGCAGGACACTCGTCCACCGTGCTGCCGTCCACCACTTTGTACACAGTTCGCATCCGACGGAAACCCAGACGTTTATAGAGGCGGACGGCACGGCAGTTATCGGCCGTGACTTCCAGAGACGCGATCCTCAGGCCGTGCTGGCGGAAGCCCAGAAGAGCCTGCTCGATCAGGCACCCGCCGAGTCCGAGACCGCGGTGCCCGGGCACTACGCCGATATTTTGGATCAGACCGCAGCTACCAGGAGCGGCCACCCCCTGGATCGTGCCGCACCACTGCAGTTCTTCCGGCGACCGCCCGAAGGCGATGAGCCAGGTCGCGTCGGGTAGGAAGCCAGGTTTTTTGCGGATTTCCCGCATCAGCCGGCGGCAGCCTTCGAAGCTGCCCAGGCAGGGGAATACCGCCGCATCGATCTCGTCGCGAAACGCACGGAATTTGGCACGGGCGTGAACGTCGACCAACGCCTCGTTCCACGGCACGAACCGGTATCCCGGCCGCAGCGGCGATGGCTGGCGGCTTACCGCCAGATCCACATCCATCCGAAATCGCTTGAAGTAGGTCGATTCCACGGCTTCACTCCGGGGGAGAGGGTATTCCAGAACTTAAGAATACGCTCTGTTTTGGTCAATGCGCCGGTCGGGACGGATTGCAGGAATCCGCCCTCTGCGGTATGTTTTTGGTGAATCAAAAAATGTTTTTTGGCAACCCAAAAAAGCTGGTGCCGATCCTGGTGGCCGCGTGTGCGGTTGTCGCGGTGCCGCTGTCGCTGGTGCGGGCCGATCAGCCGGTCTGTGCCGTAGTCACCACGACGACGGTCGTGGCCGATCTTGTCCGGCAGGTCGGTGGCGACAGGGTGGCCGTCGACTGCCTGATGGCGGCGGGCATCGACCCGCATTCCTACCGGGCGACACCCCGCGATGCCGACCGGCTCTCGCGGGCAAAACTGGTGGTCGCTTCGGGACTGCACCTCGAGGGCAAACTTTCCGAGTTGCTCGCTCGACTGGCGCGGCGAGTGCCGGTGACGTTCGTGGCCGACACGCTGCCGCACGATCGACTTCTGCCCGTGGCTGACAACCTCCATGACCCGCACGTCTGGTTCGATGCCCGGCTCTGGAGCCTGTGCGTGCCCGCCGTTGTCGAGGCGCTCGCGAAACTCGATCCGGCCGGCCGCCCACACTATGAGACGCGGGGCTCCGACTTCGTGCGTCGGCTCGAATCCCTCGACGACACAGTGCGTGACCGCCTGGCGACGATTCCCAAAGAGCGGCGGGTACTGGTCACGGCCCACGATGCCTTTCGCTACTTCGGCAGAGCCTACGACGTCGAAGTGGTCGGCGTGCAGGGCACGAGTACGGAGAGCGAGGCCGGCCTAGCCGACATCAATCGGCTCGTCGAGATGATCGTCGCACGGGGCATCCCGGCGGTGTTCGTGGAGACGAGCGTGTCGGACCGCAATGTCACGGCGCTCCGTGAAGGGGCGCAGGCCCGCGGGCACACGGTCGCTCTCGGCGGCGAACTGTATTCCGATTCTCTCGGTGCTCCGGGAAGCAACGCCGCGACCCTCGAGGAGATGCTCCTCGCGAACGTGGAGACGATTCACACCGGGCTCTCCGGAGGCCGCTAACGCCATGCGTCCACCGTCCAAGGCTCCGAACGCGCCGCCGGTCACGTCTCCGATTGTGGAATTTCACGATGTGACCGTGGCCTACGGCCGCCGGCCGGTGCTCTGGAACATCGACCTCACGATCGATGCTCCCTGCCTGTTCGGGATCATCGGCCCCAACGGCGCGGGGAAGAGCACGCTCCTGAAGGCGGCGCTGGGGCTGGTGCCGTTGGCAGGCGGAGCGATCCGGTTCTTCGGCCAGCCGTTCACCGCCGTTCGCGGCCGCGTCGGCTATGTGCCGCAGCGGGAGACCGTTGACTGGGATTTTCCTGTCACGGTCAGCGATGTCGTGTTGATGGGCACCTATGCCCGGCTGGGCTGGTTTCGCCGGCCGGGGCCCCGGGAGCGGGATCTCGCCCGAACGAGCCTTGCGCGGGTCGGCCTGGCCGACGTCGCCGGCCGGCAGATCGGGAAGCTCTCCGGGGGCCAGCAGCAGCGGGTGTTTCTGGCCCGGTCACTCGCCCAGCAGGCGGATGTCTACGTGCTTGACGAACCGATGGCCGGCGTCGATGCCCGGTCACAGGAATTGATCTTTGGGGTGCTCTCGGAACTCCGCGATGCCGGTCGTCTGGTGATGGTTGTGCACCACGACCTGCGCACGGCAGCCCAGTGGTTCGACCGCGTGGCGCTGATTGACAGGCGGTTGGTGGCGGCTGGCCCGACGGCCACCGTTCTGACGCCTGAAAACCTGGAGCGGACCTACGTCGGCCGGGTCGATCTGCTCGACGAACTGGGCCGCGCCGTCGAGGAACGGGGGCGGACGTCATGACAGGCCTGAATGGGATCACAGCTGTGATCGTCGGCGGTCTGCCCCCAATGATCTCCTACAACACGCTGGTGGTGGCCTGTGGCGTGGCGACCGTAGGGTTTGCTGCGGGCGTGGTTGGCTGTTTTGGCGTGCTGCGCAGAAGGGCGCTCGTGGGGGATGCTGCGGCACACGCGACGCTTGTCGGCGTGGCGCTGGCGTTTCTGGCCACGGGCCGCCGCGACCTGGCGGTGCTGCTCGCCGGGGGATTCGTCTCGGCTATGGCGGCCCTCGGCGTGCTCGTGCTCCTGAAGCGGTTGAGCCGCACGCGTGATGACGCCGCCACGGCGATCGTGCTGAGCGTGGCGTTCGGCCTGGGCATCACCATCGTTTCCGGCATCACGGCTCGCGGCATCCCCGGCGGTGCCGGCCTCGAGCAGTTTCTACTCGGACACACCGCCGCGCTGACGGCCGCCGATGCCTGGCTGCTCGGTACGGTTTCGGCGATCGCCATCGCGGCGCTGCTGCTCGTTCTCAAAGAGGCGACGCTCATTGCCTTTGACCCGTCCTTCGCCGCGGCCACCGGGTGGCCCGTGGCGGCCATCGACTATCTGCTCGTGACGCTCGTCGCCGTAATGGTGGTCGTGGGGCTGCCGGCCGCCGGGGCGGTGCTGGTCACGGCGCTCGTGGTGATTCCGCCGGTGGCCGCCCGGCAATGGACCGACCGCGTGCCGACAATGCTGCTGCTGTCTGGCCTGTTTGGCCTGGCTTCGGCCGTGTTCGGCGTGGCCGTGAGCGCGGTCGTGCCCCGGCTTGCAACAGGGCCACTGGTGGTGCTGGCGGCCGCGTTCATCTTTGCATGCTCTTTTCTGTTCGCACCGGAACGCGGCTGGTGGGCACGCCACCGTCGCCGGCGGCAACGAGGTCCCAGTCACACAGAGATCGAACAGCCCAAGCCGCCGGGGATCGGTGAAAGCCTTCGACTCGAGGGCAGGATAGCCCGACTCGCTCCGGCTTCCACCGATCCCCGGCTCCTCGAATGATGAACAGACACCGCATGGCAGGATGCCATGCGCAGCACCAGCCGGCGGAGGCCGGCCAAGCGAATCTGGCCTGGATGGCCAGGATTCGCGTGTAGACGGCTTCCACCGATCCCCGGCTCCTCGAATGATCAACTGACTCTGTCATGTTTCCCATTTCGTTTTTTACTGACGGTGGCGGCATGCATGCCTGGGCGATCGCCACGGCGGCGATGGTCGCGGCTGGCTGCGGACTGGTGGGAACGCTGTTGGTCGTCCGACGGATGAGTCTGTTGGGCGACGCCATCAGCCACGCCATGCTCCCCGGCATCGTGGTTGCGGTGCTGGCGGGCGGCCGCCCAGGTGGGCTGCTCGTGCTTGTGGGAGCCGTGGTGGCGGCACTCCTCACCGTCTGGCTGACGCAGGTGCTGCGCGCGGAAGGGGGACTGGCAGAGGACGCGGGGGCCGGCGTGGCGTTCACCACACTCTTTGCTCTGGGGGTCGTGATGGTCACGGCTGCAGCCTCTCGGATCGATCTCGATCCGGCCTGTGTGCTCCACGGTGTGTTGGAACTTGTGCCGTTCGACACGGTGCCCGTCTTGGGGGTCGAGGTGCCTCGGGCATTCCTGACGGCCACGGCCGTGTTTGTCCTGCTCGCGGTTGCCGCGATCGCCACCTGGAAGATGCAGGTCTTCACTGCGTTCGATGCCGAGGCGGCCCGTGCGGCAGGAGTACCGGTGGCTGCGGTCACGACCGGACTGCTGATCGCCACGTCGCTGGCCACCGTGGCGGGCTTCGAAGCCGTGGGGGCGATCCTCGTCGTGGCCATGCTCGTGGTGCCTGCCGCCACGGCCGAACTGCTCTCGCGGCGACTCCACCGCATCGCCTTACTGGCAATCCTGCTGGGGGTGGCGGCTGCCGGGATCGGCTATCTCGTCGCCTGGTGGTGCAATACGAGCGCCGCCGGCATGATCGCCGTCGTGCTGGGCGGCGAATATCTGCTCGGTGTCTTCTTAGCCCCTGTTGACGGGCTCGTCTCTCGGGCCTGCAATCGCGGCTGGTTTCAGTGGAGGGTGGCCTGCGAAGACAGGCTGGCAGCCTGCTGGCGCAGGGAGGAGATGGCGTCACAGGGGAAGCCGCTGCCCGCGCTCCATCGACCGACCATCGGCGAACACCTCGCGGATGGCTGGCTGTCCTTCACCGGCCGCCTCGCCCGGGGACCACGGGGCTGGACGCTGACCGGCCCTGGTCGCGAACAGGCCGAGACGGTGGTGCGGTCACACCGGCTCTGGGAAACCTGGTTGGGGCGGCATGCCGAGTTGCCGCTGGATCATCTGCATCCTCCCGCCGAGTGGATCGAGCATCATCTGGGAGCCGACGTACGGCGGCGGATCGAGGCGGAGGTCGGCACGCGGGCCAGCGATCCGCACGGTCGGACGATTCCGCCGGAGCCGTAATCACGCCGGGCCTCTTTTGTGGGGCCAAGATTTCATCGTGTCCGTTCCGTGGCCTCTTCCCGTGGGGACAAGATTTCATCTTGTCCGTGCCGTGGCCAGGATTCAGCACGTTGAAAACCTGCTGCCACGAAGGAAGCGTGGCCCCCGCGGTTCCATCATCCGCGACGGAACCACCGCGTGCATGCCGTGGGAGTCATTCAACTCGCCACGAATCCCCGGAGTTTCGCCAGGTTGCCGCGATCCTGTTCGGGGCAAGGCTTGCCGTCATCGCCTTCCTTCGGGGTCTCGAGAATCAGCGGGATGTTCGCCAGCTGGGGATGGTTCATGATCAGCCTGAAGGCGTCGGCACCAATCTTCCCCCGACCGATCGCCTCGTGACGGTCGACCCGCGAACCCCGCTCCCGTTTCGAATCATTGGCATGGATCACCGTCAGGCGGTCCAGGCCAATGGCCGCGTCGAACGCAGCCAGCGTGCGGTCGAGTTCCTGCTTCGGCGACAGCCCGTAGCCGGCGGCGAACACATGGCAGGTATCGAGGCAGACCGCGACCCTCGCGGCATGGCCGGCGGCATCGATCGTTTTCAGCATGCAGGCAATCTCCTCGAAGGAATCGCCGAGGCAGGAGCCCTGGCCGGCAGTCGTCTCAATGAGGATGCCGGTGGCCAGATGGTGTGTCCGGGCGAGCGCCTCGGCGATGCCGTCCGCCGCTCGTTGCACCGCCTCGGCTCGGGGCTGATCGCCAGCGGCCCCTGGGTGGGCGACCACCCAGGGGATATCCAGCAGGGCTGCCCGTTCGATTTCGATGACGAGGCCGTCGATCGATTTCTTCCGGAGCGTTGGATCGGACGATGCCGGGTTGATCAGGTAGGAATCGTGGGCCACCACGAGCGAAAGGTCCGCAGCCTTGACCGCCTGCCGAAAGGCGTCCGCAGCGGCGGCATCGATCGGGGAGACATCCCAGCGGTTGATGTTGCGGGTGAATACCTGCAGGCAGTGGCAGCCGGTTTCTACCGCACGGTCCACTGCCCGGCTCAGGCCACCGGCAATGGATTGATGGGCGCCTACGATCGGCTTGCGGACAGGGATCGGCACCCGGGCCGTTTTCGGCTTCGTGCGGGGCGTTTTTGCTGCCATATGGCCTCAGATGGGAAGGGGGGAATCACGGCAGGTTGACCAACCGCGTGGACGGCCAGGAGTCGGTAGTGTACGGCTTCGTAGCGGTTTGAGACGGCGGCGCACCATGCGATTGGCCGCCACTGGCCCACGCGCCGAGATTCAATTTTGACGGGTCGACCACGGGCCGTACACTTCAATGTGTCCTTGGCTACGTGTCCTTGGCTACGTGTTCCTTAATCGCATCCTCCGCAGGTCTGACCGTGGGCAGCATCGTGTCGATCATTGTTTCGGCAACTCTGGCTGTGCTGGCCGGTACGGCCA
>Ga0164294_10002430_pt1 | contig 16816 bp, 17 predicted proteins | sample GEODES005metaG_FD_111479 | JGI IMG/M metagenome (GOLD analysis project Ga0164294, IMG submission 111479) | Oligotrophic lake water microbial communities from Sparkling Lake, Wisconsin, USA - GEODES005 metaG | ecosystem: Environmental > Aquatic > Freshwater > Lake | place: USA: Sparkling Lake...
AACGCCCAGGACTGTGCTTGTCAGCTCCTTGTCATGGCCTTCCTTGTCGCTGCGCCTCGCCGCCAGCGGTGAAGTGGGCTAGCCGGCGCCGCCCGGCGCGCGCAGGGCGGTGAGGAAGCGATGAACGGCCTGCTCCTGGTAAACCTCGGCACCCCTGACGCCCCCGATACGGCTTCGGTGCGCCGCTACCTCGCGGAATTCCTCTGGGATGCCCGCGTGCTCGACATCAACCCGGTGGGGCGCTTCTTTTTGCTCTACGGCGCCATCCTGCCCTTCCGGCCGGCCCGCAGCGCCCGCGCCTACCAGAAGGTCTGGGACCCCGTCCACGGCTCGCCCCTGCTGCGCCACAGCCGCGCCCTGCGCGACGCCGTCGCCGCGGCCCTCGGCCAGGGCTGGACGGTGGAGTTGGGGATGCGCTACGGCCGCCCCAACCTCGAGTCCGCCCTCCGTCGCCTCGAAGAGGCCGGCTGTACGCGCATCGTCGTCGCCCCGCTCTACCCGCAGTACGCCAGCAGCAGCACCGGCTCCACCCTGGAGCGCCTCTTCCAACTCGCCGCCGCCCGCCCGGCGGTCCCCAATCTGAGCGTGCTGCCCGAGTTCTACGACGACCCCGCCTTCATCGAGGCTGTCGCCGCCGTCGCTCGCCCGGCCCTGGCCGACTTTCAGCCCGACCACGTGCTGATGAGCTACCACGGCCTGCCCGAGCGCCAGGTGGTGGCCACCCAACTCGGCGCCGGCGGCCACTGCCTCCAAAAGCCCGACTGCTGCGCCGCCATCACCACGGTGAACTCCCGTTGCTACCGGGCCCAGTGCTACGCCACCACCCGGGCCCTCACCCGCGCCCTCGATCTCGATCCGGCCCGGGTGAGCGTGAGCTTTCAGTCGCGCCTGGGCCGCATCCCCTGGATCAAGCCCTACACCGACGAGCACATGCCGCAGCTCCAGGCCGCCGGCCACAAGCGGCTCGCCGTGCTCTGCCCCAGCTTCGTCGCCGACTGCCTGGAGACCTTGGAAGAGATCGGCATGGGGGCCAAGGAGAGCTGGGAGGCCGGCGGCGGGGAGCTGAAGCTGATCGCCTGCGTGAACAGCGACCCCGCCTGGGTGCGCGCGCTCTGTGCCCTCGCCGAGCGCGCGCTGTCCGGCGCCCCGACTAGCGGCGGTTGAGCTTCATCAGCAGCACCAGGATGTTCCAGAACAGGACGAGCAGGCCCATCATGATCAGGAAGGCGCCCTCGATGTGCTGGCGGGTGTCGAGCTTGTGGAAGACCTGGTTCACCTGGTAGAGCAGGCCGGCCGCCGAGATCACGACGAAGAGGCCGCTGATCAGGATGCCGAAGACCCCGCCAAAGAGGGCCGGGAAGACGAGGCCCACGCCCATCAAGATGAGCATCGGCAGCGACAGCGCCGACAGGGCCGCGCCGATGAAGCTGAACTCCCGCGGGCTGGTCCAGACGTAGGCGGTCATGCCGAGGCCGGTGAGGCCGGTCATCATGAGCGCCAGGGTGACGAGGCCGAGGGGGTTGCCCTGGGCGGCGCCCATCGTCATCGCGGCGAGGAGCAGGTAGCCCATCGCGATGCCCTCAAAGACCGCGCCGATGCCGAAGCCGAGCACCTTCTGCTCGCCAAAGACCATCTTCGGCGCCACCCACTGGGCGATGCCGTAGCTGCCCAGGATGATGGCGAGGCTGACCCACTGGTTGAGGAAGATCGTGATGCCGGCCGCGGCCGTGAGGTAGACAAAGCCAGCCATGCTCATGGCCGAGATGCCGGCGACGACCAGGCCGCCGAAGGTCCAGGCGAAGACGCGCTTGAGGTACTCGACCCGCTCGCCGGCTTCGGCGTAGGCGAGGGGGCGCTCGGACAGGGTGTAAGACACGGGCTTCTCCGGGGTGGGTGTTCCTCGGGGAGATAACCCAGGCGCGGCCTTACCAGCCGGCGAGGTCGCCGATCGCCTTCATCGTCACCTCGGTGGCGGGCCAGTCCCAACTGCCGCCCAGCACCGCCACGTCATCCTTGCTGCCGTCGCCATCCGCATCAATTTTCGAACCCACCCGACCGACAAAGCTCGTCAACTGGGTCTGGGGCGTGGGGTCTTCGTCCCAGAATTCGTAGACGTTCACGCCAAGGATCTGAGCACCCTGGGCCCGCAAGGCGTCTTCGGCGTCGCGGTCGCTGGCGGCGTCGAAGCAGGCGCCGCTGGGCATGGTGTGGCCATAGCTGCGCGAACGAATCACATTGTCGACCGAGAGGATGACGATGCGGGTGCTGCCCTCGCGCAGGCCCACCCCCGGGATGGACCCGGTGCCCGGCGTGCTGCTGTCGCGGGCCGAGCCGGCGGCTCCGCCATAGGCGTCGCCGCTGCTGCCGATGTAAGGCCGAATGTCGCGGGTGGTGTCAAAGGCCCCGTCGCAGGCCTGATCAAAGCCGAGGCCGAGCATCGCCTGGCTCACCGCCTCGAAGGCCGAGCCCGCCGCGTCGCCGCCCCAGGTCATCTCCACGCCGGCCATCACCGCCTTGGCCCGCGCCGCGTCGGTGGTGAGTTGGGTGAGCACTGTGTAGGGATGGCCGCCCCAGGCGCTGTACCACTCGCCATCGACGTTGTAGTCGTCGTAGGTCGCGATGGCGTAGGCGGCGTCGACCCCCGTGGCCTCGATCGCGTCGATGAGGGCCGGGATCTTGGTCTGTAGATCAGGGTGGTAACAGTCGTAGTTGTAGGCCACATCGAGCAGAAAGACGAAGTCGAACTGCCCGGCCGGCGGCGCGCTGTCTTCGGTGTCGCCGCTGGTGTTGCCGCTGTCGGTCGACGTGCCATCGGACTCCCCCGGCGCCGTGTCGCCGGTGGAGGTCTCGGCGCTGTCGCCCGGCCGGTCGGGGCGGGCGTTGCCCTTCTCGTCGGTGCCCAGGTTGTAGTCTGAGCAGGCGAGGGCGAGGAGGGCGGGAATCAGGCGCAGCATCATCAAAGACTCCGAAGCCATCGCACTCTACACGCTGATCGAGCCCTTGCGGAAGTCGCTCTTGCCGATCTTCACGTTCACCAGCGCCGGCTTGCCGCTGGCGATGGCGCGATCGATGGCCGGACGCAGGTCTTCGGGCCGCTCCACCCACTCGCCGTGGCCGCCCAGGGCCTCCACCACCTTGTCGTAGCGCGTGAACTCAAGCGCCGTCGCCGGCGCGCGGTCTTCGCCGAAGATCTCGACCTGGCCGCGCCGGATCTGGGTCCAGCCCGCGTCATTGCCCATCACGCCGATGACCGGGATGTTCTGGCGCACCATCGCCTCGAACTCAAAGCCGTTGAGGCCGAAGCTGCCGTCGCCATAGATGATGAAGACAGGGCTGTTGGGCCGGGCGAGGCGGGCCGCCATCGCGAAGCCAGGGCCCACGCCCAGCGTGCCGAGGGGCCCCGGGTCCATCCAGTGGCCCGGCCGGCAGACATCCACCACCTTGGCCGCCGTGCCGACGATGTCGCCGCCGTCGCAGATGATGGTGGCGTCTTCGGGGATGGCGTCGGCCAGCTCCTTGCTGAAGCGCAGGGGGTTCACCGGGCTCGCGTCGCTGGCCATCTCGGCGGCCATCTTGGCCTTGTCCTTCTCCTCGAGCTTGCGCACCACGTCGACCCAGTCGTTGCCCACCCGGTGACCGGCCTCGGCGAGCTGCTTCATCACGAGCCCGCTGTCGGCGTTGAGGCCCACGTCGACGCCGCGGTTGTGCCCGATGACATGGGGGTCGAGGTCGACCTGGATGACCTTGGCGCCGGCGTCGATGGCCTGTCCGTACTGCAGGCGGAAGTCCCAGGGCGTGCCGAAGATGGCGACCACATCGGCCGCCGCGAGGGCCTTGCCGCGGGAGAGGCGAAAGAAGTGCGGATCTTCGGGCCGCAGGGCGCCGCGGGCCCCGCCGTTCAAGTAGCAGGGCACGTCGTAGCGCGAGAGAAAGCCGGCCAGGGCGTCGCGGTAGGGGCTGAAGAACCATTGGGTGCCCACGATGGCCACCGGGCGCTCGGCCCCGGCCAGGAGGGCGGCGGCCTCTTCGATGCCCGCCGGATCGCCGCCAGCCACCCGCTCGGAGCGGTACTGGGTGGGGGCCGTGATGCCGGCGTCGTCTTCGAGGCTGAAGAGCACGTCGAGGGGCAGCTCCAAGAAGACCGGCCCCGGCACGCCGCTCGTCGCCTTGCGAAAGGCCATCGCCATGTAGTCAGGGATGCGCCGCAACTCGGGGACGGTAGCGCTCCAGCGCGTGATCGAGCGCATCAGGGTGACGTGGTCCATCTCCTGCAGGCTGCCCATCTCGCGGAAGGCGTTTGGCCCCTGACCGCCCAGCACGATCATCGGTATGCCGCCGCGCCAGGCGTTGGCCACCGCGGTGACCACATCGGTGATGCCCGGCCCAGCGGTGACCGCGCAGACGCCCACCTTGCCGGTCGCCCGGGCCCAGCCCTCGGCGGCGTGGCCGGCGCTCTGCTCGTGGCGGGTGTCGACCACGCGGATGCCCACATCGAGGCAGCCGTCGTAGATGTGCTGGATGTGCCCTCCGCACAGGGTGAAGAGGTGGGTCACCCCTTCGGCGGCGAGGGCGCGGGCGACGAGGTTTCCGCCGTGAACATAGGCCATGGGAGCTCCCGGTGAGCGGCCGGCTTATCTCGCTTTGCGGCGCGCCCGCCAGAAGCAGGGTAGGGGGCGCCATGTCTCCGCCATCCACCTGGAGCCGCCGCGGGCTTGGCGTCGCCGCCATCGGCCTCCTCGGGGTGGGCGGCCTCTGCGCAGGGGTGCTCCACCTCCCCGCCGCGGCGCCCGGTTACCGCCTGCTTTCGGCCGAGGAGATCGACCAGATCGAGGTCCTCGCCGCGGCCCTCTTTCCAACCGGGGCCTTGCCCGTCGGCGGCGGCGATGGCGAGACCGCCCCGCGGGTCGACCGCCTCCTCGGCGATGAGCTCGATCCCAGCGCCGCAGCCCCCTTTCGGCATGTGCTCCAGGCCCTCTCTGCCCACGCCCAACTGGTCGCCGGCGCGCCCCTGGGCGATCTGTCGGCCGACGCGGCCCGCTCGCTCTTCTCCACCTGGTCTGACCCGCACAACCCGCCCCGTCGCCTCGCCGCCGAGTCGATCAAGGCCGTGCTCGGCCTCGCCTACTTCCGCCGGCCCGACGTCATCGCCGCCATCGGCTGGAAACGGGGCTGCGGCGTATGAAGCTCGGCTTCTCCGACTATGGCCCTACCGAGGCCTGGACCGCCGACGCCGTCGTCATCGGCGCCGGCGCCGGAGGCTGTGCCGTCGCCACCGCCCTCGCCGAGGCCGGGCTCCGCGTGCTGATCCTCGAAGAGGGCCGCCACTGGAACCCCGCCGACTTTGTCGCCGACTCGGGCTTTGCCTTCCGCAATCTGTACGCCGGCCGCGGCTCCCGCAGCGCCCTCGGCAACGCCGCCATCCCCGTCCCCGGCGGGCGCGGCGTCGGCGGCAGCACCCTCATCAACAGCGCCATCTGTTTTCGCACCCCCGGCCCCGTCCTGCGCGACTGGGTGGAGCGCGGCTGCCACCGCCTCACCGAGGCCGCGATGGCCCCCCTCCTCGACCGGGTCTGGGACACGCTCAAGGTCGGCGTCAACCCCGAGAGCGTGCAGCGCAACAACAACCTCCTCTTCAAGCGCGGCGCCGAGGCCCTCGGGCTGCCCGGCCGCTTCCTCGACCGCTCGGCCCCGGCCTGCGTCGGCTGCGGCGTCTGCCAGATGGGCTGCCCCTCGGGCGGAAAGTGGAGCGCCGACCGCAGCTTCCTCCCCATCGCCCTGGCCACCGGGCTCGTGCGGGTACACGCCGACTGCCGCATCGACCAGCTCCGCACCGACGGCGGCCGCGTCGTCGCCGTCGAGGGCCGCACCATCCAGCCCGAAGACCTGCAGCCCGCCGGCCACTTCAGCGCCACCGCCCCCCTCTTCGTCCTCTCTGCCGGCCCGATCGGCAGCCCCCAACTGCTCGTCCGCAGCGGCCTCGCCGACGAGGACACCTGCGGCCGCAACCTGCACCTGCACCCCGCCGTGGGCATGGTCGCCCGCATGGACGAGGTCATCGACCCCTGGAGCGGCGTCACCCAGGGCTACTTCGTCGATCGCTGGGACCGCGGCTACCTGCTCCAGACCTTCTCGGTCACCCCCGACCAGCTCTACATCGCCTTGCCCTGGTCGCTGGGCGACGAATTACTGTCTACGATGGCCGACATGCGCCACCTCGCCATGGCCGGCCCCCTCGTCCACGATGAAGACAGCGAGGGTCGGGTCACCTCCTTGGGCCTCCAATACTGGGTGGGCGACGGCGACCGCCGCAAGCTCCTCGCCGGCCTGCGCGAGACCGCCCGGGTCTTCTTCGCCGCCGGGGCCCGCCGGGTCTACCCCGCCATCGTCGGCGGCCGCAGCATCGGCCACCCCGACGAGATTGACGCCGCCATCCCCGACGACATCCCGGCCCGCGATCTCTACCTCTACGCCAGCCACCCGATGGGCACCTGTCGCATGGGCGCCGACCCGGCCACCAGCGTCGTCGACCCCGACGGCCGCGTCTGGGGCTGGGAGAACCTCTATGTGGCCGATGCCAGCGTCTTTCCCACCTCGCTGGGGGTGAACCCGCAGGTCACCACGATGGCGGTGGCCCTGCTCATCGGTGCGGTGGCCGCCTCCCGGTGAGCCCCCCGCCGCGTTAGGCCGCCGGCCCCCCTCCAAACCGGGGCAGCCGCCCCATCGGAAGACCCCCGTGGCCCACGTCACCTCCACCAACATCACCTGGCACAGCTCGCAGGTCACCCGCGCCGAGCGCTCCCAGATCCTCGGCGCCAAGGGCTGCGTCGTGTGGCTCACCGGCCTGTCGGGCTCCGGCAAGAGCACCATCGCCTGCCGCGTCGAGCAGATCCTCCTCGCCCGCGGCATCGCCACCTACGTCCTCGACGGCGACAACATCCGCTTCGGCCTCAACAAGGATCTGGGCTTCTCGCCGGCCGACCGCAAGGAGAACATCCGCCGCATCGGCGAGGTGAGCAAGCTCTTCGCCGACGCCGCCATCATCACGCTCACCGCCTTCATCAGCCCCTACCGCGAAGACCGCGACCAGGTCCGCACCATCCTGCCCCAGGGTGAGTTCATCGAGGCCTACGTCGCCACCAGCGTCGAGGTCTGCGAGGGCCGCGACCCCAAGGGCCTCTACAAGAAGGCCCGCGCCGGCCAGATCCCCAACTTCACCGGCATCTCCGCCCCCTACGAGGCCCCCGAGAGCCCCGAGCTGCGCGTCGAGACCGCCGACCGCAGCGTCGACGACTGCGCGATGGACGTCATCGCCTACCTCGAGGCCAAGGGCTTCATCCCCGCCCAGGTCGCCTGAACCGCCGCGATCTGCCCGACCGTCACAATTCGGTCAAGGCCGCCCGGCCCCCCCAGGTCAGGCGGTAGTGTGTCGGCCCCGGAGACCCCCGATGTCGACACCCCCAGCGGGCCGCATTCTGCTGCGCAGCACCGAAAACCGGGTGGGCACCTTTGGGCGCCTGCTCGGTCGTTTCTTCCTCTTCTGCCTGGGCTGGAAGACCGAGGGCACCCTGCCCTCCACCGACCGCGCCCTCTTCATCGCCAACCCCCACACCACCAATTGGGATGCCTTCATCATGGTGTGTGTGGCCTGGAAGATGGGCATGAAGCTGGCCTGGCTCACCAAAGAAGACCTCACCCGCACCGTCTTCTGGCGCCTCGCCCGCGCCTTTGGCGCGATCCCGATCTACCGCGACCAGAAGAAAGGCCAGGTCATCCAGGTGGTCGAGGCCTTCAAGCGCTCCGAGAAGATGTGGCTGGCCGTCGCCCCCTCGGGCACGCGCAAGAAGACCGAGGCCTGGAAGAGCGGCTTTTACTACATGGCCTTCCACGCCCAGGTGCCCGTCATCCTCGGCTTCCTCGACTACCGCCGCAAGGTCGGCGGCACCGGCCCTACCTTCCTGCTCACCGGCGACGTCAAGGCCGACATGGACAAGATGCGCGCCTTCTACAAAGACGTGCAGGGCAAGTACCCCGAGAACGACACCCCCGTGCTCCTGCCCATCGAAGGCCAGCAGCTTCAGCTGGACGACGGCTCGATCGAGGAGCCCCGCGCCGCCGCCGCCGGCTGAGCGGCGCCGCCCATCCCTGCGCGAAGTCGGGAAGGCCCCCGGGCCTTCAGCCCGCCGCCGCGACCCGCGCCTGAATCCGCCCAATCAGCGCCGCGATGGCCGCGCCCCGCTCGGCGAAGGGCGTGACCCCATCGGCGTCGGCGATGAGCAGCGCCTGATTCAGCTTCCCGAGCACATTGGCGAAGACGAGGTCGCTGCCCGTGCGCGCCCGCTGCGCCGTGGCGATGGCCGCCAGCCCGTCCATGTCGGTCTCCGGCCCCGCCGCCTTGAAGGAGACCAGCAGGCAGCGCGGATCCCAGCCCTTGATCTGGTCGAGGATCTTCGGCCCCCGCAGCAGCCGAATCGTGATTTCGTCGGCCCCGCTCGGGATCTTGCCCGGCGCCACCACCGGGATGTAGTCGCCCACCGCCGCCGAATGCACCACCACCCCGCCCGGATGGGCCCCCACCCAGGCCCGCATCTTCGCCTCCAGGTCGAGGGTGCCGCCATACTCCACCTTCTCGACCCATCCCGGCGCTCGCATCAGGGCCTCGGGGTTGCCGAAGAAGGTGACCGGCCCCACCGCCGCCAGCCCCGCCGCGATGGCCACCCCCGTGGCGCCCCCGGCGTGGGCGCTGATGTAGCGAATCGCGTCCACCGTGTTGCGGGTCGCCCCCGCGGTGATGAGGACGGGGCGAGGCATCGACGGCTCCAGGCTGGGCCGGCCCACTTTTCTTGCCATCCCCCCGCTGTCAAGCGGGCCGGGGGCTTGCCCGCGCGCCGCCCCCTCCAGTAAGGTCGACCGGATGAACGCAGCCGCCACAGACCCCAGTGATCCCCCCCCCTGGCGCATCGCCGCCGACCATCTCCAGGCCACCTTTGGCGAAGCCCCCGCCTGGGCCGTGCTCCTCGGCAGCGGCATGGGGCCCGTCTTCGACCGCCTCTCCGCCGTCGAAGGCGACCTGCCCTACGACGCCGTCGGCCTGCCCGCCACCGGCATCGCCGGCCACGCCGGCCGCGTCAAGGTCGGCACGCTCGGCGCCACCCGGGTCGTCCTCCTCGCCGGCCGGGTCCACGGCTACGAAGGCCGCAGCGCCGAAGAGACCCTGCGCACCGTCCGCGCCCTCGCCGCCTGGGGCGTACAAACGCTGCTCCTCACCAGCGCCGTCGGCGGCATCCGCACCGCCTGGCCCCCCGGCTCCCTGGTCCGCGTCACCGACCACATCAATTTCATGGGCCGCAACTTCCTCTGGGGCCCCAACGAAGACCGCCTCGGCACCCGCTTTCCCGACCTCAGCACCGCCTACGACCCTGGCCTCGCCGCCATCATGGACCGCTGCGCCGCCCGCATCGGCGTCACCCTGCAATCCGGGGTCTACGCCGCCACCTCCGGCCCCTCCTACGAGACCCCCGCCGAGATTCGCATGCTCAGCATGGTGGGCGCCGACGTCGTCGGCATGAGCCTCGTCCCCGACGTGCTCGGCGCCGTCCACGCCGGCCTGCGGGTGGGCGCCATCGCCGTCGTCTCCAACCTCGCCGCCGGGCTGTCGCCCGAGGCCCTCACCCACGAGGATGTCCAGCGCGTCGTCGGCGGCGCCGCCGCCCGCCTGGGCGACCTCGTGGCCGAAGTGGTGAACGAATGTTGAGCCCCGCCGACGCCGAGCTGCTGGCCGTCGCCATCCAAGCCCGCCAGCGCGCCTTCGCCCCCTACTCCGGCTACCTCGTCGGGGCCGCCGTCCGCGGCGCCTCGGGCACCGTCTACACTGGCTGCAACGTCGAGGTCTCCTCCTTCTCGCTCACCTGCTGCGCCGAGCGGGTCGCCGTCTTCAAGGCCATCTCCGAGGGCGAGCCCCACATCACCGGCGCCGCCGTGGTCACCGCCGACGAGGTCCCCGGCACCCCCTGCGGCGCCTGCCGCCAGGTCCTCCACGAGTTCGGCCCCGGCATCACCATGATCATGGGCAACACCAACGGCGCCGTGCGCCAGATGCCCATCGGCGACCTCCTGCCCCACGCCTTCGGCCAGGACTGGGTGCTGCCCTTCATCCGGCGCAGCCACGGCGGCGGGTGAGGGTGCGCGCGTCGGGGTGCTTGGGGCTTTCCGGTCGCGCGCGGCCTGCGGCCCGAAACGGTGGGACCCCGCTTTGAACCGCGACCTGCCCCTCGTGCTGCTCCCCGGCGTGGAGGGTGACGCCGGGATCTTTGAGCCCCTGGCACCGCTCGCCCGGCGCCGGGAGCTCATCGCCCTCGATCTGCCCGCCCGGGGCGACACCCTCGCCGCCATCGCCGCCGCCCTGCTGCCCCGGATTGTCGCCCCGCGCTTCGCGATCTTTGGGCTCAGCCTCGGCGGGCTCGTCGGGCGGGCGCTGCTTTCGCAGGCCCCGGGGCGCGTGGCGGGGCTCATCACGCTCAACACCTTGCCGGACCGTTCGCTGCTGCCGGCGGGGGTCGCGCGGGCGCCGGTGGTGTTGGGCTTGCTGCCGGCGGGCGTCTTTTCGAGGGTTTACCGCCGCAGGATCGCGCGTCGGCACGCGGAAGAGGGGCTGCCGGCCGCTCTCTCTGTGCAACTGCTCGACCGGCTGCCGGGCCGTGACACCCTCATCGACCGCCTGCGCGCCATCGACCGTTGGGGGCTCGATCCGGTTGTTTCGGCGCCTCACCTTGTGTTGCGGGCCCAGGTGGACCCGGAGGCCCCTTGGACGCTGGGGGAGGCCCAGGCTGCGCATCCGCGGGCGCGGGTGATGACGGTACCGGGTGGTCATCGGGCGCCGGCCACCCATCCGGGGCCGCTGGTTGGGCTGCTGGCCGAGCAGCTCGACGCCTGGGGGCTGTGAACCGGGCCTTTCTGGTGCTCGTGCGGCGGGACCGCGGCGAATTCGTTGGAGTTCGGGGCCCGCGGATCATTTGCACCGGTGCAAATGATCCGCGGGCCCGACACCGGCTGTGGGCGGGGGATGACCCTGCCTGGCGGCGGCCACGGATCCGAGGGCGCTGGTTGCTCTGCTGGTCGAGCAGCCCAAGGCCTTGGCGTCAAAGATTGGGTGTTTCGGGCAATCGGGAGCTCGGGCGGATCGAATTCGCAGGAGTTTGCCCTCGCCGGATCATTTGCACCGGTGCAAATGATTCGCCGCCCCAGGTCCGCGGGTTGGTGGACCACACCTGCACGATGGTTGTAGAGACGGAGAAGTCCGATTCGTGGGTGGAACAACCTCGCCTGATGGATCCGGGATAGGCATTGGAGGCCAACAACGGGGAGGGAACGATGAGCACAGAGATCACCGAAACCGAAGATTTTACCCCCACACTCCAGCGCCTCGAAACGCTGGCCCGCGACCATCTCCTCTCTTTCCGGGTGGCCATCGGCCAGACCCTCCTGAACAATCTCTTCGCCGGTGACGCCGAGGCCTACAGCAGCCGCGACCGCACCAAGAGCGTCCGCTTTGCTGCCTTTCTGGCGGCCCATGGCACCCACCTCAGCGAGGTTGGCCTGTCTGAGCACATGCTACGGCGCTGTATCGTATCGGCCATCGTCGCCCGCGACCTGCCCGACGGCCTCATCCCCCAACTGGTGGTGGCCCAGGTGTTAGAGTTGCACCGCGTTGAAGACAGAGGCCACCGCCGGGTCCTCGCCCAGGCCGCGGTGGACAATGGCTGGACCCGCGAGGACCTGCGCAACGCCGCCATCGCCGTGAAAGCCGGCCAGTGGATCGACGCGGATCCGAACACGCCGGGCCTTCAGCCGCCCGTTCCCCCGGAGGAGCCCGTGCGGGCGCTGGCGACCGGTCGGGTGGTGACCCGCATCGAGAAGGCGGCGGGATCGATCGCCGACCTCAAGGGCCAGCTCGGCGCTGAAGAGGCTGCTGGACTGTCCAAGGCGCAGCGCGAGCGCCTCCGCGCCGTCGCCACGCAGCTCCGCGCCGAGGCCGAGGCGCTCGAAGCCGCCCTGGGCTGAGCCGGCAGGGGAGGGGGCGCGTTGCCCATCCAGGGTGACGCGCTTAGCGACAAGGCAGAGGTTTCGATGCTGCGACGGGTTCAGATCACCAACTTCAAGAGCCTGCTCCGCGTCGACCTCACGCTCGGGCGCATCAACCTGCTCATCGGCGAGAACGGGTCGGGCAAGTCCAACGTCCTGGAGGCGCTCACCTTTGGGGCCGCCGCGCTCAGCGGGCGACAGTCCTATGAGTTCCTGGCCTCCCGGGGGATGCGGGCGGTCGAGCCGGCCTGGATGCGCAGCGCCTTCGCGCCTGCCGATGCGCCCGTCACCATCGGGGTCTGGGAGGGCTTTGAGCCGGAGGGGCCGCCCGTCTCCCTGACGGTGGGGGCCGATGGGGCCTGGGAGGTGAGGGGCGGCCAACTTTTCAGGATCCACGACGCGGTGAAGGCCCTCCAGAAACTGCCTGCAGGCACCGTCAACGTGACGATTGCGGGCGCAAACTTCACCTTGACGCTTGAGGACGAAGACAGGGAATCTACGGTTCCGGGAGTTCGCATCGAAGATCTGTTGAACGCACTTCGTGGCGCCAGGGAGGAATTCGAGGGCCAGTCGGAGCGATGGTCCAAGACCGGATTCTCCTCCTTCCTCACCTACAGCCCCGAATACTCCACCCTTCGCATCTTCCAGGCCGAGTCCCAGATTCTCCCCCTCGGCGTTCGCGGCGAAGGCCTCTTCGCCCACCTCCAGGCCCTGCACCGCGCCAACGACCCCGCCTTCCAGAAGATCGCCGACCAGATGGACCTCCTCGACTGGTTCGACGGCTTCGCCATCCCCGACGACCTCGCCCCCGGCGAGCGCCGCCTGCGCATCAAAGACCGCTACCTCACCGAGCAGCAGGTCTTCGACCAGCGCAGCGCCAACGAGGGCTTCCTCTACCTGCTCTTCTACTTTACGCTGGTGATCAGCCCCCACACCCCCAAGGTCTTCGGCGTTGACAACATCGACGCCGCCCTCAACCCAAAGCTCGCCGCCGCCCTCCTCCGCCGCCTGCACCAGCTCTGCGTTGAGCACGACAAGCAGATCGTCGCCACCACCCACAGCCCCGCCATCCTCGACGCCCTCGACCTCCACGACGACGACCAGCGCCTCTTCGTGGTCTCGCGCAACGACGAAGGCCACACCCAACTGCGCCGCGCCCGGGCCCCCCAACCCCTCCCCGGCGACCCGCCCGTCCCACTCTCTCAGGCCTTCCTGAAGGGCTACCTCGGCGGCCTGCCGCGCAACTTTTAGGGGGCCCCATGCCCGTCATCGGCATCATTGCCGAGGGTTACACCGATCAGCTCGTGATCGAAGCCTTCCTCAAAGCCACCTGGACCGGCGAAGACGAGCCAGATTTTCGCCGTGTGCAGCCTCTCGACCCCAGCCCAGGCGCGCATGGCAGCTACGCCCCTGGCGGCTGGACGGTCCTGTTCCAAGCGCTGCGCGACGGCTGCCACCGCGACGCCCTCCAGTACTGCGACCTGCTGGTCCTTCACGTTGACGCCGATGTCTGCGATCAGGTTGGCTTCGACGTCCCGCGAACCGCCGACCCCGACGCCCTCGCCCAGGCCGTCGAAGCGCGCCTCCAGGGCCTGCTCGGCCCAGACTTCTGCGCCCAACACGGCCACCGCATCTGCTTCGCCGTCGCGGTCGACGAAGTGGAGTGCTGGCTTTTGCCCCTCTTCTTCCCAAAACAGACCGCCCACCGCAGCAAAACCACCGGCTGCCTGGACAAGGTGGACGAGGCCCTGCGAGCCCGAAACGAGCTCCCTCTGCGCCTTGGCAGCGGCAAGAACGCCAAAGCCTACCAGCAACTCCTGCGCCGCCTGAAGAAGAAGGACCTTCTCGCCGCCACGCCGCACAACCCCAGCCTCCGCCGTTGGGTCGAGGCCTTGACGCGGGCCGACCTGAGCTCGCGCCACGGCCCCTGAGCCTCGCCGCGGTCCTCCGGCCCAGCGGGGCCCGCAGCGCCGGATCATTTGCACCGGTGCAAATGATCCCTCAGGGCCCGATCCCCAGTGTCCTTCAGGCGCCAAGGCCCCTCGTCCCAGCCATCTTCCGAGCCCGGACGACCCCTCTGCGCGCCGCGGCCGCCCAAGGCCGAAGCCCTCGAAGCTACCTGGATCTGCGCGTGTGCACCTCCGACGTAATCGTTCAGCCTACTCCTACGGCCCGACGGCGACGGCCGGCAGTAGGCAATCTGCGTGCCCCGGTCCGGCCGCCATGTGGAGCTCCGGCACCCCGACCCCGCCCTTCACCCAATTTCCAGGGCATCCGCTCATCCATGGACACACCCTGCACCCAGATCCGCGCCCGGACATCGGCCAGTTAGGCCACTGGGTTCACGCCATGGAGCGGACAAGTCGCGCGGAGGGTCAGGTTCGTCGCGAGGTTCTCGCCGCCCTCCTGGTGACCCACGAGGAGCGCGTTCTTGCGAAGCAGAGCGATGATAGGGAGCGCCCGCTCGCTGGCGATGTTGCGAATTGTGAACGGGGCTTAGAATCTACCGCAGAGGACGCAGAGAAGGAGGGGGAGGAGCGAGAGGGGGACGAGACCGAGTGGACACTTCCTTACCGTTCTCCCTCCGTCTTCTCTGCGCTCTCTGCGCCCCCTGCGGTGGACTTTCCCACGCTCCCACCCCCCCACTCGAGGACCGACGAGTCCTCCGTCGTGGGCAGTCGCCGCCACGACTGCGGTCACTTTGGCCGCCCTGGGTGCGATCACATAGGGCGGTCTGTGACAACGATGTCAAAGCCCTCCGACCAGGCAGCGGCCACTGCCCGCTCGGCCTCGGTGCGGGGGCCGGCCCAGTCGCCCACCTGTCGGCCAGAAGCCCAGTCGAAGGCCCGCGGCGCCACACGCGGATCGTCACAGATGCTGTCGCCGCAGACGATGGAGAGATCGAGGGCGGTGAGCTTCTTCTTGCGCTCGGCGGTCTTGAGCCAGAGGGAGAGGCGGGTGATCTCGACCGACTCCGGGTTGAGGTCGACCCCGTAGAGGTTTCCCTGCAGGATGGTGCGGTTGAGGTCAAAGAGGTCGCGTTGGAGCTCCCGCAGGGTGTCGAGCTCGCGATTGACCCGCTCGTACTCCCGGGCGAGGGCGTCGTAGGCGGCGACGAGGAAAGCGCCGGAGCCGCAGGCGGGGTCGAGGATGCGTAGCTTGCTGAGTGAGCGCCGATACTGCTCCCAGACGTGAATCCAGGCTTCTTTTTGCTGGTTCTTCCCGCGGAGGGTCTCGGGCTGGTGGGCGGCGATGGCGGCGTCGAGGATGGCGCGCAAGGTGGGCGCCAGGGTCTCCTGCACGATGTAGCGGGTGACAAAGGCCGGGGTGTAGAAGACGCCGTGTTTGTCTCGCTTCGACAGGCCCTCGCGCACGGTGCCGTTGGCGGCGGCGCGCAGGTCTTCGAGGTCGGTGATCGACTGCTCAAAGATGTGGCCCAGCACCTCCACCGAGACATCTTCGGCGAAGTCGGTGTCGCCGATGGCCCGCAGGCGGCCCAGCACGGCGTCGCTGGGCTCCAGGGCGTCGAGCTCGGCGTCGGGGGCAAAGAGCCCGCCGTTGAAGGCGTCGACGTCCATTTTGGGCTCGCCGCGGTCGACCCAGTGAAAGAGTCGCTTGAGGCGGCTCCACAGGGAGCCCGACCAACTGTCCTCTTCCAGGGCCTTGCCCAGGATGTTGGCGGGCAGCAGGTGCCGGTCTTCGGCGAAGGCGATGAACAGAACCCGATCGAGGAGCTTCTGGGCGTGTCGCAGCAGCTCGATCGGGGGCTGGTTGCTGTGGCGGCGGCAGAGATCCTCAAAGAGCGCGGCGCGGGTGGCGCGGTAGTCCTTGTAAAGGCGGTCGGTGATCTCCACCTGGGTGCGGTCGGAGTCGGTGAGCAGGCGGTCGAGGGGGGCGCTGTCGAGGGGGCTGGGGGGCAGCAGTTGGGGCTCGAAGAGCAGGAAGATCAGGCGCCGAAAGGGCTCCAACTCGACGAGGTCGCGCAGGCGGAAGCGCTCGAACTCGGCCTGGGAGCGGCTGCGGTGGTAGAGGCGCAGCTCTTTGTAGTTGCTCACCAGGATCCACCGGCAGGTGCTGCTCTGAACGGCGTAGTTCCAGGCCTGCTGCACGGGGGTGAGGGCGCGGCTGCGGGCGGTGTCGAGGTCCTGGCTGGCGCCCTTCAGCTCCAGGACGGCGTGAACGGTGGGGGTGCCGCCGGTGGAGAACCAGCCGATGCCGCTGTCGGCCCGCAGGGCGCCCGAAGCCGCGACGTTGCGCTCGGGGCTGAGCGACCAGGCCCGGCCGTCGCCGCCGAGGCGGGTGCGGTAGCCGAGCACGCCTTCAAAGAGGGTCTTGATGTAGTCGCCCTAAAGCTCGGTCTCCAGCGTTCGGGCCAGCTCGCCGTTGCGCTCCTGTTCGAGCAGGCCGCGCAGGCGGGCGTGGCGCTCGGCCAGGTCGGCAGGCCAGGGGAAGGCGGCCATGGCCTTGGCGACGGCCTTGGGGTGAAAGAGGGGTTGCGGCTCCACGGCGACTCCGGCTGGGCGCCATCCTACCGGATGGGGCGGCGTTCGGGCGCAGGCTGGGATCATTTGCACCGGTGCAAATGATCCAGGCCCCCTTCGGGGGTCGGAGCTTGAAGCCTTTCGGCGATGTGGCGGGTTGCGGTGCCCGACGGAGCGCACTTTGACTCGGGAGGGGCGCAGTGGGTTCGGCTGGATGTCGCGCTCAGGCAGCCCACGAGGCCGCTGCCCTGACCACG
>Ga0164294_10002432_pt1 | contig 16803 bp, 13 predicted proteins | sample GEODES005metaG_FD_111479 | JGI IMG/M metagenome (GOLD analysis project Ga0164294, IMG submission 111479) | Oligotrophic lake water microbial communities from Sparkling Lake, Wisconsin, USA - GEODES005 metaG | ecosystem: Environmental > Aquatic > Freshwater > Lake | place: USA: Sparkling Lake...
GGTCAGTGACTCAGATATGAACGGCAGGTAGACCTGCTGGCTGAGGTGCGCGTTCCCGGATACCCTTGCAGCACAACAGGTTTATAGTGCGCCGCAATTGATTGGCATAGACCGACTCGGGGAAGGACGCGCGATCAACGGAGTTCATGCCACCAGCCTCGTCGGCGATGTTGTGGCGGTGGAGCTGACCACCGACGGCCTCTTGTTCATCGCCGACCGTTTGGATCTTGTCGATTTCCCGGCGTCGCTGGGCATCCGGCCCAACCTGGCGGATGAAGAGGTGCGCGATCGCGTGTGGGATCAGGTGGCCACCGACCTCACCGCGCAGGGAGTGCTTGACGATGCCGGCCAACCGCACCCCGCAGTGGCCGAGATGGTCGACACCCTCGGCAGAGCGGACCGAACACTGGAAGGCCGTTGGTGGCGACACGACGCCGGTGGCGTCATGGTGCGCTTTGCGGTGTGCCGCAGGGGCGAACGGCACGTGGTTGCTGCGCGCGACGGCGAACTCCTGGTTCTTCAGCCGGTCGCGCCACAGGTCGGACTTGCCGGCATGGTGGCCGCAGTGCTTGGGCCCGCCACACCCGCCAACGTCGAACCCCTCACGGGTATCCCCGCTGAACTATCCCGCTGCACCACCGCCGCGCAGCTGGTGGATTACGGTCTCGACGTGGCATCGGCCCGCGGCTACGCCGAGATCATCGGCAACCCGAACAGTTTTGCGGAAATCATTGCCGGCCAGCGCTATAGCGGCGGCACTGTCACCCACACCGACGTGGCCGCCGGTGTGCTCGATTCGGCGCTGGGCCGGCTGGTGTCGCTGCCTCGCCGCGTCGGCGGCGACCTCTACGGCAGCTTCATGCCGGGCACCCCGCAAAATCTGCAGCTCGCCCTGGAGGCGCTGATCGAATTCCTCCCCGCGGGCGGCTGGCTCGATCCGCCTGAAGCGGCCTACCGAAACTAAAGCTCTCCCGCACTACATTCCGACCGCCACGCATCCAGAAAGTGAAACCCCATGCCGCAGTCACAAATGGCGGACCGCCTGACCGGACTGTTCGAAAGTGCGGTCGGCATGCTCACCATCTCGGAGTCACGAGCGCTGGACGTCTTCACCGACATCACCAACGATGATGATTCCGCCTGCGACGCCTGGGTCGGCCGGGTGCGGTGCGGCGACACCGACCGCGCAACGCTGTTTCGCGCCTGGTATTCGCGCACCCAATTCGGACAGCTGTCGGGGCTGGCACACCTCTCGATGAATGCCGTCGGCGCCCGGGTTCCCATCGGCGGCCTCTTCGGCGATATCACCTACCCGGTCAATTCGCCCCTGGCGATCACCATCGGGTTCGCGGTCAACGAGGCATCCCACGGCAACCCCGCCGACGCCATGGAGGCTCTGGATGAGAGCCAGCACTCCGGTGCCGAGCATCTCATCGCCTGGGCCAAAGCCGTGGTCTACGGGGAAGCCCAACGATGGACCGACGTGATCGAACAGGTCAAGGGCGCCGGTAAGTGGACAGACACGTTCCTCGCCTCAGCGGCCGGTGTGGCGCACGGGGTCGCCGCAGCCAACCTCGGATTGTTCACCGAAGCCGAACGCCGACTCACCGAGGCCAACGCCACGCCCGCCGGTGAGGCCTGCGCGCGTGCCATCGCCTGGTACCTGGCCATGACGCGACGCGCCCAGGGCAACGAAGACGCCGCGGTGGCGCTCCTAGAATGGCTGCAAACCACCCATCCGGAGCCGAAAGTCGCTGCTGCGCTCAAGGATCCGTCCTATCGCCTACAGACAATCAGCGCCGAGCAGATCACCGCCCGCACCGACCCCTGGGATGCGTCCACCGTCGTCGCCGATACCTCGGGCCGCGAAAAGCTGCTCGCCGAGGCCGAAGCTGAACTCAACAGGCAGATCGGTCTCACCCGGGTCAAGGACCAGGTGGAGCGCTACCGCGCCGCAACCCAGATGGCCAGGGTCCGCGCCGCCCGCGGCATGAAGGTCGCCCAACCCAGCAAGCACATGATCTTCACCGGGCCGCCCGGCACCGGCAAGACGACGATCGCCCGGGTGGTCGCCAATATCCTGGCCGGGCTGGGCGTGATCGGCGAACCGAAACTGATCGAGACCGCGCGCAAGGATTTCGTCGCCGAATACGAAGGGCAGTCGGCGGTCAAGACCACCAAGACCATCGATCGCGCCCTGGGCGGCGTGCTGTTTATCGACGAGGCGTATGCGCTTGTGCAGGAGCGGGACGGCCGGACCGACCCGTTCGGGCAGGAGGCGCTCGACACCCTGCTGGCGCGGATGGAAAACGACCGCGACCGCCTGGTGGTGATCATCGCTGGCTACAGCAACGATATCGATCGCCTCCTGGAAACCAACGAGGGTTTGCGATCGAGGTTCGCCACCCGCATCGAATTCGACTCCTACTCCCCTGATGAGATCCTCAAAATCGCAAAGGTCATCGCCGCCAACAACGATTCCTCGCTGAGCATCGAAGCAGCCGATCATCTGCTTGCGGCGGCAACACAACTCAGTGAACTGACAGTGCGGGGCAAGCCCGCACTCGATATCGCCGGTAACGGTCGCTACGCCCGCCAAATGGTGGAGGCCGGCGAACAGTATCGAGACATCCGCCTGACCCGCGCCACCGACTTCGAAGACCTCGACGCCGACCGGCTCAGCGAGATCACCGGCGAGGACATGGCCGAGGCAATCACCGCGGTACACGCCCGACTCAACGTCACCGACTGATCATGGCGGGCTTCAGACTCACCACCAAAGTTCAGGTCAGCGGCTGGCGCTTCCTGCTGCGCCGGGTGGAGAACGCCCTGGTTCGGCGCGACACCCGGATGTTCGACGACCCGCTGGGATTCTACGGGCGCTCGGCCGCACTCGGGATCGTCATCTCGGTGATGGTCCTGGTCGCAACTCTGGCGATGGCCTACTTCAAGCCGCAAGGCAAACTGGGCAACGGCAGTCTGTTCGTCGAACACTCGACCAATCAGCTCTATCTGATGGTCTCGGGGCGTCTGCGTCCCGCGTACAACCTGACGTCGGCGCGGCTGGTGCTCGGCAAACCCGATAATCCCGCGGGCGCGAGTTCCGCGGACCTTAACCGATTGCCCAAAGGCCTGCCCATGGGCATTCCCGGTGCCCCCTACGCGACGCCCGTGGCGCCGCAGTCCTCGTCGTCCTGGGCGCTGTGCGACACCGTCGCGGACGTGGGCACCGACCGTGCCACGTTGAATACGGCTGTGATCGTGATGCCGCTCACCGTCGCCCCGGATGACCCGATCCTTCCCAATGAGGCACTGGTGGCGACGTATCAGGGCACCGACTGGATCGTCACGACGACGGGACGGCACGCCATCGATTTGGCCAACCGCGCCCTGACGGAGGCATTGCGAATCCCCTCGGATGTCAAGCCCAGCCCCATCGCGGAAGCTCTCTTCAACGCCATTCCCGACGCCGGAGCCTGGCAACTTCCGCCGATCCCCAACGCGGGGGAACCCAACACACTCGGCCTGCCGGATCCCCTGGTGATCGGCGCGGTGCTTCAGGTCGAGCGCGGCAATGGCCGCCAGTACTTCGTGGTGCTACCCGACGGCATCGCGCCGGTGAACGCCAACACTGCAGCGGCGTTGCGCGACACCGAGTCGTACGGGCTCGAAGAAGCCCCGACGGTCGTTCCCAATTTGATCTCAACTATCGATGAGCGCACGTACGCTTCGCCATTGCCGGAGGACCCGATCAAGATCACCTCGCGGTCGCAAGATCCCACCGTCTGCTGGAGTTGGGAACGTGGACCCGCCGATCGGGAACCCAAGACCACGATCCTGACCGCGGAGCGTCTCCCGATTCCACTGACCGCGATGGACACCGGTATCGCACAGATTCTCGGTTCGGCGACGGTATTCATCGACGGCGGACATTACGTGCGCATCCAATCACCCGATCCCCGCTACGGCGAATCGCTGTATTACATCGACCCCCAGGGCGTGCGCTACGGGTTGCCCGACGACAAGACCGCCGAGTCGCTGGGCCTGACATCTCATGAGGCTGCGCCTTGGCAAATCGTCCGCCTTCTGGTGGACGGCCCGGTTCTGTCCAAAGATGCTGCCCTGCTCGAGCACGAGACGCTCCCCGCTGACCTGAATCCCCGCTATGCCACCGCCGAACCCCCCGGAGAGCCTTCATGACGACGAAGAAGTTCACCCCCTCCACTGCGCGCGGCCCTCGGTTGGCTCCAGGTGAGATCGCCCTCGCACCCCCTGAAGACCTCGGTATCGACATCCCGCCGGCGTTCATCCAAAAGGTCATGCCGTATGTGATGGGTGCGTGCATGCTGGGAATGATCGGGATCATGGTCGTCGCCGGCACCCGGGCCTTGTCGCCCTACATGCTGATGATGCCGCTGATGATGATCATGATGGCGGTAAGCGCGGTGGGCAATGGCGGCGGCGGCAAGAAGGTGCCCGAGATCAACGCCGACCGCAACGAGTACCTGCGCTATCTGGCCGGCCTGCGCCCGCGGGTGACCGCGTCGGCGGGCGCGCAGGTCGCCTTCTTCAGCTATCACGCACCCCATCCCGACGATCTGGTGTCGATCATCGGCACGCCGCGACAGTGGTCCCGCCAGGCCAGCGCCGACTTCTTCGCCGCCACCCGCATCGGTATCGGTGACCAGCCGGCCGTGGACCGGCTGATGAAGCCGGGCGTCGGCGGCGTGCTGGCGGGCCCCACCGCCGCGCCGCAGCCGTTTCTGGAGCCGGTCTCCAACATGTGGGCGGTCAAGTTTCTGCGCACCCACGGCCTGATCCACGACTGCCCGAAGTTGCTGCAGTTGCGGACATTTCCGACGATCGCGGTGGGCGGCGACCCGGCCGGGTCGGCCGGATTGCTGAGAGCGATGATCTGCCAACTTGCCCTGTTCCATCCACCCGACCTGCTGCACATCCGGGTGCTGACCGAGAACCCCGATGATCCGGAGTGGGCCTGGTTGAAATGGCTCCCGCACGTTCAGCATCCCACCGACACCGACGCCTCCGGCCCGGTGCGGATGATTTACACCGGCGCGGACGATTTGTCCGACTTGGCCGCGCGCGGTCCACACACCCCCGACTCGGTGCCCGCCGGACCCTACTACGTCGTCGTGGATCTCACCGGCGGCAAAGCGGGGTTCCCACCCGATGGCCGGGCCGGTGTCACAGTCATCACATTGGGCAACCATCGCGGCTCGCAGTACCGCATCAAAGTGGCCGACGACGGCACCGCTGAAGACCGACTGCCCGGTCAGTCATTTCGCAAGGTGACCGCGGTCACCGACTGCATGTCGGCGCACGAGGCCAGCCGTGTCGCCCGGAAACTGGCCGGGTGGTCCATGACCGGCACCATCATCGATAAGAAGTCCAGTGCCGCCAAGGAGAAGGTGGCGACCGAATGGCATCAGCTGGTGGGCGCCCACAGTGTCGAGGAGGTCACCCCCGCCCGGTGGCGCATGTTCGCCGACAAGGACCGTGACCGCCTCAACATCCCCTTCGGCCACCAAATCAAAACCGGCAACGTGATGTATCTCGACATCAAAGAGGGCGCCGAATTCGGGGGCGGGCCGCACGGCATGCTCATCGGAACGACCGGATCGGGGAAGTCTGAATTTCTGCGCACCCTGATTCTGTCACTGGTGGCCATGCACCACCCGGACCAGGTGAACCTGCTACTGACCGACTTCAAGGGTGGGTCGACGTTCCTGGGAATGGAGAAGCTCCCGCACACCACCGCCGTGATCACCAACATGGCCGAGGAAGCCGAGCTGGTGAGCCGCATGGGCGAGGTGCTGACCGGCGAACTCGATCGCCGGCAGGGTCTGCTGCGCCAGGCCGGCATCCAGGTCGGGGCCACCGGTGCGCTCTCCGGCGTGGCGGAGTACGAGAAGTATCGCGAGCGCGGCGCCGACCTGGCGCCGTTACCGACGCTATTCGTCGTCGTCGACGAATTCGCCGAGCTGCTGCAAAGCCATCCGGACTTCGTCGCCCTGTTCGACCGGATCTGCCGGGTCGGGCGCTCGCTGCGCGTGCACCTGCTGCTGGCCACCCAGTCCCTGCAGACAGGTGGAGCGCGCATCGACAAATTGGAGCCGAACCTGACCTACCGCATCGCGCTGCGAACCACCAGCTCTTCAGAATCCAAGTCGGTGATCGGAACCCCGGAGGCGCAGTACATCACCAACAAGGAAAGTGGTGTCGGATTTCTTCGCGTCGGCATGGAAGACCCGGTGAAGTTCAGCACCCTCTACACCGGAGCCAACTACATTCCGCCGGCAAAGGTCGAAACCAACGGCGACGGTAACGGGGCCGGCCCGCACACACCCGCCCCGGATCGGATGCGGGTGCACCGATTCACTGCGGCCCCAAGCCTGAACGGGGTGAAGCCGGCGTGACCCTCGAGGCACAGGGACGGGCGCTCAGCGAGGTGGTACTGGATCAACTCAGCACCCAAGAGTCGCGGGCGTACAAGATGTGGCTGCCACCGCTGAAGGATCCGACACCCGTCAACGAACTCGTCGAGCGCGACGATCAACGCCAGCCGTTGCGCTTCGCGCTCGGCATCATGGATGAACCGCGCCGGCACCTGCAGGGCGTGTGGGGCGTCGACGTTTCGGGGGCGGGCGGCAACATCGCGATTGGCGGTGCTCCCCAGACCGGCAAGTCGACACTGTTGCAGACGCTGGTGCTGTCGGCCGCTGCGACGCACACCCCCCGGCAGGTTCAGTTCTACTGCATCGATCTCGGCGGCGGTGGTCTTATCTACCTCGACGATTTGCCGCACGTCGGCGGAGTGGCGACCCGCACCGAACCCGACAAGGTCATGCGAGTGGTCGCCGAGACCCACGCGGTGATGCGGCAGCGTGAGGCCGCGTTCAAGGAGCATCGGGTGGGTTCGATCGCAACCTACCGCCAGCTGCGGGAGGACCCGAAACACCCGGTCGCCCAGGATCCGTTCGGAGACGTGTTCCTGGTGATCGACGGATGGCCGGCCTTTGTCGCCGAGTTTCCGGATCTGGAAGCGCGAGTCCAGGGTTTGGCGGCGCAGGGACTGTCATTCGGCATTCACATCGTGGCCACCACTACGCGCTGGACCGATCTGCGATCGCGCGTGCGCGACTACCTGGGCACCAAGATCGAGTTCCGGCTCGGTGATGTCAACGACACCCAGATCGACCGCGCCACCCGCGAGATCCCCGCAAACCGACCCGGTCGGGCGATGTCGGTGGAAAAACACCACCTGATGATCGGGGTGCCCCGACTCGACGGCGTGCATAGCACCGACAATCTGGTGGAGGCGCTGACCACGGCCGTGGGGCAGATCGCAGCCGAGCACACCGACCGGGCGCCGCAGGTCAGGGTCCTGCCGGAGCGAATCTACCTGCGCGAACTGGATCCGGCACCGCCCGGCCCGGAGAACGACTATCGGACACGGTGGACCATCCCGATCGGGGTCCGCGAAACCGACCTGTCGGTGGCCCACGCGAACATGTTCGCCACATCGCATTTGTTGATCTTCGGGGCGGCCAAGTCGGGCAAGACGACCATCGCCCAAGCGGTCGCCGAGGCCATCTGTTCGCGCAACAGCCCGGAGCAGGTGCGTTTCATGCTCGCCGATTATCGTTCCGGTCTGCTCGGCGCGGTGCCGGATTCGCACCTGCTGTCCGGGGGCGCGATCAACCGCAACGCGGGCTCGCTTGACGAATCCATCAAAGCCCTGGCGGCCAGCTTGACGAAACGGCTGCCGCCGGCCGATCTGACGACTGCCCAACTACGGTCACGGTCGTGGTGGAGCGGATTCGATGTTGTGCTGCTGGTCGACGACTGGCACATGATCGTCGGCGCCGCCCAAGGGATGCCGCCGATGATGCCGCTCGCCCCGCTGTTGCCGGCGGCCGCCGATATCGGCTTGCACATCATCGTGACCTGTCAGATGAGTCAGGCGTACAAGGCCACGATGGACAAGTTCGTCGGTGGCGCGTTCGGCGCCGGATCTCCGACATTGTTCTTATCTGGCGATAAGTCCGATTTCCCGTCCAGCGAGTTCAAGGTCAAGCGCCGCCCACCCGGCCAAGCGTTTCTGTTCGCACCGGAAGCCAAGGAAATCATCCAGGCCGCTTACGTCGACCCTGTTGAAGGGTGAGGACTGTTCCCTTCTCGTTAAATTTTCGTTCATGTGAGATGCCGATACAGCCGTCTAAGCTTGCTCTTGAAACTTGGTGTCGGAGATGGCTGCGCCACTTCTCTCCGACTGTTTCACAAGACGTTGTGTAATGACTAGAACTCACTGCTTGGGAGATCGTTGACATGTTGTGGCATGCGTTGCCACCGGAGGCCAACGCCGCGATGCTGATGGCCGGCGCAGGTCCGGCTCCGATGCTAGAGGCTGCAGCGTCATGGGAGGCGCTCAGCGCCGCCCTGCGGGCGGAGGCCGTGGAGTTCGGCGGGATGCTGGCAGCCCTGTCGGCGGCATGGCAGGGGCCGAGCAGCGAACATGCCATGGCCGCTTCCCTACCGATGGTGACATGGTTGGAGGAGGCGGCGGCGCATGCCGAGCAGTGCGGCATGCGGGCCGCGGCGCAGGCCGAGGCCTACGTCAAGGCAGTGGCGATGACGCCCTCGCTGCCCGAGATCGCGGTCAATCATGTGACGCACGCGGTACTTTCGGCGACCAACTTCTTTGGAATCAACCTGGTGCCAATCGGTTTCAACGAAATGGATTATTTCGTCCGCATGTGGAACCAGGCCGGCAGCGCGATGGATATCTACCAGGCAGAAACCGCTTTCAACACGGCTTTTGGAACTCTCGAGCCGCCAAAGCCGATCGTGCAATCCGAAGTGGGCCAGACCGCGGAAGCCCACACCGTCCAACACGCGGTACGCGGGACCCCGCTGACCCAGGTGTCGGGTATGGCCGCACTGGCCAACGCCGCCGCCAGCGACGACTCCACTACCGTCAACGGCTTGGCCATCGGCAACGGCTTGGCTCCTAGTGACGGCACCATCATTCGCGACGGCCTGGCTTCCCGCGGCGGCGTCACTACCGATGACACCTCGTCGGTCGTTGTCGAAGCGTCCGCCCGCGGCGACGCCCATCCCGTGTTGGCCTCCGCCGTGACATCGAGGCAATCCAGGTCACCGTTCATGTCGAAACTCTTCGCCCAGGGCGGCGGAGGCGGAGTGAACAGCAACGGCGCCGTTGTCGACGACACCGAAGGCATCGCAGACAACGTCGGGGACAGCCCCGACGGGCTCGCTGGATTGGACGACAGCGAGGTGGATGAAATGGGGCTGCTGGGTACCAGCCCGATTTCCACCCACCCGATGGCGGGAGGGTCGGGCCCCAGCGTCGGGATGGGCTTGATGTATTCCGAGGCGCTGCCGGGGGCCGGAGGATCGGCGGCGCGGACGTCGGCGATGGCTCAACTCATTGACAAGCCTGCGCAGGGGCTTGCGTCGGCCGCTCCCGGTGCCGGGTCGTCGGCGGCGGGAGGTGCCGCCCCCATGGGCATGATGGGTGCCGGCGCCTCATCCGGAGCCAGTGTCGGCGCCAGACCGAATGAAATGACATCAGCGGTGCTCACCTACAGCGATGACAACAGCACATTCGACGACGGCGACGACTGGTGAGCGCGAACCGTCTAACGCACTTCCCGGTCGCCCGGGCCGGAAGACTTGCCAACCGGTGGCGAGGACACACAAGACAGAAAGGCGCCCCAGATGTCACAACCAATGCAGACTGATTCGGCCGTACTCCAGCAGCAGGCCGAAGCACTCAGCACTATCAGCGCGGAATTCCAATCAACCGTTCGCCAGACAGATTCCACCGCTGGTGAATTAGGTACTCATATGACGGGGGCAGCGGGCAGCGCCTTGCAGACTGCGTTGGCGAATTTCAATAATGCTGCCCTGGCGCAGATCAACCTGCTGACCGAAATCGGCGACACGGTCAAGCAATCCGGGTTGAAGTACTCCTCTGTCGCCGATCAGCAGGCTTCGTCGATCAGCAGCGTCAACGTCGGCTTCTGACGGAGCTGATTTCCCTCCCAGCTTCGAAACACCACAACAAAAGGAGTGCCAACCATGTCCGAAATGTCCTATAACTTCGCCGGTATCAGTGCAGGCGTGTCGTCACTGCACCAGCAGCAAGCGACAATTCAGAGCCTGCTGGAAAGAGGCGAGGGAGTCGTCACCACCCTCGCATCCATCTGGGGCGGTTCGGGATCGGAGTCGTTCCAGAACATCCAGCGGCGGTGGCAGCAAAATTCAGCCGATCTCAATTCGTCGTTCGGCGCACTGGCTCAAGCAACCCAGGAAGCGAGTGACGGTATGGCCCAGACCGACTCCGCTATCGCGGGCTCGTTCGGCGGGTAACGTTCCAGCGCAAGTCCCACTCGGCACGAGACGGGGCGGGATCACCCTAGGGGGATCTCGCCTTGTCTCGTGCCTACCTGCATCACCGCACTGACTCCGAGCGAACAGACAACAACTTAGACAGGGGTGAACTTCATTGAGTGCGCCAACCGCGACCGCTACCGCAGCCCCGGTGGCTGCTACGGCGGAAAAGACAGCCCCCACCAATCCCGCGACTCCCGCGACGACCCGGGTGACCATCCTCACCGGCCGACGGATGACCGATGTGGTGCTGCCCTCGACCGTGCCGATACAGACTTACATCGACGACACAGTCGCAGTGCTGGCCGAGGTGTTAGAGGGCACACCGGCCGATGTTTTTGCCGGTTTTGACTTCTCCGCCCAGGGCGCCTGGACCTTCACCCGCCCGGGCGCGCCACCGCTGAACCCCGACCAGTCACTCGACGACGCCGCAATTGTCGACGGCTCGTTGCTCACTCTGGTTGCGGTCAGTCACTCGGAGCGCTACCGCCCCCTCGTCGAGGACGTCATCGATGCGATCGCGGTCGTGGATCATTCACCGGAATTCGACCGCTCCGCTCTGAATCGCTTCATCGGTGTGGCGTTTCCTGTCGTGGCGCTGATGGTGACGATTACTACCGTGCTGGCGTGGCGGAATACCGGGCACAGCCCGTGGTGGATGCTTGCCCTGGGCATTGCGGGACTGGCAGTACTCGCGGCCAGTTGGGCCGTCCGAAAGTTTTACCAGCGAATGCATATTGCGGAGAGCCTTCTGGCGGCGGCCTTGCCCCTGATCGTCGTCGCGGTAGCACTGTCTGTACCGGCGCCGCAGGGCAGCGCCGCCTTCGGGGCGCCGCAGCTCGCGGCCGGGGCCGCGGCTGTCCTGTTCTTGATGCTGCTGACCCGGGGTGGCCCGCGTCGGCGGATCGAACTGGCAACATTCGCCGCCGTCGTCGCTTCCGCCGTCATGGCAGCCGCGATCGCCTACGGCTATGGCTGGCAGCACTGGGTGCCAGCCGCAGCGATCATGTTCGGCCTGTTCAATGTGACGAACGCCGCCAAGCTGACCGTTCTGATCGCCCGGATAGCCCTGCCCCCGATCCCCGCACCCGGCGAGAGCGTGGAGAACGAGGAACTCCTCGATGCCGTTGCCGACGACGAAGTTGATACTGAGCAAAAGGGGCGGACCTGGCAGGCGATCATCGCGTCAGTCCCCGCCTCCGCCGAGCAGTTCGCCGAGCGCAGCCACCTGGCCAAACAACTGCTGATCGGATTCGTCGCAGCCGGCTCCATGGTTTTCGCGGCCGGCGTGATCGTCGTTGTCGAGCGCGGACATTACTTTGTGCCCAGCCTGGTAGTGGCCGGTCTGGTCACGGTGGCATGTGGGTTCAGGTCGCGGCTGTACGCCGAGCGGTGGTGTGCGTGGTCATTGCTCGCGGCTGCCGTCGCGATCCCGATCGGCATCGCTGTCAAGTTAAGCCTCTGGTATCCCAACATCGCCTGGCTGATCCTGACGATCTACCTTGTCGTGCTCCTGATCGTTCTGGCGGTCGTCGCCGCGACGGCCAAGGTTGGTCGCCTTTCACCGGTAAGCAAGCGAATTCTGGAATTGTTTGACGGTGCCATCGTGGCATCGATCGTCCCGATGCTGTTGTGGATCACCGGCGTCTACGACACTGTCCGCAACATCACGTTCTGACCAGCCGGGCACAGCTGTTACGTCTGACTGGCCGGGTAGTCCTTCACCATCTCCGTGAGCGACGTGGCGACCTCGGACAGCGAGGCCACCAGCTCAGCTTGCTGGGCGAGGCTGGCCTGAGATGCGACAGCCTGCGCGCGGCCCAGCGCCTCGTTGATCCGCTGCTCCACCGTTTCCGCACCCAGCCGCAACAGCCCGTCTTCGATGTACAGATCGGTCAGGCAGCGGTGGCCGTTGATGGTCACCTCGACGGTCTCGGTCTCGTCGGAGGCACTGAAGGATCCGGTGGCAGTCCGCTGCATCTGCGCCTCAAGAGCGGAGTTGAAACGCCGCAACTGCTCCAGCGCCTCGCCGACGTTGGGGTGGGTGCCTGGGCTCGTATTCGCGGTGGTCATGTGTCGACGTCCTCCATGTCGCGGGGCAGGTTTTCTGTCTGGACAAGCACCGGCCGGCCTCGTCCGTGAGATTTCCTCAGTGTAGTACTGCGGCGTTTTTTCGGCATAGCGATTTGATCGAATTCTTCACTGGGACAGGGCTTTCGCATAGTCATCTTCGTCTGCAGCGGTCACCGGCTGGATCGAAATCTTGCGGCCATCGGGCAGGCTGATCACATCGTCGCGCAGCGCCATCTCATTGTCGACTCCGCGCCGTTCACCGAAGTAAGTCGTCGCGTTCGGCCACGCCACCTTCGCCTCGGAGCCGATCTCAACCCTGATTGATGCGGCGAATTCCTGGAACCGCTCCGGAAGGGTGACGATCCCGCCGGCCGCGCCACATCGCATCGCGAACCGAATCAATATCCGATCGTCGCCTAACGCACAGCTCACATCGCCGCCATCGAAGGGCACGTACACCCGGTGCTGCTTCGCCGTCTGACCTACGAGCACCCCGGCTGGTCCGATCGGCAGCCGGCAATGCTGGCTGGGAACCAGACTCAGACCGTACAGCGCTTCACGCTGGCCGCCGGACACCCGGGAGAAGCCATGTGGTTTCTGCGGCTTGTCGGTCGTGGTCAGTGTCACGGTGGACCGCGGCGCCGTAGCGGTTTCAATCCGAACCGTCGTTGTGATGCGGTCGGCCGATGCCGACCACCACACGTCGGGGCCGCCGGGCGCCATATAGGCGGCAGTGAAACCTTTGGGCCCCTTGATCTTCGACCATCCTTCTCGCTCGAAGCTGACCTGGGTGGCCTTGTCGTATTCGTCGAAGCTGCGTCCGCACACCGCATCAACACCGTGGCTGGCGAGCCGGTCGGCGATGCGCGTCGCCGAGGCAACAAGGTACCGGGCTAGGCCCGCGGCGCCGACGTCGCGTCGCTGAGCTGACTTGAGGGCTCGCATCGGGTCGGCGCGCAGCAAGATCCAGGTGCGACGGTGCGCCGGAGCGGGATCAGAACCGATCAACAGGCCATACAGACTTGCCAACCCTGGCTCAGCATTCGTGCTGACGCGGTAACCGGTCGACACGACGTCAGCTTCAAGATCGGGACAGTGCACCGTTAGGAACTGCTGCAGCAGCTCGGTATCCACTGTGTCTTCCGTTTGGGCGTGACCGTTGACGATGAGCGTCGGCGTGAACGGTCGGGGTCTGAGTTCGATCACGGCAATGAGGAAGTCGCCCTGCCAGCGCACGGCGACAGGCTCCCCCGGTAGAACGGTGGCCCCAACCGAGGTGTCCAACGGTTCGTCGAGGGGTTTGCGGCGCCGAACCAGCAACGCGCCCAACGCAGCGACCCACCCGGTCACCCGCCGACCCCGAAAGGTCACGGTGGCAATTAGCACACCCAGCACGATCAGAGCCGGGCCAAGGCGCTCGTAGCGGGTGTCGAGGAACAGGATGATACCCAGTGGGGCGAGGGCGGCCACCCACATTGCGTGGCCGCTGGTGAACCGTAGTCCTATGGCGCTCATCAGATTTCACTACTTCCGCAGGGCTCGTTGGAGAAGGGCGGCCAAACCCAGCACCAGCAGTAGGGCAGCGACGCCAATGGTGACAAAGGTTATAGGACGGCGATCGGGTGGCTGCACCGCAGCCGGGGGATCGACTTGCCTGACAACGGGCGCAGGTTCGCTCACGCTGTCGGCCGGGAGATCCCACGTCAGCGCCGCGAGGGCGTCGACCGGTCCGGCACCGACCTCGTTGTCGACGCCGCCTCCGGGATTTCGTGCGCTGGCCACGATGCGGTCGATGATTTGCGCGGGTGGCAGGTCGGGAAACCGTTGCCGCAGCAGTGCTGCCACTCCGGACACATACGCCGCGGAGAAAGACGTGCCGGCGATCGGCACCGGCCCCTCCTTGCCCGGTAGCGCATTCACCGGTGCGCCGTCGGCACCGAGGGCCACGATATTCTCCGCGGGCGCCGCCACGCTTACCCACGGCCCGTGCATCGAAAACGGACTCGCCGCTCCGCCCTCACCGACGCCTCCGACGGTCAATACCAACGGCGCGTACCACGCCGGCGTGACGATGGTCTGAACCTGCTGCCAGCCGCGGGGGTCGGCCGGTTCGGCCGGGTCAGGCGGCGGATTCTGTCCACAATCCCCTCCGGTGTTCCCCGCTGCCGCAACGACCACGGCACCCATGACGTTGACCGCAAAGTTCACAGCAGCACCCAGGGTGGATTCGTCAACCGTCCTTCCCACCTTGAAGCATGCCGCTTCGCTGATATTGATCACACCGGCGCCGAGATTTGCGGCATGGACCACGGCGCGAGCGAGACTGCGGACTGACCCCGCCGCCGGTGTCGCATTGGGGTCGTTCTTGTCGGCCGTGTTATCCGTAGGCTCAAAAGCCTCCGATGCCTGGCGCAGCGAGATCAGACGGGCATCGGGCGCGACGCCGACAAACCCGTCGGTCGGCGCGGGCCGACCGCCGATGATGGATGCGACGAGCGTTCCGTGGGCATCGCAGTCGGTGAGCCCATCGCCGTCCGCAAGAACGAAGTCTCCGCCGGGTTCCGCCGGCACCCGCGGCGATGGGTTCACGCCGGTGTCGATGACGGCCACCGTAACGCCAGCCCCGGTGGCGAACTTGTGGGCGTCACCGACCCCCAGAAATGAGTTTGCCCACGGCGGGTCTTGAAAGCTGGCACCGGGCGTGACAAGTGGATCCTCGCACAACCGGCGTTGTTCCAGGGGTTGCTCGGGACCCGTAGTGTCGGGCGGCACGGCGTCGGAATCGATCGCCGGTGGCGGGACCGCGAAAGCCGGAGGAGCGCTAAGTAATCCGAGTACGGTCACAACCAGTACGAGGAAGATCCGCTGCATCCCGCATACTTTCTTCACCGAGCCGCACCTGCCGTCGTTGTCACCCGCACGTAGCGGTCACATCTCGCCGAGATTTTCTCGAGCACTAAAACCGCGGGCGCTATCGTCGCCGGCGAATAATCGGTCTCTTTCTTGCTCGCCGTTACGTGCCAGCGCATGTGTTGGAAGAGAATCATCCGAAAGTTAACTTTGGGGGAATTGTGATTGAACTATGGATGGGCTTCATGCCCGGTTCGATTTGAGGTCGGCGTACCCACCCGATCGATGTGCGGCCGGGAACATGCGACCCGGCGGCGCCTGGGCGGTAGCCTTCGCCCCGTGCGTATCGCGATCACTGGCTCCCACTCGCTCGGCAAGTCCACCGTGGTCAATGACTGGGTGGCCGCGCATAACGCCTACCTCCGCGAGGAGGAGCCCTACCGGGCGCTCGGGCTCTTCGGCCCCTACGAGATCCTCTTCCGGGACTCCTCCACCCGCCTGCACAACGGCATCCAGCTCTACTACAACATCAGTCGCGTCCATCGCTACGCCACCAGCGCGGCCGACGTCATCTTCGACCGGGCCCCGGTGGACTATCTCGCCTACTCGCAATTCACCGCCGACTGTCACACCACCGATATCGACGACGAGTTCGTGGCGTCGATGGTGCCCGCGGTGCGCGAGTCCCTCGACCATCTCGACATCCTGGCGTTCGTTCCCGGGTCGGAGCGTTGGCCGGTGGAGATGGAAGCCGACGGTATTCGCCCGGTCGATCTCGTCTACCGCGACAGCGTGGACGCGATCTTCAAGCAGATCTACCGCGACGGACGATTCGATGTCATGCCGGCTGAGAACGCCCCCCTGCTGGTCGAACTCGAGGGCCCACGCGAGCAGCGCCTCGAACAGTTGCAGGCGGCAATCATTCAGCGCGGCGGTGCGTGATGGCAGGTGATGCACACATCAGCCGCCGACGTCTGCTGCACCTGGCCGGAGCGGCCGGGGTGGCGAGCGTCGTCGGCAGCGGTGCAATTGCTCGTGCGACTCCCCCGGCATCGGCGGCCCTGCTGTGCCGCGATGCCTGGGGTGCGCGTCCGCCACTGCCGGGCGGGCGGCCGCACACGATCACCCGGATGACGATTCACCACACCGAAGTCGTCCTCGGTGACAACAGCAACATCACCTCGCGGCTTCGCCAGCATCAGCGCTATCACCAGATCGACAAGGGCTGGGTGGACATCGCCTATCACGTGGGCGTCGACCGCGACGGGAACATCTTCGAACTACGCCGCACCGCGATCGCCGGCGATACCGCCACCGACTACGACACCACCGGTCACTTCCTGGTGGTCTGCGAAGGCGATTTCAACGTGGAACAGATCAGCGAGGCACAACTCAACGGCGCCGCACGCGCCTTCGCCTGGGCCACCCAGGAATTCGGCATCA
>Ga0164294_10002433_pt1 | contig 16803 bp, 12 predicted proteins | sample GEODES005metaG_FD_111479 | JGI IMG/M metagenome (GOLD analysis project Ga0164294, IMG submission 111479) | Oligotrophic lake water microbial communities from Sparkling Lake, Wisconsin, USA - GEODES005 metaG | ecosystem: Environmental > Aquatic > Freshwater > Lake | place: USA: Sparkling Lake...
AATAGCGTCTGTAGAACAAACTATTGCTATATTTTTATCTCTGAAAAATTCCCAATCTAACACTGATAGTGATTGTCTAAATTCTTTTTCTTTAAGGATAAGTTCCATAAAAAGAAAATCTTTCAAATCAAATAATACTATGGGCTCAGAAGGAAACCAATTTTCAAGATTTATGGTTATAATACCACTTTCAGCTACTCTATTGATAATTGGGTTAGTCATATAATATACAAACAACCCGACTATATAAACTGTTTAAAGTTGTATAATCGGGTTGGTAAATTTTAATTTTTTGAGTAAACAAAGTTTACGCTATTGCGTTCATTTTTTTAAAAGGTTGTTTACAAAATGTGCTTGTTAGCTTATCAAAAACCAGCTTCTCTTCTATTGTCTTTTATTGTTGCTGCCTTTTTCAATGCTTCAAAACTTCCGTACATAGCATATTGACGCATTTGTTGCGACATAGATTTTTGTTGCTCTTCAATACTATTGTTAAAAGAAGGTAAAGCACCAATTTGGCGAGTTTCAATAAAGAATAAACCAGATTGACCTTCAATAGCAGAAGACACTTTATTAAGATTTTTCTTGTTCAGTGCTGCACCAATAACCTTTGTTTCTGGTCCTAAGTTTGGAATAAACTGTTCAGAAAAACGTAATGTATCAATACTATTGATGGGTTGTTTAAACATGCCTGCAACCGCTTGTAAGTTAGCCGCTGTACCCACTTTACTCATCAATTGAGCAGCTTTTTTCTGGTTACGAACAATTGGTTCTACCATAACACGTGCTACTGCTGCTGATTGTACTCCTTCTTCAAAAGATCCAGTAATAAGGGCTACTATATATTTATCTTTAAAATCAAATGGCTCAGATACAGCACCAACTTTGTTTTCATAAATCCATTTTACAAATGCTCTTGAAGGCATATTGGCTACAGCGTAATCCATTGGTTTGATGTTTTCTGCTGTTCTTTTGGCCAAATTCAATTTGGTAACCTGTGCATCAAATGATTTTGCATCTCTACTTGTACCAGCAAACTGAGTAGCAATAGTTGAAGATAAATCATCTGTTTCTTGGCTAGATACAATTTTTTTACTTAAATAAGCTATTTTATACCCTTCTTCAAAATTCTTCTGGGTCAAAATTTCAATAATATGATAACCAAAATCTGTTTTTACAACCGCACGATCACCAGCTTTATTGTAAAATATATAATCAGCAAATTCTTTAGCCAATGTGCCCATATCCACTGATGAAAAATTATATTCTCCACCTTTTAATTTACTGCCTTCATCATCGCTCAACACAGCTGCAAGTAAACTAAAGTTAGCACCTCCCTTGATAGCTGTAAAAACACTATCAGCACTTTTTTTGGCGGCACTGTCTGTACGCAATGGTTGTCCTGTTTTTCTATCTACTAATCCAATTAAGATATGACGCATTTTAATAGAATCAGGCAATAACTTAGTTTCAAGCTTTTTAGCAACTACATAAGATCCACCATCAACATAAGGTCCATACACTTGGTTATTACCTAGTGCAACCAAACTATCTTTTACATCCTGGGCCAATCTTGATTTCAATACATATCCATCAAAAAATGGAATACCTGAATTATTACGTACTACAAAAGCTTTATTATCTGAAGTAGTATAAAAATCAGCTTTTGCATTGGTCAATTGGTTATACAGTGTGGCAGAATCCTTTGAAGATGGATTTGCATCAAAACTTACATATGCAATAGATTTAGAAGCGGCTTGTTTAAATTCTTCTTTATGTGCGGCAGTATAGGTATTTATATCTGCATCTGAAACCGCTACTGTACTATCAGCTACTAATGCATAAGGAACTTGAATATAGGCAATAGAAGAAAAGCTGCTATTGTCTTGATTAAGTTTTTGAATCAACCATTTTGGAACATAAGTCCCTTGAGCAAATATAGAGTTGTATTTCTCTGAAAGTTGTCTATTAATTAAAGGTTGTATCAATTGGTCATTAATTAATTTAACATCTTCTGGCTTTTTACTTTTTTTGATATTGTTAAACCAATTTCTTGCTTGGTCTATATTATATTGACCAGTTGTTTGATCCGTAAACAATTGTTTAAATTCTTGAGGGGCATAGTCGCTAAACAACAAATCACCCATTTCTTTCGCGGTAAATGAAATACCTAATTTGTTGGTTTCAGCTTGTAGAAGGGTTTCTTGGATATAACCGTTCCAAACAGATTCCATAATGTTTTGAGTCATTTGCTCATTAATTGGGCTTCCTTGTTGGCGATTTGATTCTTCCATCATACGCACTTTCTGGTTGTAATCTTGCACATCAATTTTTACACCATTAATAGAACCTACTGATGTAGTCGATGAACTCGCTCCACCACTTTTTCCAATAAACGCATCTTGAACCAAAAAACCAATTAAACTCAAAGCAATAAAACCTGTTAGAAGTACTGCTGATTTATCACGCAAATGTTGAATAATAGACATAGTTATAAAAAGTAAATGTTATGGGAAAGCAAAAATAGGGGAAATCAATTTATTAACAAACGGTGGATAACCGTGAAACGACTGTTATTTCTAAATATTAGCCGATTTTACTTCATTTATCCACATCTTATTTGTGTATTTCTTTTTAAATAATTTTTCATCTTTACATTATTAACAGTTTGAATGTGAATAAACTATAATAAAGTGGATAACCTTTCGTTTCCATAATTTTTATGTGCATAAATTGGGTTTAAATAAATTTGGTTCGTTTTTTATATTTTACATCATCTGAGATAAATCTTTTTATTCTATTTCTTTCCACACTAATTATTGCCAAAAGATAACATAATTTTATGCAGTAATTGTTATCTACATGCTGTGGATAAAATATTAAAATGCTTTCTGTATTTGATTTATAGTTGATTTACAAATGTGAATTACTGTGAACAACTACAGAAATTGACAAAACAAAATAATATTAGAAAGAGATATCCACTTATCCACAGCCATAATAGTAATAGTTTTCTTTTAAATTAATAATGTATTATAAATACTACAATGGATATGCACACACCATTAATTGAAAAAAGAGGATTTGTAGATTTTCCTATAGATCCAAGTATTGATTTGATTTCTGCTATTGAAACGTTGAAAAAGGAAAAAAATGCGATTATACTCGCACATTATTATCAAACACCTGATATTCAAGATATTTCAGATTATATTGGTGATAGTTTAGGTTTGGCAAGACAAGCCCAGCAAACAAAAGCAGCTATTATTTTATTTGCAGGTGTGCATTTTATGGCAGAAACTGCAAAAATTCTCAACCCCGCTTCAAAGGTGATCATACCCGATTTAAAGGCGGGTTGTTCTTTAAGCGATTCTTGCCCTCCAAACCTTTTTAAAGCCTTTAAAGAGCAATATCCCGACCATCTAGTAGTATCTTATATTAATTGTAGTGCTGGCATTAAAGCTTTAAGTGATGTTATCTGCACGAGTAGCAATGCTGCAGCAATTGTTAACAGCTTCCCACCTGATCAGAAATTAATTTTTGCCCCAGATAAAAACTTAGGGGCTTACATAAATAAGATTACTGGTAAGAACATGGTGTTATGGAATGGTGCTTGTATGGTACATGAAATTTTTAGTGCCGAAAAGTTGTCCCATTTAAAAATTGCTTATCCAAATGCCAAGGTTATTGCACATCCTGAATGTGAAGAAGATGTGTTACAATTAGCCGATTTTATTGGATCTACCACTGAGTTATTAAAATATACTGCCACAGCTGATTGTTATGAATTTATTGTAGTTACTGAAACCGGTATATTACATCAAATGATGAAAAACCATCCTAATAAAATATTTATTCCCGCTCCGCCTTCCAATGCTTGCGCATGTAACGATTGTCCACACATGAAGTTAAATACTTTAGAAAAAGTTTATCTAGCAATAAAATATGAACAACCTGAAATTATACTGCCAGAATCTCTAATGCTATCTGCGAAGGTTCCTATGGATAAAATGTTGGATATTAGTATTAAAGCCGGATTAATTGGTTAATTTTACAAATCGTTTTTAAAATCTTATTATGAAAAAAATTGATACAATCATATTCGATTTAGGGGGTGTTTTAATTGATTGGAATCCATATTATTTCTTTGATACAATTTTTACTTCCGCAGAAGAAAAAAAGTTTTTCTTTGATCATGTTTGTACTCCAGATTGGAATGAAGCTCAAGATGCTGGCAGAACAATTGAAGCTGGAACAAATATATTAATTCAACAATTTCCAGAGCACGAAGTAAATATCAGATTATTTTATGACAAATGGGAGCAGATGCTTAATGGTCCAATTCAGCAAACTGTAGATATATTTAAAGAATTAAAAGAAACGAATCAGTTTAAATTTTATGCACTAACCAATTGGAGTGCTGAATTATTTCCTATTGCTTTACAGAAATATGATTTTTTACATTGGTTTGATGGACGGGTTGTTTCTGGCGAAGAAAATACTAGAAAACCTTACAAAGATATTTATGAAATTATGATTAATCGGTATAATTTAACACCTGAAAGCACATTATTTACAGATGATAATTTACGCAATATTTATCCTGCTCAAGAATTAGGATTGCAAACAATACATTTTCAAAATCCTGTACAATTTAAAAATGCCTTGGCCACTTTTAATATTTTGTAGTTTAATAAAATAATAAAAGAGCTTATTAATTATGTTATAATTTTAGTTATTTTAACAATTGATACGCTGCTAAACTTACGATATATGCTAGTACTGTCATATATAGTAGCTGAATTGTAGGCCATTTCCAGCCGCCAGTTTCACGTTTAACAACTACAAACGTACTCATGCATTGCATGGCAAAAACATAAAAAAGCATTAATGAAATACCTGTAGCCAAATCATATCTTTTTGTACCATCAGGCTTTAATTCTGCAGACATTTTTTCCCTAAGTGTTATTTTCCCTTTTTCTTCTTCTTTGCCAACGCTGTATAAAGTTGCCATTGTGCCTACAAAAACTTCCCTCGCTGCAAAGGAGGTTATTATTGCTATACCTATTTTCCAATCAAATCCTAAAGGTGCTAATACTGGTTCTATCCATTTTCCTGTAATTCCCGCAAATGAATGCTCTAATAATGCTGCATCTTTTTTAATTAATAATGCATCATTATCTCTGGGATATATACTTTTTTCTTTTGCATAAGTTGCTTCTATTTGTTGTCTTTTATCACCCGGACCATAATTACAAAGTACCCATAATACTAGTGAAATGATAATAATCACTTTACCTGCATCAAAAACAAATACACTTGCCTTTTGAAGCATAGTTTGAATAATATTTTTAATTCTTGGTGGTCTATATAAAGGCAGTTCTAAAATAAAAAATGTTTTTTCTTTTATAGTAATGAACACATTAAAGATATAGGCTACCAATAAGCCTGATAATAATCCTAAAGCATACAGTGCCATCATTACTAATCCTTGTATACTAATGACACCTAAAATATATGTTTTGGGAATTACTAAAGCTATAAGCACTGTAAAAATAGGTAATCGAGCACTACAACTCATTAATGGAGTAATGAGAATTGTTAATAAACGTTCTTTTTTATTTTCAATATTTCGAGTAGACATTATTGCAGGAACAGCACAGGCAAAGCCACTTATCATGGGCATTACACTTTTTCCATTCATACCAACCTTCCGCATTACTTTATCACTTAAAAAACTTATGCGTGCCATATAGCCGGTATCTTCCAAAAATGAAAAGATGCCAAATAGTATCATAATTTGTGGAACAAATACAAAAATCCCACTTAAACCCGCAATAAATCCGTTAGTTAAAATATTTGTAAATGCATTTTGTGGTAAATAGGTATTAATTTGACTATTTAACTCTCCAAATATCCATTCAATAGCATTCATTGGATATTCTGCAACTATAAAAACACATTGAAACAACACAAATAATACAAAAAACATGATCACATATCCCCAAACTCGATGTAATAAAATATTGTCAATAATCTCTGTTAATGATTTTCTATCCACCTTTTTCTCCACTACAGTTTGTTGAAGTACATATTTTATTTTAGTATATCTTTTTATAATTTCATCTGCTTGTACTTTTGTATGATTAAAAGCATTTTCTACTTCTATATTCTCAATTTTTTCTTGTTTTTCTGTATCTATTGAAAAAGATTCGTGATTAATCAAATAATGAACGGCTTCATAACTACTAATTAGTGGAAATATTTCTTTTATTTCATCAACTATTTTCTGAGTGTTTTTTTCGATGTCTACAAATCCTTCATAGGTGACTTGTTTATTATTAAGTGAAATAATGGTTGATTTTAATAGATCTATACCTTTATTTTTCCTTGGATTGATTGCAATTACAGGAACTTGTAATAAAGATTCTAATGCCGCAATATCTATAGTTAAACCATTTGATTTTGCAATATCCATCATTGTTAATGCGATAATGACAGGTTTTTTTAGATCTATAATTTGGGATGCATACAAAAGATTTCTTTTCAAATTACTAGCATCCACTACAATAACAATAACATCAAATGATATTGATTCTATTGGATCAAGAATAGCTTTATAAGCAACCCATTCATCAGTTCTTCTTGGATATAAACTATATGAACCTGGTAAATCACATATAGTGACTACATTTTTTTCATCAATTTTAAAATGGCCAATTTTTTTTTCTACTGTTACACCTGGAAAATTTCCAACTTTTTGATTTAATCCTGTAAGAATATTAAAAAGTGAGGATTTGCCACTGTTGGGATTTCCAAGCAAACCAATTTGCATTTCTTTTTCTTCCATTACCCTTCGAAATTAATTCTTTTCAATGCGCTTATGTTACGATTAGAGTAAAACAATTTTTTTTAGGATAAGTTTTGTTTAATATTTAAAAAGAATAAAGGCATTGACAGCTTATACAAATTAATTGCTTAGCATTTTTTATGTTTCCATTGTTGTACGTATTTCAAGGAATGAGCTGTCAGTATGTTTACTGATTTTTATAAATCTTATAATTTCCATATAATTTTTTTATTAATGCTCCGTTAAAAAAGTCATTTTAATCTTTTACCCTTAAAAACGAACTTATGAAAAATGTAGTAAAGTATTTATTTACTGGCTCTATTTTGTCTTTTTTTTTAATGATGTCTACATCTTGTACCAAAAATGACACGCAACTAGGTGGAAATTCTTTTCGACTTGATCCAAATTTAATCCCAAAAACTTTTACCGTAATACTAACTAATAGTGGTGGCGACTATCAGGAAGTTGTTTTGGATATTCAAAAAGTAGAAGTTAAAGAAGATCTTGATTATTCACACAATGATGACGATCAATATGCGGATTCTGATGATAATGCTGATGATCATTTAGCTACATCGGATAGTTTTGGTGTTTGGAAACCAGTACAATTTATTCCTAAAGCTGTTAATGTATTGACTTTAAGAAATGGAGTAGAATCAACTCTAGGTGATGCTGTAATTTATAATCGTGTAAGAAAAGTTAGACTTACATTAGGTACTGAGAATTATATCATTGATCAAAATGGCGACAAACAAGTGTTGGAATTTTCTAATGATGGAGATAAATACATGTATGTCAATTTGCATAGTACAGATATAGATTTTGTTTCTTCTAATGAGAAGCAAATATTGCGTGTTGATTTTAATGTAGATAAATCTATTAAGGAAGACAATGGAAGGTATATTTTATCTCCTTCAGTAAGGCCATATGGGTTAACAAATTTTGGTGAAATTGAAGGTATTGTATCACCTTTTGGTATAAAGGCTAAAGTATCTATTGAAGATGCTTTAGGTAACATAGTAAAAACCACTCCTGAAGCTGATGGTTCATATAAAATTCGTGGCTTACTAGAAGGAGACACCTATATGGTAACTTATGAAGCCTATGGATATCAAAAACAAACCATTTCAAATGTATCCATAATAGCTGGAAAAGAGACATTAATGGATCCAATCACATTAATACAATAATTTTCATTATCGTAAAAAAACGCAATCATAAAACACGATGTTTTTTTAGCATTTGTTTATTATTGATAAGATTACATCGGTTATTAGAATAAAACGAGGTTGTTTCATAACAATGAAATAACCTCGTTTTATTTGTTTTACACAAATTTAAGTTATACATTTTTATAAAAAATAAAGCAGTTGATTTTGGTTATTAACTGTTGTTATATTTAATTATCTTTTTACACATTAGTTTTAATCTAATTACTCTTCTTAATTTTGTAGTATATTCACTAACTACATGAAAAGTATTTTTTTCGTTTTTGCCTTGATACCTTGTTGTTTATATGCACAAAAACTTACTAGAGATGATAAAAAAGTTTTAGAAAATTTAAGTGCTCATATTAGTTATTTAGCTGATGATAGTTTGGAGGGTAGGCGAGCTGGTACCAAAGGTGAAACAATTGCCAATAAGTATATCCAATCACAATTTGAAAAAGCCCAATTAAAGCCGATGGGTGATAACAATGGTTTTTTACAGTCATTTCCAATAAGTGATGGTAAGAATTTTACAAAATCTTCTTTTTTTATAGTAAATGGTGCTGAATTAAAGCCTAATATGGATTATTTCCCGTTTAATAATTCACCTGAATCAAAATTATTAGAATCAACTGTTTCATTGTCTTTATCAGAACCCGGTTCTCCATGGTTTATAAATTGGAATGAAGTGGAAGAACAAAACAAGTCTAATCCCCATTTTGATTACAAAGCTTTTATTACTGAGAAAGCCCTTTTGATTAACAAAAAAGGTGGTACAAGTATTTTATTATACAATGTATCTAAAACCTATATGGATGAATTTGCTTTTACCGGGAAGGACCAGTCTGAGCAATTTGTTATACCGGTTATAGTAATTACTTCAATTGCTAAGAATAAATTTTTTAACGATATAACTGCTTCGAATGATATTAAGTTTAAGATCGTGTATACACAAAATCAACGTATTGCACATAATGTGGTAGGTTATATCGACAATAATGCTGCAAGTACAATTGTATTTGGGGCACATTTTGATCATTTAGGATTTGGAGAAGATGGTAATTCTATGTTACGAACTAAAGAGAAGTTTATCCATAATGGAGCTGATGATAATGCGAGTGGTACAGCAGTTTTAATGGAATTGGCTTCATCAATACGAAAGCAAAAATTAAAATCTTATAATTATCTTTTCATTGCTTTTTCCGGAGAAGAGTTAGGATTATTGGGTTCAAAATATTATACTGATCATCCAACCATTAATTTATCAAACGTAAGTTATATGATAAATATGGATATGGTTGGTAGATTAAATGATAGTACTAAAACAATTACTATTGGTGGTATTGGAACCTCTCCAGCATGGGGAGATATTTTACCATTTAAGAATAAGCAGAATTTAACGATAAAAGTTGATTCAAGTGGAACTGGCCCGAGTGACCATACCTCTTTTTATAGAAAAGATATACCGGTTTTATTCTTCTTTACTGGTTTACATAGTGATTACCATAAGCCTTCTGACGATTTTTCTACTATTAATGTTGAAGGTTCGTTGGCAGTTTTTAACCTTATTAATATAATCTTAAAACGTTCTGATGCAATGCCCAAGTTGGCTTTTACCAAAACAAAGGAACAAACAGTGGGTTCAATTTCAAGATTTACTGTTTCCTTAGGGATTATGCCTGACTACTCTTTTGGAGATAAAGGTGTTAGGGTAGATGGTATAAGTGATGGAAAATTAGCACAAAAAGTGGGAATTATTGCTGGTGATGTAATTGTGAAATTAGGTACTTTTCCAACATCAACAGTTACTTCTTACATGGAAGCTTTGAGTAAATTTAAAAAGGGTGATGCAACAACTGTTTATATTGAAAGAAATAGAAATATTATTGAAATAGCTATCCAATTTTAAATGCTTGTAACAAAATTAGAAACGAATCACTCACTAGTTGAATTTTATGAAGACATCTCATTGTTGGGGTTAATTTCTTTTGCAAAAGGATATAGATTTTGTTGGTTATTGAACAATTACCTTTCATTTGATTTTAAACTTGACACAGATAAGGAAATTGTTTCTATGAAGAAAAATAGGACTTATTATTTTCCTGTATATCATTTTTTCGAACATAATTCATATTGTAATCATTATTTATATGTCAATAAATGTGATGGAGAATACCTTTTACCAGAATTAAAACACTTAGATTATATCTGGATAATAAAAGGAAGTAATAATTTTAATGATATTTTACCTTTAGTTAAATTAATTCCTGAAATTCAATTTTCTGTACCTATAGATTTAAGTCATATTCAAAACAAAGAACAATTAATATTTTAATATGTGGAACGAAGTCGACAATACATTATATCAAAAATTTGAGTTTAAAAACTTTTCTGAAGCATTTGGTTTTATGACTAGGGTGGCTATTGAAGCGGAAAAATTAAATCACCACCCTGTATGGCGTAATGTTTGGAATACTGTTGAAATTTGGCTAAGTACGCATGATGCAGGAAATGTTATTACTGCATTAGATAGAAAATTAGCAGACCAAATTGATCAATTACTTAAGTAAAGTTGGAATTTTTTTAAATTACTTCCACTGCAAATTGTTGCTTATTGGTAATTTTTCCAATAGGTTTACAGAAATTTTCCAGTTGATGTGATTCTAAAATGGCGTAAACTTCATCTAGATAATTCTTATCCACAGCTATTAATAATCCTCCACTAGTTTGAGGGTCAGATAGAAGTAATTTTTTAAATGGATCATTATCAAGAATAGATATTTTTCTTCCATAACTGTCCCAATTTCTTTGGCTTCCGCCTGGAACAGCTTTTTGATTAATATAATCTTGTAAACTATCTGTAATGGTTTTAATATTTTCAAAATGAATGATGGCACTTAGGTTAGCACCTTCTGCCATTTCTGTAAGATGACCAAGTAGTCCAAATCCGGTAACATCTGTCATTGCCGTTACCCCTTTACAATGACCTAAGGCTTCTCCTACTTTATTCAGTTGCATCATTTGATTGGCTGCGATGCCTACATCTTGTGGAAGAAGTATACCTTTTTTTTCTGCTGTAGTTAATATACCAACGCCAAGTGGCTTTGTTAGTAAGAGAATATTTTCCTCTATAGCAGTACTATTTTTCTTAATATCTGCAACGTTTATAATACCATTTACTGATAATCCAAATATAGGTTCAGGTGTATCAATACTATGGCCACCTGCTAGATTTATACCAGCTTCCATACAAATACTTCTTCCTCCTTCAATTACTTTTTGGGCAATTTCAGGGCTTAACACATTTATGGGCCATCCCAATATGGCAATTGCCAAAATGGGTTTTCCTCCCATTGCATACACATCACTTATGGCATTTGCTGCAGCTATTCGTCCAAATTGATAGGGATCATCTACTATGGGCATAAAAAAATCAGTAGTTGAGATTAATGCTGTTCCATTTCCTAAATCTAATATTGCAGCATCATCTTTTGTGTGATTTCCAACCAGTAATTTTTTATTATCAGGATAGCTTTTGTTGGTATGTAAAATTTGTTCTAATATTTCTGGTGAAATTTTACATCCACATCCCGCACCATGAGAATATTGCGTTAATTTAATATCCATTTTGTTTTTTTATCTATAAAATTTTTTGAGCAGAACTGCTACGTTTTGCGAGCTATTGCAATTAGGTGAGGATATTGTCATTTCTTGTTGAAATGATATAGGTCTATTTTTCAACCCTTTTAAATAGAGTTTATCATAATAATGTAACAATATTCTAAAGGATTCTTTAATATTTTTGTCTTCTAGAAATTGTAAAGCGGTTTTAGTTTCAAGTCCTCCAAGACGTTTTTGTATTCTTAGTATTGCTTCTGCCAATTTATTGTGTGGAAGAATACCATATATAGCAATCAAATAGGCAAGTCTTTCTTCAAACGGAATGTCAAAAAAATAGACTTGTTTTGTTCTGAGTTGATTCCATAATGTTAGAGGAATATTTACGAGTCCAATTCTTTGGCTTTCATCTTCCACCCAAATAGGTGTAGTATTAGAAGAAATTGATGATAATGCCAATGCCAATTTATTTTCAAACATTTCTTGTGATGGTTGAGTTGGCATACCAATAGCTCCAAATGCAGAGCCTTTGTGGTTGGCTAAATTTTCAAGATCAATAATATTTTCACCGAGTTTATGTAGTTCCTGAAGCATATCAGTTTTAGCAGATCCAGTATAACCACCAACAATTTGAATTGGATAATCTTGTGTAAATATTTCTAATACCCAATGTCTAAATTTTTTATATCCGCCTTCAATTGTATATACTTTAAAGCCATATAGGTCAAATAACCAAGCTACGGTAGCGCTTCTCATACCACCACGCCAACAATGTATAATTAAAGTATTGATAGATGCATCCGTTGATTTTCTCAAATAACGTTCAATTTCTTCCACCATTTTCCGCATCTTAGGACCAAAAAATTCAAGACCTTTTTTTATAGCGATTTGCCTGCTTTCTTGTTTGTATAGAGTACCAATTATTTTTCTTTCTTCATCAGATAATAGCGGTAAATTATAAGCACCAGGTATATGTGCTTTATTGTACTCAGAAGGACTCCTTACATCAATCAAGAGATGATTGGTTGGTAATGTTAACCAAGTCTCTATTGAAATTTTTGTAATTGACATAAGGTTTTGAAATATTACTTAAAAGTTTTAGACGTATAATTAAAATGCTAAAGTGTTTATTGGGTTTTATTATCAATTAAGGTCAGATATCTGAAAAAAATCTAAATTAAAATATTTCTATCCACAAATTCACATTACATAATTAATACCACTAACCACTAACCACTAACCACTAACCACTAACCATTAACCACTAACCATTAACCACTAACCATTAACCACTAACCATTAACAACTAACCATTAACAACTAACCATTAACAACTAACAACTAACCATTAACCATTAACCACTAACCACTAACCACTAACCACTAACCACTAACCACTAACCACTAACCACTAACCACTAACCACTAACCATTAACCACTAACCATTAACCACTAACCACTAACAACTAACCACTAGTTGTTCATGGAAGAAAGAAATTCGGCATTATCTTTAGTGCCTTTAAAGTTTTTAAGAATTGTTTGCATAGCTTCTTCGCTATTCATACCAGCTAAATGATTTCTCAATACCCACATCCTTTTCAATACTTCTTTGTCTAGCAATAAATCCTCTCTTCTTGTAGAAGAAGATGGTAAATCAATTGCAGGGAAAATACGTTTATTGGCTAATCTGCGCTCTAATTGTAGTTCCATGTTGCCGGTACCTTTGAATTCTTCAAAAATTACTTCATCCATTTTACTTCCTGTATCAATAAGTGCAGTTGCAATTATAGTTAAAGAGCCACCATTTTCAATTTTTCTAGCAGCGCCAAAGAATTGTTTAGGTTTTTGCATTGCATTGGCTTCTACACCACCCGATAATACTTTTCCAGAAGCTGGTGCAACCGTATTATAAGCACGTGCCAATCTTGTTAGAGAATCCAATAGTATAACTACATCATGGCCACATTCTACTAATCTTTTGGCTTTATGAAGTGCTACAGTTGAAACTTTCACGTGTTTTTCAGCTGGTTCATCAAACGTTGAAGCAATTACTTCCGCGTTTACACTTCTTTCCATATCGGTAACTTCTTCAGGTCTTTCATCAATTAATACAATCATCAAATAACATTCTGGATGATTTTCTGCAATCGCGTTGGCAATTTCTTTTAGTAAAACTGTTTTACCTACTTTTGGTTGAGCAACAATTAATCCTCTTTGTCCTTTACCAATTGGTGCAAAAAGATCTATCAATCGCGTTGATATAATATTAGATTTTGTTGCTAATGTGAGTTTCTCGTAAGGGAAAAGCGGCGTAAGGTAATCAAAAGGTACACGATCTCTAACTTCATCAGGTGTTTTGCCGTTAACTGTTTCAACCTTTAGTAATGCAAAATATTTTTCACCTTCTTTTGGAGGTCTTACAGTACCACAAATTGTATCACCCGTTTTTATGCCAAATAATTTAATTTGAGATGGAGACACGTATACATCATCAGGGGACGATAAGTAATTATAATCGCTACTTCTCAAAAATCCATATCCGTCTGGCATCATTTCTAGTACCCCTTCACCAGAAATTAGACCATCAAATTCTATATTAAAATTATCGTTACGCTTTAAATTTATTTTTTTTGTATCTATTATTTCTTCCTCAATAGTTGATTCAGGTTCTTGCGTTTGATTTTCGTCTTCTACTATGATTGGTTTTATATTTTCATTTATAATTGGCTTTTCTTCCAATTCTACATTTTCAACCATAAAATCGGGTATTTCCGCTTGGAATGGTAAATCTTGTTTCTTCTTTACCGTTCTTTTTTCTCTTTTCTTTATTTCAGGTTCAACTACGTTTTCAACAGCAGCACTATTTGTTTCAACTGCTATTGTATCTGTAGATTCTATTATTTGTTGATCTATTGTTACATTTTCTGCAATTGGTTGTACAATAACTTCCGCTTTAGCAGCAGCTGCGGATTTAATTGTTTTTTTAATTTTGGGTTGTGTAGCAACTGGTTCTGCTACTGTTGTAGTAATTTCATCAACGACTTGTTGATTATCTGTAGTCTTTATCTCTTCTTTTAAAATTGGTGCTTCTATTATTGGTAACAATGTATTTTCTGTTTCAACAATAGCGTCTTCAGTACTATTTCCGGTAGTAGTTTTTACAATTCTTTTCCTACGTGGTTTTGGATCTTTATCCGTTGTTTCATTGGCAATTTTACCAGCATTTTGAATTGCTTGTTGATCAAGAATTTTATATATTAAATCTTGTTTATTTAATTTTTTTGCATTTGTGATCTTTAGTTGAGCGGCAACCTTAAGTAATTCAAGATCTAACAGTTCTGTTAATTGTAAAATATCGTACATAAATAGTTAAAATGACAATTTTGATTGTCGGAATAAGATGAGAAAAAATTTGAGTTAGTACAATTGGGAATAAGTGATTAGCGTAGAGATTATTCTATCTTTATATCTAGTAGAAATATAATGCAATTTTAAGCATTATTTTTCAAAATTCAAATACAAATTATATTTTTTATTTTTTGATTTCTAATACTATCCTTCTTTAATTTTGCATTATGTTTAATGATCGTATAAAAATTAAGTCATTACTTGGTATTGAGCCTAATCAACAACAAGTAACAGTAATGGGTTGGGTTAGGACGTTTAGAAATAACCAGTTTATTGCGTTAAATGATGGTTCTACTAATACAAACTTACAGATTGTAGCTACTTTGGGTTCATTTGAAGATACTTTGTTAAAACGTATCACAACCAGTGCAGCTATAAAGGTTATTGGCAAAGTTGTACCATCATTGGGTAAGGGTCAATTAATGGAAGTTATTGCTGATAGTATTGAAATTTTAGGTGATGCTGATGCAGATAAGTATCCATTACAACCCAAAAAACATAGTTTGGAGTTTTTGCGTGAAAAGGCTCATTTACGTTTTAGAACAAATACCTTTTCATCTGTTTTTAGATTGAGACATGCATTAGCTTATGCTGTTCATCAATTTTTTAATGAAAAAGGTTTTGTATATTTTCATACCCCCATTATTACTGCAAGTGATGCAGAAGGTGCCGGCGAAATGTTCAGAGTTACCTCCTTACCCTTAATTAATCCACCTCTAACGGAAGATGGTTTAGTGAATTATAAGGAAGATTTCTTCGGAAAAGGTACGCATTTAACAGTAAGTGGTCAACTGGAAGGTGAATTGGCTGCTACGGCCTTTGGTGAAATCTATACCTTTGGTCCTACTTTTAGGGCAGAGAATTCTAATACAACTCGTCATTTAGCTGAATTTTGGATGATTGAGCCTGAGATGTCTTTTTATGATATTGAGGATAATATGAATTTGGCTGAGGATTTTATTAGATATATCATTCGATATGCAATGGAGCATAATATGGATGATATTATATTTCTTTCCCAACGTTTGGTTGAAGAAGAAGCCCAACTATCAGCAGATAAGCGAAGTGAATTAACTTTATTACAAAAGCTTCAGTTTGTAGTAGATAATGCCTTTGAAAGAATTACCTACACTGAAGCAATAGATATATTATTAGCATCACCTGCTTACAAAAAGAAGAAGTTTACCTATGATATTGCATGGGGAATAGATTTGCAAAGTGAGCATGAAAGATATTTGGTAGAGAAACATTTTAAGAAACCCGTTATTGTCTATAATTATCCTAAAGATATTAAAGCATTTTACATGAGGCAGAATGATGATGGAAAAACTGTTGCTGCAATGGATATTTTAGCACCAGGAATTGGCGAAATAGTGGGTGGATCTCAAAGAGAAGAAAGATTAGATAAGCTTGAGCAAAGAATGACAGAGATGCATATTCCTTTAGATGAATTATGGTGGTATTTAGATACTAGAAGATTTGGTACTGTTCCGCACAGTGGGTTTGGTTTAGGTTTTGAACGTATGGTGCAATTTGTAACCGGTATGAATAATATTCGAGATGTAATTGCTTTCCCTAGAACGCCAAAAAATGCAGAGTTTTAGTTTGATTAATATCGTTTAACAAAAAAGCCGACAAATTTTACTATTGTCGGCTTTATTGTTAAACAATTTATTTTTATTTTCTACCAATTATTTGATTATTGAGGGTATAATATC
>Ga0164294_10002435_pt1 | contig 16788 bp, 14 predicted proteins | sample GEODES005metaG_FD_111479 | JGI IMG/M metagenome (GOLD analysis project Ga0164294, IMG submission 111479) | Oligotrophic lake water microbial communities from Sparkling Lake, Wisconsin, USA - GEODES005 metaG | ecosystem: Environmental > Aquatic > Freshwater > Lake | place: USA: Sparkling Lake...
GTCTACCAGTTCGGTAACGACAACACCTCGACTCCGTACGCTGGCTAATTAGCCAACGCACTGAATCGGTGATTCAGAGAGGCCCCGGGTTCGCCCGGGGCCTCTTCTGTTTCACCACGTGCACCACGGTCGGAGCGGGGGAAAAACAAGCGGGGCCGACCCGAAGGCCGACCCCACTGAAACTAGTGACTACGAGCCGAGCGTACCGAGGTACAGGCCGATCACCTTCGGGTCGTTGAGAAGTTCGCGTCCGGTTCCCGTGTAAGCGTCCTTACCTTGATCAAGCACATAGCCGCGGTCGCAGATCTGAAGACAGCGGCGGGCGTTCTGCTCGACCATGATCGTGGTGACACCCGCCTTGTTGATTTCGGAGACGCGTATGAACGCCTCGTCCTGTCGAACAGGCGAGAGACCGGCACTGGGCTCGTCGAGCAAGAGGACGGTCGGGTCCATCATGAGCGCCCGGCTCATGGCGACCATTTGGCGTTCACCGCCCGACAGCGACCCTGCGCGCTGCTTCAGGCGTTTGCCCAGTTCGGCAAAGATACCCGTCACGAACTCGAGGCGCTCGGCGTAGGCGCCAGGACGCTGGTAGAGGCCCATCTGCAGGTTTTCTTCGATTGTGAGGCTGGGGAACACGTTGTTTGATTGCGGTACGAACCCGACACCGCGCGCGACCAACTGGTTTGCCTTCAAGCCCGTGATGTCATCACCATTGAGGGTGATCGAACCCTCGCGGACCTTCACGAGGCCAAAAATGGCTTTGAGGAATGTTGATTTTCCGGCACCGTTCGGCCCGATGATCCCGATCAGTTCGCCTTTGTTCGCGTAAAGATTGGTGCCGTTGAGGATGTTGACTCCGGGCAGGTACCCGGCATACAGGTCTTTGGTCTCGACGACCGGAACTTCCGTTTTCGCGGCCATTTACTTCTCCTTCGAAATCTTCGGCAGCGTGATGCGTCCAGTGACGGTTCCCAGGTCGATGTCCTGGTGGCTTCCGAGGTAGGCGTCTATCACGGCGGGGTTCTTCATGACTTCATCCGGCGCGCCTTCGGCGACAACTTTGCCTTCGGCCATGACGATGACCCAGTCCGCAATGTGCCGAACCATGTGCATGTCGTGCTCGACAAAGAGAACGGTCATTCCCTGCGCTTTGAGTCCGAGGATGTGCTCCAACAGCGATTCCGTGAGAGCGGGGTTGACGCCGGCCATGGGCTCGTCGAGCATCACGAGTTCGGGGTCGGTCATCAGCGCACGCGCCATTTCGAGCAGCTTGCGTTGTCCACCCGAGAGCGAAGCCGCGAAGTCATCCTTCTTGGTGTCGAGTTTGAATCGCTGCAGAATCTCGAGCGCCTTCTCCTCGATCTCTTTTTCTTTCTTTTTCCAGATGAGCGGAAAGAGGCTCGCGCTGAGTTTCTCGCCCAACTGTTCGGTGCTGCCCAGTTTCATGTTGTCCATGACAGTGAGCAAACCAAGCGCCTTGGTCAGCTGGAACGTCCGGATGAGCCCGCGTCGTGCGACGCGGTAGGCGGAAACGTTGGCGAGCGACTTGCCGTTGAACGACCATTTTCCTTCGTTCGGCTGGTCAAAACCCGTGAGCAGGTTGAAGAACGTGGTCTTTCCGGCGCCATTCGGCCCGATCAGCGCGGTGATCGCGTTGCGGGGGATTTCGACGTGTTCGACATCAACCGCGACGAGACCACCGAACTGACGTCGAACATGATCGGCGATCAGGATGGGGTCCTTTTTCGCGACGCCCGGCTTGATTTCACCGACGTGGAGTCCCGTCGATTTCATAGGGCTGGAGGAGGTGGGCTTACTTGACAAAGGTCAACTCCTTCTTGTTTCCGTAGAGCCCTTGTGGCCGGAAGACCACGAGGAGTACGAGCGCGAAGCCGACGATAATGAACTTGATTTGTGCGGCCTGAATGGTTGTGAATGGCATCAGCCCGACACTCGCCAGAGCGGGGAACAACAGCCCTAGGAACGCTTGGAGCACCCAGAAGATGATGGAACCAGCGAGAGGCCCGAAGACGGTTGCCGCGCCACCAAGAAGTAGCGCAGTCCACAGGAAGAACGTGAGCGACGTGACGTACACACTCGAGTTGACGTTCGTCGAGAAGGCGAGCATCAGACCACCGAGAGCACCGAGCACACCACCGATGATGAGGACCTGCAGCTTGTAGGCAAAGACGTTCTTTCCGAGCGAACGAACGGCGTCCTCGTCTTCACGAATGCCTTTGACGACTCGACCCCACGGAGAGTTGACGAGGCGCCAGACAACAAATATTGCGAGTGCCAAGATGATGATTCCGACGATTCGCAGATACCAGGTGCGCTGGTCGTCGAGGAACGGCGGGAAACCGTAAACACCCTCGGGGATGGGATTGCTCTCGTTGAAGCCACCCGCTCCGACGGTGGGGTTGGTCACTGTTCCGCCGGGACCGTTAAAGCCCGACAGCCCGTCCGCCGAACCGGTGACGGTACCAAAGGCGGAACTCAGCAACATCAGACGAACGATTTCCGCCGCGGCGATCGTCACGATCGCGAGATAGTCACCGCGAAGTCGAAGCGTGGGGATACCGAGGATGAGGGCGAACACGATTGAGGCGATGATTCCCACGAAGGCCGCGAGATACCACGGTAGTCCGAAGGTCAGGATCCCGATCGCGTAACCGTAGGCACCGAGCGCCATGAAGCCCGCCATACCCATGTTGAGCAGACCGCCGTATCCGAAGTGGAGGGCGAGTCCCAACGTCGCCAGAGCGTAGGCGATGGTCGTGGGAGCGAGGATGAACGACGCTGAGGAGAGAAAGATTCCGAGGATGTCCATGAGCTATCCCACCCTTTCTTTTCGTCCGAGGATTCCTTGCGGTCGGAACAGGAGGATTCCGATGAGGACAACGAGCGCTCCGACATATTTAAGGTCCGACGGAATGACCAAACTGGATGCCTCGACGAGAATTCCGACGATGAGCGAACCGACGAGGGCGCCGTAGGCGGTGCCCAAGCCACCGAGGGTTGTCGCCGCAAAGATGAGAAGAAGGATTTGACCGCCCATGTCCCAGCGAATTCCGGGGCGGAAGTAGGCCCACAGGATTCCGGAGAACCCGGCGAGAACCGACCCGATAATCCAGACGATGCGAACCACCCCGTCGACGTCGATTCCCGAGGAGGCGGCAAGACCGGGGTTGTCCGAAATGGCGCGCGTTGCCTTTCCAACCTTCGATCGGTTCAGCCACAGCGCGAACAGGACGATGAGGAGCACAGAGATAGCCATGCTCGCGATGTCGGTCGCGCTCAACGTCACTGAACCGAACAGGGCGAAACGTTCACCGCTCGACCCCGGCAATTGTTCGGTGGTCCCACCGATGAAGAACTGGTAGAGGTACCGAACCCCGAGCGACAGTCCGATCGACACAATCATGAGTTGGACGAGTCCCATACCGCGGCGTCTGAGTGGCGCCCACAGGGCCGCATCTTGACCCCATCCGACCGCCGCGGACAGGACCAGCGCGAGGATGATGGCTAGCCACAGCAGGTCGGCACCCATCAGTGCGACGAGTCCGTAGGTGGCGACGGCCCCAAAGGTGACCAACTCGGCGTGGGCGAAGTTGGAAATTCCGGTTGTTCCGTAAATCAGGGACAGGCCGACCGAGGCCAAGGCCAACATGAGCCCGAAGTTGATTCCCGAGATGAGGCGCTGGACCACCTGATCAAAGATGCTGGTGGTTTTTCGCTCGCCCTGACCAATAAAGAAGTTCATCGTCGTGCGTCCACCGGGTCCGACCGTCACGGTCTGGACGTTGGCTTCGACGAATTCGGTGGCGGGGTTGTCAATGACCGTCACGCCGTCGGGCAATGTCAGTTCGTCCACGGTGACCGTGTAGTCGGTGAGTTTTTCGGGGATACCGACGGTGTATTTGCCCTCGGCGTCGGTGAGCACGGTCGCGGTGAATCCCGCAGGCCCAGTCATCGAGATGCTGACGCCGGGGATACCGACACCCTTGTTTTGGACGTTACCGCTGATTTTGAAGGGCATTTCCGGGTTGACGATGTCCGCGTGCGCGGGGGTTCCGAACGCGAGCACACCGAATGCGAGCAGGAATGCTCCGAGAGCACTGGCGAAACGTGAAACTCGTGATTTCACCGATGAATTGGCCCTCATGTGACCTCCTGCTTGGGCCCGCGGCGACAGCGCCATCGGGAGTTTGGGAAAAAGACAGTGCGATAACTCGCGACTGCGCCGCGAAAAAACCGCCTGCCCCATTATGGCGGGAAACCTGCCCGTTTGGGAACCCGACTACGATAAAAGTGACGAAACCCGATTGTTGAACGCCCACGGTACGAGCGGAAAGGAGCCCGGGATGGCCAGCCACGATCCATTTGGATTTACCGGGCTCACCTACGACGACGTGATGTTGTTGCCCGCTCACACCGATGTGATTCCGAGTGAAGCGAACACTTCGAGCCGATTGACGAAACGCATCGCGTTGTGGGCGCCGATTGTGTCGAGCGCGATGGACACCGTGACAGAAGCCCGCATGGCTATTGGCATGGCGCGTCAGGGTGGAATCGGAATCATTCACCGCAACCTTTCTATCGAGGACCAAACGGCTCAGGTCGATAAGGTCAAGCGCAGCGAATCGGGAATGATTTCCAACCCTGTCACCACGAGTCCTGGTGCCTCCGTGGCCGAGGTTGATCGCCTCTGCGGTCAATTCCGCGTGTCGGGTCTACCCGTCATCGATGAGACCGGCACTCTTCTCGGAATTATTACGAACCGCGACATGCGTTTTGTTCCCCGCGACGCTGCCGAGACCACGCTGGTCAAGGACGTCATGACGCCGATGCCACTCATCACCGGTCACGCGAACATTAGCGATGACGACGCGGTCGCTCTGTTTGCCCAACACAAGATTGAAAAACTGCCCCTCGTCGATGACGCGGGCAAACTCACCGGGCTCATCACGGTGAAGGATTTCGAGAAGAGCGAACAATATCCGAACGCGACGAAGGACGAGGAAGGTCGGCTTCGTGTCGGTGCGGCCATCGGTTTCTTCGGTGACGCGTGGGAACGGGCGTGCGCCCTGCGCGACGTCGGTGTCGATGTCCTCGTGGTCGACACCGCGAATGGGGATTCCGCCGGCGTTCTCGAGATTGTGAAAAAGCTGAAGTCTGACAAATCGTTCGCCCACATCGACGTCATCGGCGGAAATGTCGCAACTGAAGACGGCGCTGCCTCGCTCATCGCGGCGGGTGTCGACGCCGTCAAGGTCGGGGTCGGACCCGGTTCGATCTGCACCACTCGCGTTGTCGCGGGGGTCGGCGTTCCCCAGATCACCGCTATTTATGAAGCTTCCAAGGCAGCGACGAAAGCGGGCGTTCCCGTCATCGCCGACGGCGGATTGCAGTATTCGGGCGATATCGCCAAAGCGCTCGTCGCCGGTGCCGATGTCGTCATGCTCGGGTCGCTTCTCGCGGGTACGGACGAAAGCCCCGGAGATCTCGTTTTCGAAAACGGCAAGCAATTCAAGGAGTATCGCGGAATGGGCTCGCTCGGTGCACTGCAATCCCGCGGCAAGAAGACGTCATATTCGCGGGATCGCTATTTCCAAGCCGACGTTCCCAGCGACGACCAACTCATCGCCGAGGGCATCGAAGGCCGCGTCGCCTATCGCGGCCCGCTGGCGTCGGTGATGTACCAGTTGTTGGGGGGTTTGCGTCAGTCGATGTTTTACACCGGAGCGCGCACCATCACCGACCTCAAGGCGAACGGGAAGTTCGTTCGAATCACCCCCGCCGGTCTCAAGGAATCTCACCCGCACGACATTCAGATGATTGTCGAAGCCCCGAACTACAAGCGTTAGGCGGCCACCATGTCCGATATTGAAATCGGCCGCGCCAAGCGCGGTCGCCGAGCCTATTCATTCGACGACATCGCCGTCGTCCCCAGCAGACGCACGCGTGACCCCGAAGCGGTGAGCACCGCCTGGTCGATCGACGCGCACAAGTTTGAGATTCCGGTTCTTGCCGCACCGATGGATTCGGTCGTGTCGCCGCGCACGGCGATCACCATCGGCAAACTCGGCGGGATTGGGGTACTCAACCTCGAAGGCTTGTGGACGCGCTACGACAAGCCAGAAGCACTCATCGAGCGCATTCGCGAACTCCCCGTCGACATCGCCACGGCGGAAATGCAGAAGATCTACGCCGAGCCGATCAAACCCGAACTCATCGTGCAGCGTCTCGCGGAAATCCGTGACGCGGGTGTCCCAGTCGCCGGGGCACTGAGTCCGCAGCGAACCGCCGAGTTCACCGACACCGTGATGCGCGCTGGCGTTGATCTCTTTGTGATTCGTGGAAACACCGTCAGCGCGGAACACGTGTCGCCGTCGGGCGAGCCGCTCAACCTCAAACAATTCATCTATGAACTCGACGTCCCCGTCATCGTGGGCGGAGCCGCCACGTACACGGCGGCGATCCACCTCATGCGGACCGGAGCGGCCGGCGTGCTCGTTGGTTTCGGTGGCGGTGCTGCCTCCACGACGCGAACCTCACTCGGAGTCGAAGTTCCGATGGCAACGGCCGTCGCGGATGTCGCGGGCGCCCGCCGCGATTACATGGACGAATCGGGAGGGCGTTACGTTCACGTCATTGCGGACGGCGGACTCGGCCTATCGGGCGACATCGTCAAGGCGGTCGCGATGGGTGCCGACGCGGTCATGCTCGGCACGACTCTCGCGCGTGCGACGGACACGCCCGGAAACGGCTGGCACTGGGGTCAAGAGGCTTATCACGCGGATCTGCCGCGCGGCAATCGCGTGTGGGTCGGTCAGATCGGTCCGCTCGCGGAGGTCCTGTTCGGTCCGTCGCGTCACGCGAACGGACAGTCGAACCTGATCGGTGCGTTGCGCCGCGCGATGGCAACAACGGGCTACAGCGACCTGAAGGAGTTCCAGCGGGTCGAGGTCGTCGTTGACCCGACCGCGTAGGTAGCCAGCGATGACGCGTGCATGGTGGGCGATGGCCCGGCGCCCCCGCTGGCTCGCGAGTTTGCTGGCGTGTCTGCTGTTGGCGGGAGTGTTCGGGGGACTGGCGCAGTGGCAAATCCAGCGCGCGGTGGACGAGGCAACGATTGTCGAGGTCGACACCGAGACGCCCATCCCGCTCGAGTCCATCCTGAATCCGGGCGAGGCCATGAAACTGGCCGACGGCGGCCGGCGCATAGTCGTGACCGCAACCTGGGCTCAGGAGAGAGCGGCGGTTCTCGACCGCCGACAAGGCAGCGACAACGGTAGTTGGCTCGTGGTGAACAGCCGAACATCGGACGGGGCGTGCCTGCCGGTGGCGGTGGGGTGGGCGCCCACCATTGATTCGGGCGAGTTCGTGTTTATTGATGATTCGCCCTCGACCCTGGTGGGCCGTCTCGTCCCGAGCGACGATCCGGTCACGGGCGATTACGACCACGGTCGGTTGACCGTGGTGTCGAGCGCCGACCTCGTCAACCGATGGAAATGCGACGCCATCTACGACGCGTTCCTCGTCCTCGACGACGCCCCCGCACCGCTCGAGCACATCCAGTCCGTGAAGCCGTTGCCCCAAGCCGCACTCAATTGGCTGAACATCTTTTACGCGATCGAATGGGTGCTGTTCGCGGGCTTCGCCCTGTACTTCTGGTACCGCCTCGTGAAGGACGCCGTCGAGCGCGAAGCGGACGAGTTGGCTCAGGCACAACCGTAGAATTAGCCCATGGCGATTGTGCGCGAGAAAGCCCTGAAAGCGGAGAAGACGTTTCGCGTCGCCGCCTACATCACGGGCGGAATGCTCTTGTTGTTGACCGCAGAGATGATTCTCAAATACGCGTTCGGCGTAGAAATCGAAGCGGGCGGACCGTTCGGTTTTCTCGCTCTCGTTCCCACCGACACGGTTGTCGCCATCAACATCTCGACCTGGATCCTGATCGTCCACGGTTGGCTCTACGTCGTGTACCTTTTCGCCTGCTTCCAGTTGTGGTCCGCGATGCGCTGGCCCATCACCTATTTCCCCCTCCTCGCACTCGGCGGGGTCGTCCCGTTCTTGTCGTTCATCACCGAGGGACTCGTTCGGCGCACGGTCACCAAGGCTTTTCTGTGACGCATCACCGTCCGGTTCTCGTTGTTGACTTCGGGGCGCAGTACGCGCAACTTATCGCCCGACGTGTTCGTGAGGCCCACGTCTACAGCGAAATCGTTCCGCACACCATCACCGCGGCCGAAGTCGCCGAACGCGAGCCGCTCGCCATCATCCTGTCGGGTGGTCCCTCCAGTGTGTACGAGCCGGGCTCGCCTCAGCTCGACCCCGGCATCGTGGCTCTGGGAATTCCGGTGTTGGGAATTTGCTATGGGTTTCAGGTCATGGCCCAGCAACTCGGCGGCGTAGTCGCGAACACCGGTCTGCGCGAATACGGCGCAACCGAGGCGCGCGTCACCAGCGGTGTGTTGTTCGCGGACCAGCCCGGAACTCAGACCTGTTGGATGAGCCACGGCGACCGAGTTGAAACAGCACCGCCCGGGTTCGCAGTCACCGCCTCCACAGACGCGACCCCTGTCGCCGCTTTCGAGAACTCGGAAACCCGCATGTTCGGAGTGCAGTGGCATCCCGAGGTGGTGCATTCGGATTTCGGTCAGCGCGTGCTCGAAAACTTCTTGTGGAACGGCGCGGGAATCGCCCCCGACTGGACCAGCGGAAATGTGATTGACGAGCAGGTCGCCGCGATTCGCGAACAGGTGGGCGACGACCTCGTCATCTGCGGACTCTCGGGCGGTGTTGACTCAGCGGTCGCCGCCGCGCTCGTGCACAAGGCGGTGGGCGATCAACTCATCTGTGTGTTTGTCGACCACGGGTTGTTGCGCTCTGGCGAGCGCGAACAGGTCGAGCGTGATTTCGTTGCCGCCACCGGGGTTCGACTCGTGACCATCGACGTCGCCGACACCTTTCTCGCTGCACTTGCGGGTGTGACCGACCCCGAGGCAAAGCGGAAAACCATCGGTCGAGAGTTCATCCGCGCTTTTGAAACCGCCGAAGCCGATCTCGTCGCCGAAGCGGCGAACGCGGGCAAAAACGTGCGATTCCTCGTGCAGGGGACGCTCTATCCAGATGTCGTCGAAAGCGGTGGCGGAAGCGGCACCGCAACCATCAAATCCCACCACAACGTCGGCGGACTACCCGATGACCTGCAGTTCGAGCTCGTCGAACCGTTGCGCGAATTGTTCAAGGACGAGGTGCGGGCCATTGGACGTGACCTCGGCCTGCCCGAGCTGATTGTCGGCCGCCAGCCGTTCCCCGGACCGGGACTCGGGATTCGAATCGTGGGCGAAGTGACACTCGAGCGGCTCGAGATCCTGCGCGCCGCCGATGCGATTGTCCGCGCCGAACTAACCGAAGCGGGTCTCGACAGCGACATCTGGCAGTGTCCCGTCGTGTTGTTGGCCGATGTTCGATCGGTCGGAGTGCAGGGGGACGGCCGAACCTACGGACACCCGATCGTTCTTCGACCCGTGTCGAGCGAAGACGCGATGACCGCGGACTGGACTCGAGTTCCGTATGACGTTCTCGCCAAGATTTCGAATCGAATCACCAACGAGGTCAAAGACGTCAACCGCGTTGTTCTCGACATCACCTCGAAGCCGCCCGGCACCATCGAATGGGAATAAGAAAAAGGCGCCGAATAATCGGCGCCTTTTCCGTTGGAGGTTGTTAGTCGTTACCGCGGACGATCGCGATCATGCGCAAGATTTCGAGGTACAGCCAGACGACCGTCACCAGGATTCCGAACGCACCCTGCCACGCGTACACGGCGGGAACACCGCGCTGCGCACCGATTTGAATCGACTCGAAGTCGAGCACGAGCGAGTACGCGGCGAGGAACACGACGACGACACCGATGATAAGCCCCAACGGGATTCCCATGATGTTCGCCGAGCTCAGACCGAATTGCGCCTCACCCGTCACACCCGTGGCGATGAGGATCATGTTCACGATCTGGTAGACGAGGTAGCCGACCATGGCGACGGTCACGATTTTGGTCATGCGCGCCGACGAGCGGAAACGTCCCGAGAGGAACAGGAACAGGGTGAGCCCAATTACGCCGAGCGTCCCGATGACCGCCTGTGTGACAATTCCGTCCCACATTGAGTTGAAGACCATCGAGATGGCGCCGACAAAGATTCCCTGAAGAACCGCATACGCGATGATGAGCCCGGGCGACGGAACCTTCTTGAACGTATTGACGAGTCCGAGGACGAGACCGCCGACAAGACCAACAATCATGACGGGCGGCGAGGCGAACGTCCAACCGACCGCAGCACCGACGAGAAGCACCGCGAAGGCAAGAATCGTCTTGATGATGGTGTCTTCGACGGTCATCCGACCGGTCTGGCCGGGCGTTGCTGCGGGCATGTCATATGCCGCTTGAAGGGTTGCGCTGTCGTCCGGAGCAGATGTCGGAGCCTTCGACGCGTTCGGGCCGTACATCGCTTCGAGTTCTTGACGCGAAACCTGTCCGGGGCGGAAAGCAGCGTTGCGCGAGAAAGCGGGATTGGAATTCATGGACACTCCTTCTAAGTGTTGGTGAACGATATTAAGACTAGGGCGTTTTCCTAAAAATATCCTGTGAACCTAAAGCGACGACCACCACAAATACAACAGCACACCGCCGACGAGCCACACCACACTCGCAATCGCACCGAGGGACATCGCGACCGTGCAGAGGCGCAATCCACCTTCACCCGAGCGCCGGATCTGTTCCCGAGCAAACCACCCGAACGGCAGAGCCATCGGCGACATCAGTGCACCCAGAATGACCGCGAGAATCGCCGTTGGATTGGTGCGGGGTGTCGCACGGGGCTCGGTCACGTCGTCACTCTAACTAACCTCCGAGTCGCTGTCGGTGAGGGCGCGTAAACTCGAACCCACATGTCGAACTCTCCCGCCGCACTCGATCCCGCCGACCCGCTCCTCGATGGGCTGAACCCACAACAGGCCCGCGCGGTGACTCATCGCGGTCCCGCGCTGCTCATCGTCGCCGGCGCGGGCTCGGGCAAGACCGCGGTTCTAACGCGGCGCATTGCACTACTGCTGAAAACGCGCGAGGCCTGGCCGAGCCAAATCCTTGCCATCACGTTCACCAACAAGGCCGCGGCCGAAATGCGTGAGCGGATTGGGATGTACATCGGGGACGAATCTCGCGGGATGTGGATTTCCACGTTTCACTCGGCGTGCGTGCGCATCCTGCGGAACGAAGCCACCCGTTTCGGGTTCCCCGCCGCATTCACGATTTACGACTCGGCCGACTCGAAGTCACTCGTTAAACGGATTCTCAAGGAATTCGAGGCGGACTCGATGGGACTCACCCCCGGCGGAGTGTTGTCCAAGATGTCGCGTCTCAAAAACGAACTGATCGACGTGGACGGATTTGCGAGCCAAGCGAATCCGAAAGACCCGAACGAGATGATGTTCCTCGAAGTGTTTCGGCGGTACACCCAGGAACTTCGCCGCGCCAACGCTTTTGATTTCGATGACCTCATCGGGCAGACGGTGTTCATGTTCCGCGCGTTCCCCGAGGTACGGGCGCTCTACCAGCGCCGCTTCCGGCACGTTTTCGTGGACGAGTATCAAGACACGAACAAGGCCCAATACGAACTGATCCACGAATTGACGAGACCCGTCGCCCCCGAGCACGCCCCTGCCGAAACTCCGCCCGTCTTGTTCAACGAACAGGGCGGAATCGACGCGGCGACGTTGACGGTCGTGGGCGACTCGGATCAATCCATTTACGCGTTTCGCGGCGCCGACATTCGCAACATCCTCGAGTTCCGCCAGGATTTCCCGGGCACCGAGGTGGTGGTGTTGGAGCAGAATTATCGGTCGACCCAAAACATCCTGGATGCGGCCAACGCCGTCATCGGCAACAACTTCGATACGTCGATGAGCAAACGGTTGTTCTCGGATCGAGGTGCGGGCGACCGCATCACCGGTTTCACGGGGGTCACTCAACACGACGAAGCGCAGTTCGTCGCGGACGAAATCGACAACCTGCACAGCGGTGGGATGGCCTACCGCGACATCGCGGTGTTCTACCGAACCAACGCGCAAACCCGCGCGCTGGAAGACGTGCTGATGCGGTCGGCGGTCCCGTATCGACTCATCGGCGGTACCAAGTTTTACGAACGCATGGAAATCAAGGACGTGCTGGCGTATCTCGCTGCCGTCGCCAACCCCGACGATGGATTGGCTCATCGGCGAATTCTCAACACACCGAAACGGGGAATCGGTGACGTCAGCGAATCGGCGATTCAACGTTTCGCTGACGACAATCAGATGTCGTTCCGCGACGCGATGCGGAACATTGATTCGGTGGGCATCGCCGCAAAAGCCACCGCGACAGTTCGCGAGTTTGTCACCATGCTTGACCGCGTGTCGGCCCTGGTTGAAACAGCGAAGGTCGTCGACGTCCTGATGGCGTTACTCGAGGGAACCGGTTATCTCATCCTTCTCAAGGAAAGCCGTGATCCCCAAGAGAACGCCCGCGCCGAAAACGTCGAGGAACTCGTCGGACTCACCCGCGAATTTCAGGTGAAAATGCCCGAAGGAACGCTCATCGACTTCCTCACCGAGGTCGCGTTGTCCTCGGCGGTTGACGACCTCGACGACGAGAGCGGAACCGTCAGTCTGATGACCCTGCACACCGCGAAGGGGCTCGAATTCGACGCGGTGTTCATCACGGGAATCGAAGAGGAAATCCTGCCGCATCGCATTTCCGTGTCTGAAGCGGGCGGGATTCAAGAGGAACGTCGACTGTTCTACGTCGGAATCACCCGAGCCAAAAAGAAACTGCACCTGTCGCTCGCCACCTCGCGCGCGACATTCGGTGAAATCGCGTCGTGCATGCCGAGCCGATTCCTCGCGGAAATCCCGAACGACTTGGTCGACTGGCGCGAATCGGGTCGCCGTTCGCTGTCGCCATCATTCGAGCGCCGCTCGTGGGACGCTCCGGCGAAACCACGAACCGAATGGACGGGTGCCATCACGCGCGAGGTGCGCGATAACTCGGGGATGGAACTCGCCACCGGCGACCGCATTCGTCACGATGATTTCGGGGACGGTCGTGTGCTCGGGGTGACCGGTGATGGCGCCAAACGCATCGCCGAGGTGATGTTTGATGGCGTCGGAAAAAAGAAGCTGCTCATCAAGATTGCGCCGATCGAAAAGCTCTGAACACGACCGTTTTGGGCGGACCGTCACGCGGGTGAGCGGTAGGCTGTAACACGGTCGTGAGGCAATTTGCCCAGACTTTTTCCAGACTTTTGTCGATTGGATGATGGTGGATCTTTACGAGTATCAAGCCCGTGACATGTTCGAAAAGCACGGCGTACCAGTTCTTCAGGGAATCGTCGCCGACACCCCCGAGGAAGCCCGTGCCGCCGCCGCCACAATCGGTGGATTGACGGTTGTCAAAGCCCAGGTCAAGGTCGGCGGACGAGGCAAGGCGGGCGGAGTCAAGGTCGCCAAGACCCCCGACGACGCGTTCGAGGCAGCTAAGGCGATCCTCGGTCTTGACATCAAAGGCCACATCGTCACGCGCGTCATGGTCGCTCAGGGCGCCGCGATTGCTCAGGAATACTATTTTTCGGTGCTGCTCGACCGCGCGAATCGTTCGTACCTGTGCCTGTGTTCCTTTGAAGGCGGGATGGACATCGAACAACTCGCGGTGGAACGCCCCGATGCGCTCGCCCGAATTCAGGTCGACCCCATCGAGGGAATCACCCTGGCCAAGGCGAAGGAAATCGCGATTGCCGCGAAATTCCCCGCGGAATTGGTGGGTAAGGTCGCACCCGTGTTTGTGCAGTTGTACGGCGTCTTCACTGCGGAGGACACGACCCTGGTCGAAGTAAATCCGCTCGTGCTCACCGAAGGCGGTGACATCCTCGCTCTGGACGGCAAGGTGACGCTCGACGCGAACGCCGAATTCCGCCAGCCTGGTCACGCGGCCCTCGAAGACAAAGCGGCGGCTGACCCGCTCGAAGCCAAAGCCAAAGAGCACGACCTCAACTACGTCAAGCTCGACGGCGAGGTCGGAGTCATCGGCAACGGTGCCGGGCTCGTCATGTCGACACTCGACGTGGTTGCCTACGCTGGCGAAAAACACGGTGGCGTGAAACCCGCGAACTTCCTCGACATCGGAGGCGGAGCATCGGCCGAGGTCATGGCCGCCGGCCTGTCCGTCATCCTCGGCGACCCCCAGGTGAAGAGCGTTTTCGTCAACGTGTTCGGGGGCATCACCGCCTGTGACGCGGTTGCCAACGGAATCGTCGCGGCACTCGACATGCTGGGCGACGAAGCAACAAAACCGCTCGTCGTTCGACTCGACGGAAACAGCGTCGAAAAGGGCCGCGAGATCCTCGCTGCTCGTAACCACCCTCTCGTCACTCTGGCGACCACGATGGACGATGGCGCTGACCGCGCCGCCGCTCTGGCAGCGAAGTAAGGAACAGCAGAATGTCTATTTTCCTGAACAAGGATTCGCGCGTGATTGTGCAGGGCATCACCGGCGGCGAGGGCTCGAAGCACACGGCACTCATGTTGAAATCGGGCACGACCGTGGTCGGCGGCGTCAACGCCCGCAAGGCAGGCACGACCGTGGAACACGGCGACGTGACGCTCCCCGTTTTCGGGACTGTCACCGAGGCGATGCACGAGACGGGTGCAAACGTGTCCGTCGTCTTTGTTCCGCCCGCGTTCGCCAAGGATGCCGTCATCGAAGCGATTGACGCAGCGATGCCACTAATTGTGGTCATCACCGAGGGGATTCCGATTCAGGACACCGCCGAGTTTTGGGCGTACGCGTCAACGAAGGGGACGAGCCGAATCATCGGCCCGAACTGCCCCGGAATCATCACGCCGGGCGAGGCGCTCGCGGGAATTACTCCGGCGACGATCACCGGTCCTGGCCCGATTGGGCTGGTTTCCAAGTCGGGAACGCTGACCTACCAAATGATGTTCGAATTGCGCGACATCGGTTTTTCGACCGCCATCGGCATCGGCGGAGACCCGATTGTGGGCACCACTCACATCGATGCCCTCGCCGCATTCGAGGCCGACCCCGACACCAAGGCGATTGTCATGATTGGCGAGATCGGCGGGGACGCTGAAGAGCGCGCCGCAGACTTCATTCGCGACTACGTCACGAAGCCCGTCGTTGGATACGTTGCCGGATTCACCGCGCCCGAGGGTAAGACGATGGGCCACGCCGGCGCCATTGTGTCCGGATCGTCGGGAACGGCCGAGGCGAAGAAAGAAGCACTCGAAGCCGCGGGCGTTCGCGTCGGCAAAACCCCGAGCGAAACCGCGCAACTCATGCGCGAGGTTATCGCGGCCCTGTAACGTGCCTCGCGGGCTCGTCGCACTCTTCGCGCTTCTCGAGGCGTTTCGGGTGGTGGCGATTGGGCTGCTCGGTCCGTTTCTCTTCGGCATCCTCGCCTGGGTCTCACTCTCGGGCTTCACAACCACACCCCTCGGTTTGTGGCAATTGTCCGTCCAGGTGTGGGCGCTGGGGCACGGAGTTCCACTCGACGTGTCCTTGGGCGGGTCGTCCGCAATTCTGACCGGCGAACTCGGGTCGTTCTCGTTGTCGCTCGCCCCGTTCCTGTTCGCCATCATCACCGCCGTGCTTGGTCGTCGCGCAGGTCGCCGGTTGCCCGAGTCGAGTGAAGCGACCTTCATCATCGGTGTACTCGTGGCGGGGGTCGCGGGCTTCGCCGCTCTCGCTCTGGTGTCGGCACGCACGGAAACGGTGGACTTTGACGTTGTCGCGGGCGCTCTGCGGGTCGTCGCGCCGTTCGTGCTCGGGCTGGTCATGGGATGGCGGCCGTGGTTGGACGGGCGAACGTCACGGAACTCTGTTGTGTTTGTGTTGGACCGATGGCGTGACGAGATCGGCGTCGCATCGCGCATCGCGGGGTTCACAATCGCTGGTGTCGTGGCCATCGCGGGCGCGACTCTTGCGGTCTTGGTGCTTACCGGCTACGCGACGGTGGTGTCGTTGTACGAGTCCCTTCACACCGGAATTCTGGGCGGATTTGTCCTCACGGCTGCGCAAATGGCGTTCATACCTGTCGCCGTTGTCTGGATGGTTTCGTGGATCGCCGGCCCGGGCTTCGCCATCGGCTCGGGAGCCGTGGTGTCGCCGTTCGCGACGACCGTCGGGGCCGTTCCCGCGATACCGCTATTGGGAATCATTCCCGAATCGACTGTGGTCGGCGGATGGGTGACCATCATCCCCGGCCTCATTGCCCTGATTGCGGCGGTCAGGTTCTCGGGTTGGGTCAGTTCCCGCGACCGCGTATTCAACCCGGGAAGTCTGGCGGACATGGGCCGACTAGCCTTTACCGCGGCGGCGGCGGCGGCAATCGTTGGGCTGACGACCGTGGTCGTCGGGTCCTACGCCTCGGGTTCCGCGGGCGGCGGTCGTTTCGCTCTAGTCGGCATCGACCCGGTGTTCGTCGCCCTTGTGTTGGCGGGGGGCGTGTTGGCGGGTTCGTTCATCGGATTGTTCGCGGGCAAAATTGTCGGTGAGTCCACGGCCAAACGCGCGGACGGCAATGCGCCAACCCCGTCTCGGTAAACTGGGCAAATGTTGCGAACCGTAGTACTCATCTCGGGTCACGGGTCGAACCTGCGAGCTTTTCTCGGTGCGTGTGCCGACGGAACCGTTCCCGCGACCGTGGTCGCCGTTGGCGCCGACTCGGA
>Ga0164294_10002438_pt1 | contig 16781 bp, 12 predicted proteins | sample GEODES005metaG_FD_111479 | JGI IMG/M metagenome (GOLD analysis project Ga0164294, IMG submission 111479) | Oligotrophic lake water microbial communities from Sparkling Lake, Wisconsin, USA - GEODES005 metaG | ecosystem: Environmental > Aquatic > Freshwater > Lake | place: USA: Sparkling Lake...
CTTAGCATGGTATCTCGGCACCTTTGCGCTCGCTGTGCCTATTGGGGTTTATTATCGCTGGATGGAGGAGCGTCTTGCGCTGCTCTGGCGTGAGTGGTTGGCGCAGCACTTGATCAAGCGTTACTTCAATAATCGCGCTTATTACAGGCTTCGTGGCTCACCCAGCATCGATAATCCAGATCAGCGAATCAGTGAAGATGCACGAAACTTCAGCATTAGCTCACTGTCGTTCATGCTGATAGCGCTGAATTCTTTGGTGACTCTCATTGCCTTTATCGGAGTGCTCTGGGTCATCTCAAGCACGCTCGTTGGTCTGCTCTTAGTCTACGCCGCGGCTGGAACAATGATTAGCATCCTGATTGGTCGCAGACTGGTCGGATTGCATTTTCATCAGTATCAAAATGAGGCAAACTTCCGGTATGGCTTGGTCCGTGTCAGGGATAATGCCGAGTCCATTGCCTTTTACCGAGGTGAAAAGCGAGAGCACCTAGATTTGGTCAAGCGTCTCACCGCTGTTGTTTTGAATTGGCGTGGTGTCATCCTGTGGAATCGTAACCTTGGTTTCTTCACGAATAGCTACAACTATGCAGCGCTTGTGCTGCCAGTACTCATTGTTGCGCCCATGTTTATGCGGGGGAAGGTAGAGTTTGGCGTGGTGACACAGGCGGCAGGTGCTTTTGCTCAGGTGCTTGCGGCTGTCTCATTGGTCATCACTCAATTTGGTGGATTGAGCGATTACCTTGCAGGTGTGCAGCGGCTAGGTAGCCTTTGGGACTGTCTCGATGAACATGATGCAGAAGAGGAACGCATCTCCCGTGAATCCACACAGCAGGTGGATGACGATAGCCGAGTCGTAAAACTGGACAAGTTGACTGTGCGCACTCCCGGGGTGGAGGCCCACGTCTTAGTGAATGAATTAACTTTCGTGATCATGCGCAAGCAAAGTTTGCTCATCATGGGTGCCAGTGGAACGGGGAAAAGTTCTGTATTACGCACCATTGCCGGACTTTGGTATGGTGGTAGCGGCTTGCTGGAAAGACCTGCCTTAAATGACCTGATGTTCCTTCCTCAGCGTCCTTACATGGTTGAAGGATCGCTGCGTGATCAGTTGCTCTATCCGCACTCTTTGCATGGCGTTACGGATGATGAATTACGAGCGGCAGTTGAACATGTGAATCTGGCAGACGTGTTTGCCCGTGTTGAAGGCGACTTGGAACGTTTGTTAGACTGGACGAACGTGTTGTCTCTTGGTGAGCAGCAGCGGGTGGCCTTTGCGCGGTTATTTTTGAGATTGCCCAAGTTTGCCTTTCTCGATGAAGCTACAAGTGCACTCGATGAAGATAATCAAGACCATCTATACACTTTGCTCAAGAAATCTGGCATTGGCTTCATCAGTGTAGGGCACAGGAGAACATTGACTCAGTATCATGATCGAGTGCTTATTTTAGACCGCTCAGGAAGTTGGGAGCTTAAAAAAGCGGATTCGTGACATGCCGCATTGTTAGCCGTCTCTAACAGGGACCTGTTTCTAACCATCTGCATAGCCTTGTGTGATGAGGAGAGACTAGAACCTTTTTATTATCCCCATACTTAAAATGCGCAGTCTGTGAATGGTCTTCATAGCCATTTGCAGACGGTAAATAGGTCGGGTCCCCGGATTGGTCTAAGCGAGGATGATGGGAGCTTCCGGGGATTGGTTGTTGGCACTTTTGAGTTTTTCTGCTTCCAGGCGAGCGATGGTGAGTTGAGCTTTGTTGAGCTTAAATTCACGATCCATTGCGGCTAGGCGTTGTCTTTCTACAGTCAGGGCAGCTTCGCTGGCTTGCTGTGCTGCGAGAGCTGTGGCTAGATCGGCTTCTAATTTAGCCTTAGCTTTGATCTCTGAATCTGAATCGAAAGGTTTTAAGTTGGCTAGTTCTTCTTTGGCTTTGTCTAGCTGTTCTAGGAGAGTTGTCTTTACCTTTTCCAATTCGTTCGCACGGCGGCGTTCGTTACCCGCCAGAGTCTCGGCAGTTTTCATGGACTCTTTGATACGCATGGCTTCGGAGTCGGGGAGCTGCGTTGCAGGTGTGATGGCTGACAATTTGAGTCGAGCGACTTCTTCACGGCTGCGTGAGAGTTCGTTTTGGACTTCGATCATCTTGGCTTCAGCATTCAGGAGGGCTTTGAAACCGTCTTCAGAACGTTGGATCTGCGCACTGAGCTCTCGTGATTTGCGCTGCTCTTCGGCCAGTTGACTTTGGGCTTTGGTCACATCTGCCAGAGGAACTAGGCCAACAAGCATGGCTTTGGCATCTGCTCGGATTTTTGAGGTGTTGTTTTCAGCGGTTTCCGCACACTCTTTGGCTTCTTTGATTTTGTCTTCCAGTGTTTTGCTGCGATTGCGCTCAAACTGAAGCTCGGTATTGGCTGTGACTGGTTTCTTTTTCTTTGAGCATAGCCACCACCCTAATAGAAAGAAGACAAGTGCTGTGATCGCGACTGCGATAGGCAACTGGGTGAGAAATGGTAATGCGCCTTCAGTCATGGTTTGTAATAAGTTTGTGTGATGTGTGGGTGATTATTGAAAGCGAGCTTTGCTGCTGCTAAATACTAAGCCTAGTTTCATCACAGGCGGCCTTTCGATCACGCGATGCGTTTTAGCAACTTGCATTTCTAATGTAAGTTCTCAGGCGGTCTATCCGCGATGCACTAGGATCTCCCAAATTCCAGTCACGTGTTCCCAGCGGCGTATGGCGACGTCTATCAGGAAAAGCAGGAGCATGGCAACGATGATGGACGGCCATATCTCGACGTATTGAACTGCTTTCGTGGTGCTTAGATCGGGTAATTGGCCGGCTTTGAGCATCGTGCCACCAGTGAGGTGGGTGGCTTCGGTTAGCAGGGCTTCATTGACGGTGCCAAGGCTGGCTTCCGAGCTGGGATTATGCACGATGCCTGCGGAGACCATCTCGGCGCCGCTCTGCGCGCGGATGAGGTACACTCCTGACTGATTGGGCTGGAAGCTGCCCTCATACAGGCCGGGGCCACTTTGACCAAGCGTGATTTTTTGTACCGATTTCAGAGGCGCGCCGAGTGCATCTGCGGCGACGAAGAAGATTTCGGCTTCAACGCGTGCATCGTTGGCACGGGTGCCGGCGTCTTCCTGGAGATCCACGCGGAGAAGGGTTGCATCTCCCTGCATTTGCGTGGCTAGATCCATGTGGCGGCCTTGGGGTGGGCGTGCGGTCTCACGCAAGACTTGGGACCAAAAGCGGCTGAAGCCTGGCCAGCGCGTGATCCACAGAGAACCCCAGCGGCTTTTAGCATCACTGGTAAAAGCGGTGACTTTGCCCAAGCCGAATCGCCAATGGGCTAGCAGGGGATCGCCGAGATCGGTGACCAGAGGGATCTGGGCGGTGGCTTTGCGCAGGGTTTTCACATAACCCAGCAGGGCTGGGGATTCCCATTTTTCAAAGCCTGCCAGCATGGGATGCTTTTCGACAAACTCGGGTGTGAAGGGCTCTTCCCGTATCATGCGGCCGGTATGCATCAGTGTGTCCTGGGTGAAAATCCGCGTCATGGTGCTGGCGTCCATCGTGCTGTAGGATTGTCCGCCACCGGCACTGGCAATGGCTTGTAAAAGGGCTACGTGGGACCCTTCACCGATTGAGACGGTGGAGATCGTCATACCTTCGCCGCGGCACTGGGAGGCTAAGGCTTCATAGCCGCCTCCAGAGGTCTGTCCATCGGTCAGGATAATCATGTGTTTGACCTTGGCTTTCACGCGTTGCAGAGCGGTGCGGGCTTGTTCAAAGGCGGGCTGTAAATTGGTTCCACCTCCAGAGGCCACAGCTGAGATCTGTCCAGCAACGGCAGCGATAGAGGTCAGTCGTGTCATCGGGACGACGACGTGCGCCTCGCTATCAAAAGCATAGATGCCGATGAAATCATTGCGCCCGAGCACCTCGGCTGTTGCGATGGTGGCGCTCTTGGCCATCTCTAGTTTTTCCCCCGCCATGGAGCCGGAGCGGTCGATGATGAGGGCAACAGCAGCGCTTTGCTTTTCCTCTTCATCGGGTGACTTCAATCTCACAGGTAGGAGTTCTTCAATCGGGGTGTGGTAATAACCACCGACACCAAAGCTCTGTGGGCCGCCGAGCATGATGAGTCCGCCGCCGAGTTTATCCACGTAGTCACGCATGGCGTTCATGGTCGGTTCGCCGAGTTGGTGGGCTGGCACGTCACTGAGGATGATGCCGTCGTAACCTGCCAGTTGATCCAAGCCGCTGGGGATATTGCCTGGTTGGCGCAGCTCCAGTTGGACGCCTTCCTTTTCCATGGCTTGCATGAGGTATTGCCCTTCAATAGCATCGCTCTCGATGTACAGGAGTCGCAACTTCCCGCGCACATCCACAAGCGCTAAGGCATCATTATTGGCGGGTAAAGTATCCTCTTTTACGCCTTCCAGAACTGCTCGGTACTTGTAAATGTTCCGTGAGGTCGGAGAACGTGTGAAGGTCTCTGTTCGAATGATTCCGGGTTTCAGGTAAATGGCACGTTGATCGACTTGGACCCCGTTTTCATAGAGTTTTAGCATGCCTTGTGCTTCGAGCGTGGATTCAATCTGTGCGCTAAGCTTGAGTGTGGCGCCTTCATTCAGTCGTGACCGATTGGGCACTAGATCTAGAACTCGCGCATCAGGTTTTCGGGAGCCTGCGACAGGGATGGCGTGGAGTTTGGCGTTTGAGACGGAAGCTTCTCTTGCGGCTTCCAGTAGGCTGCCTCGTGTCTCCTGACCATCACCAATGATGACCAGGTCGCGGCTAGTCCCGGCGGGAAAGAGTGCCAAGGCGTATTCCACGGCAGCACTGTACTGGCTGTCACTCCCGTGGCTGGTCTGCCATTCTTTGGATTGCTCAGGCGTTGGCGGCACTTCTGAGGAGAAAAGTTGGGGTTGATCACCGATCCTTACCATGAAGGTCTCTGCATGACTGCCGATTTTGAGTTGTAAGGTTTGCGCAGCTTTAAGGGCTTTCTCCAGGCCCTCCGTTCCCATGCTTTGACTGGTATCCACAAGGATGCCCAGAGCTTTTTTACCTGTTTGTGAAACGCGTGCAGGGCCTGCCAGTGCCGCTAAAATAAGAAGAACGATCAAGGCGCGTACGACAAGTAGCAAGCGCTTACGCAATCCCTCCATCGGGTGTGCTGAAGCATGTTCAAACCACAGCAGCAGCGCAAAGGCAGGCAGCGCCAGCAGTAGCAGTTTTGGTGAGGCCCAGTCCATCAGTGTGTGGCGGACTTCATCACGCCAGAGTCCAAGTGCAACTGGGATTCTTGAGAGATGTTGATGTGAAAGGATCCGAGCAGCCTTTTCTTGCCAAAAGTTGAGGACTCAGCTTTGATGCCAAATGGTGTCTGCCATTCGTCTATTCATCAGCAGTGTCCAGAAGGAGTTCTCCGTCGAGCGCATCGCTCTGCGGGATTACTCGCGTGGAGATGTTTTGATGAAGCGTTTCTTCGACCGGTTTCTTTTGGAGGACTCGCTTTATCTGAGGCTGCTCAATAAGTCGAAGTTTGATGCAACCATCGAGCGGGCAGGCCCTCGAAAAGGCGGTCAATGGGAGGTTCTGAAGTAACTTGGACATGGCCGTTTCTCCTTCTTCTCTTTGGCTTCAAACAGGGCTGGCTCTATTCGTGGTGATTATCGGGGTGTTTTTGCATTTAAAGTGGCATCCGCTACGGCGGCATTTTTCAGATGCCTGGGATTTAATGATGGGCATGCCCTGGCTGACGTTTTTGAGTGCGTCTTTGATGTTGTTAGCAGAATTGACAGGGGAGGGCTGGGTAAGGCCAGTTTGGTCATTTAATGAGTTGCTGGTTTGGCGGGATGTAGCTCAGCCGCTACTTTTGGAGGCTTTGTTAGAAGAAGCACGGATGATGCATGGTCTCTTACCTGTCTGGCCTGTGGCGTTATTTTTACCCTTGGCTTTGCTGCTGTTGAATTGGCGGGTGATTCGGTTTCCCTATCGCTATGGACCGCGCAGACAGCAATCTTTCGAACGCTGGTTGCTCACGGTAGGCATGGTATTGTGTTGGGGGTGGGTGCTTTTAGAGATGGCGCATGCTTCACGTTCTATTCCGGAGTGGTTAGAGACTTTGCGGCTGGCTCTACGGGCCGTTTTCAGCTCTGTGACGATGGCTTTAACCCAAGTGATGCTCATTCGCATCGTCATCGCCTGGGAGGAGCCAGAACATACGGATGATCAAAAAGACATCGGTCTAGCTGCCGAGCATACCTTTGCACGCTGGCGCAGTTTGATGGGGCTTGCTGCGCTGGATCTGCTATGGTTGATGCTGATCCAGACTCAGGAGAGCCATGGAGGGCTATCCCGCTGGTTACTCATCGAGTCGATGTTGCTTTTCCTAGCCATGCCGGCGGCTGTGGCTTGTGTGTCGGGTTCGATGCTGGACCAAGGTGCCACGGCCATGCGGACTCTCGGCCGTGCTTTTCTGCCTCTGCTCGGCATGACGGTGACGGTTGTTCTGCTGCTGATGCTGACTCGTTATGCCAGTGCTTTGATCCAGGGGATCACGGGTCCTGGGTCTTGGCTGACCCTTGTCTTGCTGCCCTTGCACGCTTTGGTGCTTGCCACAGTGCGTAACTGGGTGTTTCTAGCCTGTGTGTTCACCCTTCTCCGCCATGGTTTTAAACCGTCCACTCAGGACGTGACGATTGATTTAGCATGATTCCTGGAAGCGCCCAATCCTCTGCTGAAATCGCCCAGCGTGCGAAGTCGAATCTTGCCCTTGCTCTAGCATGCCTACCCGATGAACGGCGGCGTGACATGATCTCCTTTTATGCTTTTTGCCGCGTCGCCGATGACATCGCGGATACGCCAACGCTGAGTGAGGATGCAAAGGAAACGCAATTGGCCGGGTGGAAGAAGTGTGTTCTGAACTGTGAGGCATCTGGGCATCCTGTGTTAGATGAGGTGATCGAACTGCCGGGTAAATACGGATTTCCTAGTGGATGGCTGGCTGAGATTATCGACGGAGTGGCAAGTGACATCGCTCATGTGCGCTACGAGACCTTTGATGAATTGCTGGCCTATTGCTACAAGGTGGCCTCTGTCGTCGGACTCGTCAGCGTGCATATTTTTGGTCATCGGAACGCCATGGCGCGTGAGTATGCTCTTCAGCTTGGCTATGCGCTGCAACTGACCAATATCATCCGTGATGTGGGAGAGGATGCGCGAGAGACCGGTCGGATTTATTTGCCTCTGGAGGATCTAAAAAAGTTCCATGTGACTGAAGAGGAGATCCTCAAGGGTCGGCATAATCAGCGCTTCATTCAACTCATGGACTTTCAGTATCAGAGAGCCCGAAGTTACTACAAAGCCGCCGCTCGTTTGCTGCCTAATGAGGATGTGGATAGCCTGCTGGCCTCTGAAATGATGGGGCAGGTCTATTCGGAGATTTTAGAGAAGTTGAAACGCAAACGTTACCCCGTTTTCGCTGAGCGCTGTCGTTTATCTAAACTGCGGAAAGGTTGGATTCTTGTGACCTATCTTGTGCGTGGATGGTTTGCCAAAAGGCGCTTGGCGGTTGCTGAAAGCCTATCGCCATCAATTGGATGCTGATGTCTGTTTTGATCTGATGCTTGATCCGCTCCAACTCCTCAGCGCTTATTGCGAAGGTGCCTTTCCGATGGGGGAAGAAGATGGCACGGTATCATGGTTTCGACCGCCTTATCGCGGTATTTTGCCCGTGCAGGAGTTTCATGTGCCAGTGCGTTTTCAGCGCTATCTGAAATCGCATCCTTTCGAGGTTCGCTGGAATACGGCTTTTGGAGATGTCATGCGCGGTTGCGCAGATCGTGAAGAGACCTGGATCACTGACGCGATTCTAGACACGTATCAGGAGCTACACCGTCTAGGCTTTGCGCATAGTGCTGAAGTTTGGCGTGACCGAAAGTTAGTCGGCGGTGTTTACGGTGTGGCTATCGGTGGTGCGTTTTTTGGGGAGAGTATGTTCAGTCGTGAAACCCAAGCTTCCAAGGTCGCTCTAACACATCTGCAATGGCGTCTCAAAGAGCGTGGATTCATCCTGCATGACACGCAGTGGACGACGACTCATCTGGCCAGTTTTGGGGGTCATGAGATCCCGTGCCCACAATATCTGGAGTTACTGAGCCAGGCCATCACGCTGCCAGCTCGTTTTGATGAGCGGCCACTCGGTGCCGACATCGTGTTTCGCTGAATTTAGCGCCACTCATGGCGTGGATAGCGTCCGCGTAATTGAGTCCGAACGGCGGGGTAACTCTCACGCCAGAAGCGCCCAAGATCACTGGTGGTCTGGATGGGTCGCTGAGCTGGAGAAAGTAGATGCACGGTGACGGTGATGCGGCCACTAGCTACTTTCGGATTCTCATTCACATCGTAGAGTTGCTGTAGCACCACGCTGACACTTGGCGGCTGTTTTTCGTCATAGACGATGCGGGCGGTCTTGCCGTTTTTTAAATTCAGACGCTCAGGCGCGTAGCGTTCTAAAAGATCCCGCTGAGCGTGGCTAAGCCACTGATGCAGGGCAGGGAAGACGTCTTTATCCTTCAGTTGGCGGTAAGCCGTGGCGCCATGGCAAACTTGCTCGATGATGATGCGACGATCCTCCTCACCAATGGCTGGAATCTCGATGTCTGGCATCCATTTAGATAGGCAATTCACGCGCGTGATCCACTGCTCCACACGTTCATTCCAGAGCGTGAGTTGCAGGCGTCCGGCCACGACTTCGTCGGCTAAAAGAGTGGCGGCAGTGCCTTCATCGGGCTCGCCTTTTTCTCGGCTGCTCAGCACCAGACTGCGGAAGCGGATTTCTTCTAGATTCATCACTCGGCGATTGATGGCATCATACTGTGCACGCATTGCCACGGTGAAGTCGGATGGGAAAAGCTCACGCAACCATTCTTCCTCGACACGTGTGACGAGATTCATGTGAACGGTCAGCGCTTTTCCCTGCACCTCCGTGATCTCTGAAGCGATGAGCAATCGTGGGGCTTTGATGTGTGCATCCTTGCCCAAGTGCCCCGTGTAGCCACCCGCTACGCGGTAAATGCGGCTGCCACTGCTGGTCTCCACGCCAAGGTGATCACTGAAGGCGGCTAACAATGTTTTTGCCAATGCCTCAGGCTCTGCGACTTCATCATTGACCGTCAGGCCAGCACGCTGAGCTAGACGGAGAAATTGATCATAGCTGCGGCCAGCTTCCCGTGAAGCCATGGCATGAACATTCAAAGGCACGCAGGCCTGCGGATCAAAATTCAACGCATGAGCACGGATGAAGGCGCGTAGCAAAGCTTGAAATTCACTGATGTCATGCGCCTCCCAAAATTCTTCGTTTTTAAAAGAAGAACTATTGCGCCCCACCATGAGAATCTCGCGTCCCTGAGCCAGAGCTGCGCAGAGAGCGGCCTCACGCACACAGCCATTGTCAGAGGCAGCTAGCAGCATTCTGGCAAAGCGTGGATGCGTTGGAAAGGCAGACATTTTCATGCCTGTGGCGGTGAGCTTTGCCTCCTTACCTGAAATGGCGCCGAGGTCACGCAGCAGGCTTTCCGCCCGCTTCAAAGCTGCTTCGGCAGGCCGCTCGAACCAATCGATTTTTAACCGTGCTTTGTCAGAAGCCACATGCAGAGCTAAAACGGCTTCACTGAGCTCTAGACGCTGGATTTCTGGCAGTTCGCTTTCCGCGCGGTGCATCTGATCACGCTCGGCCCAGAGTCGCACCGCGATGCCTGGACCGAGACGGCCGGCGCGACCAGCTCGCTGCTCGGCACTGGCTCGGCTGATTTTTTGCACCGTGAGTGTATTGATGCCGCGACGCGGATCATAGCTGGCGATTCTTGCCTGGCCCGCATCCACGACGGCGCGTACGCCTTCGATGGTGAGGGACGTCTCCGCCACATTGGTGCTGACAATGATCTTGGCCTGTTCTCCTGGAGTGACCGCTGCATCTTGATCTTGGGGCGTCATTTCACCATGCAGAGACACAATACGCCGACCTTTGCTGCAGCTGCGGCCTTGCAGTGCCGTGATGGTTTTGCGGATCTCAAAGGCCCCTGGCATGAAGACTAAAATATCACCCGCGCTGCCTAGCTCGGAGGTGAGAGCTTCGCAGGCACGCGCTGTCTGATCCCAAATGGGTTCAATCTCATTCGTGCGCGCATTGCGGATAGGGGCCTGATAGCGGACCTCGACTGGGTAAGTTCGACCCTCGGATTCGAGAAGCTTTACAGGCTGCATGAAATCGCCCAATGGTCCAGGCACGAGGGTCGCTGACATGACGATGATTTTTAAATCAGGCCGCCGTGTGCGCTGCAGCGCCAGTGCCCAGGCTAAAACGAGATCGCCGTCTAGGTGACGCTCATGAAATTCATCGATCACGATGCAGCCCACTTTGGCCAGTTCGGGGTCCTCCATGAGCTGGCGCAGCATCACGCCTTCCGTCACATAGATGAGCCGCGTTTCCCGAGATGTGACATTATCAAAACGGACCTGATAACCCACCTCCGCCCCCAATTTTGAGTCCCGTTCCTTGGCGACGCGTTGAGCCAACATGCGCGCGGCGATGCGCCGCGGTTGCAGAACAATGCAGCGCTGGGCTTCTCTAAGAATGCCTGAATCCAGCACAAACTGCGGCACCTGGGTGGATTTCCCGGAGCCTGTTGGTGCTTTGACCAGCAGATTCATCGTTGTCGCAGACGTCAGTGCCTGAATGACGGAGTCACGAATCTCAAAAATGGGTAGTTTAGCTGGAGCTGGCATGGGCAGCCTCCTTTCCGCTCAGGGAGGGGGAAGGTCAAGCTGCCGATCATGCATCACAGGGCTTGTCGCTCAGACCGGTCTGTGCCATGTCTGCGTCTCTCCCGATGTCCACCCAATCAGCGACCCGCCGCACCTTTCACAATGAGTTGTGGAGATCTCTGCCCTCAGGGGTGCTGGATTCGCTATCATCTACGCTGGGGATGCTCATCGCTGTGCGGGTGTTTGATCTTGGGCATGTGGAGAAGTCGATCTTTCTCAGTGCGACGAGCGGTGGTTTGATCACCAGTTTGTTTGTCATACCGCTGCTTTTAAAAATTCGCAGCAGCATCGCGCAGACAGCCGCTCTCGTTCAGATGATTGGCGGTGCTTGCATGGCCATGGCGGCCCTGTTTTTTAACTCACCCTGGATCTATATTCTCGGACTCAGCCTCGGTTTGTTTTGTTTCTCCATGCAGATTCCACTGCTGACCCAGATTTATCGGCTGAACTATCCCGAGTCAGAGCGTGGACGGCTTTATTCCATCACGGGTGTCACTCGTGCAGCCTCTGCGGTGGCTTTTGGTTTTTTTGGAGGTTGGCTCCTCGGCTTGGATCTGAACTACTATCGCATGCTGCTCTGGTGCTTTGCCGGTGCGGGTTTTCTCTCTGGCTGGTGGACCTACGGTCTGCCCACGGCTGAATGGGATGCCGGTGGTAGTGAAAACAAAGGCCTTTGGTCCTCTCTTCGTTGGGTGAAATTGGATCGCGATTTCCGCACCCTACTCGTCTCCTGGATGATGATGGGCATTGGCAACCTTGTGGCTTCCTGCTTATTCGTGGAGTATCTGGCTAACCCAAAGCATGGCATCAATCTGCCCACACATACCGTCGCTTGGATTGTCGGTGTCGTGCCGGTTATTCTGAGAATGCTTACCTCGTATCCTTGGGGCCTGATTTATGATCGAGTGGGCCTGTTTAAAGTTCGCTCCATTCTAAATGTCATTTTTGCCATCGCCATCGTCACCTTCTTTATGGGCACCACGATCACTACCTGGAGCATCGGCATGGGTTTGTGGGGATTGGCCAATGCCGGCGGTAATGTCACCTGGGGCCTCTGGGTCACTAAGCTGGCGCCTAAGCAGGCCGTGGCAGAATACATGAGCGTGCATTCCTTCCTCACCGGTGTTCGCGGTTTGTTCGCTCCACCTCTGGCCTTTGCTGCCATCGAACTCATGTCTTTTCAGACTCTCAGCCTCGTCTGCGGAGCCGCCATTCTCAGTGCTAGCGCCTTCATCACCGTGCGTGCCCGCAGCAGCGATGCTGAAAGCCAGCGCCGCCTAGGACCTCGGGAGCGACTTTGATGGGGGTTTCTGATTCAGCACTTTTTTCAATTCGCTACATTCTGAAGGTGACAATCGGCCTCGTCTTTGCTTAAAACGCGATGATGGCAGGTTCTTTGATTCTTTTTGCCATCCAAACCCTATTCAATTCCCATTATGAAGACCAGTGTTCTCTTGTTCATCCTCGTTTCCGCCACCCTCACTGCGGCAGATGTCACTCAGCGCGATATCAGCTCTGTCATGAAAGACGCTTTCAAAGGTGATGCCAGCCTGCATAAGAAAGTCGCTACAGGTAAAGGCACACCCGCCGATGCGGCAAAACTGTTGGCGTATGTGAAATCTCTGCCAGCCGAGTCCCCGCCAGAAGGGGATGCCACCAGCTGGAAGGAAAAAACCACGAAACTTATTGAGGCAGCTCAGGCTGTTGTGGATGGCAAGCCAGGGGCCACGACCACTCTGCAAACCGCCGGAAACTGCAAGGCCTGCCACAGCGAGCACAAAGGCAAATAAGAGGAAAGTCTGTCAATCAACCAGAGCTGGGCCTGCGAATGTGCGGGCCCAGCTTTTTTATTTCAACAGCTCTAACCCACGTCTCTTTTTCGAGAACTGGTCGAGAAGAGGCATCGACTCCTTGCACTCCGATGAAACACTGCCAAGGATGAATGCTCCCGAACCCGAATGAGCGATCCAATCAGACACGAATGCGGCCTGGCCGTTGTGCGCCTAAAAAAGCCCATGGCCTATTACCAGGACACGTATGGCAGTGCCCTTTACGGGTTCAATATGCTGTCCGCCCTGATGTCGAAGCAGCGGAATCGTGGTCAGGATGGCATCGGCATTGGCTGTTGTAAGCTGAATATGCCTGCTGGTGCGCCTTATCTCTTCCGCGAGCGCTTTGCGACGTCGGTCGAGCAGATGGGAGAGATCTTTGAGGGCATCAAAAAGGATTACAAACGCATCGCCCGTCGGATTGATGCTCAGCGGAAGGAAGAGCGCCACGAAACTGGCAAAGAGTTGCCGTTGTTTGAAGAAGATCCTGAGGCGATTAAGCGTGAATTTGAGCTGGCCGGTGAGATCAATATTGGCCATCTCCGCTATGGCACTTCAGGCGGGCTGGGGAAGGCTTGTCTGCATCCCTACCTCCGTCGCAGCACCTGGCCCACGCGCAGTCTGATGGTGATGGGAAATTTTAACCTGACCAATTCAGGTGAACTGAACCGCGTGATGATGCAGCGCGGTCAGCATCCGGTTTTCGGCACAGATACGCAGAGCGTGCTGGAAGAGATCGGCTTTCAGCTCGATGAGGCCCACACCCAGCTTTATCATGAGCTGCGTGACAGCGGCACCGCAGGCACGGAGATCCCGAAGCACATCAGCGATAAACTGGACGTGGTGGATGTGATCCGTAAGTCGGCCCAGATTTGGGATGGCGGTTACGCGATTGTCGGTGTCATCGGTAGTGGCGATTTGTTTGTCATGCGCGACCCGAATGGGATCCGCCCTTGCTGGTATTACGAGAATGATGAAGTACTGGCCTTTGCCTCGGAACGTGTGGCTTTGATGTCGGTCTTTGAGATTGCTGAAGATCAGACCACGGAGTTACCCCCTGGCAATGTGGCGGTGATGAAGTCCTGCGGAGCTTTCAGCGTGCAGCCTTTCACGCCAGAGCGTAAGCCGACACCCTGCTCCTTTGAGTCGATCTATTTCTCTCGCGGTAATGATTCACTCATTTACCACCAGCGAAAGATGCTGGGTGAGCAGTTGGTGCCGCAGCTGATGGAGGCCATTGAAAATGACTTTGAGCACACCGTGCTTAGCTTCATCCCAAATACAGCCGAAACGGCGTATTTTGGCTTCCTCGATGGTCTGCGAAAAAGCCGACGCACGGAAGTCAAAGAAGCGCTGGTGGACATGATCCGCTGTGGCGTCCTCGATGAACAAAAGCTGGACGATCTCGTGCTGCGCAATTGGCCGCGTGCTGAGAAAATCGCGCTGAAGGACATCAAAATGCGCACGTTCATCGCTCAGGAGACCGGGCGTGATCAGCTGGTCTCCAGCGTTTATGACATCACCTATGGCGTGGTTTCTGAAAAGGATAATCTGGTCGTGATCGACGACTCCATCGTCCGTGGCACCACCCTGCGCACTTCTCTGTTGCGTATTCTGGCTCGGACCAATCCGCGCCGTATCGTGGTGCTTTCCACGGCCCCGCAGATCCGTTTCCCAGACTGTTATGGCATTGATATGTCTGAGCTGGGCAAGTTCATTGCCTTCCAGGCGGCGGTTCAGCTACTGAAAGAGCGTGGCATGAGATCGGTGATGCGTGAGACCTATGAGGCCTGCAAAGAGGAGTTAAAGAAACCTCGTGAGCAGATGCGGAACGCGGTTAAAGCTATTTACGCGCCGTTCACCGATGTCGAGATCTCGGCCAAGATCGCCCAACTGATCTATCCGCAGCATACGAGCTGGAAGGGTGAGGTGAAGGTGATTTATCAGACCATTCCTGGACTGCATGAGGCTTTAGGTCAGCAGTATGGCGACTGGTATTTTAGCGGTGATTACCCAACGCCTGGTGGCTTTGCGGTCGTCAATACGGCCTTCATGAACTACTTCGATAAGAAGGAAGGTCGTTCTTATGATACGCTTCTCTAATTCAGGGGCCAATTAACGGACTTACCGCTTTATGGCCCAAAAAATCACCCTCGCCGACTTAGGCTGGAATGAAACCTTTGCACGCGACTTTGCGCCGTATGCGGAGCAGGGCTGGAAGCCGGCACGCCTGCTGCGAGATAACAAGATCGCCTATGGCGCGCTATTGATCGATGGGGATGACTTCGATGAGTTGGATGTGATTCTTGGGGGCAAAGTCTATCATGATGCCCAGACCGACGCTGAATTACCCGCTGTGGGCGATTGGGTAGCCGTAGAGCTCACGGATGACGAGGCTGTGATTCGTGCCCGTTTGCCCCGTCAAAGCTGCTTTTCCCGACGCTCTGCAGGTCATAGTGCTGAGGAGCAGGTGATCGCCGCCAATGTGGACACTGTGATCGTCGTTACGGAAGCAGGTCCCGACTTCAGTCTGCGTCGAATGGAGCGTTATTTCATGTTGATCAGCCGCAGCGGTGCCAAAGCCGTGGTGGTCTTGAACAAGTCAGATCTTTTTACCGATAAAGAGAATAAGCAGGCAGCGGAAGAGATTCGCGCTTTGAATCCTGAGGCTGAGATCCACATCACCAGTGTGCTGAAAAATAAGGGCATGCGCACCCTGCGGAATTACCTGAAGCGCGGTGTGACAGTGGCTTTTATTGGTAGCAGTGGTGTTGGCAAATCAGCCATGATCAATGCCATGCTTGGCGACGAATGGCAGGACGTGGATGAAGTGAACGAAGTCACCGGCAAAGGCCGCCATACCACCACCGCGCGCGAGCTCATCATCCTGCCCAAAGGCGGCATTCTCGTCGATAATCCAGGCATCAAAGAAGTGCAGATGTGGACCGACGAAACCATCCTGCGGGAGAGTTTTGCTGACATCGATGAGCTGGCTTCCCAGTGTCGCTTCCACAACTGTCAGCATGTGAAGGACGTCGGGTGTGCCATTCGTGCCGCCGTTGAGGCTCAGTCATTGGAGCCTGCTCGCTATGAGGGCTATCTCCAGCTAGAGGACGAGATCGCCAAACTGAAGCGTCTGCAAAAAAAGCGCCAAATGACCGTCGAGCGTCGCAACAAGCGCGACCATAAAATCAAAGCCCGCAACCGTGAGGATCGCGTGGACATTCAGCGCAATCTCAAGCCCCGCGCCTGCGAAGGCTCGGATGGTCCCGAGGGTGATGAATCGTAGGCCGAGTGTGTCCGTGCAGAGCTCGGCTTTGGTGAGGGCCTTGGTTTTCATGACAGGGGAATGAGCACAACTCAGCTCACCCCACCGTCACATCTCTGTTCATCACTACCAGCACATTGCCGCTCACCTCTTTAACGCTCAGGTTCATCTTCCCCTCCGCATCTCCAAAGATCCGCATCTGGCCGATCTTCTCTGCCAGCCAATCCGCACCCTCAGGAGAGTCTTCATGTCTCATACCCAGCAGCACGGCGAGCTCGTGGGAGATACTACTAGTGGTTTCAGCAGCGATGGAAATCGAGGTGTTTTTGGAGCGCTGGATCAGCGCGCGAGACGGGTCACGAAGCCAAAACGTAAAGGAGAGCGGGGCATGTAACTATGAATTGACGGCGATCGATCGGTTCAGTTTGTGGCCTAAAACGTTCATTACCAGTAACGATTTTCGTCCTGACTAAAAATGAAAAAAAGTTTGACCAAATTTGTTTATGCTGAATAAATCGAAATCTCTCCCACATATGAAATCCATCCTTGCTTTAAGTCTATGTTCCTTCGTCTTGGCCGCTGCCAGCAGCGTCTCAGCTGCCACCATTCTTTTTGATCTGCGCGGCACCGCAGGTTTTGGTTTACTTCCTGGAAATGAGCCTGGGGCTATCACTGGCGGCACCGGTGGCGAAATCGGTGCTGGCATCTCCTACGATGACGTGACCAACCTCCTGACCCTCAACGTCGGCTGGGGCAGCTCTCAGGGTTTTACGGACCTTGCTGGTCTAGCAACTAACGCTCACATTCACGGACCGACTACGGCCAATAATGGCAATGGATTCA
>Ga0164294_10002439_pt1 | contig 16778 bp, 13 predicted proteins | sample GEODES005metaG_FD_111479 | JGI IMG/M metagenome (GOLD analysis project Ga0164294, IMG submission 111479) | Oligotrophic lake water microbial communities from Sparkling Lake, Wisconsin, USA - GEODES005 metaG | ecosystem: Environmental > Aquatic > Freshwater > Lake | place: USA: Sparkling Lake...
CCCAACGGGATTCGAACCCGTGTTACCGCCGTGAAAGGGCGATGTCCTAGGCCCCTAGACGATGGGGACGTTCTAAGGCTTCGCAATCTTACCCGTGATTAACCAAGCGACCAAACCCGATAAATAAGCACAAAAAAGCCGCTATCCCTTCGGATGAGGGGTAGTGGCTTTCTTGTCTAGAGGTATTTGCTGGCTTAGTTAAGAGCCCAACGAACAGTGATTGTCACTGTTACATCTTGCTCACCTAGATCGATCTGCACTGCAGAGTCTGCTTCTCCCTTTGCCATTGGGAAAGGTGATGAGTAGACAGGTGAAGATTGTTCTTCCAATGAGAGGACTTTGCCGATGCTTGTTCCAAGAAGTTTTGCATAAGAAGAAGCTTTTGATTTTGCATTGGCAACAGCTGCTGCTCGTGCATCTTCTGTGGCGGTTGCTGGGTTAAGTGTTGTTGGCACTACTCCACCAAGTTGGACGTTGTCGCCACCTCCCGTGACAACTGCTTCGATGATGGTGCCTGCCTTTGATGCAGTGCGGACTAGAACATCAAATGATTGTGAGGCACGGTAGCCAGTGATCTTTGTGCCGGCTTCTTGTGTCCAGTTGTATTCAGGATAGACAGAGATGTTTGCAGAGCGGATGTCTTTAGTTGCAATTCCTGCATCCTTAAGCGCTGCGCGCACAGCAGCTGCTGATTTGCTGGCAGAGGAAAGTGCAGCAGCATTTGTTGAGGCAAGAGCTGAGACTGTTGCATTAAAGCGAACAGCATCTGGGACAACAGAGATCGTGCCGACACCCGTGACGGTGATGTAGCGGCTATCTGTGGTGCCGGCGCCATTGGCTGGGATTGCCAGGGCAACGACGCCTGCGACTGCAGTGACGGTGAATAGGGATGTGATTGTGCGGAGTTTTGTTAGTTTCATAGGACAAGTATCTCGCATTTGTTGTGATGGGCGTTAGTTATTGCTGGGAATAGTGAGAGAATTACTGGGTGAGCCAGTTCTTAAGCAAATGCAATGCATCGGTAATGGGTGATGCCGCAGCTGATTTGATCAAGGGCGGATTAGTGGCCTTTCCAACAGAAACTGTTTATGGGTTGGGTGCAGATGCTTGTAATGCTGCAGCTGTGGCGCGCATCTATTCTGTAAAGGGCAGGCCCGCAGATCATCCTTTGATTGTGCACGTGCCATCAATGGATTTACTTGGTGATTGGGCAAGTGATGTGCCCGCATATGCAATCGCGCTCGCCCGTGATTATTGGCCAGGGCCAATGACTTTGGTAGTTACGCGCAGTGAGTTAGCAGGAGATTTTATTACAGGCGGTCAGGACACAGTGGGTGTCAGAGTCCCCAACCATCCTGTTGCCTTGGGATTATTAGAAGCCTTTGCAAGAGCAGGTGGCAAGGGCGTGGCAGCACCTAGTGCTAATCGCTTTGGCAATGTCTCACCAACAACTGCCCAAGCTGTCAGTGATGAGTTAAGTGATTACTTAGCGGACAGTGATGTAATTCTTGATGGTGGGGTGTGCGCGGTTGGTGTGGAGTCAACAATTATTGATTGCACGGGTGATGTGCCAAAGATATTGCGACCAGGTGCCATTACCCAAGAGATGATTGAGTACTCAACAGGGTTAGATGTCTTAGATTCCGATGGCGTTGCAATACGGGTTAGCGGATCACTAGAGAGCCACTACTCACCAATAGCAAAGGTTGTCTTGAATCAATCCCCGTTGGCAGGTCAAGGCTTTATTGCAATGGCAGATGTTGCAACGGCGGCTGGGGTTGTAAGACTTGCTTCGCCAACAACACATGATGAGTTTGCAAGGGTTTTGTATTCAGCGCTGCGGGCTGCAGATGAGCAAGGGTTAAACACCGTTGTTGTTGCTCAACCTGGCGGAAATGGCATAGCTATTGCAATACGTGACCGGTTAATGCGAGCCTCTCACTCGGGTTGATTACTTTGTGCCTCTACTTTTATCACTTATCTGAGACTGAGATAGTGAGGTCAAAATATTTTGGTAAAGGATTGAGTTCAATCCAAATCTGCTGATTTTTCGCTCATTTAAAATTTTGGGCATGAGAAATAACGGAAGCCCGAATTATTCTATTTACAGCCTTAGTCATTTCTGCTCGTTGCAAACGAAACTTTTCGGCAACTTCTGAGTTGCGAAGGAAAGCGTTTTTGGCGGATTAGGTGCGTCAGTTCACTTTTGATGACAAAAATTGGAAACCTAAATTCCAGTTAATCGTGATGAAACAAAAGCTAAAATCCATATTCCACAATGTCTTCTTACAAAATCTCATTAACCTTATCGCAAAAAAATTTTTGAAGAGTCAGATCTGCTAGACATCTATGTTACTGGTATTAGAATTTCTTTATAGGCAACCTAAATCCAACCCTAGTAAGCAACGACTTTGACCTTGACCCTATTATTCGAATTTCACTAAACTTTTCCAAAAGCCCAGGCAATCAATTTGTACTCAAGTGGAATTCATAAATAAAAGTTGTTTTCTTATCACTAAAGCACATAAATTTGCGGTCGGAATCAACATGCCTTGGGCAATCAAAATTGCTTGGATCGATGCAGTAAAAGGCAGAAGAATTAGTCCACCAAGTAGAATTGCACCGCTAGATCTTTCAAAAAAATCTTTTGACCGAAGTCCCGAGGCGCTAAGAATTCTCATAATGAACAATATGAAGCCAGAAATCCAAGTAAATGGCCAACCAAATGAAAATGAATCAGCGTCAATTGAACTATTGGCGCTAATGCTTTTTAAGAAACTATTCGGAAAGCGATCAAAGTAAGCGATTTTTCCTATTATGTTGGAAGGCTGTGACCCCAACTCTCGATTGATGATACTTTGGAAAGATCTATGCGGGTTCTCCTCATAGTATTTGTACCACCAGCTTGAAACATTAATCGGTGTTAGAAAAACTCGATAACCGACTTTGTCGACCAAAGGATTAACTAGTGTTTGATTATTTTCTCTACACACTAAGTATTTATCAGTATATGTTGAATAATCTACTAAAGTTGAACCGCAGCCACTAGGATTTGAGTTTAATTGAGACTGCACCGATATTCCACTTAAGATTATTGTGAACAAGCTAATTCCCATTAAAATTTCTAAAACCCGTAAATGTCTAAATCCAAGGGAGGCTTGGATAGAAAAAGCGGTCATCGTTAGAAATATAAGAATGACAAATTCTGCCGTTGATGAAATTGCATAAAAACTCGCCCAAAAAAACAAAATAAGGAAAGTCTTCTTGTTACCCAATCTCAAGAAGAATGCGAGTACTAAAGGTGCAATAAAAGCGAAGTAAATGTTAGGGAGCATTTTTAGCCAATATGGCAAGGTTGCAAGTTTTGAGTAGTTTTCTCTTGAATAAGTTGATTCGAGAGGATTAAAAATATGAAAAATGGGAATTTCTGAAGCAGAGAAATAATGCAGAACTGGAATCAGAATGATGAGCGAAGCAAGGGTGACTTTGAGGGCGGATTTTTTCGGTTGCAGATAAGCCCTCTCCTGTGGCTGTCTCATTGACTTATATCCATAAAAGTCTCCGAGAATTAGAGACAAGAAGATGATGGAAATTCCGAAGCTCTGAGTTCGAGGGAATCCTTGATTCTGGAACATCAGACTTTGAAGAAAAGGGATGACCATAATCACAAACCAAGCCGAGCTCGGTAAAAATGCAGACCACTTACCATAAATTATGCCTTGAATGCTTAAGACCAAAAAAAGGATCGAAAGTGATGAGAGCATTGCGACCTGCACATCGTTAGTCTACCCACTAGAATCTAAAAATCAGTAGAAGGAACCTATTTAGTAAGAGTTACTTTTGTTTGGAACAATTGAGCGCAATTTTCTCAAGACCAATCAAAGAATTCAAGCAAATGCGGAAGAGTGGGTGGTGGATTTTACTTAACTTCGACCTCTGAGATTGTAGGATAGTGCTCGATGAGAATCTATTCATTTCTACCAGTAGCCATTAAACGAGGCCTTCAACTGTTATTCGCAGAATCATTATCAATTAAGAATCTTGCAAGAATATTTCGCGTACGGCAGCTTTCTTGGCGCTTCTTTTAGCATAAATGAACATGAACTAAGGAAATAAGCCAAAATGAACTTGCAAAAGAGGGCTCAAATAATTGGGGTTGGAACAATTGTGGCACAATTAATCTCGGCGGTGGGATTAATCCTAATTCCTAAATTATATAGTCCATCAGAATTTGGATTGTATATAATTGTGTTAACTACAGCAACATTCATACAGCCGTTTGCGACCCTTAGAATTGAAATCTTATCAACTGTCGTAAAAAAACAGGAGGATTCGAATCTTCTTTTTTGGTTTGTAAAGCGCTTAACAGCAGTCGTGAGTGGCTTGGCTTTTATTTTCATACTTGTTTTTTCTGTGACATTCACAGCGAGAGGCGCCAATGCTAGTGTAGGTTTTTCCTTGGCTGTTTCAATAATCATTTTGGTTCAGTCATTCACGATAATTTTTATTCAAGAGCGGTTAAGAAGTGGCGATTTGAAGCGGGTTGCATTATCAGGGGTCCTGCAAAACGGTACCACTTTGATTTTTCAAGTTATTTTAAGTGGGGTAAGACATGGAGGACTCACACTATTTCTCGGCTATGTACTCGGTCGAATCGTATCAATATTTAGCTTGCAAGTTCCCCCTGATCTAAGGAGAAAATCAAAATACTCTATAAGAAATATAAAGGAATATAACTTAGGAACTTTACTTCGACCTGTCGGAAAGATATTTCCGGCAGGCATCTTTGACGCAGTTAATCTAGCTATGCCGATATTGTTTATCGGTGTCATGTTTGGAACAGGAGGCGCCGGAATCATAGGGCTCCTTCAAAGCGCATTGCTTGTTCCAGTAACTTTAGTGGGTTCCATGACCTTTTCAGCTATTTACTCCCAGTCTGAAGTAGTGCAGGAACTAGGATTCATAAAAATGTACGAGAGGTATCGTACGGAACTCGGGCAACAAATGTTTAGGGTTAATATATTGTTATTTGGACTCTCAATTTTCTTCGCTGGAGTTGTTTTGCCTAAATTTTTGGATAATAGCTGGTCAGTGGACTTTCGTTTAGCAGTGGTAATGTCGGCTGCATTTTCATTGCAATTACAAACCTATTCAACTATTGGGATATTGAATGCTCTTGAAAAATTTAATATCCCAAGAAATTTCGCCGTAATCAAATCTAGTGCCGGTATTTTATTATGCTTTGTCTTTACATTCATAAAGATTGAAGCCGCTGAATTTGCAATTATTTTCTATTCAATTAATCTTCTATCTAATTTAGGATTCTTGTTATTTGCTCAATTTAAGTTAAAGAGAGATTAATCAAATGATTTGGATCCTATAAAAATGAACTTGAAGGCTTGAGCTTCCATTTTCCTTGAGCCCTCAAGATAGTTGAAGATCCGTAAAGCCCTATGTTGCCCCAAAAGTGGTTTGATTAGTTTATAGAACCAAAGGTACGTCCCGAAAAAATAGGTTTGAGAGTTGCTACATTTATTGGTGTATGACTCAATCCTAGCCATATTTGGAATTCGACTAATTGTTGAAAAACTTCTATGCCCCAATATGAAGTGTCTAAAACGGTTTAGTCTATAGACTGGATTATGGTTGAGTGAATCAATGAGAATTACAGCCCCCCCCCGAGAACTCTAAATATTTCTGAATCAACTTTCTTAGGGTCTCCATAGCTTAAGCAACCTGCCCCAACTACGAAATCGAAGAAAAAGTCTGGAAATGGCAAATCTTCGATATTTGCATTGACACATTTAACTTTGGAACCCCATTTTGCTTTTACAAACTCTAATGATTTTTCAGAAATGTCTAACATGTAGAGATCACAGTTCAAGTCAATTAATGGTTGGGAATTTTCTCCAGTTCCAGCTCCTAATTCAAGAACCCGAGCCCCCCTTGGCACTTTTTCGGTAATTATTTCTCGATACTTTAAGAGAGAAAAATATGTGGGATCTGCCTCGTTTGTTATTACATCTTGAATAGGTGAGAAACTGTTGATGCGAGCAATCTTTTCGCTTGCCCTCGAATTGTATCTATTACGTTCTTTTTGTAAATCTTTGTATTTCTGAAATCGTAAAATCATAACTTCCTAGTTTCTACGATTTTTTCCAAATCATCCACTAAAGCCTGATAAACATTTTTAAACTCAAACCGTGAGTCATAAATACTCTTGGCATTTTCCCCCATCTTTTTTAATTTGTCGGGGTCTTGCATAATGTTTAATAAAATCTTTTCAAGTCCTTCAACATTTTCATTCGAATATTCAATACCGATCTCTTCCTTGCTGATAAAATAACCAGCATATCCAGAAATACTTGACAGAATTGGTTTGGAATTTTGCATCGCATCAAAGAATTTATTTGGTATTGACATTTTGAAATCCGGCAAATCTCGGAGCGGTGCTAGCATGATCGATGAAATCTGCATCAATGTAGAAGCTGTAGCAGAGTTTATCCACCCAGTAAAAATGATATTTTCATCATGTGTGCATATTTCTTTAAGTTCTTTGAATTGGGGACCGTCGCCGGCTATTACAAGTACGAATTTGAGCGATCGTGCCACTTGTATTATAGGCATGAAATCGAAGGCACTGTTCAAAGACCCAATAAATGTTACTTTAAACGAGTTATCGTTACTAACTTTAAATCTTCCAAGCTCATCATGAGCAAACTTTATTTCACTTTCTGAATGTGTTAAGACCTGAGATGTTAAAGGTGTTACACGGTCGAATTCAGAAATGCGTCGGCGAACTGAACGGTTACACCAATCGAGATACGGTTTAGTAATTGAACTAATTGAAACAGCATTTCGAAAGATTCTTCGCATAGCCAAAAAATATGGTGTGAGTGCCAAAACTCCAAAAAACTTTAGGCTCTTTGGGATGCCTCTTAATAAGATACTGGGCCATGCATCCTTAACATCGACCATGTAATTTACTTTGTGTCGCATAAGCCACGTTGACAAGATTAATGCTGGTTCGATTGGGGGGTACCCAATAAAGGCAATATCTGGCGCTGACTGATCCTTCAACATTTTCTTTAGATTCCACCCAAGTTGGGCATGATCCAGCAGACGACTCAATCCGACATGTGACTTATATCCCCTGCTCTTGATCAGACGAATAGTGAGCTGGTCTGAAAACTCTATACTTTTCTCACATCCAAAGCGGTGCTCTTTAGAGAAATGGTCAAAGTCCGAAGACCAAAGAGTTACATGGTGTCCTTTCTCAATAAGGGCCTGAGACAAATTTATAGCTCGCATCGGACGCAAGCCACCGCTATCTATTTGTATTGGTTCACCTGTTTGAAGAATCCAGACTTTCATCTCACTCCTTCGTGTTGTCTATTTTCTTAATGACTATCTCGAATCTCGGGACTCAACAATTGAATCAGATCCGGGAGGCGGAGTTGGGATAAGCGGTGAATCGCGCAATGCAATTTTGGCGAGACCTGCTGGAGCATGGATAGATTTTAGATATTTGGCATTCAAGGCGATCGCCTTACTTCTCGAAGCAATCGCAATCACGGTCAGAAAAAGTATTGTGAAATCTGTGCGTAAAGTTGCATTTTCCACATAGTACAAACCTAGCCGGCTTTTTCCTGGCCTGACTAATTGGTTATAAGCAAGATCGGGATCATTCTTGCCTGAAAGAATTTCTCCTTCATCAGAAAATACAATCGAAGCAAAGTCTGTGATCCCTGGTTTGATGGAAAGCAGCCTCCGCTCATCACTAGTATATAAATCTGTTTCTCTCTTAACATTTGGTCTTGGGCCAACCAGACTCATGTCCCCAATCAATACGTTCCAAAGTTGTGTTAACTCATCTAACTTGTACTTTCTAATGAATTGACCAATGGGAGTGATTCTCATGTCATTTACACTAGTGGAATCAACCCCAGATACATCTGCATTCTTAATCATTGATCGAAGCTTCACCATTCTAAATGGCTTCGAGTCCTTGCCTACTCGTTCAGCCACGTAAAAGGGAGAATGCCTATCTTGTTTCCAAACAAGGAACATAACCGGCAAAAGGATTGGACTTGTGAGTATCAGCCCAAAGAAGGAGAGCAGAATATCAGAAAGCCTCTTTAGGATTAAATACATTTTCCGATTCATCCCTATCCTATTTCTTGTAGAAATTCTTAATCGAATTACAGACATAAAATATGTCATCATCGTTGATGAACATATTCATCGGAAGCATTATTGAGCGTTCAAAAAATCTTTCGACCCTTGGAAGCTTTTGCGTAAAGCCCAATCCTTCCCACTGGTGAACACCCTTGCCACCCCATTGAATGATTGTCCCGATATTCAGTTCAGATAGAAATTTCTTTAGCTCATCTCGATTATCGGCTTGTAACTCATAATTTTGGTAAACATCAAAGTGGTTTCCGCCTTCTTCCGGTGCTGGAGGAAGTTGTAATTCTTCAAGTTCTCCGAGATGGGTTTGATATAAAGAGGCAATTTCACGGCGCCTTGTAATAACCTCTTCATATCGGTCAAAACGCTTGTTAAGAATTGCGGCTTGAAGATTATCTAAGCGGCTGTTTCTGCCCCAAGACTTGATGTCTCCACTTGTATCTCGACCGTGGTCATGAAGCTGATAAAGTTTTTCAAAAATTTCTGAACTGTTTGTTACAATTCCACCGCCATCACCCAGACATCCCAAAACTTTGGCTGGGAAGAAGCTAAAACTTCCTGCGACTCCAAAAGTGCCTGAATGTTGTCCTTTAAATCGGGATCCAAGTGCCTGAGCAGCATCTTCCACAACAGCAAGTTTCTTTTCATTTGCAATTTTCATGATTGCGTCCATGTCGCAAGTTCTACCATTTAGTTGAGTAGGCGAGATTCCCACTGTCCGTGAAGTAATAGCCGCCGAAATGGCATCGGCATCAATCAAATTATCAGGACCAATCTCAACTGGCACGGGCGTGCCACCAGCTGTCACAATCGCCGAGGCAGTGGCTAACATCGTGTGAGAGCTAATAATTACCTCATCACCCTTTTCAAGGCCCACCGCCATCCAGGCAAGTTCTAATCCATCGGTTGCATTCGCAACTCCAACAGAGTGCTTTGCTCCAGAATATGTTGCTAGTTTCTCTTCGAATTCTGCGAGATCCTTTTGCATAATAAATGCACCGCGCCGACCAACTTCTTCGACTGTGCTCAAAATTTCTTCACGATCATCAAGAAACAATCTCGGATAGTCGAAGAAGGGTACCTTCCGCAACTTGCTCATCGAATTTCCTTCCTATTTTAAAATTGCTTTTACTGCTTCCACCACGTCAGTTGCTTTGGTGTAGTAAATCTCCTCTAGCACACTACAAGCGGGAGCTGGTGCTGGTGGAAGCGTAACTCTTTTAGGTGACGACTTAAGGGATGTTGGCCCAATTTGCTCCACTACAGAAGCCATGACTTCAGCGGCAAATCCAGAATTTCCCCACCCGCCATCAACCACCACCAAGCGACCAGTCTTATTCACAGAGGCGACAATTTTGGATGCATCAAATGGATTCAGGATTCGCACGTCAACAACCTCGACATCGATTCCATCGATGGCCAGAAGTATTGAAGCATCCTCACAAAGCTTTGCTGAATATCCGGCCCCTACTAGTGTTGCTTGGGAACCAATTCTTGTCACTTGGGGACCTTCTAAAGCAAGATCTCTCTCTATAATTGGCTTAAGTTCCTCTGTTTGCGAGTAGAGCCAACGATCGTCAATATAGATAACTGGATCTTTTGAGAGAACAGAAGCAATTAACAAATCACGTGCATCAGCGACATTGGCGGGCATAACGACTCTCAATCCTGGTACGTGTGCGAACCAGGAATGTAAAGATTGTGAGTGCTGAGCACCTTGTTCGCCCCCTCGATTAATTATTGCTCTGACTGTAACTCCGGCACTGGCTTGACCACCCATCATTGAAGACCACTTGGCTGCTTCATTAACTATTGAATCCATTGCGTATAGCATAAAATCCATTCGTGGGTGTACCACGATCGGTTTCATTCCTGCAATTGCTGCACCAACGGCTGCACCGGTACAAGCTGATTCAGAGACAGGCGTATCAATAATTCTGTCAACTCCGAAATCCTTATCTAAATTCGTCATGGAATTTCCCACGTACCACGGACTCCAAAGCCCTTGACCGATCACAAAGACATCGGAGTGGTTTTCAAGCAAGTATGCGAAAGCATCTCGAATTGCGGTTCCGTAATCAGTTTGAACCCTATCCTTCATTTGGATGCCTTACTGTAAACAGTGCCAAGCAGGGCATCTGCGGATGGGAAAGGATCTTTCTCGGCTAAATCCCAATCTGCATCGGTAGCAACACTTATTTCAACTTGCTTTTCTGCAATCACTTGTTGCAATTCAGGTTCTAATGCAATCAAAGCACGAGTTAGGCGTGTGATTGGATCACGATTCCTCCAAGTTGCCAAGTCTTCAGAAGAGCGATTTACGCCTACGTCGATGTCGTCGCGCCAATCGACATGTCCAAATTGGCGATAAGTTACAGCCTCAATGAAAACAGGACCGTTTCCAGTTCTGGCATACTGAATGAGCTCCAATGCAGCACTATCGACATCTATCAAATTATTTCCATCAACAACTCTATATTTAATTCCATTTGCAATCGCAAAGCGTGCAACTGATTGGAGAGGTTGCCGCTGACTGATGTGCATATGGCTTGAAAATAAGTTATTTTCACAAATAAACAGAACTGGGATTTTCAACTGGCTTGCTAGATTGAGGGATTCATGGACAACTCCTTCTTCGGCTGCTCCGTCTCCAAAGTATGCAACTGCGATATCAGAGGTGCCTTTCATTTTTGCTGCCAAGCCTGCTCCAACAGCAAGTGGAACAGTGCCTGCGACTATCGGCACTGAACCGTAAAAGCCATTTGCTTCATCCCAAAGGTGCATAGATCCACCCATGCCCTTGGTAAGACCAGTTGACCGTCCAAGAACCTCGGCAAAAAGAGCTTTTGGATCGGAGCCAAGTGCTAACAGATGCGCATGTGAGCGATGTGCACTAAAGATTCGATCAGACATTCTTAAGTGTTTGGAAATACCTACTGCAATTGCTTCTTGTCCTGCTCCCAGGTGCACCGGTCCACCAATTTTCCCAACCCTTCGCATCTCTGCAATTTTATTTTCTACAGTTCTAATTGATTGCATCATTCCTAACCGCTGAAGCAAATCATCCACATTTGTATTTTCTAGATTAATGAGACGATCAAGGTGAGTTGATTGGGCAACCAATCCTTTTTGCAGATCAGACTCTAGACTCATGTCAGTTTTCCAATCTCTGGCAGTGGATCAACTCGAGTATGCATAATCGAGGGGTGATCTCTGATTTCAAATTTTTCTGAAGAGCTAATTAGTGTTTCATGCAGCTTTTCACCTTCACGCAATCCTGTGTATTTGATGTCGATTTTACGCCCAGAAGTCTCAATCATACGTTTTGCAATCATATCAATATTTACAGGCTGACCCATATCTAAAATTAAAGTCTCTCCATTTTTTCCTAAAATTGCAGACTGGAGCACCAAATGTACTGCTTCACTAACGGTCATAAAGTAACGCGTCACATCGGGGTGGGTAACTGTTACTGGGCCACCATGTCGAATTTGGTGTCTAAAAGTGTGTATAAAGGAGCCATTGCTTCCGATAACATTTCCAAATCGGACTGAAATATAATTTTTATCTTCACCAACAATTGCAGCAGTTAATCTCTCTGTTGCAAGTTTACTTTTACCAAGCACGCTGGAAGGGTCTGCTGCTTTATCTGTTGAGATGTTAATGAAAGTCTTCACATCAAATTTGACAGCTGCATCAAGAACATTCTTAGTTCCAATGACGTTAGTCTTATGAGCTTCCTCAGGAAAACGTTCTAACGTTGTTAGGTGTTTTAATGCCGCAGCATGGAAAACTATCTCTGGCTTTGCTAAAGCAAATATTTCTTCTAATCTTTGCTGGTCTCGAACATCGCCCAAGATGAGACCGTCTTCGGTCAGTGAACCAGTGCCATCTAGGCTCAATTGAAGATTCAATAAGGCGGTTTCGTCTCGGTCTACCATTGCTAGGTAGGATGGGGCAAAACGGTGGACTTGGCGAACTATTTCGGAGCCAATAGAACCTCCAGCGCCCGTAACGAGAACCCTCTTTCCGCGTATAAAGTCAGATATTTTTTTGTGATCAGAACTTACTGGTCTGCGGCCGAGTAAATCTTCCTCAGAAATATCTTCGATGTCAGAGAGTCGTACTGCGCCAGAGACAATTTCATGCGCGGTCGGAATGATTCGTAGTGTAATCCCGAGTGCCCTACATCGACGTTCAAGATCCAACAATGAAACAGATTCAATTCCAGAAATTGCAACAATTAAGATTTTGGGAGATTCAGTCCTGACAACTTTTTCAAGCTGATCAATATTTCCAAATATCGGCCGACCGTAAATTCTTAAATTTGAAATCGTTGGATTATCATCTAAGAACCCAATTGGATTAAATTGATCGGATTGCGACAACATTTGTTGTGCTATTTGTCGACCTGCAATTCCTGCACCATAAATCAATGTTCTTTCACCGCTAGAACGCTTCCTAAATTGTCGAATACTTTGAGGATTTGCGATGACTCTAACAGCCAGCATGATTATCAATGCTAAGAGAGCAGTAAGAATTGGGAGGGATCTTGGAATTTCTGGCAGATCAAAGAGAATTCGAATACTAAAAAGAATGAGTGCGGATAGAGCACTTGCGAAACTGAGTGCCAGGAATTCTTCTAGTGAAGCACTTTGGTGTTTGCCGGTATACATTGAAAGGATAAGTCCTAAAAAGAACAACAGCAGCACTGAAAGTAATGCAAGTCGCCATATCTCTCGCCCCATTCCTTCAGGCAGTTCACCATCGAAGCGGAGTAAGGCCGATAACCACGCCGCGATAATCCAAGCAGAACCATCCAAAGAAAATCTGGTGAAACGACCTTTAGTCAGCATGGTTTACTGGGCCGCATCACACCAACCGCAAGTCCTTAGCGACATACTTGAATGGAAGGCGAAGTCTATGGACAATTATTTAGCATTCCCTTCGCTCAGGACAGGTGTTACCGAATGCTACATCGAATAGACTCCCAAATGAACTGACACCCCTGCACATTTTGGTCATTTAGCTTGAATTTTGCGCTGGTTCGGTTATTCGGGGATGAAAAAACTAAAGCCTGTTCAATTTCTAATCCAAGCGATTTGCCTTATTGAAAATCCTAACTTTTATCCTATATTTCTACCCATGACGCCAATAAAGCCCGCAGAGAATTTTGTGATTTGGACGGGGATATTGGTCACTTTGGCAGTTTTTCCAGCCATGATGGATCCGATCAATGTACCGAAATTACTAATGCTTTCCATTACGAGTCTTGTTCTTTTTTTCATAACTTTGAACAATTACAAAGACATTTATCTCAATAAATTATTTTGCTCCCTAGTCTTATTTTGGTTGTGCGCTCTACTTTGGGGAGGTTTTAATTCTGATCAACCTTTCTATAAATCCTTAATTGGTGCGTGGGGAAGAAATAATGGACTAATACATTATTTTTTACTCACAGGCGTTTTTATCTCAACCTCGATAATTGCATCACAAACCAAATTAGAAAAGCTTGGAGTTCGACTAGCGCAATTTGGGTTTTGGATATCTCTGTACGGAGTAATTCAATATCTTAATATGGACTTTATTCCCTGGAGTTCTGGGGATTTTCCAGTTATTTTAACTCTCGGTAATTCAAATTTTTCGGGAATTTTTCTATCTTTCGTCGGAGTTGCCACATTTGGGTTAATGTTGGAAAAGGGAATCAAATCACAAAATTTTTATTTCTATCTGTTATCTCTTTGTATTGAAATTTTTTTGTTGATTAATACCCAAGCGCAAATGGCCAAAATTACCTTCATAGTAGGAATAGCCCTTGTATCTGGTTTCTACCTAACTTTCTCGTCGTCAAAAATTAAGAAGCGCCTCGCAATTGCATGGTGGTCTGGCTCTCTAATTTTGATTGGTCTCACAACATTTTCATACTTAACTCAAACTACATATTTGGGTTTTTTTGCGCGGAGTCGATCATCCTTAGTTGACCGCTATTACCACTGGCTGAGTGCAATTGAGATGATCAAATCTAATCCATTGACTGGGGTAGGTATTGATGCATTTGGTGAAAGTTACAGACTTTTCAGATCGCCAGAAGCGATTGCTTTTCGTGGAACAGCCGCGACTGGCACAAACAATGCTCATAATGTTTATCTTCAACTTGGTGCAACCGGAGGGTATCCATTACTTATTTCGTTTATACTTTTAGTTTCATTTGTTACGTACCGAGGATTCTTATTGCTTGTTCGCACTAAGGGTGCTTCACCAGTAAATATTCTCTATTCAATTTGGTTGATATTCTTACTACAGATGTTTGTTTCGATAGATGAAATCGGCATCACAATTTGGGGTTGGATAATTGGTGGGTACCTTGTCGGACACTCTTTTTTTGTAACAGAAGCTAAACCTAAAAATGTAAAGACAAAAGCTAGTGTGCAAATGAAAAAAAGGACAAGTGACTTACATTTCAACCCTGGCTCAGTAACAAAATTGTCACTCCTCGCATTAACTTCATTTATTTTTCTGAATGTATTATCAATTAGCTGGGATGAAGTTCATTTACGCAAAACAATCATGAAGGTTTCAAGTGAATTAAACAAAGGTGAATCTAATCTCGATACTTCTCCCATATTCCAAGCCGCAGAGGCCGCATTTCAGCCTGAACTAAAACTCTTAGGAGTTAGTTATCTTTTAAAGTTCGGTGACGTTACGAGCGCATTAAAGTTAGCCGAAGAGACTACAAGATTGTTTCCCAGGTCCCTCGAGGCTTGGGATGCGACGGCCACTATCTATGAAGGGAGTGGCCAAAAAAAGCAGGCAATAAAAAGTCGAGAAAAAACGGTATCTCTCGACCCTTTGAATGATTTGTTTGCCCAAAAATTAACTGAAGATAGGAAAGAGTGAGGATTTAATGCCATAGCCGAGTTTCGGGTATGCTATGCAAAAGTTTTACGCGCTTTATCTACATCCAATATGCACAGTGGGGCCTATAGCTCAGTCGGTAGAGCAACGGACTTTTAATCCGTGGGTCGACGGTTCGAGCCCGTCTGGGCCCACTCATTTCTTGCGGTAATTGATTGTTTTTTTACCAAGAGTGAGTGAATCCCCCACATTGGATGCAGTTTATGGATGCATTAGGGCTAGAAAAGCATCTTTGAACTGAAATAAGTTCATTGGAGTTTAGGCAGACAGAGCCTATTCATCTTGAGACCTTTGCCTTACTGGTTAATCCCCCATCCAGTAAAGGAGCAACAAATGGCAAAAAGAAGAAGTAATGGTGAGGGCACATTCTGGTTCTCACCCTCAGAAAATCGCTGGAGAGGTCAGTTCTTTGATTCGAATGACCACCGAAGAAATGTATCTGGGAAATCACAAAAAGATGTAGAACAAAAACTGCGAGTGGCAATCACTAAGCGAGACACAAATGAACTCGAGCAGATGCCCTCATTGGCAGGAACCGTTACAGAACTGCTAATTGGGTTCTTGGAAATGAAATCTCAGAAACTTCAACCAAGAACAATAGAGCGTTACAAGTTAGACATAGATAGGTATTTGATACCTACCATCGGAAAAATTCGATTGAATCAATTAACTTCGGAAGTAATAGAGACTGCATATTTAGACATTCAGCGAGAGTTTAATCTTTCAGCAAATTCTATGGCTCACTGCCATGCCACTTTGAGAGGTGCATTGAAAAGAGGATTTCGACTCAAGAAGTTATCTACGAACCCACTAATTGGAGTTGAAGCACCTTCGCGGAAAAAGGTGCAGACCGAACCATTGACGCATGAACAAGTAAGGGAATTGCTCACTTACTCGGATGTAAATCAAACCAGGATGTGGAACATCATGTGGCGAATTCACCTTCTAACTGGTTTCAGACAGGGTGAAGTCCTGGGCCTTACCTGGGAAAGCGTAGATTTTGTTCAAGGGAGCTTGAGACTTAGTCAGCAACTCCAACGCCAAAAAGGTAAGGGGCTCGTTCTCAAAGAATTAAAAGCAGATGCAAAGAAACGCACCATTCACCTGGATAAAGTCACTTTGACGGCACTGCGTGAGTGGAAAATCCAACAGATGCAGATGCGGTTGGCCGCTCTTGAATGGGGAGAGACAAATTTTATATTCGTAAACTCGATAGGAAAACCAATAGAACCGCGAAAGTCAGCGGAAATGTGGGCAAAGCTCCTGGAAGACGCGGATATTCCTCACCTAAAACTACACGGTGCAAGACATAGTTTCGCCACGCTCTTGTTACAACAGGATATTGATATCAAGGTGGTTAGCCACTATCTGGGACACACGGATATATCGACTACCCAGAATATTTACCAACATGTAACGACAAAGTCTCTAATTGACACTGCGGAGAAAATCGATGTATTTGCCAAATAATAATTTTGAGTTTAGGCAGACACTATTGAACAGTTTTGAGACCCTTGAGGTTCATACAAGTACAAGGAGTCAAACATGGATAACTATTTAATGACAATAAAAGAAGCGTCTAAGGCACTCGGGATTGGGCGTTCAACGCTCTATGGACTAGTCATGAGTGGAGACATCAAATCGATAAAGATTGGTTCCTGTCGACGCATTAA
>Ga0164294_10002440_pt1 | contig 16775 bp, 15 predicted proteins | sample GEODES005metaG_FD_111479 | JGI IMG/M metagenome (GOLD analysis project Ga0164294, IMG submission 111479) | Oligotrophic lake water microbial communities from Sparkling Lake, Wisconsin, USA - GEODES005 metaG | ecosystem: Environmental > Aquatic > Freshwater > Lake | place: USA: Sparkling Lake...
GCTGCCGCCGCGCGGGGGGCTCTCGTTCGATCATGTCGATTTCCGCTACCCGACCCGCCCCGAAATGGCGGCGCTCGACGATTTCAGCCTGACGATCGAGCCGGGCGAGACGGTCGCGATCGTCGGCCCCTCCGGCGCGGGCAAGTCGACGCTCTTCCAGCTGGCGCAGCGTTTCTACGATCCGCAGGCGGGCACGCTGCGCATCGACGGTGTCGCGCTGACCCAGGCCGATCCGCGTGATGTCCGCGCGCGCATCGCGGTGGTGCCGCAGGACACGGTGATCTTCGCGACCAGCGCGCGCGATAACCTGCGCTACGGCCGCTGGGATGCCGACGATGCCGCGATTTGGGCGGCGGCCGAGGCGGCCAATGCCGACAAATTCCTCGCCGAACTGCCGCAGGGCCTCGACACCTTCCTCGGCGAGGGCGGCGCGCGCCTGTCGGGCGGCCAGCGCCAGCGCCTCGCCATCGCCCGCGCACTGCTCCGCGATGCGCCTTTGCTGTTGCTGGATGAGGCCACCTCGGCGCTCGATGCCGAGAGCGAACGGCTCGTCCAGAAGGCGCTCGAGCGGCTGATGAAGGGCCGGACGACAATGGTCATCGCCCACCGCCTCGCCACCGTCCGCATGGCCGACCGCATCATCGTGATGGACCGCGGCCGCATCGTCGAGCAGGGCAAGCACGACGCGCTGATCAAGAAGAACGGCCTCTACGCGCGGCTTGCGAAGCTGCAGTTCGAGAGCAAAGAGGCGTAACGGGCGGATCGCCACCGGATAAGAAAAGGCCCGGAGCTTTCGCCCCGGGCCGTTCCTTCGGACCTTGCCGGCTTATTGCGGTTCGGTCGTCTTCGTCGTCTTGGTCTTGGTCTTCGTCTTGCTGACGCCCGTCGGGCTCGCCGGGTCGGGGGCGACCGTCGTGGTCGTCGCCGTCGTCGAGGCGTTCGGATCGGTGGTGGTGGTCACCGCCGTCGAGGCATTGGCCGTCGTATCGACCGGTGCCGATGCATCAGGCGTCGAGACCGTAGTGGTCGTCGCCGGCGCACCGGGGACCGCTGCATTGGTGGTCTGGGTCGTCGTGGTCGACTGGGCCAGCGCTGCCGCCGGGAGCAGGCCAGCGGCGGCGATCATCATGAACTTACGCATAGGGTCTCTCCTAATGAACTCGTTTCCCCTGCCCACCCTTATGTAATGCGTCTTTAGGGTCACATGTTCCCGAAAAGGGCAGTCCGTTGCCTCCGCGGGACGGGCCGATAGCCCGGGATAGGGCGGTTTTCGGCGACTTTCCGGCGGCAGGGATCGGGCTTCCCACGCGCTCCGGCGCCTGCCGATCATCGCTCGACAAGGCCGGGGCGACGTGCTTTCTTCGCGTCAAACAGAAATCGGAGAGGATCGAGCAACGGAGCTTGATCCAATGAGCGTCAGGGTTACCTTCGCCAGCTTCGTCCCCGCGGATGCGCCTTGCCGCGCCCTGCGCTCGATCCCCCGTCACATCATCGCCGGTCGCGTCGGTCCCGAGGAGTCACGGGCCCGGTCTCATGCGCGCCGAACGATCCGGGAGTAGCCACACACAAGGGGGAGCATCTTGACCGACGAACCGATGGTACCGCTGACGCGGCGGAGCCTGTTCGCCAATATCGGCAAATTCGCCGGCATGGCGGCGATGTACGAAGCGATGGCGAGCATGGCCTTCGCGGCCGAATCGACCTTCAAGGGGCCGATCGAGCTTTCGGGCGCGCCGAAGGGCACGAAAGTGCTGATCCTGGGCGCGGGCTGGGCAGGCATGGTCGCGGCCTACGAGCTCCGCAAGGCGGGCTATCAGGTCAAGATCCTCGAATATCAGAACCGTTCGGGGGGGCGGAACTGGTCGCTCTACGGCGGTGACAGCTATACCGAGCTGGGCGGGTTCAAGCAGGACATCCAGTTCGACAAGGGGCTCTACCTGAACCCCGGCCCGTGGCGCATCCCGCACCATCACATGGGCGTGCTTCACTATGCGCGGATGCTGAACGTCGCGCTCGAGCCGTTCGTGCAGCTCAACTACAATGCGTACGTCCATTCGACGAAGGCGTTCGGCGGCAAGCCCCAGCGCTTCCGCGCGATCGCGGCGGATACCGACGGCTGGATCTCCGAGCTGCTGGCCAAGACGACGAAGCAGGGCGCGCTAGACCAGGCGGTGACGAAGGAGGATCAGGAGATCCTGCTCGCCGCGCTCAAGAACTTCGGCGCTCTCGACAACAATTACCGCTACACGCCGAACGAGCCGGCCAGCAACCGCCGCGGTTTCGAGAAGCCCCCCGGCGGCGGCGTCAACGCAGCCCCGATCCCGAGCGAGCCGATCAAGCTGGAGGATCTGCTCCACTCGCGGCTGTGGGCCTTCGTCGGCGCGTACAAGAATTACGATACCCAGCAGACGATGTTCCAGCCGGTCGGCGGCATGGGCATGATAGGCAAGGCGTTCGGCCAGGAGCTGAAGGACGTCATCCAGTACAATTCCAAGGTCGTGCAGATCGACCAGAGCGGGCGTGGCGTGACGGTGACCTATCAGGACACGGTCGCGGGCGGCCCGCCGCGGCAGGAGAAGGCCGACTGGCTGGTCTGCACGATTCCCGCCTCGATCCTCAGCCAGATCCCGATGAAGGTCTCGCCGGCGATGCAGGCGGCGATCAACGCCGTGCCTTATTCGGCCTCGGCCAAGGTCGGCCTCCAGTTCAAGCGCCGCTTCTGGGAGGAGGACGAGCAGATCTACGGCGGCATCACCTATACCGACATGCAGATCAGCAACATCGGCTATCCCTCGACCAGCTTCTTCAGCCGCGGCAAGGGCGTGGTGTTGGGCGCCTATGCCTTCGGCGGCGGCGCATCGATGTTCACCGCGATGACGCCCGAGCAGCGGATCGCGCTGGCGGTCGAGCAGGGCTCCGTCATCCACCCGCAGTACAAAAAGGAATTCGAGTGCGGCGCGACTGTCGCGTGGCACCGCGTGCCGTGGACGCTCGGCTGCGCGGGCAACTGGACCGAGGAGGCCCGCGCCACCCACTATCAGAACATGGCGGCGATCGACGGGCGGATCGTGCTGGCGGGCGAGCATGTCAGCCGCATCCCGGCGTGGCAGGAGGGCGCGGTACTCTCGTCGCTCGACGCGATCGAGCGGCTCCACAAGCGCATCGTCGCGGGCAAGTGAGGGGGGACGGCATGACCAAGTTAGTGATCGGCGGCGTGATCGCCCTGGGGCTCACCGTGTTCGGTGGCGCGGCCATCGCGCAGCGGATGGGGCCGAGCGGCTTCCCGTTCAAGAGCGGCGAGGAGACCTACAGCCACCTCTGCCAGGGCTGCCACATGCCCGACGCCAAGGGGGCCGTCGGCGCGGCGATGTACGGCTATCCGGCGCTGGCCGGCGATCCGAAGCTGGCGAGCGGGCTCTATCCGGCCATGGTGATCGTCAAGGGCCAGAAAGCGATGCCGAACTTCGCCGACCTGACCGACGATCAGGTGGCGGGCGTGGTCAATTACGTGCGCTCGCACTTCGGCAACAAATTCGCCGACGAGATCACCGCCGCGCAGGTGAAGGCGATCCGCCCGCCGCCCGTGACGAGCGAAAACCGCCGGCCGGGCTGACCGTCAGCGGCAGGCCGACCAATCGCCCGCGTTGCACGCCGCGACGCGGGCGCGCCATTCGGCCATCTCGCGTTCGTAGCGGGCGCGGGCGGAGCGATAGCCCGCCTGGCTCGGCCCGACATCCCGATCGCGCCGGGCGATCGCCGCTGCGGCGCGGCGGTTGAGCGACTGCGTGGTGAGCCGGTCGGCGCGGTGCGCGGCGTCCTCGGCGAGGGCGGGGGTGGTGAGAGCGAGGGCGAGAAGCGCGGCAAGGCGGACCATGCCCGGACTTCTCCGCTTCACGCCTTTGCTTCCACCTTAACCGCCGGTGGCAGGCCCGCCGCCGATCGCGGCGAGAGTCCGTTCCGCCGCGTTCAGCGGATCGGCTCGCCGCCGTATTTCGCGAACCAGGCCAGGATCGCGCCGGCCTTGGCGCCGGATTGCGACGGGCGCCCGGCCAGATCCTCGTGGTTCGCGCCCGGTACCTTGACCAGCGCCGTCGGCACGCCGCGCAGGCGGAGGGCGGTGTAGAATTGCTCGGCTTCGGTGACGGGCGTGCGGAAGTCCTGGGTGCCGACGACGACCAATGTCGGCGTCTTGACGTTGCCGACGAGGCTGAGCGGCGAGCGCGCCCAATAGCCCTGCGGATCCTCCCACGGATAATTGCCGAACCAATATTTGGCGAAATAATTGGTCTGGTCGGCGGTGAGCACGAAGCTCGCCCAGTCGATCACCGGCTTCTGCGCGGCGGCGGCCTTGAAGCGATCGGTCTTGCCGACGATCCACGAGGTCAGCAGCCCGCCGCCCGATCCACCGGTGACGAACAGGCGGTTCGCATCGACATGGCCGTCCGCGATGGCCGCATCGACCGCGCTCATCAGATCGTCATAGTCGTTCTTGGGGTAGGAGTGGTGGATCTGGTTGGCGAAGGCCTCGCCATAGGAAGTGCTCCCGCGCGGGTTGGCGTAGAGGACGATGTAGCCCGCCGCCGCATAGAGCTGGTCGTCGGTCGAGAAGCTGGGGCCATAGGCCGCGAACGGGCCGCCGTGGATCTCCAGGATCAGCGGATATTTCTTCGCCGGATCAAAGTCGGGCGGGGTGACCATCCACGCGTCGATCGGCAGTTTGTCGACCGAGGAGGTGACGGCGAGGTGGTGGACCTGCCCCAGCACCTTGGCGCCCAGCGCATCCTCGTTGAGCCGGGTGAGGCGGCGGGCGGGGCCACCGCTGGTCACCATCACGTCGGCGGGGCGGTAGGAGGTCCCGCCGGTGAAGGCGACCGTGCCACCGTTCGAAACGGTGTAGCTGCCGCCCGAATAGGGCCGGTCGAGCGCGGAGGCGACGAGGCCTTCGGTCACGGCTTTGAGCGATCCATCGAGGCCGATGCGCGCGACTTTCACCCCGGCGCGGTCGTCGTAGCTCACGAAGATCGACTTCGAATCCGCGCTCCAGTTCGGCGCGCCGACGCTGCGATCGAGTTTGGCGGTCAGGACGCGATCGTTGCTGCCGTCGAGCGCCATGACGTGGAGCAGGAGGTTCTGGTTGCCGAGCTGGCGATCCTCGAAGCCGGTGTAGGCGACGAGGCGGCCGTCGGGCGAGACGATAGCGCCGCCCTCCGGCCCCTTGCCGTGGGTCAGCTGGGTGGTGGCGCCATTCGCCACGTCGACCGCGTAGATGTCGCTGGAGAGCGGATTGTGCTCGGCATCGGCGAGGCGGTTGCTGGAGTAGAGGATGCGCTTGCCGTCGCGCGTCCAGGACAGCGGGCCGTTCTCGTCGAAGGCTCCGAAGGTCAGCTGGCGCGGCGCGCCGCCGTCAGAGGGCACGACGAAGATATGGTCGAAGCTGACCGTCGCATAGCCGCCCTCGTCGTTGCGGTAGACGAGCTTGTCGATGATCTCGAGCGGGGGAGCCCATTGCGCGCCCTCGGGCTTGGGCGTCGGCGCGCCGAGGCGCAGTCCCTGATCGGGCACGCTGAACAGATAAGCGAGGCGGCTGCCGTCGGGCGACCAGTTGATCGCGCGCGGGGTGCCGGGGAGGCTGGTGATCCGCGCCGTCGCGCCGCTCGCCATCCAGCGCACGTAGATCTGCGCGCCGCCGCCGTCGGCGGTGGAGATATAGGCGATGCGCGTGCCGTCGGGCGACCAGCGCACGCCGCCGTGGCTGCCGGGGCCGGCGATCAGCGGGGTCTGCTGGCCGCTCTTCACATCGATGATCCAGAGCGTGCCGCGCTGGCGATCGGTCATGATGTCGGCCGAGCGGCGGACGTAGATGATCTTGCTGCCGTCGGGGCTGATCTGCGGATCGGCGGCAACCTCCAGCCCGAACAGATCGGCGGCGGTGAAGGTGCGTGCCATCGCGGTCGGCGGCGCTGCGATGGCCGGGGCGGCGGTGGCGAGGAGGAGGGCGGCGAGGGGGCGGAGGATGTGGGTCATGGCCGAAGTCTGGCCCGCGGCGAGAGTGCTTGCAAGCAGGCGCGGGAGCCAGCGGAAATGGCGCCGAAACGCGGCGCGAAATGCTGCATTTCTGGTTTCTGCAAGATACTGAAATCTCTGGAAAAGACTGTCGTTAAGTTGAGGAAGTTGAGGGTTGCGAGCGATTTCCTTCCGAACGCGCGACACGCGGCTGCCGCCACCCGGATTTGGCGTGAAGGAAAGGTGCAGATGCGACAGGGGCGCGTTGCCGTGCGAGGGAGAGATCAGCCATTTGAACATGGCCTTTATGTACTATATTTGTACCATTTGTCAAGGAAAACGCCGGTGTGGCGGGTCCGTCTCCGTCAAGGCAATGGGCGGCTCGCTACCCCAATAGGAGCCCTTGATGATAAGTCGCGGGAGCCCCAAAAGGTCATATTATTTTGATAGAGAATGCGGTGCAGGGCGGAATTGCGCAGACGATCAGCCTGGTGTTTGCTGCGAACGCGTGGCGTCGGAAGATTGCCTATTCGGGATGGCCAAACGCGTCAGTCTACCAATTTTGTGACAACGTCAGTTTCATAGGCCGGAAACGCGCAGGATTCTTTGGCTTCGGACGTTCGCTCGTTTTGGTGGACCCTAATGCGTGGCTCGACACACTTCCGGAAGGCATGGCGGGCGCGCGCCTACGCGTTATGCCCAGAAACGAACGGGAAATTTCCGATCGAGAAAGTGTCGGCTTTGCCAATGGTGGGCCGATGTTTTTTGCACAGATTGCTGCCCCAACGTCGGAGGCGTGGTATGGCAAGTGGCAGGTGACCAACCAAGAGGCGCCCGATCAGCGCATATGGTCCGTCACTTATCAAAACCTGCCGAACATGGCTGCCGAGGTTCGCCCGAAGTCGCAACAGGAAGTGCATGACGCTCTCGTTAAAGCGCTGGACGATGTTCTTCGGTTTAGTGAAGCACATAAACTCGGATTTAGCGAAACATTCGTGGCAGCAAAAAATGCTCTAGGCGATGAAATACCTCTGCGTGACTTTTACCACGACGATCTAGTCCCCACAGAACTCCTATCCTTGACCGAGCTTCAAATATTCTCTTGTGCAGCGAAAGCTTGGGTGTTTGGTGGCATGGGTTCTTGGAACGACGTTTGGTTCGATGGTGATGATCAAGAGGTCTATCGAGCGGTGAGTGAACGCTTATTCTCGGCGATAATCGATGGATTGGTGTACGCCACAAACGCCAGTGCCGAGGTTTGATGCTCTCGACCGCTGTGTCCGACTTTGGCTGGTCGTGACTGAAAGCTGTCAGTCTGTTCCCAACTCTGCAGCGGTCAATCTAGCAATGGTCGCTGGCGCCCCGCCCCCGGTGGCGGACACCCCACTTTGCAAAAGTGGGCCGGAATAGCCTCACGCCTCCCGTCAGCGCCTCTCCGGTCGGTCCCGAAGGCGCGGGCCGTGCGTTGAGGGGCGCATGATCTCAGCCGCACTCCGTCGCTCCGTCTGGCTTGCGCCGCTTCTGCTGGCGGCGTGCGGGACGCAGCCGACGGTCGAGCAGACCAACAGCACCACCAATGCCCAGCTCGCGACGATCAACGCGACGACGAACGATACCGACGGCATGGACCAGGGCAATGCTGCGCTGATGGCGATGCCGAGCAGGGGCCAGCAGATGGATGCGAAGCAACAGCCGCCGAAATAGGCCCGTCTTTCCCGATCGCACTGAGCTTGTCGAAGTGCCGTCCTTTTCTTCGAGCGCTACCGAAGAAGGGCAGTGCTTCGACAAGCTCAGCACGAACGGTTTGGGGAGACCCCTAAACCACTTCGTCGTGCAGCTTCTTTCCGAAGGCGTAGCGCATCGCGGCATAGTGCGCGGCGTGGAAGGAGCGGTCCCGGCCCCAGGCCTCTCCATAACGGGCGAGATCGGCGCGGGCGCGGGTGACGTATTCGCCCTTGTCGAAGCCGGCGAGGCGGGCGAGGCCGTGGCCCCGGAAGTAGGCGAGCAGATCGTCGGTGCGGTAGAGCGACACGCCGAGGTGGCTCTGCGGGCTGTCGTCCGGGTTGAGCATCGCGGTGCCGAGCGTGATCGCGCCCGAAAGATCGTGATAGCTGCGCGATCGGGTGCGCAGGACGCGGCCGAAGATCTCGCGGTGATCCTCGCGCCGCACGAGCAGGTGGCAGTCGCCCAGCGACTCCTCGCCCAGCAATTCGGTGCCGTGGCAGGCGGAGCCCTCGGCGAAGACGATCGCCTCGGCCGATCGATAGACCTGCATCTGGAAGAGCAGGCTGTATTCCTGCGGGTGGAAGATCGTGAAACCCTCCTCGACGAGCCGCTCTTCGAGGTAGGATTCGCCGAGGAAGGAGCCGCCGGGCCGATGCCTGCTGCGCGAGACGTAGAGTTTCGACAGCGGCAACGTGCCTTGGTAGAGCGCGTCGAGCCGGGGTGAGATCGCCTCGGTCAGATAGGGCAGGTAGCCGGCCTTCGGGCCGCCGCCGAAATCGGAGCCCTGCTCGCACACGCTCAGCTGCGCGACGGTCATATCCTTGTTGATGATGACGACGCGGTCCGGGCCGATGCCGAGCAGGCCGAGGATCTCCAGCAGGAACGGCGGCAGCTGCGCATAGTCGCGCGGCGGGCCGGTATCGAGGGCATCGACCATCAGCAGCCTGGCGTTGCCGAACAGTTTGAGCGCCGGGATCAGGCGGTGGACCATCTCCGACATCGAATGGCCGAAATGATCGTAGATCGGGCCGAAGTAGAGGAACTGCCCCTTCAGCCGCAGCGCGAAGCCGGCCGCGGGATCGAAATGATCGACCGGCCGCCAGTAGCGGGAGTGCCGAAGCCGCTGGTGATCGGGCACGGAGGGATCGACGACGACGCCACCGTTGAAGCCGACCGGCGGCGGGGCGACGAGCGGATGGCGGAAAGCCTGGACACGCGCATTGCTCAACACCGCCGTCGCGGGCGTCGCATAGCTGGAAAACGGCTCGTCCATCGATCCTCGAAGCGGCGTGTCTGCCCCCTGTTAGCCCAATTCGGTTTCGATGTGGCTGATATTCCTTTGCCATCGCTCGGTGCGCGACAGCGGCGGACGCCCCGCACTCGCAGCCGCCCAATTCGTCGATTCTGTTGGGTTGCTATTCTTGACAGGGCGATGCCGTTTTCCGAAAAAAGCGCCGCGAATTGGGGGGTCAATCGAATGATGAAGAAGTCACGCGTATTCGCGGCCGGCTTGGCCGTGTCTGTTCTTGGTCTGCCGGGCAGCGCCGTCGCGGCGCCGACCTATACGGTCACGATCGGCGGCTTCACCGGCGGCGGTACGCTGGCGATCACGCTGGCGGGCACCGACTCCAACAACGATGGCCAGCTCGAATGGGTGAGCGGCAACATGGGCAATGCCAGCGAGCTGACCCAGCTTTCCGCAGCCTTCAGCGGCAGCAGCACAGTAGCCGACTTCAGCTTCTCCTATACGCTGGCCCAGTTGCAGGGATCGTCGGCGGGTTATGGCGGCATCTTCTACACGCCGGGACAATCCTTCTCCGCGAGCGGCAACGGCTTCGGCCTGCAAAGCGGGACCTTCGCCGTCCAGGGCGGCAAGCTTATCTACAATAGCTGCGGGACCGGGACCTGCTACATGGTCCAGAACGGGTCGCAGAGCGCGACCTCGACCGATCTTGGCGCGGCGTCCGAGGCGGGCGGTTCCTCGGCGGTGCCCGAGCCGGCGACCTGGGCGATGATGATCGGCGGCTTCGGCATGATCGGCGCCGCGATGCGCGGCAGCCGCGCGCGGCTCCGGCGGGGCGCTACGGCCTAGTAGCTATATTCGTCGTAGACGCGGCTGATGTCGCCGGCCCATTCGCCGTTGTAGCGATCGAGCAGGCGCTGGGCCGGCACCTTGCCGCTCTCGACGATCTCGCGGAGCGGACCCAGGAAGCCGGTCTCGTCCTCGCCGATGCCGTTCAGCCGTTTGCGTGCCGAGAGGCCTGCGTGGCTGATGTCGAGGATCTGCCTGCCGAGTTCCTGGAAGGTGCGGCCGCGCGGGCCCTTCGCCGCCAGCCCGAGGCGCGGGACTTCGGAGCGGATGCGGTTGTGGTCCTCGATCGTCCAATGCTTGATTTCGTCCCAGGCGGCATCGAGAGCCTGGTCGTCGTAGAGCAGGCCCACCCAGAAGGCCGGCAGCGCACAGATCGTGCCCCACGGGCCGCCATCGGCGCCGCGCATCTCGAGATAGCCCTTCAGGCGCACCTCGGGGAAGGAGGTCGAGAGATGGTCCTTCCAATCCTCGATCGTCGGCGTCTCGCCCGGCAGCACCGAGAGTTTGCCGTCGAGGAAATCGCGGAAGGATAGCCCGGCCGCGTCGATATAGCCGCCGTCGCGGAAGACGAAGTACATCGGCACGTCGAGCATGTAATCGACGAAGCGATCGTAGCCGAAGCCGTCCTCATAGACGAAGGGCAGCATGCCGGTGCGGTGCGGATCGGTGTCCGTCCAGATGTGGCTGCGATAGGAGAGGAAGCCGTTGGGCTTCCCTTCCGTGAACGGCGAATTGGCGAAGAGCGCGGTGGCGAGCGGCTGCAGCGCCAGGCTGACGCGGAATTTCTTCACCATGTCCGCCTCGCTCGCATAATCGAGGTTGGTCTGGATGGTGCAGGTGCGCAGCATCATGTCGAGCCCGAGATTGCCGACGCGCGGCATGTGGCGCAGCATGATCTCGTAGCGGCCCTTGGGCATGATCGGCAGCTCGGCGCGGGTCTTGTCCGGCCAGAAGCCGAGGCCGAGGAACCCCATGCCGAGCTTTTCGCCGATCTCCTTGACCTGGGCGAGGTGACGGCCGGTCTCCGCACAGGTCTCGTGCAGGTTGTCGAGCGGCGCGCCGGAGAGTTCGGACTGGCCGGCGGGCTCCAGGCTGACGGCGCCGTCGGGGCCGGAGAGCGCGATGATGTTCTCGCCCTCGTACACAGGCTCCCAGCCGAATTTGGTGAGGCCGATCAGCAGCGCGTGGATGCCGCCCTTCTCCTCATAGGAGGGGGCGTGATGGTCCTTCGTCGAATAGACGAACTTCTCATGCTCGGTGCCGATCCGCCAGGCCGCCTTGGGCTTCTCGCCCTTTTCGAAGACGCCGATCAGGTCGGCACGGCTTTCGATCAGCGGAAGGGGGCCGGTATCGGCAGCGCGCGTGGTCATGGCGCGCCATTAGCGGGGCCGAAGAGGCGGCGCTAGCGGCATTATAGACCGAACGGTAGCCAGCCGCCTGCCGATCATTTCATCGCATTCTTGGGATTGTCATCAAACTGCAACCGAACCGCACCGGGACGGTCATAAAGCCGGCGTAACGGGCGCCGCAGCGACAGTCGATCGCAGTTCAGTGGAGCCCCCCGATGACCTTTTCCCCCGCGCGTTCGCCGGTGCGTTTTGCCGCAACCACCGCCTGGCTGGCCCTGATGGCCGCCCCGGCACTCGCCGCCCCGGCACCCGAGCCCGCGCCGGCCGCAGCCGCGGCGCCGCCGTCGGGCAACGACATCGGCGAAGGCTCCGAGATCATCGTCACCGGGACCAAGGCGAACGAGGTCGCTCCGGTCACCGCATCGCTGAAGCAGACCCAGCCCGCTTCGATCGTCTCGCGCTCCTTCATCGAAGACTCGCTGCCGGCGAGCGCGGACTTCAACAACGTCGCCCTGATCTCCCCCTCGGTCTCCAACGCGGGCGGTGAGAACGGCGTCGGCCTCAACGAGAGCAAGACGACGATCCGCGGCTTCCAGGACGGCGAATACAACATCACCTATGATGGCGTTCCGTTCGGCGACACCAACGGCCCGTCGCACCACTCCAACACCTTCTTCCCGTCGAACACGATCGAGACTCTGGTCGTCGATCGCGGCCCCGGCAACGCCAGCCAGCTCGGCCAGGCGACCTACGGCGGCAACATGAACCTGTTCTCACGCGAGACGCGCGATAAGGCCTCCGCCGAATTCAAGGGCGCCTACGGCAGCTTCAACACCTACCTGCTGCGCGGCCTGTTCCAGTCGGGCGCGATCGACAAGCTCGGCGGCACCGAGGCGGTGATCTCGGCGCAATATATCAAGACCGACGGACGCCTGAGCCTCAGCGGCTACAATCAGAAGAACATTTTCGGCAAGATCGTGATCCCGATCGGATCGAGCGTCCATCTGTCGCTGCTCAGCACCTACAACAAGAACCATTTCAACCAGCCCGACAAGAACGGCGTCACGCTGGCGCAGCAGGCTGTGTTCGGCAAATATTACAATCTGAACAACGACCCGACTAGCCAGAGCTACACCGATTATAACGTCACGACGAAGACGACCGACTTCGAAATCGCCAAGCTCGATGCCCAGATCGCGCCGGGGTTCACGTTCACGAACAGCGCCTACACCTTCTACTATGACAATGAGACGCTGAGCGGCAGCGCGGCGACCACGCTCCCCACGGGCGTGCTTTCCACCAGCAATGCCAACACCACCGTGACGCTGGCCGACGGCACGAAGGCGGCCGGCGTTCCGGGCTATACCAAGACGAACAAATATCGCGTGTGGGGCGACATCCCCAAGGCGAAGTACGATTTCGGCCTCGGTACGCTCACCGTCGGCGCCTGGATCGAGCATGCCGGCACCTTCCGCCAGCAGACCGACGTCAATCTGGTCAACGGCAGCTTCAACTATGTCGAGAAGAAAGCGACGAACCCCACGACGGGTGCGGTCACGCCGCTCTACGTGAAGTTCAACCAGAATAGCGGCTACAACCACACCGAGGAATTCGTCGAGCTGGAGCTGCGTCCGCTCGAGGGCCTCAAGGTCACCCCCGGCTACAAATATGTCGACTTCAACCTCTTCATCAACGCGAAGTACAACCAGACGACGCGCTTCCAGCAGACCATCAGCGAGGATTACAAGCGCTCGCTGCCGTTCCTGACGGTCAATTACGAAGTGTCGCCGCGCCTGTCGGTCTATGGGCAATATGCGCAGGGCATGGCGGTGCCGATCCTCGGCGACCTCTACGTCAACAACCCCGCGCTGTCCTCGATCAAACCGCAGACGTCGACCAACTATCAGGGTGGCGCCGTCTATCACGGCGAGCATCTGAGCCTTGATGCCGACATCTATTACATCAAGATCAACAACAAGATTCAGTCGCAGACGGTGATCGACAGCACGGGCGCCAGCCAGACGGCCTACTTCAATGCCGGCAAGGTGCTGTACAAGGGCATCGAAGGCCAGGCGACCTACGTGCTGCCGGCCGGCTTCGCGGTCTTCGCCAACGGATCGCTCAACTATGCCAAGGAAGCGGGCACGCATAACCCCGTTTCCAACTCGCCGAAGTCCACGGCGGCGGCGGGCCTGCTCTACAAGCACGGTCCGATCCGTTTCTCGCTGATCGATAAGTGGACGGGCCCGCAATATGCGACCACCGAAGCCCTCGATCCCACGCAGACCTTTTTCGTGGTGAGCCGCGCCGTCCGGATTTCGCCCTATAACACCGCAATTCTCGCTGCGAGCTACCAGTGGCGCAACTTCCGCTTCGGCCTGAACGTCACCGACCTGTTTGACTCGCGCAAGATCGAGAACCTCAACCTGTCGGGCAGCGGTCCGGCCGGCAACACGTTCAGCGGTCTGAACAACACCGCCGACCAGCTCTACTATCAGCCCGGTCGTCAGGTGACGGGCGACATCACGGTGAAATTCTGATGCGCACACGGACCATCTTCGCTCTCCTGGCGCCGCTGCTCGCGGTGGCGTCGCCGGCGGGGGCGAAGGGGGAGAAGGCGCCTCTGCTGCTCGACGCGACCAAGCTCGATCCGGCACAGGTGCTGCCGCCGCCGCCCGCGCCGGATTCGGCCGAGGTGCGCGACGAGCTCGCCCAGCTCCACGCGATCGACAAGGCGCGGACGCAGGCCGACTTCGACGATGCCGTGCGCGAGGAGCATACGAAGGACGGATCGATCTTCCACGATGCGATCGGCCCCGCGTTCGACCTCGCCAAGCTGCCCGCGACGGCGGCGCTGCTCGACACCGTCCGCCGCGAGGAGAAAGCGGCGGCGGATCGCGCCAAGGCCCACTTCCTGCGCACCCGCCCCTGGCTCGTCGCCAAGGACCTGCGCCCCTGCAACGGTGGCGATGACGAACCGCAGAGCAGCTATCCGAGCGGCCACACCACGATGGGCTATTCGATGGCGGCGGTGCTGGCGCGCCTCGTGCCCGCCCATGCCGATGCGATCATGGCCCGCGCCGCGCGCTACGCCCGGTCGCGGCTGGTCTGCGAAGTCCATTTCCGCAGCGATGTCGCAGGCGGACAGGCCTACGGCATGGTCATCGCCGAGCGGCTGATGCTGGAGCCGGCGTTCCAGGTGGCGTTCAAGGATGCCGCCCGCGAGCTGCAGGCAGCGGGCATCCGCTAACCGACCTGCCAGTCGCCGACCGCGCCCATCCACAGGGTGATCGCGGCGGCGGCGGCGGTTTCGGCGCGTAAGGTTCGGGGGCCGAGGGTGATGGCCCTGGCCGAAGCGTGGGCGCGGATCGCGGCGCGCTCGTCGTCGGTGAAGCCGCCTTCGGGGCCGATCAGGATCGCGGCGGGTCCGGGCCCGGCGACGGTGGCGAGCGGTTCGCCGCCCTGCTCGTCGGCGAAGAGGATCGTGCGGTCCGGGTCCCAATCGCGCAGCAGCGCGGCGCGCTTCACCGGCTCGGCGATCTCGGGGAGCGCCGTGCGGTCGCACTGCTCGGCCGCCTCGATCGTGTTGGCGCGCAGCCGCTCCAGATTGACGCGGTCGACGATCGTGCGCTGGGTGATCACCGGCTGGAGGCGGGCGATGCCGAGCTCGGTGGCCTTCTCGACCAGCCAGTCGATCGGCCCCTTCTTGATCGGCGCGAACAGCAGCCAGAGATCGGGAACGGCCTCCCGCGCGCGTAGCCGTTCGTCCAGCGTCACCGTCACATGGCGCTTGCCCGCCTCGGCCACCGTCGCCAGCCATTCGCCGCTCGCGTCGTCGAACAGCCGCACCGGATCGCCCGGCTTCAGCCGCATGACATTTGCGAGATAATTCGCCTGCGCGCCGTCGAGCGTCAGGCCCGTCCGCCCGTCGAGCGGGGTCTCGACGAACAGGCGCGGCGTACTCGCGGGGGGCCAGGCGGGCGTGGCGATCAGCGGCCGCTCTCGACCGGCTTGGCCTTGGCTTTCGGCTTGTCGCTCATCACGTCCTGCGTCGCGGCCATCTTTTCGGCCGGGGTGACGACGCCGTCGTGGTTGGTGTCGGCCTCGTCGAAGCCGCGATCGGCGGCCGCCTTTGATTCGGCGGCGGAGATGCGGCCGTCATGATCGCTGTCGGCGTCGTCGAACATCTCCTTCACGATCGGCGGGGCGCTGGGCAGCGAGCCGTCCTTGCGGCGGGGCATGCGCGATATGGCGAAGGCGGTCATCTCCTCCATCGTGATGAAGCCGTCGTGATCGAGATCGATCCGCGCGAACATGGCGGCGGCGCGCGCCTCGGCATCGGCCTTGGTCTCGTCGTGGAGATAGGGGTTGGCGGGGGGTGCGGCAGGCGGCGGCGCATCGGCGTCCGCCTTCGCGGCAGGCTTTTCGGCCGGGAGATCGTAGGTCAGCGGCGGCGGCGTCGGCGCGGGATCGCTCTGGGCGAGCGCGGGGGCGGCGACGAGCAGCAGGGGCAGGCAGAAGCGCAGGGCCATGGGATCTCCTAACATCGCTCGGGCCATGGGCAAAAGCGGGTGAACCCGCGCCGAACGACTGGACAGCGCGGAGGTTTCGGTTAGCGGCGGATGCCATGACCCAAGCTGACGACGTGGTTCCCGACAGCGAGCATCGCGGCACCGTCTCGCGACTGCCCGGCAGGTTTCGCGATCTGGTGCAACTGGCGCGGCTCGACCGGCCGATCGGGGCGTGGCTGCTGTTCTGGCCGGGCGCCTGGGCGATCGCGCTTTCGGGCGACGTGATTCATCATGTCGGATTGCTCGCCTGGTTCGCGCTGGGGGCGGTCGCGATGCGCGGTGCGGGGTGCGTCTACAACGACATCGTCGACCGCGATCTGGACGCCCGCGTCGAGCGGACGCGGAGCCGGCCGCTGGCGAGCGGGCGGGTGCCGCTGGCGCTCGCCTGGGCCTGGCTGGTCGCTTTGTGCCTGATCGGCCTGGTCGTGCTGCTGCAGCTGAACCGCCCCGCGCAGATCGTCGCGCTGGCGAGCCTCGCGCCGGTGGCCGCCTATCCCTTCATGAAGCGGATCACCTGGTGGCCGCAGGCGTGGCTGGGGATCGTCTTTTCGTGGGCTGCTCTGGTCGGCTGGCCGGCGGCGCGGGGCGGCTTCGATCCGGCGCTGTGGTGGCTCTATGCAGGGTCGATCGCCTGGGTGATCGGCTACGACACCATCTACGCGCTGCAGGATATCGAGGACGATGCGCTGGCGGGCGTGAAGTCGAGCGCGCGGGCGCTGGGCGTTAACGCCAAAGCGGGGATCGCGGGCTTCTATCTGGTGGCGCTGCTGCTGTGGGCGCGGGCGCTGTGGCTAATGCGGCCCGAGCCGCTCGTGCTGGCGGCGCTGCTGCCGATGGCGGGACATCTCGGCTGGCAGGTGGTGACGCTTCGGACCGACGATCCGGCCAACGCGCTGTATCGGTTCCGCTCGAACCGCTTCGCAGGCTTCCTGATGGTCTGCGCCTGCGTGGTGATTGGGGCGACTTCGGGCTGAGGCTGCTGTCGAATATGTGACAGACTTAAGGAAGTGGCGGGCCGCGTAACGCTCTTGTCGA
>Ga0164294_10002441_pt1 | contig 16773 bp, 12 predicted proteins | sample GEODES005metaG_FD_111479 | JGI IMG/M metagenome (GOLD analysis project Ga0164294, IMG submission 111479) | Oligotrophic lake water microbial communities from Sparkling Lake, Wisconsin, USA - GEODES005 metaG | ecosystem: Environmental > Aquatic > Freshwater > Lake | place: USA: Sparkling Lake...
GGCATCTGTTTCCATGTCGGCAGCCAGTCGATGAGCCCGCACGCCTATGTTCAGGCGCTGGAGCGGGTTCGCGCGGCCATCGTCGATGCGGCGGTGACGGTTGACATCATCGATGTCGGCGGCGGGTTCCCTTCGATCTATCCAGGCATGGAGCCGCCCGCGCTCGAGGACTATTTTGGTTTGATCGACCGCACGTATGAATCGCTGCCAGTGTCCTATTCCGCCGAGCTTTGGTGCGAGCCGGGCCGCGCGCTCTGCGCCGAGTATAATTCGATCATCGTCCGCGTGGAAAAGCGCCGGGGGACCGAACTGTTCATCAACGACGGCGCGTATGGCGCGCTGTTCGATGCGGCGCATGTGGGTTGGCGTTTCCCGGTCAAATTGCTGCGCGCGAAGGTGGCCAGCAGCGCGGGCGAGCAAGCGATGGAGCCGTTCAGCTTCTGGGGCCCGACATGCGACGATATGGATCATATGGACGGTCCATTTGAACTGCCAGCCGATATCAAGGCGGGCGATTTCATCGAGATCGGCATGCTCGGCGCGTATGGTGCGGCGATGAAGACTGCGTTCAACGGGTTCGGCGCGAACGACGTGTTCGAAGTGAGCGACGAGCCCATGTCGAGCCAGTATCGCGGTGATCGCCGCGATGAGCGCGTGTCGAACAACGTCGTTTCGCTGCGCTGATCGCAGGGGCTTTCAACTTCGTTCCAAACGGGCTCCGCGAGCAATCGCGGGGCCCTTTTTTCGGCGCGGTTCGCTTAACCTGTTGCAATTTTGCGTCATCCGCAAATGAATGGGCCAGCTACCTTCTGTAACAGCTTGTCGGATCGGTCGTTTGCATGTCGCTATAGGGTTTGGATTTGATTTGGAAACCAGCGCCATGAGAAACAGCTTGTTCACAACAACCTCACTCACTTCGGCATTGTTAGTCTCGTTGCTTTCTGGCGCTGCTCCCGCGCATGCGCAAGCTGCGGTCAACGCTCCAGCGCCCTTGCCCGCGCCTGCCAGCAGCGAAGCGACCGCCGATGTCATTATCGTCACTGGTTCGCGCATCCCGCGTCCTTCGCTCGATAATGCACAGCCGACAGCGGTGATCGACAAGCGCTTGTTTGAAAACCGGGGCTACACCAATGTGGCCGATGCGCTGAACCAGTTGCCGGGCTTTGGCCTTGCTGACAGTTCGACGATTGGCGATCAGGGCAACGGCCTTGGCGTTGGGCAAAGCTTCGTCAATCTCTACAATCTCGGCTCGCAGCGCACGCTGACGCTGGTCAACGGCCGTCGCTTTGTCGGTGCCAATCCTGCCTCGATCTTCTCGCAGGCCGGGGGCGGCACACAGGTTGATCTCAACACGATCCCGACCAAGCTGATCGACCGGGTCGACGTCGTTTCGATCGGCGGCGCACCGATCTATGGTGCCGACGCGATCGCGGGTACGATCAACATCGTCCTGAAGAAGAACTTCGAAGGGCTTGATCTCGATGCGCAGGCCGGGGTCACCGACCGTGGCGATCTCGGCAACCAGCGCATCCGCGCGCTCTTTGGCAAGAATTTTGCGGGTGGTCGCGGAAACATCACGATCAATGCGGAATACAGCCATGACGACGGACTACTTGGCAACCGGCGCGATGTGATCAACCGGCAGTACGGTTTCATTTCGCCGCTCGATCCCGACTCGCCGTTTCAGCAGACACTGATCCAGAACCAGCGCACCTTTCTCGGTGCTCCGGGCGGCAATCCCTATTTCATCGACCGCGGGCGGCTCGGGCCAGACCGCAGCGTGACGGACGCAGAAGGTAATCTTTTACGTTTTGCGCCGAATGGCCAACTGGTGACATTTAACACCGGCACCCCAACCAACGATGTAACAACATTCATCGGCGGCGATTCGCTGAACTTCGCCGATATCACCAACCTGCGTGTCAAAAGTGAACGGATCAATACGACCGCCACGCTGAATTATGAACTGAGCGACAACATTCGGTTCTCGGGCGAAGCTTGGTATTCGCGCAATACCGCCACCAATCTGGCGGGCCAGCCGGTCTATAACACGGCATTTTTCCGCCAGGCCGCGCCTGGTGATTTCGACATCAATGGCAACTTCATTGTAAAACTTGGCAACCCGTTTTTGAGCGCTCAAGCCAAGTCGATCATCAGCCAGAACCTGATCGACAACGGTCTGAGTGCCACCGACGACGACGTGTTCTATCTGGGCCGCGCCAACACTGATCTGGTGAGCGGCGTTGCCCATCTCAGCCAAGATCTCTATCGCTTCGTCGGCGGGTTCAGCGGCGATTTCCGGCTTTTCAACCAGGCCTTCACGTGGGACGTTTCAGGCAGCTATGGCCGCACGGTAAGCGTTTCGTCGATCCCTTCGCTGGTCGAGCCGAACCTGCGCCGCGCGCTCAATGTCGGCAAGGATGCGAACGGGAATATTGTCTGCCTGCCGTTCAATCCGGATCCCACCGATCCGACCGCACCGCCAAACCAGCCGCAGTATAACGGCACCATCTCCCAGACCTGCGCGCCGCTGAACCTGTTTGGTAACGGCGCTCCGAGCAAAGCTGCGCGCGATTATGTGACCACCATTGCAAGGACGCGCTCGGTTACTTCGCAGCGCGATTTTCTGGCCACAGTGACGGGCGCGCTGGCAAACTTGCCGGGCGGGAAGCTTGGCGTCTCGCTCGGCTATGAAAATCGCCGCGAATTCTCGTCATTTACTCCGGATACCTATGGGATTGAGGCGCTGGGCCGCTCGATCCCGATCCTGCCTGTCGCGGGCAGCTACACGACCAACGAGGTGTTCGGCGAGTTGCGCGCACCCTTGATCGGGCCGGACCAGAACATTCCGCTCATCCGCGAGTTCGAACTCAATGGTGCCGGACGCTATGTTCATAACTCTGCCAATGGCGGCGCATTCACATGGACCGCTGGTGCGCGCTGGGCTTTGTTCCAAGGGCTTACCATTCGCGGAAACTACACCCGTGCCATCCGCTCGCCTGCGGTGACAGAATTGTTTGTCGCCGATCAACCCGCCTACGACGGCGGATTTGACCCTTGCGACGCGCAAAACCTGACCGGCGGCGCCAACCCCGCCGTCCGCCAGGCGAATTGCGCGGCGGCTGGGCTTCCAGCGGATTTCAGCTCGTTGATCAATTCGGTCACCGTTCCCATCACCGTGATTGGCAACACGGCGCTCCGCAACGAGACATCGAAATCGTGGACAGTAGGCACTGTGCTGGAGCCCCGGTTTCTGCCGGGCTTCTCGCTGTCGGCCGACTACATCAGCATCGATCTGGCCGACACGATCGTTTCGTCTTCGGCGCAGGATGTGCTTACAGGTTGCTATGATTCAACGACCTATCCGACGAATTTTTACTGCGGCTTGGTTACCCGCGATACTGACAAAACGAGCGAAAACTATGGGCAAGTGCTGGGCCTGCGCGAACCTTACATCAATCAGGGTGGTCGCACATTCCGTGCGATCGAGGCGAACCTCGGCTACAATACCTCCATCCGCGGGGTGGGCAAGTTGAGCCTCAACGCAAGCTACCAGCACATCATCAAGAGCTATACCGTGATCAGTGCCGATTCCGGCAAGAGCCAGAGTCGGGGGCAGATCGGCGACAATATCGACCGCGCAAATTTTGAAATGACGCTCGAAAGTGGTGCCTTCACTTGGTTCAATCAGGTGCTCTATGTCGGACCGGGGGTGTTCGATGCGACGGAAGCACCGGGCACGCGCGACGTGATGGGTGTGGGTAGCTACGCGGTCTGGAATACCGGCATGACCATGAATGTCAACGACCAGTACAGTCTGCGGCTGAATGTCAACAACGTGACTGGCACTGGTATCCCTTATCCCGGGTCAGGTTCGAGTTCGCAGAACCTGTACTACGATGGTCTGGCTGGTCGCTCGTTCTTAGTCGGCGCGGGCGTCCACTTCTGAACAAAGAAAGAGGGACAGCGCGGATGTTGCGCAGTCCCTCTTTTTGCCGCGTTTCGGCTCAAGCTGCCATGCGCATCTGCAGATCGAGCCGCGCCCAGATTTCGACGAGCGCCTGCGTCAGTTCGACCATCATCTCGTCGGTGTGCGCGGGGCCAGGTGTGAAACGCAGCCGCTCGGTGCCGCGCGGCACGGTGGGATAATTGATCGGCTGCACATAGACGCCGTATTCCGCCAGCAGAATATCGCTTACCTTCTTGGCGCGGATGGGGTCGCCCACCATCAGCGGGACGATATGCGTGGTAGATGGCAGCACCGGCAGCCCGGCTCCCGCAAACAGCCGCTTGAGCGTGGCCGCGGCGGCCTGCTGGCTGTCGCGCTCGATGCTTGAGGCCTTCAGGTGGCGGACCGAGGCCAGCACGCCCGCTGCGAGCACCGGTGAGAGCGACGTCGTGAAGATAAAGCCCGGGGCGTAGCTGCGGATCACGTCGATCACCCTTGCGTCCGAAGCGATGTAGCCGCCCATCACGCCAAAGGCCTTGCCCAGCGTGCCCTCGATAATGTCGATTCTGTGGGCGGCCTCATCGCGTTCCGAAATGCCGCCGCCGCGCGCGCCATACATGCCCACGGCGTGGACTTCATCGATGTAGCTGAGCGCGTGGTATTTTTCGGCCAAATCGCAGATCGCATGGATCGGGGCGACGTCGCCGTCCATCGAATAGACGCTCTCGAAAGCTATCAGCTTGGGCACTGCAGGATCGGCCTCGGCCAGCAGTTCTTCCAGATGCGCAACGTCGTTGTGTCGGAACACGCGCTTTTCGGCGCCCGAATTGCGAATGCCGGCAATCATGCTGGCGTGGTTGAGTTCATCCGAAAAGATGATGCAGCCGGGCAGGATCTTGGCGAGCGTCGACAAGGTCGCATCATTGGACACATAGCCGCTGGTAAACAGCAGCGCGCTGTCCTTGCCATGCAGATCGGCCAGTTCGCGCTCCAGATCGACGTGGTAATGCGTGTTGCCGCCGATGTTGCGTGTGCCGCCAGAGCCCGCGCCGACGTCGTGCAGCGCCTCTTCCATCGCGGAAATCACTTTGGGATGCTGACCCATGGCGAGATAATCGTTCGAACACCACACCGTGATCGGTTTAGGGCCGTTGTGCCCGGCAAAGCACCGCGCGTTGGGATACGAGCCCTTGTTGCGAAGAATATCGATGAAGACCCGGTAGCGGCCTTCGGTATGCAAACGCTCGATCGCTGAATCAAAAACCTGATCGTAGTTCACCCGCCGCTCCTTCCTTCGATGGAGACACACGTGTCTCCGTCGCCGCGATCATATGACCATGCACATGATCGGGCGATCAGCGGAAGCGGCGCATTAGACCGCTCGGGCAAGGTTATCCAGCAACAATCGAGCCCTCGCACTCAAGTGAAGGAGCCTCCACTTTTTGGGGTGCCGGCCTCATTCTGTCTTTGCCTAGGCGGGACCGGACTGCGCGACAGAAATACCCAGGTTACGCCCTGTCACTTTCAGCCAGCCCAGATCATGCGCGGGCACGATGACCAATGCGGGTGCGCGCGATTGCAACTCGGTCAATCCCTTCAGCCAGCCGATGACCGCAGCGCGGTCCTCGTTTCCAAGCCACTCTGCCATGTAGCGGGATCGTGGTTTCTGCCAGGCGAGGCTGCGCCGCATCGGCATGGTGTCTCCGGCGAACAGGAATTCGCGCCCATTGGCGAGGCGAACGAAGATCATCTGCGACCCCGGCGTGTGGCCCGGAGTTTGCAGCATCACCACGCCGGGCGCGATGGCGGCATAATCAGCGGGGTGCTGGTTGACCGATTTCTCCAACGCCAGCGCCGGAACCAATTGTGAGATCCGCTTTGCCTGATCGAGATTGACAATCACGCGCATTGCGAACGCGGCGCGCTCCGGCGAAGCGATCAGGCCGCCGATATGTTCGATGTCCTGTGCTGTAAACAGAATACGTCGGGCGGAGCGCAGCCAGCTATTGGCAATGCGTTGGGCACCGGCGTCATAGGTGGAAAAGCCTGCTGCGATCGCCTGGTCGGGGCTCAAGCCCGCGTCGAGCACCGTATCGCCGCCCGGTGTCACTAAGCGGTATGCGATAGCGCCCACTGGGTTGGTTTTCAGTCCGCCACCGGCGACCAGAAAGGTGCCGGGATAATCATCGCAGGCTGGCACAGCCGCCTCGATCGCCGTGGGAAGCGGACCGGTAAGCTGGCCCGCCGCGGCGCGCAGGCGGTCGAGGTCGATTGGGCGGGCAGGGGCGTCGCTTGGACCTGCATCGATCAACAACCAGTAATATGGGATACTGACCAGCAGCGCCACAACGATGGCCGCTTTCGTCAGAAACGGGATGCGTGATCCTTGCTGCTCGGTCGGCTCGAACGGTTTCTTCAAAACACGCACCCTTGGTCAAGCCCGCGTGCCGCCAGTGCAGGCGCGAGCGCATCGGTTTCTGGCCCGCCGCGCGTGAAAATGGCGCGGTCGGGGCGATCGCGCCGCCAAGGCTGCCCTGCGGTGAGATAAGCGATGCGCCGGGCAATGCCGGCTGCGCCATCGACGAATGCGACCCCCGGACCGAAGGCATTGGCGAGCTCCTCTGCCACCAGCGGGAAATGCGTGCAGGCAAGAACCACCGTGTCGATGGCCTGACCGCCCGGCATGGCGCGCAGCGCCTGCGCCGCACGCGCAAAAATCGCTGGATCGACCGGGCTCCCCCGCAATTTTGCTTCGGCTGCACCGACCAGTTCCGGGGCGGCATGGCGCAGCAGCACTTTGCCAGATGCGAATTCGGCTTCGAGCCGGTCGACATAGCCCTGCCGGATGGTGGCTTCGGTGCCGAGCAAGCCGATCACCCCAGTGCGGGTTTGGAGCGCGGCGGGCTTGATTGCCGGCACTGTGCCGACAATCGGCACTTCGAGCACTTCGCGCACCGAGGCAAGCGCAATGGTGGATGCGGTATTGCAAGCGATGCAGACGAGCCGAGGAGCAAACCGCTCGGTCATGCGGCCCAAGAGGCCCGATACCCGGGCCGCGATCTGCGCTTCGGTCTTGTTGCCATAAGGAAGCCCGGCCAGATCAGCGGCATAGATCACTGGTGCACCCGGCAGGAGCAGGCGTACCTCATCGAGGACGGAAAGGCCGCCAACCCCTGAATCGAACACCAGCAACGGGGCTTCAGGATCGATCAGCGGATATCCTGCACTTCTGCTTTCGCCGCTGCTTTTCGCGATTGCTATGTCATTCTGCCCTTGCATCCGGCTCCCATATCCGCAGTGGCGGCAAAAAGAAAACACCCCCTCTCCCCTTTGCTCTCGCGCATTGCTAGGAACGGAGGGGTGGAGACCATTCTTGCCCCGGGCATTGCCCTTGCCGCCGCGTATCTGCTCGGCTCGATTCCGTTTGGCCTGCTGCTGACGCGCGTGTTCCGGGCGGGTGATCTGCGCGCCATCGGATCGGGCAATATCGGTGCGACCAATGTGCTGCGTACCGGGCGCAAGGGGCTTGCTGCCGCCACTTTGCTGTTGGATCTGGCCAAAGGGTGCGCAGCTGTGCTGCTGGTCCGCGCATACCTGCCGGGCACCGAGGCACTGGCGGCGCTTGGTGCCGTTCTCGGGCATTGCTTTCCCCTATGGCTGGGCTTTCGCGGCGGCAAGGGCGTGGCGACGATGATGGGGGTGGCGCTTGGTCTCGCATGGCCGATCGGCCTTGCCTTTGCGGCTGTCTGGCTCGGTGTGCTTTACGCGGGCCGGATATCCTCGCTGGCGGGGATGAGCGCTGCGGTATCTGCGCCGCTGGCGGCGATGGCGATGGGATATTCATCCTATGCCGCCGTTCTTGCCGCTATCGCCGTTCTGGTGCTCTGGCTGCACCGCGCGAACATTGCCCGGCTGCGCGCGGGTACCGAACCGCGCATCGGCGGCGCAAAGCCGTGACATCGCCTGCCTCGCCTGCCGCGCTGTCGCAGGCCGAAGCATTTGCCCGGATCCGGTTGCTGCGCTCGCCCAATATCGGCCCGGTCAGTTTCTTTCAGCTTATCCGCCGTTTCGGCAGCGCGGCGGCATCGCTCGACGCCCTGCCTGATCTCGCCGCGCGCGGGGGAGGGCGTTACGCCGTGGCGCCCGTATCGCGGATCGAGGAGGAAGCCGCCCGAGTCCGGAGCATCGGCGCGCGCTACCTGTTCCATGATTCTCCTGATTATCCGGCGGCGCTGAGCATGCTGGAGAACCCGCCGCCGATCCTGACCATGCGCGGGGACGGCGGATTGCTGGCAAGGCCATCCGTGGCGATGGTCGGCGCGCGCAATGCTTCGGCCGGGGCGATCAAGCTGGCGCGCGAATTCTCCGCGGCATTGGCGGCGCGGGGCTATGCCGTGATCTCCGGCCTTGCACGCGGCATCGACTCAGCGGCGCATCAGGGCGCGCTCGCAGCGATGGCGCAAGGCGGGGGCACAATCGGCGTGATCGCCAGCGGCATTGAAGTGGTTTACCCGCCTGAGAACGCAGCGCTGCAGGAAGAAGTTGCCGCACGCGGACTGCTGATTGCGGAAATGCCCCCGGGCACGCAGCCGTTGGCGCGCCATTTTCCCTGGCGCAACCGGATCATCGCCGGGCTTGCCAGCGGGACCGTGGTGGTGGAGGCGGCCCCGCGGTCGGGCTCGCTGATCACCGCGCGTCTGGCGGGCGAGGCTGGCCGAGAAGTGATGGCGGTCCCCGGCTCCCCGCTCGACAGCCGCTCGCTGGGCTGCAACAAGCTGATCCGCGACGGCGCGGTCCTCGTGCAGTCTGCCGATGATATCGCCGAATTGCTCGAACGTTTCGACGGCACGCCGCGTTCTTCGTTTCATGAACGCGTCATGCCGGATTACGAACCTGATGCGCCCCCGGCTGATCTTGCCGACATGCTGGGCGCTGCACCTGTCAGCATAGACGAACTCATCCGCCAAAGCGGTGCGCCGCCAAGTGCTGTGCAATTCGCCTTGCTTGAGCTCGAACTTGCGGGCCGCTTGCTGCGACATGCAGGCGGGCGTGTGTCGATGATCACCCCCTGAAGTCCAGATCAGCGGCAATCGTTTGTTACGCATTTTTGACATTGGCTAAATTGTACTTACAATTCCGCGCAGAAGACCGCGCCGCCATGATGCGAAGCGTGCTGAACCGGAGAGAGAACATGCGCCTGCACCACTCATTGTATGCTGCGACTTTGGCTATGGCACTGGCTATTGCTGCACCCTCGCCGGTCTTTGCGGGCGATACTTCCCCCGTGAAGGTTTCGGGCAAGGAAGCTCTCGTTGGCGCGACGGGCATTGCGGTTGCAGCGTTCAATGTCGGATTCATCTTCGAGTCGACAGACCAGACCAAGCAAACCGGTGGCATGATCGGTGCTTTTGGAGGGACGACAAAGGCGCAGTCCAAGTTGGTGGGCGTCACGCCCGAAATGATGCAGAAGATCGCGGACGCGGCTTATGCCGATTTCCTGACGAAATTGGCGGCGGGCGGCTTTGCGGTGAAGGAGCCAGGCACCATTTTCGCGGCGCCTGAATTGGCCAAGCCACATGGTCAGGTTTCTCCGCTCGATGTTTCGATCATGCTGGAAAAGAAGAGCAAGGGGAAGGCAACTTACGTCAAGCCATCCGCACTGCCGACCTTGATCATGGTTCCCGGGGACTTTCAGGGCAGCGGATTATCGAGCATGGGTTTGGCAATGGATGCAGGCCAAGCAAGCTATGCCCTGTCGCAGTATGCGCGGGCCGCGGGCGTGCCGGTGATCGACGTGACTTACCTTATCGACTTCTCCGACCAGAAGCGCCCCGGCGCGTTCAGTTTCGGCGGGCTCGAGGTCAACGCCAACCTCTCCGTTGTGCCCGGCTATTCGCGGATGACCGCCTATGGGCCAAACGGCAAGACCACCACGGTTACGCTCAATCAGAGCGTATCGGTTGAAGGGGATTTCATCGATAAACACGATGCCAGCAGTGGAACTGCCAAAACCACCCAGGCGGCGGCGAACATCGCGGGCGGAATCATGGCGGCGATGGGCCATGGCGGCATGATGTTTGGCAAGACCCGCAAATTCGAATTCGATGCCAAGCCGGGCAATTATGAGGAAGGGGCTGGCAAGGCCGCCGGGCTGGCTAATGATGTGCTGCTCGGGCAGATCGCCGCCTTGAAGTGAGTCCGGTTCGGTAACCAATGCAGTTGTAGGCTGGACTTTCCCGTAAAGGTGCCCAGAAGGCAGCCCTTGACGCGAGGCGGGATTGCTCCCCACTCTCGCACGTACGCATACGCGTAGGAAAGTTCAGCCAGTACCCATGCAACTAGTCATCGTCGAATCCCCCGCAAAAGCCAAAACCATCGAGAAATACCTCGGTCCCGGTTTCAAGGTGCTGGCGTCCTATGGCCATGTCCGCGATCTGCCGGTCAAGGATGGCTCGGTCCGTCCGGACGAAGACTTTGCGATGGATTGGGAAGCGTACGGCGACAAGGCGGCGCGGATCAAGGCGATCACCGACGCGGCCAAGACCGCTGACCGCTTGATCCTCGCAACCGACCCCGACCGCGAGGGCGAGGCGATCTCGTGGCATGTCCGCGAACTGCTCGCCAAACGCAAGGCGCTGCCCAAGGAGGTCGAGCGCGTTACCTTCAATGCGATCACCAAGGCCACGGTGACCGAAGCGATGAAGCACCCGCGCGAGCTCGATCAGGACTTGATCGACGCCTATCTGGCTCGGCGTGCGCTGGACTACCTTTTCGGCTTCACCCTCTCGCCGGTGCTGTGGCGCAAGCTGCCCGGGGCCAAGTCGGCGGGCCGTGTCCAGTCCGTTACGTTGCGATTGATCGTCGAGCGCGAGCGCGAGATCGAGGTCTTCGTCTCCCAGGAATACTGGTCGGTGGCCGCGATGCTCGAGCAGGGCGGCACCGCGTTCAAAGCACGGCTTGTGCGTTTTGAGGGCAACAAGCTGGAGCGCTTGTCGCTGGGCGATGAAGGCACCGCGATGCGCGCCAAGGCGCTGGTCGAGAGCGCCACCTTCCGCGTCGAGGAGGTCGAGACCAAGCCTACGAAGCGCAATCCCTATCCGCCGTTCACCACCTCCACCTTGCAGCAAGAGGCCGCGCGCAAGCTGGGCTTCTCCGCCAGCCATACGATGCGTGTGGCGCAGGGGCTCTACGAGGCGGGCGCGATCACTTACATGCGCACCGACGGCGTGCAGATGGACCCCAGCGCGATCAGCGAGGCGCGCAAGGCCATCTCGGACCGCTATAACGGGCACTATCTGCCCGAAAAACTGCGCATCTATGAAACCAAGGCGAAGAACGCACAGGAAGCCCACGAAGCGATCCGTCCGACGGATTTCAGCAAAGACCGCCATGGTGCGGGTGATGACGGGCGACTCTATGATCTGATCTACAAGCGCGCGATGGCCAGCCAGATGGCCTCTGCCAGCATCGAGCGGACCACCGTAACGTTGCGTGAAGGCACCGGGCAGCACGAGCTGCGTGCGAATGGTCAGGTCATCAAGTTTCCCGGCTTCCTTGCCGTGTACGAAGAAGGCCGTGATCAGAAGTCTGACTCGCCGGATACGGACGGTGATGACGAAAGCGGCCTGCTCCCCGCCTTGGCCGTGAGCGATACCCCGGCCAAGCGCGGGGTCGAGGCGATCCAGCATTTCACCCAGCCGCCGCCGCGCTATTCCGAAGCGAGCCTGGTCAAAAAGCTTGAGGAACTCGGCATCGGTCGGCCCTCGACTTATGCCTCCACGCTTCAGGTGCTCAAGGACCGCAACTACGTTCGTACCGAAAAGAATCGCTTCTTTGCCGAGGAGAGCGGGCGGCTGCTGACCGCATTTCTCGAGCGCTTTTTCGATCGTTACGTAGCGTATCAGTTTACCGCCGGCATGGAGGACGAGCTTGACGACGTCTCCGGTGGCCGCGCTGCATGGAAAGCCGTGCTTGAGGCGTTCTGGAAGGACTTCAAACCCAAGGCCGACGAGACCATGGAGAAGAAGCCGAGCGAGGTGACCGCCGAACTCGATGTGTTTCTGCAGGACTATCTGTTTCCGCCGCGCGAGGACGGCTCGGACCCGCGCCTGTGCCCCAAATGCGAGGCAGGCCGGCTTTCGCTGCGCGGCGGCCGGTATGGCGCTTTTGTTGCGTGCTCAAACTATCCCGAGTGCAAGTTTACCCGCAAGTTTGCGCAAGGCGGGAGCGATGGCGCTGAGGCCGGAGGCGAGGATGCCAGCCTGGGTCAAGACCCGGTCAGCGGGCTTGACGTCACCCGGCGGACCGGGCGCTTCGGCCCTTACATACAGTTGGGCGAGGGCAAGGACGCCAAGCGCGCTTCGATCCCGAAGGATCTGGCCGAACTCGATCTGGAATGGGCGCTTAAACTGCTCGGGCTGCCGCGCGAAATCGGCGCGCACCCGGAAAGCGGCAAGCCGATCACCGCGAGCATTGGGCGCTATGGCCCTTATCTGACGCATGAGGGCAAGTATGCGCGGCTTAAGTCCACCGCCGAGGTATTTGATACGGGTATGAACGCAGCCGTGGTCCTGCTGGCCGAAGCGGCGGCGGGCGCGGGCGCACGCGGCAACCGCGCCGCCGCCGAGCCGCTGAACACCTTCGGTCCGCACCCCACGTCAGGCGGCGACATGAAGCTGCTCGCCGGGCGCTACGGGGCTTATGTCACCGACGGCACCACCAACGCCACGCTGCCCAAAGACAAGAAGCCCGAAGACCTGACGCTGGAAGAAGCGATTGCGCTGATCGACGAACGCGCCGCCAAGGGTCCTCCGGCGAAAGGCAAAAAGAAAGCTGCGCCCAAGAAGGCGGCGGTTGCCAAAGCTCCGGCAAAGAAAACTGCGGCCAAACCAGCGGCCAAACTGAAAGCCAAGGCCAAGCCGAAAACGGCAGCGAAGAAGGCCTGAGCGCTCAGCTCAGCCCTTTCGCAACGGCCTCCAGCTCTTCCTGCGGCACAAGGATCGCGCCGCTGCGCGGGTTGTCGAGATCGAGGGTCGTGATGTAGGCTGCGGCCAGCAACGCAAAGAACAGAACCGAAGAAATCAGGTTCCGCCGGTCTGCCCTGCCAATGGTGAAGCCGAGCAGGCCCGCGCTTGCACTGCAGTAGAACGCCAGCAGCACCAGCACTTCGGCGGGCAACCGCGCTTGCCGCGCGGCATGGCGCGCGGTGGTGATGTCGCACATCGCGTTATAGGCCTGCACCAGCACTGGCCCGCGCGTGTCGGGCGGCATTGCCCTCAGCGCTGCGAACAGCGCATCGCCAAACTGACCGCATTGGCGCGATGTCTGGGTATGCGCAGCCTGCCAGGCGCTGTCCTGCGCTTGCAGGCCCGCCGCCGCGCGCGCTTTCGCATAGCGCGCAAGCATTTCGGCCAGCGGCTGGCGCTGGCTCTCGTTCAGTAAGGCGAGCCGCGTGGACATGGTGCCGATGGCATTGGCTTCCTCGACCACGAGCAAACGCCGGGCTTCGTAGCGTCCGATGGCGAGGCTGAATGCAAAGGCCATGAGCAAGGCGAGCAGGCCGAACGCGCCGGAGAGCACGTAGCTTTCGCCGCCTGAGTCTGCCGTCTGCGGCTTGTGCGCGCGCCGGTGCACCACAACACCAATCCACCAGCAGGCGGTCATAGCGATAAGAAGCGCCAGTCCCGGCATTACCAATGACGCTAGAGCCCCCATGCCCGCCCCCTTTTCCTCGCTGGGTTATTTCACCCAGTCGAGCCCGATTTCCTCATAGATTTCCCGACTCTCGGCCCAGTTCTCTTCCACCTTCACATGGAGGAACAGGTGCACCGTCACGCCCAGAAGCGCAGCCAATTCGGTGCGCGCCGCCTCGCCGATAGCTTTCAGCTTTGACCCGCCCTTGCCGAGCACGATTCCCTTCTGGCTATCGCGCGCGATCACGATCTGCTGGTGGATCTCGACCGAACCGTCCTTGCGCGGGGTATAGCTTTCGGGCCGCACCGCGCTGTCATAGGGCAATTCATCGTGGAGTTGCCGGTAAAGCTGCTCGCGCGTGATCTCGGCGGCGAGCAGGCGCTCGGAGGCATCCGACACCTGATCCTCGGGATAGTGCCATGCGCCCTCGGGCATCAGGTTCGCCAGCCGGGTCTTGAGCTCCGCAACACCGTCGCCGGTCAGCGCCGAAACAAAGAACACCTCGTCGAAGCCGCCCGCCGGAGCCAGTTCCTCGGCGGCGATCAGCAAGGGCTCCTTGGGCCCACCATCGACCTTGTTGAGCACCAGAATCTTGCGCTCCTTGCGCCCGATCAGGTTCTCGAGGATCGGCGCGAGGTATTCGCGATTCTTCTTGCGCGCATCGACCACGAGCAGGATCGCATCGGCTTCCTGCGCGCCTTCCCACGCAGCGTGGACCATGGCCCGGTCCAGGCGGCGCCGGGGCTCGAACAGGCCCGGCGTATCCGCCAGAATGATCTGCGCGCGCGCCGTGCCCACATCTTCCAGCGCAATCCCCATCAGCCGCGCGCGCGTGGTCTGCGCCTTAGACGAGACAATCGCCACTTTTTGGCCGACCAGCGCGTTGACCAGCGTCGATTTGCCCGCGTTGGGCGCGCCGATCACCGCGACAAGCCCGCAGCGCTGAGTTTCTACTTTATCTTCCAAACCGAATTTCCTTTCGTCCGCGCCGCAACGCGGGAAGCTCTTCCTAGCCGAGCGCTTAGCCGAATCTGGCCATGAAGTCGCGCGCTGCGCGCGTTTCGGCCTCTTGCTTGCTGGGGCCGGTCGCCTCGCTTTCGCCAATGCCGTGAACCGAAACGCGCACCGTGAACACCGCGGCGTGATCGGGGCCGGAGCGCGAGATCATCGCATATTCCGGCGGCCGGCGGCGATTGCCCGCAGCCCATTCCTGCAAAGCCGCTTTGGGATGCTTGGACTGCCCCGTTCCGACGCTCATCGGTGCTTGCCATGCCCGGCGCACGAATGCGCGCGCGGCTTCGAACCCGCGCTCGACAAACAGCGCGCCGATCAGCGCCTCCATCACATCGCCCAGAATATTCTCGCTGCTCGCGCCGCCATCGTCACGCGCCTGCTTGCCGAGCCGGATATGCGTTGCCACGCCCAGTGCGCGCGCCACGCCTGCGCAGGTCTCGCGGCTGACCAGCGCATTCAGCCGCTGCGACAGCTTGCCCTCGGCCGCATCGCTTGTTTCATGCAACCATTCGGCGATGGCGAGGCCCAGCACGCGGTCGCCCAGAAACTCCAGCCGCTGGTAATCGCGGGGTTCGCCCATCGATCCGTGCGTAAGCGCATCGTGCCACAGCGATTCTTGCTGGATCGGTCCGCCCGTCAGCGCCGCGATATAGGCCGCGCGATCATTCTGCCCGGCCGCAGTCAGGCGCTCGCCGCTCAGAACAGTCCGCCAATGCGGTTGAACCGCGCCGAAGTGAACCACGTCCACGGCAGGAACCAGTTGGCCGAGCCATCGGTCGACCACATCACGATCATCGCCTTGCCGACCAGATTGTCCTGCGGCACCAGCCCGATGCCGCCGCCTTCGATCGCGGGGAAGCGGCTGTCGAGCGAATTGTCGCGGTTGTCACCCATCAGGAACAAGTGCCCTTGCGGCACGATGATCGGGGCGGTGTCGTCCTGCGGCCGGTAGCCGAGATCAAGCACGTTGTAGCTCTTGCCCTCTGGCAGGGTCTCGCGAAACTGCGGATAATGGCAACTGGCCGCGCCATCGGCCTCGGTCGCCTCGAACTCGGGCGCGATGCAGTTGGTATTGGCCGAGATGCGGATGACGAAGTCGTCGAGCTTGCGCTTGGAGACCGGATTGCCGTTGATCTGCAGCACCCCGCCGATCATTTGCACGGTGTCCCCCGGCAGACCGATGACTCGCTTGATATAATCGACATCGTTGCCCGGCGGTGCCTTGAAGATCACGACATCGCCGCGCGCAGGCTGGCTCGCAAAGATGCGGAACGGCAGCAGCGGCGCACTGAACGGCAGCGAATACTTCGAATAGCCGTAGGGCCATTTGGCGGCGAGCAGATAGTCGCCGTTCTCCAGCCTTGGCAGCATCGATTCGGATGGGATATTGAACGGCGAGAACACGAAGCTGCGGAAGAAGGCGACAATCAGCACCAGCTTGATCAGGAAAACCGGAAAGCTGTCTTCCTTCTTTTCCTTGCGCGGCTTGGCGGGTGGCAGCGGCTCGGCAGCGAGAGCAGGTGCAGGTGCGGCCTCGTCAAACGAGGAGGCTGCTGCCTCGGCAGGGGTGTTTTCAGGAGTGTCGGTCATCGCGCTTGGTCATGTGGAGGGCGCGCGCATCCGTCAAGCCTATCCATCAAGCCTATCCATCAAGCCCATCCCTCTAGAATTGTCACGATGGTTTCGCCTGCGCCAGATACGATGGTGTTGATCGGGCCGCATTCTTGGCGCAAGTCGCCGCTGGACGCATGGTAACCGGGCAAGCGATGCTTGCCGCAAAACAGATGGGGTTTTCAAGAATGGCCGACTGCGCAACTCTCTGGAACGAGCTTGCCAATCTCGAGCGTCCAGCGCTTGCCGCGTTGTTCACCGAACCTGCTAGGCTTGATCAGCAGTGCGCAGTGCTCGCATTGCCCGGTGGCACGATCCGGTTCGACTGGTCCAAAACGCATCTGACCGCCGCGTCGCAGGACATTCTGGAACGAATCGCCGAAGCGATGAATGTGGCCGGCAAGCGCGAGCAGCTGTTTTCCGGTGCCTTGATCAACAACACCGAAGGCCGCGCCGCCACGCACTGCGCCGAGCGCGGCAATGGCCCGCCCGCGGCGGTGGTCGAA